>Ga0302313_10000074_pt1 | contig 89074 bp, 82 predicted proteins | sample III_Palsa_N2_2_FD_200454 | JGI IMG/M metagenome (GOLD analysis project Ga0302313, IMG submission 200454) | Peat permafrost microbial communities from Stordalen Mire near Abisko, Sweden - III_Palsa_N2_2 | ecosystem: Environmental > Terrestrial > Soil > Palsa > Peat permafrost | place: Sweden...
CCGGCATCCATGGCGGCCATGTGTTGGCCGAGGGCACGCCGGCCGATATCATGGCTGAGCCCAAGAGCCTGACCGGCCAATACCTGACCGGCGCGCGAGAGATCGCCGTGCCGCAGGATCGCCGGCCGCTGGGCAAGAAGCGGCTGAAGGTGATCGGCGCGTCTGGCAACAATCTGAAGACCGTCACGGGCGAGATTCCGGTGGGCGTCTTCACCTGCATCACCGGCGTCTCCGGCGGCGGCAAGTCCACCTTCACCATCGAGACCCTCTACAAGGCGGCGGCCCGCCGGCTGAACAACGCCTCGGACGCCCCGGCCCCGCACGAGCGGATCGAAGGGCTGGAGAATTTCGACAAGGTCATCGACATCGACCAGTCGCCGATCGGCCGCACGCCGCGCTCGAACCCAGCCACCTATACCGGCGCTTTCGGGCCGATCCGCGACTGGTTCGCCGGCCTGCCGGAGTCCAAGGCGCGGGGCTATGGGCCGGGGCGGTTCTCGTTCAATGTCAAAGGCGGCCGCTGCGAGGCCTGCCAGGGCGACGGCCTGATCAAGATCGAGATGCACTTTCTGCCGGACGTCTACGTCACCTGCGACGTCTGCAAGGGCAAGCGCTACAACCGCGAGACCCTGGAGATCTTGTTCAAGGGCAAGTCCATCTCCCAGGTGCTGGACATGACCGTCGAGGAGGCCGCCGACTTCTTCAAGGCGGTGCCGCCGGTGCGCGACAAGATGGAGACGCTGAAGCGGGTGGGCCTGGGCTATGTCCAGGTCGGCCAGTCGGCGACCACCCTGTCCGGCGGCGAGGCGCAGCGGGTGAAGCTGTCGAAGGAGCTGTCCAAGCGGGCCACGGGCCGGACGCTCTACATTCTCGACGAGCCGACCACGGGGCTGCACTTTGAGGACACCCGCAAGCTGCTGGAGGTGCTGCACGAACTGGTCGACCAGGGCAATACGGTGGTGGTGATCGAGCACAATCTGGATGTGATCAAGACGGCGGACTGGCTGCTGGATTTCGGTCCCGAAGGCGGCGACGGCGGCGGCGAGATCGTCGCCCGCGGCACGCCCGAACAGGTGGCCGCCGACCCCGCCAGCTGGACCGGCAAGTTCCTAAAGGAGGTGCTGGATCGCCAGGAAGAACGCCGCCGCGAACGGGTGAAGGTGCTGCAGAGAGCGTGATGTAATCCTTCTCCCTCTTGCGGGAGAAGGAAACCCGATGTAGCGCCCCGCCCCGCTTTCCTTTACCCCTCCGCTTAACCGGACGATGATCCTGAAAGTGGAGGAAACCGATGATCCTGTATGGCGCGCCCAACCCTGCCCCCAATCCGCGCCGCGTGCGGATCTTCTTGGCGGAGAAGGGCATCGACCTGCCGGAAACCTTCGTCAACATGCGCAAGCGCGAGCACAAGGCGCCAGAGTTCAAGGAAAAGAACTCTCTGGGCCAGCTGCCCACGCTGGAGCTGGATGACGGCACGACCATCTCCGAAACCGTCGCCATCTGCCGCTATTTCGAAGAGACCAACCCCGAGCCGTCGCTATTCGGCAAGACGGCGATCGAGAAGGCCACGGTGGACATGTGGGTGCGCCGGATCGAGTTCATGATCATGACCCCGGTGGGCATGTTCTGGCGCCACGCCCATCCCTACACGGCCGCCCTGCTGACCCAGTATAAGGAGTTCGGCGAATCCAACCGCGAGACCGTCAATGGCGGCTTCGGCTGGATCGACCGCGAGCTGGCGGACAAACCCTTTGTGGCCGGCGGCGCTTATTCCATGGCCGACATCTGCCTGCTGAGCACGGTGGATTTCGCCAACTGGATCGGGCTGGAGATTCCCGACGACTGCGCCAACCTGAAGGCCTGGCACGCGCGGGTCACGGCCCGCCCCAGCGCCAACGCCTGATCAGGCCGTGACGGCGGCGGTGGTCCCGGGGGCGGTCAGGCTGCGATAGGCCTGGGCCGACGGGGCCAGGATGATGACGTAGTAGCAGGTGATCATCAGGCAGGTGACCGCCTGCCACGCCAGGGCGACGACGAAGACAGGCGGGCTGGTGACCGCGGCGGTCAGGCTGACCGCCTGCACGCCGGTGATCATGCGCAGCACCTCGAACAGGGCGCCGAACAGAAACAGCATGAGCAGCAGCACGACGATGCCGACGGCGAAGGCCATCACATAGGTTCCGAGCAGCCGCCAGAAGTGACCGTGAGTCAGCGGCCAGGATCGCAACACCATCAACCGGCTCTGCGAGAAGGTCGCGGGTCCGGAGAGGGACAGGCGTACGAACAGATAGATGGCCCCCACGAAGGCGCCAACATTGGCGATGGTGCCGATGAAGGTGACAAACGCCGCGCCGCTGCTGGACGCCGCGGTGGCGGTGCTGATGAACACCAGAATGACCACGAACAGCACGCCCAGCCAGATGGTCATGGAGATGAGGTTGAGCGCCAGGAGGCGCAGCTCGTCACGCCCCACGCGCAGATGGGCGATCGGGCTGCCGCCCAGGATCACCCGATAGATTGCGGCGGTGAAGGTGGCCTGGAAGGCCAGGCCCAGCGGCAGGGCCAGGGCGAAGAAGGGCCAGGTCTGAGCCACCACGCGTCCGAACTCCGCCGGGTCGGACTGGGTCGATTGGGCGGCGGCCAGCAAGTCCTCGGCATGCGGGCCCAGAGTCAGATAGGCCAGGACGCCCATGACCAGGGTGAAGCCGAAATAATAGGCCGCCCAGATGAACAGCGCCTTGGGCTGTTCCCGGGTCAGGCGCACGCCTTCCAGCGCCGCGTCGGTAGGCGAAAAGCTCGACATGAACCATCCATAGCCGAGTCGGTCCCAGCTAAGGGGCAAAGCTGCGGAGCCGCGCCGATTTTGTAAAGTGAATGCGCGGGACGCGTGTCCGGGTTCGCCTCAGGAGAGGGTGAGCGGCTGGCGTTTTGTCGCCGGCGCGGTCACCACGGGCGCGGCGCGGGCCGGCGAGAGCTGGCGACAGATCAGGGCGCCAGGCGCAGTGACCAGGACGCGGGCCACGCCGAAATAGAGCGTCAGGATGGCGACCAGCTCGGCGCGGCGCTCCAGGGTGGGGTCCGCGCACCACTCCGTCGCGGCGCTGATCAGGGTCACATGGCCCAGAGTGAACAGAAGGTAGGTCCAGAGCCATACGATCAGGCTGATGAAGATGGTGACGGCCAGGATGGGCCCAAATCCGTCCCGGGTCGCGCGCCAGGACGAGGCGAGACCAGCCGCGCCACTGCGGTCGAAGGCGATCGGTCCCGCCAGCGACAGGCGCAGGCCAATGATGCCGAAGAAGAACCCGACCGCCAGCGCGATGACGAGGCTGACCAGCACCGCCAGGGACCGGCCGACGGTGTTGGCGATGAACCCGATCACCCAGGCTGCCGGAATAGAGGCGATGGCGATCAACGCGGCCCACAACAGGGTCTGCAAGAGAAAGTGGCCGACCAGGCTGAGCTCGCGCCGGCGAAGCCTCAGATAGAAGAAGCCGCGATTATCCGGCTCCAGCACCGCGCGATAGACGGCGGCGTCCATCACCGCGAGGACGACGATCGCAACCAGGCCCGCAAAGACGCCAGCGGCGGCCATCTGAATCCATATGGCGGTCGTGGCCGTGATCTGCCCCGTCATCGCCGCCGACTGGGCCGCGGTCTGCGCGCCCGGCAGGACGGACACCAGGATCACGCTGAGCGGCACGAAGCCAGCCAGGGTGGTGAAGAGGCCCCAGGCCAGGACGGAGAAAGGCCGGCGCGCGATCAGGCCCAGCGCGCCGCCGACCGCGGCGCCCACGCGCACATGACCTATGGTGTTCGCCTCGCTCGACATGCCCGTTAACGATAAACGGGTTTGAGCACGCGGCCCAGCCAATGCATCCTTCAAGGCGAGCGCTATCGGACAACTGGGCTTTTTCCGCACCTCATCCACCGGTATGACGACGGCATGAAGCCTATTCACGTCATTGGCGGCGGCCTCGCCGGTTCCGAAGCCGCCTGGCAGATCGCCCAGGCCGGCGTTGCCGTCGTGCTGCATGAGATGCGGCCCGTTCGCGGCACCGACGCCCACCAGACCGACGGCCTGGCCGAATTGGTCTGTTCCAACTCCTTCCGATCTGACGACTGGCAATTTAACGCCGTCGGCCTGCTGCATGCCGAGATGCGCCGCTGTGGCTCCGTGATCATTGCGGCGGCGGACGCGCACCAAGTGCCGGCGGGATCGGCGCTGGCCGTGGACCGAGATGGCTTTTCCCAGTCCGTTACCGAGCGTCTGGAGGCCCATCCACTGGTGACCATCGCCCGCGAGGAAGTGACCGACCTGCCACCCGCCGACTGGGACAGCGTCATCATCGCCACCGGGCCCCTCACCTCGCCGGCGCTGGCCGAAGCGATCCTGGCGCGCACCGGCGAAAACGCCTTGTCCTTCTTCGACGCCATCGCGCCCATCGTGCACGTGGATTCGGTGAATATGGACGTGGCTTGGCGCCAGTCGCGCTACGACAAGGCGGGGCCGGGCGGCGACACGGCCGCCTATATCAACTGCCCGATGGACCAGGCCCAGTACGGAGCTTTCATCGACGCCCTGATCGCCGGCCCCAAGGCCGAGTTCAAGGACTGGGAGAATGTCCCCTATTTCGATGGCTGCCTGCCGATCGAGGTGATGGCCGAACGTGGGCGCGAGACCCTGCGCCACGGGCCGATGAAGCCGGTGGGCCTGACCAATCCGCATCAGCCGGGCATCAAGCCCCATGCGGTGGTGCAGCTGCGCCAGGATAACGCTCTAGGCACATTGTGGAACCTGGTCGGTTTCCAGACCAAGCTGAAGCATGGCGCCCAGACCGACGTCTTCCGGATGATCCCGGGCCTGGAGCAGGCGGTGTTCGCACGCCTGGGCGGCCTGCATCGCAACACCTTCCTGAACAGCCCCGCCCTGTTGGACGACCAGCTGCGGCTGAAGATCGAGCCTCGCCTGCGCTTCGCCGGCCAGGTGACCGGGGTCGAGGGCTATGTGGAAAGCGCGGCCACGGGCCTGCTGACCGGCCGGCTAGCCGCCGCCGAGGCCCTGGGCCAGCCGATCATGCCGCCGCCGCCGAGCACCGCCCTGGGCGCGCTGGTGGCCCATATCACCGGCGGGCACCTCGGGCTGTCGGGCGGCAGCTTCCAGCCTATGAACATCAATTACGGCCTCCTGCCGCCAATGGAGGGCCCGACCCACTCCGCCGACGGCAAGCGGCTCAAGCCGCCAGAACGCGGCCGGGCGAAGAAACGGCTGATGTCTATCCGCGCCCTTGCCGACTTCGACGCCTGGCTGAGCGGGCCCGTCAGCGCGGCGGCGGAATAGGATGTCACTTCCGGTTCTGGACGCCGATCTGGCCGGTCGGTTCGCGGGCCTGGCCCTCGGCCATGTCGAGCGGGAATACCCGAACAAGATGGACCATGTGCTGACGGGGCCGGGCGACGCCCAGACGCCGAGCGCCCTGCATCCTATCTTCTACGGCAGCTTCGACTGGCACTCCTGCGTTCACGGCTACTGGACGCTAGCGCGGCTCTATCGCCTGTACCCCGACCACGCCAACGCGGCGGCGACACGGGCCCTGTTCGAGCGGCAGATCACCGAGGCCAAGGTCGGCGTCGAGTTGGACTATGTGCTGCGGCCGTCCAGTCGAGGCTTCGAACGTCCCTATGGCTGGGGCTGGCTGGTGGCGCTGCAGGCGGAGCTGGCGCGGCACCAGACGTTAGAAGGCCGCGCCTGGGCCGCCGCCATGGCGCCGTTGGCCGAGGCGTTCGCCGACCGGTTCAAAAGCTTCCTGCCGATCGCCGACTATCCGGTGCGCGCCGGCGTCCACTCCAACACCGCCTTCGCCCTGGCGCTGGCGATCGACTATGCGCGGACCTGTGGCGACAGTGAACTTGAAGACCTGATCAAGACGACCGCGCTGCGCTGGTATGGCGGCGACCGCGATTGCCAGGCCTGGGAGCCGTCCGGCGACGACTTCCTGTCGCCGGCGCTGATGGAGGCGGAATGCATGCGCCGCTGTCTGGGCGGGGCGGCGTTCGCGGACTGGTTCGCGAGCTTCCTGCCACGTCTGAGCGAGCGGGCGCCGTCCAGTCTGTTCAGCCCGGCCACGGTCAGCGACCGCAGCGACGGCAAGATCGCTCATCTGGATGGCCTGAACCTCTCGCGAGGCTGGTGCTGGCGGGCGCTGGCGACGACCTTGGCGGCCGACGATCCGCGCCGCGCGATTTGCGACGCGGCTGCCCAGGCGCATCTGGCGGCCGGGCTGCCGCACGTGGCCGGCGACTATATGGGCGAACATTGGCTGGCGAGCTTTGCGCTGCTGGCGCTGACCGAGGTTTAGGGTTTCCCTCTCCCGCAAGGGGAAAAGGATTCTAGATTCGGCCCCTCAGCACGGCCCACGTCAGCCGGGCGCGCTTCTCCAGTTCCGACGGTTCCCGTCCAGCTAAATAGCTGCCAACGAGCGCCAGATGCCCCACCGCTGGAAACGCATCAACCGGCAGGGCGGCAATGGGCGCGCGGGATTCGGACAAGGCTTGGCGCAAGCGCTCGGCGGGTTCGGCCGGACCCCAGCTTTCCGGAAAACGATCGAAACCGGCGACTCTGCGCCGGATCAGGCCGATCAGGCCCCAGGCGTGAGCGGCGGGGCGCAGGTCGGCGGCGTCGAGCCCGGCGGTGATCGCGGCGGCCAGGGCCATCACCGCGCCGCTGGCGCCGTCCAAATACTGTTCGAGGGCCGCCTCGTCGGCGAACCGTTCCGCGTCCAGGTCGGTGAAGTAGGCGTCCGAGAGCGCTTCTATTGGCGCGGCGGCCAAGCTGTTTCGGCGAATGGCTTGCGCCAGGGCCTGCATTACCGGATGGCCGCGCGGCGGTTTGCCGGCCTGGATGTCGTCCAAACCCTCGCGCCACCAGGTCAGGCGGATTTCCGCCACCATGGGCTCGCGGGCGCCCAGGGCGACGCGGGCCAGTTCCGCGCTGAAGGCGTAGAGGGCGATAACGTCCGCCCGCTTGGCGGGATCGCCGATGAACCGGCTGGACAGCCAGCGGTCGGGATCGGCGCGGCGGACCTGGGAATCGAGGTCGTCAGTCACGCGGCATGCATACCGCTATTGGGCATCAGGCCCAAGACGAAGTCGCCGCCCCCGCGATGGAGGCGGCGCCTGGATGGATCACCCGAAAATCGTCTGGTGCATGGTCATGGCGACCAGCATCGGCAGCGACAGCAGGGTGTTGGTGCGGGAGAACAGCATGGCCATCCGCGCGGCCTTGGCCTTGGCGTCCGCATCGGCCTCGACCATGCCCAGGGCGACCTTCTGGTTCGGCCAGATCACGAACCAGACGTTGGCGGCCATGATGATGCCCAGCCACATGCCGATGCCGATCAGCATATGGCCCTTGTCGGCGAAGCCCTCGGTGGCGCCCAGGCTGAGCGCGCCGAGGATGTAGCCGCGTGTACCGGCCAACAGGATGCCCATCAGCACGGTGAAAGCGGCGGCCCAGCGGAACCAGAACAGGGCTTCCGGCGCGATGAACTTGGACACCCCCGGCTTCAGCTCGGCGGGGATCTTCGGCATGGTCGGGATCTGCACGAAGTTGAAATAGTAGAGCAAGCCGATCCACATGATGCCGCAGACCACGTGCAGCCAGCGGAACACCGCCGTGAAGAAGGTCTGATCGGCATGGCCGCCGTAGGCCATGAAGTAGGAGGCGATAAAGATCAGCGCCAGCAGGAAGCTGACGATGATGGTGTTGCGTAGATTTCCGAGCAGCCCGGCCATGGGTCCCACCTATGTTGATGCGCGATTCCGGCCCCCGGCCGGATTTGCGGCTAAGGTGCAACCTTGGCCGCGGCGCGGCAAGCCTTTGCCGTCGAAATCGACGTAGAGCCGCCTGATTAGGGTCGCGCGGCGACCGGTTTGAGCGGCTCTGCGTCATTGCGATTGACGCCCCACAGCAGGATCACCGGCAGCGCTACATAGATGGACGAATAGGTGCCGACGATGATGCCGAACACCATGGCGACGATGGTCGGGAAGATGGTCGGTCCGCCCAGGAACAGCATGCCCGACAGCGCCAGCAGCGCGGTGACGCCGGTGATCATGGTCCGCGACAGCCGCTCGTTTTCCGACAGGTTGATCACCTCGGCCAGCGGCATCTTCTTGTACTTGCGCAGATTTTCTCGCAGCCGGTCGAACGAGATGACCTTCTCATTCATCGAATAGCCGATCACCGTCAGCAGGGCGGCGATGGAGGGCAACGAGAATTCGATGTGGAAGACCGACAGCATGCCCATGGTCAGGATGATGTCGTGCGCCAGGGCGATCACCGCGCCCATGCCGAACTGTAGCTGGAAGCGAAACCAGATGTAGACCAGCATCAGCAGGATGGCGATGCCGAGCGCCAGCAGACCGCCGCGCAGCAACTCGCCGGATATAGTCGCGCCGACGGCGTCCTCGCTGACGAACTGGATGCCGGCGAATTCGGAGGACAGCTTAGCCTTCACCGTGGTCAGGGCCTGAGCCGGCTCGACGCCCGCGACCGATTCGAACTTGATCATCGCCGAGCGGGGATCGCCGAACTGCTGAATCTGCGCGTCCTTGACGCCCATGCCGGCCATGTCCGCGCGAAGGGCGGGCAGGTTGGCCGGCCCCGGCGTGTGGATTTCGAGCGTCGTGCCGCCCTTGAAATCGACACCCAGGTTGAGACCGAAGACCGCCAGCGAAACGCAGGAGGCGATGACCGCGATCGCCGACAGCACGGCGGCGAAGGGCGCGAAGCTGACGAACTTGAAGTGGGTTTCCCGGGGCAGAAGCCGGATCAGGGGCCAGAAATGCATGGATGCGTCCCTAGATCGGCAATTGCTTGGCGCGGGCGGTCGTGAACCACCAGGTCACCAGCATGCGGGTGATGAACAGGGCCGAGAAGACCGAAGCGCAGACGCCGATCATCAGCGTCACCGCAAAGCCCTTCACCGGCCCGCCGCCGCCGGCGAGCAAGAACAGGATGAAGGCCGAGAGGAAGGTGGTGATATTGGCGTCCAGGATCGATTCTGTGGCGCGAGCAAAGCCGGTGTCGATGGCCATGTTCGGCCTGCGCCCTGCCCGCTCTTCATCGCGGATACGCTCGAAGATCAGCACATTGGCGTCAACCGCCATGGCGATGGTCAGGATCAGGCCGGCGATGCCCGGCAAGGTCAGGGTCGCGCCAAATGTGGTCATGACGCCGATCACCATGGTCATATTGGCGATAAGGCACAGCACCGCGATGCCGCCGAAGGTGAAGCCGTAGGCCAGGATCATGAAGGCGGCGATCAGGCCGATAGCGATGATGCCCGCGAGTTCGCCAGCCCGCACGGAGTCCGCACCCAGCTCGGCGCCAACCGTGCGCTGCTCGATAGGGTCCAATTTGGCCGGCAGGGCGCCGGAGCGGAGCATCAGCGCCAGGTTGTTGGCGCTTTCCACCGTGAAGCTGCCGGTGATTTCGCCCGACCCGCCCAGGATGGGTCCTTCGATGCGGGGCGCGGAGAGAATCTTGTTGTCGATAACGATGGCGAATAGCTTGCCGACGTTCTCCATGGTCGTATCGCCGAACCGCTTGGCGCCGACGCCATTGAAGCGGAAGGCGATCGACGGACGGCCATTCTGGTCGTTGGACTGCTGGGCGTTGGTCAGCATTTCGCCGGAGACCACGGCCCGGCGCTTGACCACCATGGGCGCGCCTTCGTTGCTGGGCAGGACTTCGTCGTCGGGAGGAACCTGGCCGTTGGCCGCATCCTGAGGCAGGACGGAATCGTCGACCATCTGGAAGGTCAGTTTGGCGGTCTGGCCGATAACGGCCTTAAGACGCTCAGGATCGCTTTCGCCGGGCGCCTCGATAACGATGCGGTTCGTGCCCTGTTGGGTGATCTGCGGCTCGCGGGTGCCGAGGGAGTCGATCCGGCGGCGGACGATCTCGATGTCCTGGCTCACCGCGTCGGACGAAGCCTTGATCATCGCTTGGTCGGGAATGCTCAGGCGGACGGTCTGGTCGGGGCCTGGATTGACGGCGACGTCGCGGACGACTGTGCCAGCAACTGGCAAGGCCAGACCCTGCAGCGCGGTATAGGCGTTCTGCACCTGGGCCGGATCGGTGATGCGGACGCTGACCGCGTCTCCGTTCAGGGCCAGGTTGGAGAAGACGATCTGCTTGCCCTGCAGGGTGGTGCGGGTGTCCTCGATCAGATTGGTGAGCTTCTCCGCCTTCAGTGAGGCGGTATCGACCTCAAGCAGCAGGTAGGAGCCGCCCTGGAGGTCCAGGCCAAGATTCAGCCGCTGGTGCGGCAGGAAGGACGGCATGCCGGCCAGCACGCTGTCGGGCAGGACGTTGGGCAGGGAGAAGACCGCGCCGAACAGAATCGCCAGCACGCACAGGACGACTTTCCAGCGCTCGAATCTCAGCATGAGCGCTGATCAGACCTTGGCGTCGTTGGCGGCGGCCGGTGCGCCGCGGGTGCGGACCTCGGCGACCATCGACTTGACCACCTTGACCGTGACGCCCTGGGCGATCTCGATACCCAGCTCGGCGTCTTCCACGCGCACGACCTTGCCGATCAAGCCGCTGGACAGAACCACGACGTCATTGCGCTTCACGGCGGAAACGGCGGCCTGGTGCTGCTTGGCCCGTTGCTGCTGCGGGCGGATCAGCAGGAAGTAGAACAGCACGACCAGGACAAGGATCGGCGCGAACTGCAGGAGCATTTCCTGGGGTCCGCCAGCGGCGGCCGCGCCGCCCACCGTCTGGGCCATGGCTGGGGTGGAAAACATAGGGTCTCCGTGGAAAGCGGCCGCCACGCGGGCGCCCTTAAAAGTTGGCCGGAAGCTAGGCGTTGCATCGGGCTTTTGCAATGCGTGGGGGGGATCGATAGGAAGCGGGGTTATGAGTCAAGAGTCTTCCCCCCTGCTGATCCGTATCGCCGAGGCGCTGGAGCGCCTGGCGCCCCCGCCGCCGGCCGAGCCGTCGTTCGCGGAGGCCCGGCTTTACCGCTACGACACGGCGCGAAATCTATTCGCGGCGGCGCCTGACTACGGCCTGCCGCTGGAGATGCTGGTGGGCGTGGAACGGCAAAAAGCCAGGTTTTTCGAGAACTTGACCCGCTTCGCGAATGGTCTGCCCTGCAACCACGCCCTGCTGTGGGGCTCACGCGGCGCCGGCAAGAGCTCGATGGCCAAGGCCGCCTTTATGGCGGTGACCGTGGACCACCCTAGCTTGCGGATGATCGAGATCGACCGGGACGAGATCGCCGTTTTGCCGCACTTGTTCGACCGGCTGCGCGGCCGGAGCGAACGGTTCGTGGTGCTGTGCGACGACCTGTCCTTCGAGGAGGGCGCTGCGGCGGCCAAGTCGCTGAAGTCGGCGCTGGAGGGCGGCGTCGGCGGTCCACCTGAAAACGTCCTGTTCGTCGCCACCTCCAACCGCCGCCACCTGATGCCCCGCGCCCATGACGAGGTGCGCGGCATGATCGCCACGGCAGAGGACGCCGAGGAAGAGGTGTCGGTGTCCGACCGCTTCGGCCTGTGGATCGGCTTCTCGGCCATGGACCAGGCGGCCTATCTGGCGGCGATCCGCAGCTATGCGGCGCGGTTCGATCTGGCCGTCGAGGACCTGGATCGCCGGGCCCTGCAATGGGCCCAGCTGCGCGGGGCGCGGTCGGGGCGGGTCGCGTGGCAGTTCATTCGCGATCTGGCGGGCGAGCTGGGCAAGCCGCTGCCGATGTAACGGGCCGGCTCAGGGAAGAAGAATTCACCACCAAGCACACGAAGGACACCAAGGGGCCGGTGTCTTCGTTGAGCACTGGCCAGATTGCAGAGGCGGCAAGGACGGCGCGAAGCGCGATCGTCTGAACCGCCAGCGCTTCCAGGCTTAATGCGGGCGCAGCCCGCCTTGGTGTTCTTCGTGTCTTGGTGGTCAATTTAGCGAAGACACCGGCGTTCAGGGTATGGGGCCAAGAATCAAAACGGCCGCCCTGGGTTTCCCCTGGGCGGCCGCCTTGTCGTCTGGTCGGGTTGGCGGTGAAGCCTACTCGACGATCTTGGCCACGACGCCGGCGCCGACGGTGCGGCCGCCTTCGCGGATGGCGAAGCGCAGCTTCTCTTCCATCGCGATCGGGGTGATCAGCTCCACGTCCAGCTCGGCGTTGTCGCCGGGCATGATCATCTCAACGCCTTCCTTCAGCTTGATGATCCCGGTCACATCGGTGGTCCGGAAATAGAACTGAGGACGGTAGTTGGTGAAGAACGGGGTGTGACGGCCGCCTTCTTCCTTGGTCAGGATGTAGGCTTCGGCCACGAACTTGGTGTGCGGGGTGATCGAGCCGGGCTTGCAGAGCACCTGGCCGCGTTCCACGTCTTCCCGCTTGGTGCCGCGCAGCAGCACGCCGACGTTGTCGCCGGCTTGGCCTTGATCCAGCAGCTTGCGGAACATTTCCACGCCCGTGCAGACGGTCTTTTGAACCGGGCGGATGCCGACGATCTCGACTTCCTCGCCGACCTTGACGATCCCGCGCTCGACCCGGCCGGTGACAACCGTGCCGCGGCCCGAGATCGAGAAGACGTCTTCCACCGGCATCAGGAACGGCAGGTCGATCGGACGCTCCGGCTGCGGGATGTAGGCGTCGACCTGGGTCATCAGTTCCAGGATCGAGTCTTCGCCGATCTTGGCGTCGCCGCCGTCGATGGCCACCTTGGCCGAGCCCTTGACGATCGGGATGTCATCGCCCGGGAAGTCATACGAGCTCAGCAGCTCGCGCACTTCCATCTCGACCAGTTCGATGAGTTCTTCGTCATCCACCAGGTCGACCTTGTTCATATAGACCACCAGCGCCGGCACGCCGACCTGACGGGCCAGCAGGATGTGCTCGCGGGTCTGCGGCATCGGGCCGTCGGCCGCGCTCACCACCAGGATCGCGCCGTCCATCTGCGCCGCGCCGGTGATCATGTTCTTCACATAGTCAGCGTGCCCGGGGCAGTCGACGTGGGCGTAGTGGCGGTTCTTGGTCTCATATTCCACGTGCGCCGTGTTGATCGTGATCCCCCGCGCCTTCTCTTCCGGCGCAGCATCGATCTCGTCGTACTTCTTCGCCGTCGCACCGCCCGACTTGGCCAGGATCATCGTGATCGCCGCCGTCAAGGTCGTCTTGCCGTGGTCAACGTGACCAATCGTGCCAATGTTGCAGTGCGGCTTATTACGCTCGAATTTTTCCTTGGCCATATTCTTAAGCTCCGGCCCGTGAGGCCTCTATGCGTGTGGATGGGGAGAGGGTTAGGCGTACTTCTTGATCACTTCGTCCGCGACCGCCGGCGGCACCGGATCGTAGTGGTCATACTGCATCGTGAACTGGGCGCGTCCTTGGGACATGCCGCGCAGGTTGCCGATATAGCCGAACATGTTGGCCAGCGGCACGAAGGCGGTGATCACCTGGGCGTTGCCGCGTTGGTCGGTGCCTTGGATCTGGCCCCGACGGCTGTTCAGGTCGCCGATGACGTCGCCCAGGTATTCGTCCGGGGTCAGCACTTCGACCTTCATGATCGGCTCGAGCAGCTTCGGCGCACCTTTTTCACGAAGTTCCTTGAAGGCCGCGCGGGCGGCGATTTCGAAGGCGAGGACCGAGGAGTCCACGTCGTGATAGGCGCCGTCGACCAGGGTGGCCGAGAAGTCGATCACCGGGAAGCCGGCGAGCAGACCGTTGTCCTTGACGCTTTCCAGGCCCTTTTGAACGCCGGGGACGAATTCCTTCGGAACCGATCCGCCGACAACCTTGCTTTCGAACACGAAGCCAGAGCCGGGCTCACCAGGCGCAAACTGCACCTTGATGCGGGCGAACTGGCCCGTACCGCCGGTCTGCTTCTTGTGGGTGTAGTCGATCTCGACCGAGCGGCCGAGGCTTTCGCGATAGGCCACCTGCGGCGCGCCGATGTTGGCTTCGACCTTGTAGGTGCGCTTGAGGATGTCGACCTTGATGTCCAGGTGCAGCTCGCCCATGCCCTTCATGATCGTCTGGCCCGACTCCTGGTCGGTGAAGACGGTGAAGGACGGGTCTTCGGCGACCATCTTACCGAGCGCGACGCCGAGCTTTTCCTGGTCGGCCTTGGACTTGGGTTCGATAGCGATTTCGATGACCGGCTCGGGGAAGGTCATCTTTTCCAGGATCACCGGCGACTTGTTCGGATCGCACAGGGTGTCCCCGGTGCGGGTGTCCTTCAGGCCGGCCAGGGCGATGATGTCGCCGGCAAAGGCTTCCTTGATGTCTTCGCGGTTGTTGGAGTGCATCAGCAGCATCCGGCCGACCCGCTCGCGCTTGTCGCGCGTCGAGTTCAGCAGGTTCTGGCCGGTTTCCAGCTTGCCGGAATAGATGCGGCAGAAGGTCAGCGAGCCCACGAAGGGGTCGTCCATGATCTTGAACGCCAGCATCGACAGGGGCTCGTCGTCGGAGGACTTCCGCACGATGGGCTCTTCAGTCTTGTAGTCGATGCCGACGGTCGGCGGAATGTCCAACGGCGAGGGCAGATAGTCAACCACGGCGTCGAGCAGAGGCTGGACGCCCTTGTTCTTGAAGGCCGAGCCGGCCAGCACCGGGTAGAAGGCGCCCGCGAGGACCGCCTTCTTGATGCACATCTTCAGCACCGCCTCGGACGGCTCATTGCCTTCGAGGTAGGCTTCCATCGCCTCGTCATCGAGTTCGACGGCGTTTTCCATCAGATAGTTCCGGGCCTCTTCGCACTTGGCGAGCATGTCGGCCGGGATCTCTTCGTCATGGTAGTTGGCGCCGAGACCTTCGGAGTCCCAGACCACCGCCTTCATGCGAACCAGGTCGACGATGCCCTTCAGCTCGGCTTCGGAGCCGATCGGAATCTGGATCGGAACCGCCTTGACCGCCAGGCGGTCGCGGATCGTGGCCAGGCACATGTCGAAGTCGGCGCCGGTCTTGTCCATCTTGTTGACGAACACGATGCGCGGAACGTTGTAGCGGTCGGCCTGACGCCAGACGGTTTCGGTCTGCGGCTCAACACCTTGGTTGCCGTCGAGCACGGCCACCGCGCCGTCGAGGACGCGCAGGTTGCGTTCGACTTCGATGGTGAAGTCCACGTGCCCGGGGGTGTCGATGATGTTCAGCCGGTGACCGTTCCAATAGGCGGTCGTGGCGGCGGAGGTGATGGTGATCCCCCGCTCCTGCTCTTGCTCCATCCAGTCCATGGTCGCGGCGCCGTCGTGGACTTCGCCGATCTTATGGCTCTTGCCGGTGTAGTAGAGAATCCGCTCGGTGGTCGTCGTCTTCCCGGCGTCGATGTGCGCCATGATGCCGAAATTGCGATAGTCTTCGATTTTATTCGTACGGGGCATAGCGTGGGCTCTGCGGAAACGGGCTGACGGGCGGCTGTCTGAAGGCGGCTGAACGAACGGCGCGGGCGGTTTAACGCAAACCACCCGCGCACGAAAGAGTTAGGCTGAAAGGTCGACCGGTCGGGCGACTTACCAGCGGTAGTGAGAGAAGGCGCGGTTGGCTTCGGCCATCTTGTGAGTGTCTTCGCGCTTCTTCACCGCGGAACCGCGGTTATTGGAGGCGTCGAGCAATTCGCCGGCCAGCTTCTCGGTCATGGTGTTCTCGCCACGCTTGCGGGCGGCGGTGACGAGCCAGCGGATGGCGAGCGCGCGGCGGCGGTCCGGACGGACTTCCACCGGCACCTGGTAGGTGGCGCCGCCGACCCGGCGGGACTTCACTTCGATCGCCGGCGAGACGTTTTCCAGGGCGGCGTGGAAGGTTTCCAGCGGGCCCTGGTCGCGGCGCTTGGCTTCCAGGATGTCGAATGCGCCATAGATGATGTTTTCGGCGACGGCCTTTTTGCCCTCGTACATCACGTGGTTCATGAACTTGGTCACGATGAGATCGCCGAACTTGGGATCGGGCAGAACTTCGCGTTTGTCGGCGCGGTGGCGGCGGGACATGCTCTAATTCCTTATTTCGGACGCTTCGCGCCGTAGAGCGAACGGCGCTGCTTACGGTCTTTAACGCCCTGGGTGTCCAGAACGCCGCGGAGGATGTGATAACGGACGCCCGGAAGGTCCTTAACCCGGCCGCCGCGGATCAGCACCACGGAGTGTTCTTGCAGGTTGTGGCCTTCGCCGGGGATGTAGCACAGGGCTTCGATGCCGGTGGTCAAGCGCACCTTGGCGACCTTCCGCAACGCGGAGTTCGGCTTCTTCGGGGTGGTCGTATAGACCCGGGTGCAGACGCCGCGACGTTGCGGGCAACCCTTTAGGGCCGGGACCTTGTTCCGCGACGGCTTCGGCTGCCGGGGCTTGCGGATAAGCTGGTTGACTGTGGGCATCCAGGTCTTTCGTGTTTGTAGAGGCGTGTGCCTTTCGGCCGAAGCGCCTCGGGGATATCCGTTGTTGACGTGCTCTCCTGAAGGCCGTCCAACAAACACGAAACAGCGCCGGGCGCATGGCTTTGCGATCCGGCGCGGCTGGCTGTCCGATGAGGGACTTCCGGTCTGTCGGGGCGGGGAGATACCCCCGGCCTCAAAAGAGCGCGGAACCTACTGAAGGCGGGCCGGAAGGTCAAGAGTGCGGCGTTGGGATTCCCTTAACGGGCGCCGCGCCCCATTTCGCCTTTTTGAGGCCACGGATCAAGGCGACGCTTGAAGCGGGGCCTGCGATAGATCGGCGAGCGGTTGGCGGACCAGCGAAATTCTAGGCGAAGCGCCCGCACCCTGATCAGTGGCGGCCTGGCCGTGGCTGCGCACCTGATTCTGATCCTGGCTCTGGCTCTGGGGATTCGCGTCGTTCGGCCGCCGAACGAGACGCCGCCGCTGGAAGTGACCTTGACCCGGATGTTCGATCTCACGCCCAAACGCGTGGTCAAGGTCGCGCCGCCCACGGCCCGTCGCGCGGCGCCGAAGCCCGCCGCCCCAAGACTCGCGCCGGCGGCTCCCTCCCCCGCCGCGCCGCCGCCTATCGCCTTGCCGCAGAACGGCCCCATCGATCCGAAGATCGCCGCCGCCGAGGCGGTGCGGGGCGCCTTGCAGGCGGTGGTCCGGTGCGCCGATCCCGACGCGCACGACATGAGCCAGACCGAACGCGACGCCTGCGCCCGGCACAACCACGATCTGCGCGCGGGCGCGCCGACCTATGGCGTCTTCGCCGATGATCACATGCGCCACGACCCGCCGGTGGCCAGCCACGGGATGGCGGCCCACATTGGCGACTTGTCGCCGAGGCCTGGCTATTATCTGGGACATTGCTGTCCGCCGTGATCTCGGTCGCGGCATCCAAGTCAGGGATCGATTGAGGTCGCAGAGCCGTTTGGAAGACAGCGGCGGTGTCGGTAAGGTTCAGCGCCCACCCTGCAAGAACTCGGAAAGTCGCAAGGATGAAACGCCCTCTCCTCCTCGGTCTCGCCGCGACGGCCGCCATCGCGCCGGCGCTCAGCAGCCATGCCCAGCCCTATCCGATCAATCCGGGGCATTGGGAGGCCACCACCAGCATCGCCGGCTTCCCGGTGGCCACGGACCATTGGTGCGTGCAGCCAAAGGACATCCACAAGTTCCTGGGCGGCCTGTCGAACCACATCTACCATTGTGACTATCCGCTGAACTCGGCGGAAGGCGGACAGATCCGCTTCAAAGGCCAATGCACCCAGACCAAGCACGGAAAGCTGGTGCAGCAGTTCAACCTGGAGGGCGACGGCGGCTATACGCCCACCACGGTGCACATGAAGGCGCATATGTGCTGCATCAAGTGGAACGGGCTGCCCATCGGCGGCGACGCCCACCTGGACGGCCACTTCGTCTCCGCCGACTGCCCGGCGGAAGCCAAGCCGTTCAAGGACTAGGGTTTCATGCCCTCTCCCTCCTTGGGGGAACGAACAGCAAAAACGGCCCCGGATCGCTCCGGGGCCGTTGGTGTTTTATCGATCCGGCAAACCTATTCGGCCGGGTGGACCTCGGCTTCGGCCGCGGCGGCGATCTCGGCGGGGAGTTCCTCCTCGATCAGGTCCGGCGCGCGCATGGCCGCCAGCTGTTCGTCACGCTTGGTGGCGATACGCTGCAAGCCGCGCAGGTAGGAGCCGGTGCCCGCCGGGATAAGCCGGCCGACGATAACGTTCTCCTTGAGGCCTTCCAGGGTGTCGACCTTGCCCTGCACCGAGGCTTCGGTGAGGACGCGGGTGGTTTCCTGGAACGAGGCCGCCGAGAAGAAGCTGCGGGTTTGCAAGCTGGCCTTGGTGATGCCGAGCAGGACCGGTTGGGTAGTGGCCGGACGGCCGCCACGGGCTTCGGTCTTGGCGCTCTCGACCTCGAAGTCGGGCTTGTCCATCTGGTCGCCCTTGATCAGCCCGGTTTCACCCGGATCGATGATCTCGACCTTCTGCAGCATCTGACGAACGATCGTCTCGATGTGCTTGTCATTGATCGGCACGCCTTGCAGGCGATAGACTTCCTGAATCTCGTCGACCAGGAATTCGGCCAGCGCCTCGATGCCCTGAATGCGCAGGATATCGTGCGGGTCCGGATTGCCGTCGATGAGGTATTCGCCCTTGCGGATCACATCGCCGTCGTGGACGGCGATATGCTTGCCCTTCGGGATCAGGAACTCGACCGCATCACCGCCGTCTTCCGGGGTGATCTTGATGCGGCGCTTGTTCTTGTAGTCGCGGCCGAACTCGACCCGACCGTCCATCTCGGCGATGACCGCGCAGTCCTTCGGCCGACGGGCCTCGAACAGTTCGGCGACGCGGGGCAGACCGCCGGTGATGTCGCGGGTCTTGGCGCTTTCGGTCGGGATACGCGCAAGCACGTCGCCCGGCTTGGTTTCATCGCCATCGCCCACGGACAGAATGGCGCCGACGGGCAGGAGGTTACGAGCCTCGCCGCCGTTCGCCAGCCGCTTGTAGCCGCCGTCGGTGTCGAGCACCGCCATGGCCGGACGCAGGTCCGCACCACGCGGGCTAGCACGCCAGTCGATGATCACCCGATTAGAGATGCCGGTGGCTTCGTCGGCTTCCTCGCGGACGGACAGGCCGTCCACCAGGTCTTCGAAACGCACCTTGCCGCCGACTTCGGTGATGATCGGGGTGGTGTAGGGGTCCCATTCCGCGACGCGGGCGCCCTTCTTGATCGAGTCGCCGTCCTTTACCCGCAAGCGCGCGCCGTAGGGCGGCTTGTAGGATTCGCGGTCCTTGCCATCGACCTGGATCATGACCTGCGTGTTACGGCTCATCACGACCAGCAGGCCGTCGGCGGCCATCACGGTTGGGCCTGTCACCTTGGCGACGCCATCCGTGCCGGATTCGAAGAAGGACTGTTCGGCGACCTGGGCGGTGCCGCCGATGTGGAAGGTCCGCATCGTCAGCTGGGTGCCCGGCTCACCGATCGACTGAGCCGCGATGACGCCCACGGCTTCACCGATATTCACCGGCGTGCCACGCGCGAGGTCGCGGCCGTAGCAGGCGCCGCAGATGCCGGTTTCGGCTTCGCAGGTCAGAGACGAGCGAACCTTCACCGACTGGACGCCAGCCGCATCGACCAGGTCGACCAGGGGCTCGGTCATATAGGTGTCGGCGGGCACGACGACTTCGCCGGTCGCCGGATCACGAATGTCCTCCGCCGCGGAGCGGCCGAGGATACGCGAGCCGAGCGAGACCAGGGTGTCGCCGCCTTCCACCACCGCGCGAAGGGTGATGCCGCGCGTGGTGCCGCAATCCTCTTCGGTGATGATGCAGTCCTGCGCCACGTCCACCAGACGGCGGGTCAAATAACCCGAGTTGGCGGTCTTCAAGGCGGTGTCGGCCAGACCCTTACGGGCGCCGTGGCTGGAGTTGAAGTACTCCAGAACGGTCAGGCCTTCCTTGAAGTTGGAGATGATCGGCGTCTCGATGATCTCGCCGGAGGGCTTGGCCATCAGGCCGCGCATCCCGCCGAGCTGCTTCATCTGGGCTTGTGAGCCCCGCGCGCCGGAGTGGGCCATCATGTAGATGGAGTTCACATCCGACTCGCGGCCGTCGGCGCGGTACTTCTTGGTGGAGATTTCCGCCATCATCTCGTCGGCGACGCGGTCAGTGGCCTTCGACCAGGCGTCGACCACCTTGTTGTACTTCTCGCCGCGCGTGATCAGGCCGTCCGCGTACTGTTGTTCGTACTCGGCGGTCAGGGTGCGGGTTTCCTCGATGATCGGCTTCTTGCGGGCGGGGATGACGATGTCATCCTTGCCGAACGAGATGCCGGCCTTGGCGGCCTCGCGGAAGCCCAGGCCCATGATCTGGTCGGCGAAGATGACCGTCGCCTTCTGACCGCAGTGGCGATAGACCGCGTCGATCAGGTTGGCGATTTCCTTCTTCGTCAGCGCCTTTTCAACCAGGCGGTGACCGATCTGCGGGTGATGCGGCAGCAGGGCCGCGATCTTCATCCGCCCCGGCGTGGTGTCGATCACCTTGGTGAGCACTTCGCCCGTCTCGTCGGACTCCGCGTAGCGGGCCTTGATCTTGGAGTGCAGGGTGATGACGCCGGCGTCGAGCGCAAGCTCGATCTCGTTGATATCGCCGAAGATCTTGCCTTCACCCGGCTCTTTGTCCTTGGCCAGGGAGAGGTGGTAGAGACCCAGCACCATGTCCTGAGAGGGCACGATGATCGGCCGGCCGTTGGCGGGCGACAGGATGTTGTTGGTCGACATCATCAGGACGCGCGCTTCCAGCTGGGCCTCGAGGCTCAGCGGGACGTGCACGGCCATCTGGTCGCCGTCGAAATCGGCGTTAAAGGCGGCGCAGACCAGCGGGTGCAGCTGGATGGCCTTACCTTCGATCAGTTTGGGTTCGAACGCCTGGATGCCCAGACGGTGCAGGGTTGGCGCGCGGTTCAGCAGCACCGGGTGTTCCCGGATCACCTCTTCCAGCACATCCCAGACGGCGCCTTGCTCGCGCTCGACCATTCGCTTGGACTGTTTGACGGTGCCCGACAGGCCCTTGGCGTCCAGCCGCGCGTAGATGAACGGCTTGAACAGCTCCAGCGCCATCTTCTTGGGCAGGCCGCACTCGTGCAGCTTCAGGTCCGGGCCGACCACGATGACCGAACGCCCGGAGTAGTCGACGCGCTTGCCGAGCAGGTTCTGGCGGAACCGGCCCTGCTTACCCTTCAGCATGTCGGCGAGGGACTTCAGCGGGCGCTTGTTGGCGCCGGTGATGACCCGGCCACGACGGCCGTTGTCGAACAGGGCGTCGACGGATTCCTGCAGCATCCGCTTTTCGTTGCGGATGATGATGTCCGGCGCGCGCAGCTCGATCAGGCGCTTGAGGCGGTTGTTCCGGTTGATGACCCGGCGATAGAGGTCGTTCAGGTCGGAGGTAGCGAAGCGGCCGCCATCCAGCGGAACCAGGGGACGCAGTTCCGGCGGGATCACGGGGACCACCGTCAGGATCATCCATTCCGGCTTGTTGCCGCTCTCCATGAAGGCTTCGATGATCTTCAGCCGCTTGGAGTATTTCTTCTGCTTGATGTCGGAGGTGGTGACCGCCAACTCCTCGCGCAGCCGTTCGGCTTCCTTGGGCAGGTCGATCGCCATCAGCATGCCGCGCACGGCTTCAGCGCCGATCTCGGCGGTGAAGCTGTCGTCGCCATACTCGTCCTGGAAGTTCAGGTACTCGTCTTCCGACAGCAGTTGGTACTGCTTCATGGGCGTCAGGCCCGGCTCGGTGACGATGTAGTACTCAAAGTAGAGGACGCGTTCGATGTCCTTCAGCGGCATGTCGAGCATCATGGCGATGCGACTCGGCAAGCTCTTCAGGAACCAGATGTGCGCCACCGGCGAGGCCAGCTCGATGTGGCCCATCCGCTCGCGCCGGACGCGGGCCAGGGTGACCTCGACGCCGCACTTTTCGCAGATGATGCCCTTGTACTTCATGCGCTTGTACTTGCCGCACAGGCATTCGTAGTCCTTGGTCGGGCCAAAGATACGGGCGCAGAACAGGCCGTCGCGTTCAGGCTTGAACGTGCGGTAGTTGATGGTTTCCGGCTTCTTGATCTCGCCGAACGACCACGAGCGAATCTTCTCTGGCGACGCCAAAGAGATGCGGATCTGGTCGAAGGTCGGGGCCGCAACCACCGGGTTGAAGATATTCAGGACTTCCTGGTTCATCGGATATCCAGTGTTTCAGTGCGGGGGGACCCCGCGGAAAAGAATTTCGTCATCCCGTGCGATCCGGAGGATCGATCCGGGACCTGGAGCATCGATGCCCCAGGTCCCGTCTCGGGAAGACGGCGGAGGAGAGCGGGCCTGAGGATCAGGTGTTCTCCAGCTCCACGTTCAGACCCAGAGAGCGCATCTCCTTCATCAGCACGTTGAAGCTTTCCGGGATGCCCGCCTCGAAGGTGTCGTCGCCACGCACGATGGACTCGTAGACCTTCGTACGGCCGGCGACGTCGTCGGACTTCACCGTCAACATCTCCTGCAGATTGTAGGCGGCGCCATAGGCTTCCAGAGCCCACACCTCCATTTCCCCGAACCGCTGGCCGCCGAACTGGGCCTTGCCGCCCAGCGGTTGCTGAGTGACCAGGCTGTAGGGGCCGATGGAGCGGGCGTGGATCTTGTCGTCCACAAGGTGGTGCAGCTTCAGCATGTAGATGTAGCCGACGGTGACCTGACGCTTGAAAGCCTCGCCGGTCTGGCCGTCATAGAGTTGCACCTGGCCCGTCGGGTTGAGCCCAGCGGCGACCAGAAGGTCCTCGATATCGCTGATGTGGGCGCCGTCGAACACCGGGGTGGCGATCGGCACGCCCTTGGACAGGTTGCGGGCCAACTCGACCAGCTCCTCGTCCGTTTCGGGCAGTTCCTGATCCGGGCCGTAGATGACGCCGAGGCGATCCATCAGGGCCTGGCGTTGGCCGCCGTTCTGCCAAGCCTCAAGCAGGTTGGCGATCTGGCGACCCAGACCCGCGCTGGCCCACCCAAGGTGGGTCTCGAAGATCTGGCCGACGTTCATCCGCGACGGCACACCGAGGGGGTTCAGCACCACGTCGACGGCGGTGCCGTCTTCCAGGTGCGGCATGTCCTCGATCGGCATGATGCGCGAGATGACGCCCTTGTTGCCGTGACGACCGGCCATCTTGTCCCCGGGCTGAAGCTTGCGCTTCACCGCCACGAACACCTTGACCATCTTCATCACGCCCGGGGGCAGTTCGTCGCCGCGTTGCAGCTTGTCGACCTTGTCCTCGAACCGGCGGTCCAGGCGCTTGCGGGCTTCATCGAACTGGCGGCGCATGGCCTCCAGCTCGCCCATGGCCTTTTCGTCATCGAGAGCGACCTGCCACCACATGCCGGCCGAGATTTCGTCCAGCTTTTCGGCGGTGACTTCGCCGCGACCCAGGCCTTTGGGACCCGAGACGGCGTTCTTGCCGATCAGAACTTCGCGCAGACGGCCGGAGATGTTGCGGTTCAGGATCGCGAATTCGTCGTCGCGGTCCTTGCCCAGACGGTCGATTTCTTCTCTTTCGATCGCCAGGGCGCGTTCGTCCTTGTCGACGCCATGCCGGTTGAACACCCGAACCTCGACGATCGTCCCCGCAACGCCCGGGGGCAGACGCAGGGAGGTGTCGCGAACGTCGGAAGCCTTTTCACCGAAGATGGCGCGCAGGAGCTTTTCTTCCGGCGTCATGGGGCTTTCGCCCTTGGGCGTAACCTTGCCGACCAGGATGTCGCCCGGCAGGACTTCGGCGCCGATGGCCACGATGCCCGCTTCGTCGAGGTTGCGCAGGGCTTCCTCGCCGACGTTGGGGATGTCGCGGGTGATTTCTTCCGGGCCCAGCTTGGTGTCGCGGGCCATGACTTCGAATTCCTCGATGTGGATCGAGGTGAAGACGTCATCGCGCACGATCCGCTCGGAGATCAGGATCGAGTCTTCGTAGTTATAGCCATTCCAGGGCATGAAGGCGACGAGGGCGTTACGGCCCAAGGCCAGTTCGCCCAGGTCCGTCGACGGGCCGTCGGCGATGATGTCGCCGGCCGCGATCTTGTCATGCACTCGCACCAACGGACGCTGGTTGATGCAGGTGTTCTGGTTGGAACGCTGGAACTTGGACAGGCGGTAGATGTCGACGCCGGGCTTGGTCGGGTCGGTTTCTTCCGTGGCGCGGATGACGATCCGGGTGCCGTCGATCTGTTCGACGATGCCGGAGCGGCGGGCGACCACGGTGGCGCCGGAGTCCCTGGCCACGATGCCTTCCATGCCGGTGCCAACCAGCGGCGCGTCCGACTGGATCAGCGGCACGGCCTGGCGTTGCATGTTCGAACCCATAAGGGCGCGATTGGCGTCATCGTTTTCCAGGAAGGGAATGAGTGCTGCCGCTACTGAAACCACCTGCTTGGGCGAGACGTCCATGAAGGTGATCTGATCGCGCGCGGTCAGGGTCACGTCGCCGTTGATACGGCAAGGCGACAGGTCTTCCAGCAGCTCGCCCTTCGGGCCGAGGCCGATGTTGGCCTGGGCGATGACGTGCTTGGCCTCTTCCATGGCCGACATGTAGACGACCTCGTCGGTCGCCACGCCGTCGACCACCTTGCGGTAGGGGCTTTCGATGAAGCCGTACTTGTTCACCACCGCGTGGGTGGCGAGCGAATTGATCAGGCCGATGTTCGGGCCTTCCGGCGTTTCGATCGGGCAGATCCGGCCATAGTGGGTCGGGTGCACATCGCGGACTTCGAAGCCGGCGCGTTCGCGGGTCAGACCGCCCGGGCCGAGGGCCGACAGACGCCGCTTGTGGGTGATTTCCGACAGCGGGTTGGTCTGGTCCATGAACTGCGACAGCTGGGACGAGCCGAAGAACTCGCGGACCGCCGCGGCGGCCGGCTTGGCGTTGATCAGGTCGTGCGGCATCACGGTGTCGATGTCGACCGAGCTCATCCGCTCCTTGATCGCCCGTTCCATGCGGAGCAGGCCGACGCGGTACTGGTTTTCCAGCAGTTCGCCCACCGAACGGACCCGGCGGTTGCCGAGGTTGTCGATGTCGTCGATTTCGCCGCGACCGTCGCGCAGACCGACCAGGGTCCGAAGAACCTCCAGCACGTCTTCGCGGCGCAGGACGCGCATGTCATCCGGGCAGTCCAGCTCCAGGCGCATGTTCATCTTCACCCGGCCGACCGAGGACAGGTCGTAACGCTCGGGGTCGAAGAACAGGCCGCGGAACATGGTCTCGGCGGCTTCCACCGTCGGCGGCTCGCCGGGGCGCATGACGCGATAGATATCGAACAGGGCGTCTTCGCGGATCGAGTTCTTATCCACGCGCAGGGTGTTGCGCATGTAGGCCCCGACCGTAACGTGGTCGATGTCCAGAACGTCGACGGTGGTGAAGCCCTGCTCCTCCAGCGCCGCGATCGAGGTGACGTCCAGCTCGTCGCCGGCTTCGGCGTAGATTTCGCCGGTCCCATGGTTGACCGCGTCACGCGCCAGATAGCGGCCCGTGAGAGCTTCCGGAGCGAGCAGCAGGGTCTTCAGGCCGCTGTCGGCGAACTTCTTGGCGTTACGGGCGCTGATCTTTTGGCCGGCCGGCGCGATCTCTTCGCCGGTATCGGCGTCGATGAGGGCGAAGTCAGGCTTCACGCCACGCCAGCGCTCGGGCTTGTAGGGGGTGGCCCAGCCGCCGGGACGCTTTTCGTAGGGGACGACGTCGTAGAAGGTCGTCAGGATTTCCTCGCCGTCCATGCCCAGGGCATAGAGGAAGGTGGTGGCCGGCAGTTTCCGGCGACGGTCGATACGAACGTAAACGATGTCCTTGGCGTCGAACTCGAAGTCGAGCCAGGAGCCGCGATAAGGGATGACCCGGGCGGCGAACAGGAGCTTGCCCGAGGAGTGGGTCTTGCCCTTGTCGTGGTCGAAGAAGACGCCCGGCGAGCGGTGCATCTGGGAGACGATCACCCGCTCGGTGCCGTTGACGATAAAGGTGCCCTTGTCGGTCATGAGCGGGATATCGCCCATGTAGACGTCCTGCTCCTTGATGTCCTTGACGGACCGGGCGCCGGTTTCCTCGTCCATTTCGAAGACGATCAGGCGCAGCTTCACCTTGAGCGGCGCGGCGTACGTCATGTCGCGCTGGATGCACTCCTCGACGTCGTACTTGGGATCTTCGAATTCGTAGGAGACGTATTCGAGCGTGGCGCGCTCGTTGAAGTCCTTGATCGGGAAGACGGACTTGAAGACCGCCTCGATACCCTCGTCGCGCCGTTGACCGGGCCTGACTTCGCGTTGCAGAAATTGTTCGTAAGAAGAACGTTGAACCTCAATGAGGTTCGGCATTTGCACAGCTTCAGGAATGCGGCCGAAAGACTTCCGGATCCGCTTCTTGCCGGTAAACGATTGCGCCATCGTGGCTCCCTTGAACGCCCGGAAGGTTTCCGGGCGTGATGTCCATGCGTCCACCCTCGGACCGGACGGAGCGAAATGATCGCCTACCGTCCGCCGGACGCTGGAATTTCCCCGATCTTTCAACAAGATCGAGCGCCCCTTCGCGCTGGTCAGAGGGCGGCGGACCGCGCCTCGGGGCGTAGCTCACAAACCCCCACGGGCATCGGGCCGCTTGAAGCGACTCAGAGTCAGAGGGTGTGCGAGGAAGCGGGTATGTAGTCGCTTGGCGCGGGAATGAAAAGGGGGTGGACGTGAAATTTTAAGAAGTCGCCGAGACATCCGGCACACCGGCGCCCCGAAACGCAAAACGGACCCGAAGTCGCCTCCGGGCCCGTTGCAGATCGGTTTTGAGGACCGAGCTTATTTGACGGTGACGCTGGCGCCGGCGTCTTCCAGCTTCTTCTTGATCTCTTCGGCTTCTTGCTTGGAGATGTTTTCCTTCACCGCCTGAGGAGCGCCTTCGACCAGGTCCTTGGCTTCTTTCAGGCCGAGGTCCGGACGCACGCCGCGGACTTCCTTGATCACGTTGATCTTCTTGTCGCCGCCGCCCGTGAGGATGACGGTGAATTCGGTTTGTTCTTCCACCACTTCGGCGGCGGCGGCGGGGCCGGCGACGGCGGCGGCGGCGACCGGCGCGGCGGCCGAGACGCCCCACTTTTCTTCGAGCAGCTTGGACAGGTCAGCGGCTTCCAGAACGGTCAGGGCGGACAGTTCGTCGACGAGTTTTTCGAGCTTGGACATGGGTTGGTTCCTTAGAGGAGAAGGGGAGCGTTAGAGAGGTTCTTGCGGAAGCTGACCTTAGGCGGCGTCCTTGGCGGCGTAGGCGCCCACAACACGGGCGAGCTGGCCGGCGGGTGCTTGCAGGATGCCCGCGATCTTGGTCGCCGGCGCCTGGAGCAGGCCGATGATCTTGCCGCGAAGTTGGTCGAGCGACGGCAGCTTGGCCAGCGCGTCGACGCCCTTGGCGTCCAGAACGACCTCGCCCATCATGCCGCCGACGATCGAGAACTTCTCGTTGTCCTTGGCATATTGGGTCGAGACCTTGGCGGCCGAAACCGGGTCGGGGCCGTAGGCGATGCCGACAGGACCCTTGAAGAGGGCGGTAGCCCCCTCGCCGGCTCCGTTCAGCGCCTTTTGGGCCAGACGGTTCTTCACCACCTTGAACGAGGCGCCTTCCTTGCGGAGGCGGCCACGCAGATCAGTCAGTTCCGCAACGGTGAGGCCCATGTAGTGGGTCACCACGATAGCGCCGGCATCGGCGAAGACGCCTTTCAGCGACTCGATCGATTCCGCTTTTTGAGCGCGATCCATTGCGGTCTCCGTTTACTCAAGTCGGGCCGCCGGCCAATCCGGCGACCTGAATGCCGTTGGCGCGCGCGAGGGTTTGAAACCCCGCACGGGTCATTGGCGATAGACTGTCCGCAAGGATGCATCGCACCAAGCATGGGCCCCATCTGGTGGGACGCCCTGCGCCGGTCTCTGCTCCCCGTCTCCCAGCGGCGAGGAAGGGCTCTTCCTCGTTTATGGTTCCGGTGACCCCGGATCCCCGTAGTTCTCGGACAGGATGGCGCGAGGGATGAGCCCCACGCCGAAGAAGCGGGGTGACTATACGATTAGGGCCGGGAACTCAAGAGGGGCCTGAACGGCGCCAGCTCCTGCGCTCACCGCTCCAACACCTCAACCGCCGATCTGGCCAGCTGATAGGTGCCGGAATTGTCGCGCGACGCATTGCCCGTGCCGATGCCGTCGAGATTGCGCTTGAAGACGCCCTGGCCGATCGAGGCCAGGCGAAACAGGGAAAAAGCCAGGTAGAAGTTGAAGTTGTCGATGCCCGCCCGCCCCGTGCGGCGGCAGTAGTCGGCGACATAGCTGGCTTCCGTGGGCAGGCCTTCCTTGCCTAAGTCGACGCCATCGAATGTGCCCCAGCTTTCCGAGTGGGAATGCCAGAGGATGCAGTTGTAGGCGAGATCGGCGAGCGGGTGACCCAGGGTCGACAGCTCCCAGTCCAGCACCGCGATGATGCGCGGCTCGGTGGGATGATACATGACGTTCTCGGGCCGGTAATCGCCATGGGCGATGGTGGTCCTGTCATCGGCCGGAATCTGCCCAGGCAGTTCGGCGATCAGCCGCTCCATGTCGGCGATCTCCTCGGTCTGGGCGCCGCGATACTGTTTGGTCCAGCGGCCGATCTGGCGCTCGAAATAGTTGCCGGGGCGACCGTAGTCGGCCAGTCCGATGGCCGCGAAGTCCACCGCGTGCAGGCGCGCCAGGGTGGCGTTCAGGTCATCGTAGATGGCGGTGCGTTCGGCGGGCGCCATCCCGGGCAGGCGAGCGTCGCGAAAGATGCGACCTTCCAGGAAGTCCATCACATAGAAGGGCGTGCCGATGACGGTCTCGTCCTCACAAAGCGCGCGCATGACCGGGACCGGAAAACCCACGCCGCCGAGGGCCTTCATCACCCGGTATTCGCGGTCGACCTGGTGGGCGCTGGCCAGCAGCTGGCCCGGGGGCTTCTTGCGCAGCACCAGCCGCTGGTCGCCGGCGGTGACCATGAAGGTCGGGTTGGAGGCGCCGCGGTTGAACTGGCTGACCTCGATGTCGCCGCTGAAGCCACCGAGGTTGGCCTTGAGCCAGGCGGTCAGTTTGGCTTCGTCGAACCGGTGATTGTCGCGCACCTCGCCGACGGAGGGCTGGCTGGGTGAGGACGAATTGGGGGCTTGGACTTCGGTCATGACGGCCCTCATACTGCTGATCGCCTTGAGCTAACAGCCTTCCCCAAGGGCGCGCCAAGGTCGGTTCGGAGGAAACCCATGCCCGCGATCGCCGCCCGCGACTTCACTTGCATGCTCTATGCGGTGGAAGACCACATCGCTCGCATCACCCTCAATCGGCCCGAGCGTCGCAACGCCCTGAACCCGCGCGCCTATGCCGAGATCGAGGCGGCCTTCCTGCACGCTGGCGCCGACGAAGACGTGCGTTGCGTGGTGGTCACCGGCGCGGACCCAGCCTTCTGCTCCGGCGAGGACGTCAAGGAGATGATGACCGGCGAGGCGCCCCGCGAGCCCCGCCCCGAGCGGCCCAAGCCCCAGGCGACGCCGGCGGCCATGGCGGCGCTGGAATGCCGCAAACCGATCATCGCCGCGGTCAACGGCGCGGCCGTGGGCTGGGGCATGGAGTTGGCCCTCTACGCCGACATCCGCGTCGCCTCTGAAAAGGCGGTGTTCGCCGAGCTGTTCATCAAGCGCGGCCTGATCTGCGACGTCGGCGGCCTTTTGCGCCTGCCCGCCATCGTCGGCCCGGCCAAGGCGGCGGAGCTACTCTTCACCGGCGATCCCATCGACGCCGCCGAGGCCGCACGGATCGGCCTGGTGAGCGAGGTCACAGCGCATGGCGATCTAATGCCCCGCGCCCTGGCGTTGGCCGCCCGGATCGCCGCCAACCCGCCGCTGGCGCTCACCGCGATGAAGCAGGGATTGGCGCGCACGTCTTACGGCGATCCGCGCGAGGTCGGCGCCTGGGCCATCGAGGTCATCTACCGCTTATTCGGCACCGAGGATCACCGCGAAGGCGTGAAGAGCTTCCTGGAAAAGCGCGCGCCGGTGTTTGTCGGGCGGTAAGATCACCAAATCCTAAACACAAAAATCCCCGCCAGGCTGCACCTGACGGGGATGATTGATCTCGGTCGATAGCGAAGGCGGTTAGACGCCGATGCTGCCGGTATCCACCTTCACGCCGGGGCCCATGGTGGAGCTCATGGAGATGCGCTTCACATAGAGGCCCTTGGCGCCGGAGGGCTTGGCCTTGTTGAGGGCGTCGACCAGGGCGCGGACGTTGGCCAGCAGGGCGTCGTCGGTGAACGAGGCCTTGCCGACGCCAGCGTGGACGATGCCGGTCTTTTCGACGCGGAACTCGATGGCGCCGCCCTTGGCGTCCTTGACGGCCTGGGCGACGTTCGGGGTCACGGTGCCGACGCGCGGGTTAGGCATCAGGCCGCGCGGGCCCAGCACCTTACCCAGACGGCCCACCAGGGCCATCATGTCCGGCGTCGCGATGACGCGGTCGAAGTCCATGAAACCGCCCTGGATGCGTTCCACCAGATCCTCGGCGCCGACGACGTCGGCTCCGGCGGCGGTGGCTTCAGCGGCCTTGGCGTCCTTGGCGATGACGGCGACGCGCACGTCGCGGCCGGTGCCGGACGGCAGGTTGACGACGCCGCGGACGTTCTGGTCGGCGTGGCGCGGGTCAACGCCCAGGCCGACGGCGATCTCGATCGACTCGTCGAACTTGGCGGTGGCGTTGGCCTTGACCTGCTTGACGGCCTCTTCGAGGCCGAGGGTGGCGTTGCGGTCGCCGGTGAAGGCTTTGATGCGCTTGGCTTGCTTGGTCATCTGATTAGGCCTCCACAACCTTGAGGCCCATCGCGCGGGCCGAGCCCTCGATGATGCGGGCGGCGGCTTCGATGTCGTTGGCGTTCAGGTCCTTCATCTTCTTTTCGGCGATCTCGCGCAGCTGGGTGCGCGTGACCTCGCCCACGACCTCACGGCCGGTGGTCTTGGCGCCCGACTTCAGGCCCACGGCTTCCTTCAGGAAGAAGGTGGCCGGCGGGGTCTTGGTGACGAAGGTGAACGACTTGTCTTGGTAGACGGTGATCACGGTCGGCAGGGGCGTGCCCTTGGCGACGTTCTCGGTGCGGGCGTTGAACTCCTTGCAGAAGCCCATGATGTTGACGCCGCGCTGGCCGAGCGCCGGCCCGATGGGCGGCGAAGGGGTGGCGGAGCCGGCTTTCACCTGCAGCTTGATATAGCCCAAGATTTTCTTGGCCATGATGTCCTCATGTGAGGCCGGATATTATCCGGCCGGGTTGATGAGCCGTGGTGTAGTTGGGGTTGGCGCCCCTCCCACGGATTTGGTCTTCCCCCGGCAAGCCGGACGAAGGGCGGGCGTGTAGCAGCAAGCGGCCCGTTTTACAAATCGCCAGCTTCCGATTGTCGGATGCGTCGGCGAAAACAAGACTTCACCACAGAGCACACGGAGAGCACGGAGGAGTAAGAGAACCTTTAGGAAAGCGCTTCGCGCGAAGCGCTATCTTTGCTTCGACGCACAGGCCTCGAAGGGCCGGCCTGAACTCCGTGCCCTCCGTGTGCTCCGTGGTGAAAAGCCTTCGAACCCTACTGGGTCTTTTCCACCTGGGCGTATTCGAGTTCCACCGGGGTGGCGCGGCCGAAGATGGAGACGGTGACGCGCAGGCGGGCGCGGTCTTCGTCGACCTGCTCCACCGAACCGTTGAAGCTGGCGAACGGGCCGTCGACCACCTTGACCGTCTCACCGATCTCGAACTGGATCGTGGGCTTGGGCCGCTCGACGCCTTCCTCGATGGCGCCGATGATGCGGGCGACTTCCTTGTCGGACACCGGCATCGGCTTGGAGCCGCTCCCCAAGAAACCCGTCACCTTGGGGGTGTTCTTGATCAGGTGGTAGGCCTCGTCGGAGAGGTCCATCTTCACCAGCACATAGCCGGGGAAGAATTTGCGCTCGGCGTTGATCTTCCGGCCACGGCGGATTTCAACCACGTCTTCTGTGGGCACCAGGATCTCGGAAAAGGCGTCTTCCAGGCCCTGGTTCTTGGCCTGGTCGCGAATGGCCTCGGCCACCTTCTTCTCGAAGTTGGAATAGGCGTGGACGATGTACCACTTGTGGCGGGGATTGGAGGGGCGCGCTTCGGCGGCTTCCGCGGGCATAGTCAAAATTCCTTAAGAGGCCAGCCGCAGCAGGAACTGCATGCCGTAGCTCATAATCTGGTCGACGATCAGGAAGAAGATCGCCGTGGCGAACACCATCATGAACACCATCATCGAGGTGATCCACGTCTCCCGCCAGCTGGTCCAGGTGATCTTGCGCGCCTCGGCGCGGACCTGGGTGGCGAATTCGACGATCGAGGTGCGGCGGCGCGGCGCTGTGGTCGCGTCGACGGTCGCAACCGGTCCGGCCGCAACCGCCAGCTTGGCGGGCGCCATCTTGGGGGCGGTCGGCGCGGGGCGCTTGCTCTTGGGCGGCGGTCCGCTGGGTTTCCTGGCCATGGGGGAGGGTTAGACCTTCAAAGACAACAGCACGGGCACTGGGCGACATAGATAGTGGCAGGAGTGGAGGGATTCGAACCCCCGGCCCTCGGTTTTGGAGACCGATGCTCTACCAGCTGAGCTACACTCCTAAAGGCAATGACGAAAACGCCGGTAGGCAGGCCTGCCGGCGCACGGCTCATCGCCGGAAGCCGGCTCGTTTAGCAAGGGCGCGGGTGGGGAGCAAGCGGAAGGGTTCAAACCTTTAACCCCCTGCGCCCCGTCGTCCCCGCAAGAAGAAGGATTCACCACGGAGCACACAAAGGACACGGAGGGGTCCGGGTCTTCGTGACCGCGAAGGTGGGAAGCAAGCCAAGGCGGGCTTTGCCCGCGTCAAACCCGAAAGCGCCGGCGCCTCGGGCTAGCGCGCTTCGCGCCTTCCCCTTCGCGTCCTTCGCGCCTTTGCGGCCAACCTTCCTTCTCCGTGCCCTTCGTGTGCTCCGTGGTTGATTCCTTACGGAAGCACCGGCGCTCGACGGTTAGAATCAAAACGGCCGCCCTGGGTTTCCCCTGGGCGGCCGCCTTGTCGTCTGGTCGGGTTGGCGGTGAAGCCTACTCGACGATCTTGGCCACGACGCCGGCGCCGACGGTGCGGCCGCCTTCGCGGATGGCGAAGCGCAGCTTCTCTTCCATCGCGATCGGGGTGATCAGCTCCACGTCCAGCTCGGCGTTGTCGCCGGGCATGATCATCTCAACGCCTTCCTTCAGCTTGATGATCCCGGTCACATCGGTGGTCCGGAAATAGAACTGAGGACGGTAGTTGGTGAAGAACGGGGTGTGACGGCCGCCTTCTTCCTTGGTCAGGATGTAGGCTTCGGCCACGAACTTGGTGTGCGGGGTGATCGAGCCGGGCTTGCAGAGCACCTGGCCGCGTTCCACGTCTTCCCGCTTGGTGCCGCGCAGCAGCACGCCGACGTTGTCGCCGGCTTGGCCTTGATCCAGCAGCTTGCGGAACATTTCCACGCCCGTGCAGACGGTCTTTTGAACCGGGCGGATGCCGACGATCTCGACTTCCTCGCCGACCTTGACGATCCCGCGCTCGACCCGGCCGGTGACAACCGTGCCGCGGCCCGAGATCGAGAAGACGTCTTCCACCGGCATCAGGAACGGCAGGTCGATCGGACGCTCCGGCTGCGGGATGTAGGCGTCGACCTGGGTCATCAGTTCCAGGATCGAGTCTTCGCCGATCTTGGCGTCGCCGCCGTCGATGGCCACCTTGGCCGAGCCCTTGACGATCGGGATGTCATCGCCCGGGAAGTCATACGAGCTCAGCAGCTCGCGCACTTCCATCTCGACCAGTTCGATGAGTTCTTCGTCATCCACCAGGTCGACCTTGTTCATATAGACCACCAGCGCCGGCACGCCGACCTGACGGGCCAGCAGGATGTGCTCGCGGGTCTGCGGCATCGGGCCGTCGGCCGCGCTCACCACCAGGATCGCGCCGTCCATCTGCGCCGCGCCGGTGATCATGTTCTTCACATAGTCAGCGTGCCCGGGGCAGTCGACGTGGGCGTAGTGGCGGTTCTTGGTCTCATATTCCACGTGCGCCGTGTTGATCGTGATCCCCCGCGCCTTCTCTTCCGGCGCAGCATCGATCTCGTCGTACTTCTTCGCCGTCGCACCGCCCGACTTGGCCAGGATCATCGTGATCGCCGCCGTCAAGGTCGTCTTGCCGTGGTCAACGTGACCAATCGTGCCAATGTTGCAGTGCGGCTTATTACGCTCGAATTTTTCCTTGGCCATCGTTCTACCTTGGGGGCGAGGGTTTAAGTTGTCAGGAGACCCTGTGACGGCCCCCAGCACCGAAGATCGATGCGGCCGCGCCAGCGTCCCAATCGCAGGGCTTAAGCCCCGTCGACTGTTAAGGGCGCCTACCTAGGGAAAGTCGAGGCGATGCGCAAGGCTTGGCGCGCGGTTGAACCCCAAGCGCGGATCATGGCCTGTAGGTCCAGAAGTCCGAGCGATCCAGGTCGCCCTTCTCCACCCAGTAGACTTCATAACCGTAGCGCCGCTGGCCAATGAGGTAGGCCGTAGTCGCCAAAGGCAGAGTGAAAAATGCCTGTGCGGCATCGCTACCAATAGAATAAACGTTCTGGGGGCGAGCCCGGCGACCGTCATCCTCAATAACGGAGCTCCCGCCAGCGCCAAGCCCTCTCGAGTACAGCTCAGTCCCAAACTCCCGCCCTCATTGGCGATCCGAAATCCACCATTCATATCCGGCAAGGCGCTCTCCCAGCAGTTAGGCGAGCGATATAAGTTCTTGTTTTGTTCTGGTCAAGACGCGCACGCGTAGAAACAGGATTTCCGGCGGATTTTTAGAAAATTCCTGGAGCGGGTAGACGGGATCGAACCGACATCCTCAGCTTGGAAGGCTGCTGCACTACCATTGTGCTATACCCGCCCGGGATCGGTCCCTTTGGGATGTCGACCCAGGTCGAACCGTCTGATCGGGGGCCCCTATAGACCGGCCGCCCGGGTTGCGCGTGGTGGGGGAAGCAGGACTCGAACCTGCGAAGGCGTACGCCAGCGGATTTACAGTCCGCCCCCTTTGCCACTCGGGACATTCCCCCGCGCGCGCACCGGAGCGCCTTGCAACTCGCTCGAAGATCACCGGCCTTAAGCCGCCGACTTTCGAACAAAAGCCTCCGCCAACAGGGTCAACCGGTGCTAAGGCTCGGCCGATCCACTCGCGGAGGCTTCAAGGCCCCAATTTGGAGCGCGTCTTATAGTGTCCTCGTTTCCCGAACGCAACGACCGCAAACGCGGCAAACCAGACCGTTTTGGCGGCCGTCCTCCAGGTGCTTCGCAAGGTGGGTCTAGGGGGGCTTCCAAGGACGATCGGGGCCGGCAGAAGCCGGCCGCGGACCGGGGCGGCAACGACTGGCTGTGGGGATGGCACGCGGTGTCCGCGGCCCTGGCCAATCCGCTGCGCGGCAAGCCGCGCCGGCTGCTGGCCACCGAGGATCGCGCCCGCAAGATCACCGAACAGTTCGGCCATATCGCCACCCTGGAAGTCATGGAGCCGCGCGCGATCGACGCGGTCCTGCCCGCCGGCGCGGTGCACCAGGGCCTGGCGCTGAAGCCGGAGCCCCTGGAGCCGCTGACCCTCGACGAACTGGCCGACGCCGGTCTGACCGGCGAGGGGAACGGCTTCATCCTGATGCTGGACCAGGTGACAGATCCTCAGAACGTCGGCGCCATCTTCCGTTCCGCCGCCGCCTTCGGCGCGCGCGGGATTGTATTGCAGGAGCGGCATTGCCCCGCCCTCACCGGCGCCCTGGCCAAGGCCGCGGCCGGGGCGGTGGACGCCCTGCCCTACGTCCGCGTCACCAACCTGTCCCGCGCCTTGGAGCAGCTGTCCGACATGGGCTGGCGGGCGGTGGGCCTGAGCGGGGCGGCGGACGAGGCGCTGGAAAGCGTGCTCGACGGACGGCCGACCGTGCTGGTGCTGGGGTCGGAGGGCGAAGGCATTCGCCGGCTGGTCAGCGAGCATTGCGACGCCCTGGGCCGAATTCCGATGCCGGGCGGGTTTGAGAGCTTGAATGTATCGGCCGCGGCGGCGGTCGCGCTTTACGAGGTTTCGCGTGCGCGAAAAGTCTCGGATAAAGACTAAAAACCACGCCTAATTTCGCCTGGCGCGTAAGTTACGGTCACATAACGCCGCTACCCTCTTGCAATCCTCCGCCCGCATGGTTCTCTGCGCGCGGTCAAGGTTAACGCTCAGTCTTGCGGCTGGCCGCTCATGGGGGTGCGCGGAATGGACAAGATGACGAAGAGGGCTTTGCAGGCCTGCCTTGTCGGCGCCTCAGTCGCCGCGCTCGCGGTGCTGGCGGGCTGCAACGAATCCCCTCCGCCCGCTCCGCCGCCGCCCCCCGTGGCCGCCTATGAGCCGGCTCCGCCGCCGCCCGCCCTGCTCGGCGCGCCGCCGCCGCAGCAAGAGTTCGTGGCGATGGCGCCCATCCCCAATCCGGAAGACATGTCGCAGGAAGAGCGGGCCAAGATCTACGGCGCGCGTTATCACACCCATTATCGTGGCGACCACAGCCCCGGCTGGTGGCCGCGGCTGCACGGCTATCGGGCCGGCCTCGGCGCGCACCCAGTCGTGGCGGCGCCTGTTCACGCTGTCGCGTCGCCCGCACCGAAGATCGTGGCCGCGCCGCCGCCGAAGCCGGTCGTCACAGCGCCGCCCTCGCCTATCGACCAGTTGGCCATCGCCGTGGCAGCCAAGTCCAAGGGCGTCATGCTGGCTGTCCCCGCAGACCTTTCGGCGGCCAAGCCCGGCGCGGTGACCGTGTCGCTGCCCGCCGACCTGTTCGCGGCGATCCGCCAGGAAGCGGCCAAGCTCGGTCTCGGCCGCGCGGCACGCAAGACCGATGTGACCGCAACCCTGCACGGCGACGGCTACGCCATCAGCCCGAGCGGCCCGCAGACGGCCCATCTGGTTCCCGGCAAGCCGACTATCTTCACCTGGCAGGTGACGCCGGGCGCGGGCGCCAAGGGCCCTTTGACGGCCGATGTCGGCGCTCTGCTTAACGGCGCGGGCGCGGCCAAGTCCTTCTCCCTGGCTGAGCTGAAGCAGGCCGTGGCGGCGGTCGATACCGCGGTAGCCCAGGCCGAGGCGGCGACGCACGGGTTCAAGCTGCCTGGCCTGGGTATGCTGACCATCCCCGGCCACCCCGATGTGACCCTGCCGGTGTTGGGCAAGACGCCGTCCGGTTCAGTGGTGGGCGCGGTGATCGCGCTGATTGTCCTGCTGCTGCTGGTCATGGCCGCCCGCTCCGCCTCGGCGCGGCGCGAAGCCGAGGAGCGCCAACGCCGAAGCCGCGCCAGGGCGGCGGCCGCCGCGGCCGCGCCGGTGATCGAGACGGTGACGCCGGTCGTGAGCGAACCTTACGTAGAGCCTGTTATTGAGCCTCCCGTCGCGCACGAGACAGTCGTCGAGCATGCAGTGGACTATCCCGTCGCTGTCGAGTCGACGACGGAGCCCCACATCGAGCCCGTCGTCGCGGAGCAGGTCGATCACGCGCCGGTGGTGGAGCATGTGGTGGCCGGGCATGGAGACGCTGAGCACCTGGTCGCCGAACACGCCGTGGTCGAAGCACCGGTCCTGCATGTGCCCGATGGCCCGTCCGTGGTCGGGCTGAAGCCAGCCGAGCCCGAATCCCACGAGCATCCGTTCGACGCAATCCCCAAGGATCACCCGGCCGCCGAGACGCACGACGCGGCGGACCATGAACCGGCAAAGACCGTGCTCGTGGAAACACACGACGACCATCACGCCCTCGAGACCGTCTGATCCGCCAACTTGAGACCCGCTTGTCAGTTGCGCTTCGACGCGGCATGAACGGGGCATGACCCACGCCTTGACCGCCGGCCCCCTGGGCGTCGACTGGATCGGGCTGCTGGTCGCCCTGCTTCAGGTGATGCTGATCGACCTGGTGCTGGCCGGCGACAACGCCGTCGCGGTCGGCATGGCCGCCGCCGGCCTCGACCCCAGCCAACGACGCCGGGTGATCGTGTCCGGCCTCGGCGCCGCCGTGATCATGCGGCTGATCTTCGCGCTTCTGGCCCAACAGCTGCTTCGCTTCATCGGCCTGCAGCTGGCCGGCGGCTTCATTCTGCTGGTTGTCGGCTGGCGGATGTGGCGGGACCTGCGCAATGAGGCCAAGGCCAAACACGACGCTGGCGCGGCGCCGGCCAAGACCTTCTGGCAGGCCTTCCTCCAGATCTTCCTGGCCGACCTTGCCATGTCGCTGGACAACGTCTTGGCGGTGGCCGGCGCGGCGCTCAGCCACCCGATCGTGCTATTGTTCGGCCTTATTCTTTCCATCGGGCTGATGGGGGTGGCGGCCAACTTCATCGCCGGCGTCCTGAATCGCGCCAAGTGGCTGAGCTATGTCGGCGTTGCGGTGGTCGTTTATGTCGCCCTGCACATGATCTGGCAGGGCTATCGCGGGGACGTAGTCGAACTGCACCTGGTCGACACCTACAACGCGATCATGCCCGGCGAGCTGCTGGACATCAAACCGGCCGAGGTCGCGCAGCATAGGCACGGGAAGTAGGAATTTCCCCGCGCCTTACCGACGCCCCCAGTCGATGGGGCAAGGTATCAGGAAGCCCCCGAGAACCGCTCCGTCCATTCCGCCACCTGGGCATCCTCGATCTTGGCGAACAGCACCGGCGGGGCCTGGATTGCGCGGCCTTCCGGAACGCGGGACAACTCAGCCGCCGCGTCTAACGAGGGCCAGGACGGCGGATAAGACTCACCCACAGCCTCGGCGATCTTCTCGGCCGCGAAGGGGATGAAGGGCGCCGACACCCGCGCAAACAGGCCGACCAGATTCAGGCCCGTGCGCACGACCACCGCGGCCCGGTCGCGGTCGGTCTTTATCGCGGTCCAGGGCGCGGCTTCCTGCAGGTATTCGTTGCCCAACACCCACAGCGCCCGCAGCGCCTGGGTGGACTTACGGACCTCGATCGCCTCCATCTGCTCGGTCAGTTCGGCCAGGCGCGCGGCCACGTCGGCATAGAGCTTCTGTTCCAGCGGCCCGGGCTCGCCGCCCGTCGGCACGACGCCCTCGAACCGCGTTTCCGCGAACTTGACGATCCGGTTGACGAAATTGCCCAGGACGTCGGCCAGATCGCGGTTCACCGCCGACTGGAACTGCTCCCAGGTGAAGGCGGAGTCGGAATGTTCGGGGCTGTTGGCCGTCAGATACCAGCGCCAGTCGTCCGGCGGGGCGATCTCCAGCGCCTTATCCATGAAGACGCCGCGCTTCTTCGAGGTGGAGAAGGGCTGGCCATACCAATTCAGCCAGTTGAACGCCTTGAGCATGTCCACGGACTTCCAGGGCTCGTCTGAGCCCAGGATGGTCGCGGGAAAGCTGACCGTGTGGAAGGCCACATTGTCCTTGCCCATGAATTCGACGTAGCGGACGTCCTCGGCGCCCTTGTCGCCGCGCCACCAGCGTTCCCAGCCGCCCGAATTGCCGCCGATCTCATCGGCCCATTCCTCGGTGGCGGCGATGTATTCGATCGGCGCGTCGAACCAGACGTAGAAGACCTTGTCCTCAAAGCCCGGACGCGGCGCGCCGCCCCGGGTGACCGGCACGCCCCACGACAGGTCGCGGGTGATGCCCCGGTCGATCAGTCCTTCATCGAGATGTTTGTAGGCGATGGACTTGGCCAGGGTCGGCCAGTTCTCGCGGCTGTCGACCCAACCGCGGATGCGATCTTCGATCTTGGTCTGCAGCAGATAGAGGTGGCGGGTCTCGCGCACCTCAAGGTCGCGCGAACCGGAGATGACCGAATAGGGCTCCTTCAGGTCGATGGGATCCAACAGCGAGCCGCAGTTGTCGCACTGATCGCCACGGGCGTGGGCGTAACCGCAGACCGGGCAAATCCCCTCTACATACCGATCCGGCAGGAAGCGGCCGTCGGCGTTAGAATAGATCATCCGATCGACGCGTTCCTCGATCAGGCCATTGTCCTCCAACACTTCGGCGAAATGCTGGGTCAGCCGCTTGTTCTGCGGCGAGGAGGAACGCCCGAACCAATCGAACGACAGGCCGAACCCGCGCGCCACGTCGTGCTGGGCGCGGTGCTGCTCCTCGCAATAGGTGAAGACGTCCTGGCCGGCGGCGGCGGCGGCCAGCTCGGCCGGGGTGCCGTGCTCATCGGTGGCGCAGATGTAGAGGGTCTCATGGCCCCGGGCGCGCTGGAAGCGGGCGTAGACGTCTGCGGGCAGCATGGAGCCGGCCAGATTCCCCAGATGCTTGATCCCATTGATGTAGGGCAGCGCGGAGGTGATCAGGATGCGGGCCATGGCGAACTTCGAGGCGTTACGAGGGAGCGGTCATATAGGGCGCCCGCCCCACAAAGCCAAAGCGGGGTTTTGCGCGATGAAGCGCCAGCGCCTGCCTGCCTGGTCCAACCCGCCCGGCGCTAGCCGTGCGGCAGGATCGCGGTAAGCCGGTCAAGCGTCTCCGACCACCCCTGCCTGTAGTCGTCGACGGTCGCCCTGCCGGAGGCCATCCCCGAATGGACGACAGTCAGTTTTGTCTTCCCGTCCAGGTCCTCCAGCCGGAGCGTGATCGTCGAGGCCGGCCATTCGGCGGAATCCCGCGCAGTCCCGTCCTGGTCCGAACGGTGCTGCACCATCACCAGCTTCTCGCCTTCGACGATCTCAAGATAGTCGCATTTGAACCAGATCATGGGGTTGCCCGGGCGCTGGGTGCCGAAATGCAGCGAACCGCCCACGCGGAAATCCAGCTTGCAGAAGGGCATGACGACGCCGTTGGGCATGCCCCACCACTCTCTGAGGGCCTCGGCTTCCCGGCAGGCGTTCCAGACCGCCTCGCGCGGCGCATCGAACACGCGCACGATGGTCAGCTGGTTTTCGGAGTCGGCGGTCATCGGTTCTTCTCCAGATAGATTCCAAGCCGATCCAGCCGGCTTTCCCAGATGTCGCGGTAACGTTCGAGCTGGCTTGAGGCGTCGGTCACCGCCGCCGGCGAGAGCGAGGCGATCTGCTGCTTGCCGTCCCTGCGTTTGGTGATCAGGCCGGCCTTCTCGAGCACGACCAGATGCTTCGACACAGCCGCTAGCGAGATGTCATACGACGACGCGATCTCGCCGACCGAAAGCTCCAGTCCGGCGACGCGCCGCAAGATGTCGCGGCGCGTCGTGTCGGCGAGCGAGCCGAAGATCAGGTCAAGGCGGGTTTCAAGTTCAACCATTTGGTTGAATGATTATGCAAGCCTTGTGAGTTGTCAATCGGAGCGTCGGCCGACTCTCACATCAGAGGTGAAGAGGTTTACGGCGGTGAAGAGCCGAAATTCACATAGATCGGGTTGCCGATCAGCACGAGGCGGGCCTTGGCGTCGCGGGCGCCGGGGCGAAACCAGTGGCGGGCGCCATCGCTGGTCCAATCGAAGGTTCCGTCCGGAGCGAGGGCCACGGGATGGCCGTCCTCGACCAACTCCAGCGTCCCGCCAGGCAGGTTCTCCAGGCGGGCGGTGAAGCGCACGGAAACACCCCGTGGCGCGGCGACGCTTCCCCCCATCTCCGCCTTGGTGGTTGCGAGCGTTGCGGACAGGTCCAGCACTCGGTCTCGAGTTCCGTCGACGTCGATGAATACCCGGCCCGCCCTGATCCCCGCCAGGATGGCCGACGTCGACAGGGCCTGCGCGAACACCACCGTAGTCGGCCGGCCAACGGCTGACGCCCTTCTCGGGTCCAGGCCTGCGTCATGGTTGTCGCTGCCGCCGACGCCGGTGATGCGATAGCCGGCGCTCAGTTTCGCCTGCCAGAACGGCAGGCCGGAGAAGACGCCGTCGCCCGCGTCGGAATAGGCAAGCGCGCCGCCATTCACGACCTCGATCGCCTGCACGCCCCGCCAATCTGTGTCGGTCGCGGTCCAGCCGCAACCCATGCAGTTTTCGCCGGACGGCAGCATGGGATGGTTCACCGAAAACAGCCCGCCGGACGCCGCGGTCGCATCCTCCAGCGCCTTCATGTCGGGAACCGCCCTGTCGCCCAGGCGAAAGTCGATGAAGGCGGTGGGGCCGAACAGGTTGGCGTGGCCCTTGAAGGTGGTGATCTCACGGCCGGGGATCAGCAACAGGCGCGGAAACGCCGGCTGCAGCTCCCGCTCTGCGTCGAACTGCGAGATGGTGTTGTGGTCGGTGATGGCGATGAAATCCAGGCCCCGCGCAGCGGCAGCCTCCACCGTGCGATAGACCGGACAGGGCGCGCGAACGCCATCCTGGCCGGCGCAGGTCGCGTCGCTATGGGCGGTGTGCATATGCAGGTCGCCGCGATACCAGCCGGGCTTGTCGGCCAGCGGCGCGTCGGCGAAGCCGGCCACGCTTGCCCCTCGGTCGAAGAAAACGTGCGCCTCGTAGCTGGCATGGTTTCCCGCACGAATGTTGGGCACGCCCAGCATCAGGGTCCAACGCCCAGCCGGCAACGGCCCGGGCAGATAACCCGGCGTGGCGTCTTCGGCCGAGAGGGTGAAGCGGTCGCGCGCACCGCCGCTCCAGCCGCGAAACCGCGCGCCGTCCCACAGGCCGACATCGATCACGGTCCGATCCGCCTTACCGGCATAGCTGAAGGCCACCGTCAACCGGCGAACACCGGCCGGGACCTCAAAGGTCTCACGCCGATAGGTCTCCCGGTCGGCGGCGGCGATTTCGCCTTTCAGCACGAGGTCCGGCGTCCGCTCCGCCGCCAAGGCCGGACGGACGGCTATCGCGGCCAGCAGGATCAGCGCCGCCAACAGGCCTTGAACGCCCGGCCTGGTCCAGCCGACTTGCATTGCCGCCTCCCCCATAAGCCGTTCGCGCCGCCGGCGCCGGCGGGCAAAAGGGATTGTCTAGGATCGGCTTTGTATGCCATCCCTGCCTAAGAGAAACAGGGCCATCACTCGGACAGGATAACCCGCTGATTTCCTTTGATATGCCGGATTAGCTCAGTTGGTAGAGCAGCGGTTTTGTAAACCGAAGGTCGGGGGTTCGAGTCCCTCATCCGGCGCCAGTTAAACCCCTTGTTTCATAAGGAATTTCGCGCATCGCGCGCACCTCGTTGTCGTCGCTAAATCGGAAACGAACGGCGAAAATCGACGCGGTTCGGGACTGGGCTACCGGTCAGCATTCTCCGGCGCCCCGCGCCCTGCCCGCACCCAATGCCGGACGAGACCTGCGTGTTCATCAGCAACAAGGCGCTGTCCACCGCGCGCGCAGAGTTCCACGGCCAGACGTCGTTCGACCATTGCACCGTCGACAAGGTCTTCAAGGACGACCTCGCCGCTCAGCCGGAGCGCGAGTTGGGCTTTCCGGCGAACATGGTTAGTAGCGAAGCTGCTGGCGGGGAGAGCCAACCCGGCTGCGTCACGGGATTCATCGGATGAGATTTCTACTCATCAAGACCACTTTGCAGGAGCACGTTTACAGCCAGTTTGCCGACTGCCTGCAAACGGCGCTCCTGGAAATCGGGCAGCAGGCGGAAATTTCGACTCAGACAATCGGCCAACCAACCGGTTTGGCTCGTGAGCTGATGTCGTCGAAGTATGACGTCGTCGTATCGTTCAGTTCGATTTTTGGCGACGCCGCCATTGCCGAAACAGGCGCGTCCTTGTTTGACGTTCTGGGAGTCAAATTTGTCGGCTGGCAGTTCGATCATCCCGTGTACGTCCACCATGCGCTCAGCCAGCGCATGGACAACCGTCACTCCATTTATCCAAACCACAATCACGTAAGATTTTCAGACGCCATCAAGGTCCATGGAAAATCCCTTTGCCTCCTCCCTGGCGGCCCGGTTCTCGATGAGCCGCTGAAGGCCTACAGGGAGCGAAAACATGACGTGTTTATCGCCGCCACCTGGAATGGCCCGCCCGAGCGGGTCTGGGAGACTCTCGCAGACTCGCCCGCCAAACGCCTCTTGACGACGATCACCGATCATCTCCGGGCCGACCGGGAGGTCTCGGTCCTCGACGCCTTCAACGATGCAACCCGACAGCTGAAGATGAACGCCAGACTGGGCGAGGACCCCACGTTCGATGGGGAAATCATCAAACTCCTGCGGGGGCCCCTCACCTATGTCCGCAATAGCGACCGGTTGAACGCGATACAGCAGATCGTGGACGCGGGCCTGCCGATCACGATCTGCGGCGGCGGATGGCGCGATCATCTGGGCGAACGGAAAAACGTAACCTTCCTCGAGACCAGGATTCCCTTCAAGGACATGCCGTCCGTCTACAACGACAGCCGGATTGTCTTGAACCTCAATGCGGCGAACGGCGGTTGCGAGCGCGCTCTGTATGGCATGGCCACTGGCGCGGCGGTGGCGTCCGAGGATAGCGGCGCCCTCGCGGAGTCCTTCAATGCCGGCGAGGACATCGCCTTCTTCAACCGCGCCCGGCCGACAGAGATCGTCGAGGTCGTGACCTCGCTCCTCGAGGGCGGACGGGGCGAGAGCATCGCCCAATCCGGACACGAACGGGTCCTGAAGACCGCGCTTTGGCGGCATCAGGCCGAGAAGCTGGTCGAGTTCGTCAGCTAGGCCTGCTTCCCGACGCGCCGCTCAAGGTTGCGAAGACTGTCGGTGACCTCTCCAAGCGCCTGCCGCCATGGGCGAGGCTGGATGCCGAAATCGCGCGTTATCTTGGCGGTGGAAAGACGCGAATCCCCGGGGCGGCGGGCCCGGGTCGGATAGGCTGAACCGGGTATTGGCTTTACGACGCATCCTGAATTCGCCAACACCGCCGTCGCCAACTCGCACCAGCTCGCCTGCCCTTCATTGACGAAGTGGTAGACGCCGACCGGCGCTTTGGGATCGTTCAGGTGGGACAACAGGATCGCCTGGACCACGGCCGCGACATCGGCCGCGGCGGTCGGGCATCCGACCTGATCGCTGACGACGGACACCTCACTCCGTTCGTTCGCCAATCGCAGCATAGTCTTCACAAAATTCTGGCGATACGCACTGAAAAGCCACGCTGTTCGCAACACAACCGAACGAGGATTGCCGCTGCGAACCGCGATCTCTCCCTCAAGCTTGCTCGCGCCATAGACGTTGATCGGACTAGGTCGATCGTCTTCCAGGTAGGGCTGGGACTTGTCGCCGGAGAAGACATAGTCGGTGGACAGTTGGATAAGCGGCAGTCCGCGCCGACCACTTGCAGCCGCCAGCAATGCAGCACCCCGCGCATTGACGGCATAGGCCGCGTCGACCTCGACTTCGGCCTGATCAACCCCCGTATAGGCTGCGGTATTGATCACCGCCACGAGGTCTGGTCTGTCGAAGGCCGTGGCCACGCTGGGCTCGGACAGCAGATCAAGCTCGCCGCAGCCGGGTGTGAACAACTGCAAATCCGGTCCCCAATCAAGCTGGGAAATCTCACGCCCAAGTTGGCCTGTCGCGCCGGTCAGCAACACGGCTTTCATCGGATCGGCCGGCGCGCCATCAGGCGCCTTTGAACAAGAACGGACTATCGAACTCCGTTAGCGTCGGTAGCTCGGCGTCTCTCGGCGACGTGATCGGAGGATGGTTTGCAAGGGGCCAGACGATCCCTATCGCGGGATCGTCCCAGGCTATTCCCCCCTCGGCATCCGGGACATAGACGCTGGATACCTTGTAGGCGACCTCGACATCGGCCTCGAGGGTGATGAAGAGATGGCCAAAGCCCGACGGGATGAACAATTGCCGGCCATTGTCCGCGGACAGTTCGTTTGAGACGTGCCTCCCAAAGGTCGGGGAGCCGCGGCGAAGGTCGATCGCGAAGTCCAGGATGGATCCACGCAAACAGCGGACCAGCTTGACCTGCTCATGCGGAGGCCGTTGGAAATGAATGCCGCGAACGGTTCCCGGAAGCCGCGAGTAGGAGTGATTGTCTTGAACGAAGCTTTGATCGAAGCCGGTGGCTTTCATCAGGGAAGGACTAAAGCTTTCCATGTGCCAGCCCCGAAAATCACCATGGCGTCGCGGCTCGATCAGTCGCACTTCGTGCACTATAAGTTCCTACTCACGAGCTGAATGACACTAGCGCGTCGCCGTTTCCACTTAGCCAGGCCGGCTTTACTCTTTCCCAGAAAATCAGAACGCCGACTCGTTCGCCAGCCTACCACCGGCCCGCTGGACTTCTAGCATCATGGCGATCGGCGCTGGCCAGCCTGACGTCAATGTCGGCATGCCAGGACCGGTCACTGGGAACCGCCGCCATCTTGGCGCGTATTTGCGAAACGTGACGCTTCACGTCCACCCTGGGGATATCCATGAAACGCATCGTTCCGCCGCTCGCCGCCGGTCTTCTGGCGCTCGCCCTCGCAAGCGCCGCCTCGGCGCAGAGCTGGAGCGACCCGGGCCGGTTCTCGGTGGGCCTGGGGGTGGGCACGAACGGCGGCGTCGGCGAGGTCGCTTATGAGATCGATCCGCATCTTGTTCTGCGCGCGCAGGCCTCCGGCCTGGATTTCAACCACCGCTTCACCTCCCGCGACGTCGTCTATAACGGCGAGGCCGTCCTGATCACCGGCGGCCTTTCGCTGGACCTTCACCCGTTCGCCAACGCCTTCCTGATCAGCGGCGGGTTCGTTTCCGGCGAGCGGCGGGTGGATCTCAACGCGCGGCCGTCAGGAAGCTCTTTCGTATTGGGCGGAGTCACCTACCCATCCACAGACATCACCGCCGTGCGGGGCCACATCGACTATGGGTCCACGGCGCCCGTCGCCGGCATCGGGTTCGACAACACCTATGTCGGCCAACACCACTGGGGCGTGCGCGCCCTGCTTGGGGTGCAGTTCGGCGAGCATCCGCCGTCGGTCGCTCTACATGCCGACGGCCCCCTCGCCGCCGACCCTGTGGTGGTCTCGCAACTGCAGGCCGAACGGGTATCCCTTGCCCATGACGGCGCCGATTTCAGCTACTATCCGGTGGCCCAGCTAGGCTTGACCTACCGCTTCTAGAGGACGGCGCCTCGCCTCGTTCCGGCCTGCGCCGGAATGAGGGGAGATCGCTTCGAGTCCGACCTAGATAAGATCGCCGCCAGCCGCAGCCGCGGTCGTGCCGTCCCGCTGGAACGCCTTGATCACGTTACGGCCAGTGGTCCAGCGGTGCACCTCGTCCGGCCCGTCCACCAGCCGCTGCGAACGGATGTGGGTGTACCAGCGGGCCAGCGGCGTATCCATGGAATAGCCCAGGGCGCCGTGTAGCTGGATCGCCGTGTCGACCACATGGTGGACCATGTGGGCCAGATAGACCTTAGCGATGCCGTTCTCCTGGCGCAGGTCCAGGCCCTTCTCGGCCTTGTAGGCGATGTGCAGCAGCATCAGCCGGGCGATGTAGAGCTGGGTCGCGCACTCGGCGAGCATGAACTGCACCGCCTGGCGCTCATGCAGCGGCTTGCCGAAGGTGGTGCGCTTGGTGACGTGCTCTGTGGCCATGTCCAGCGCCCGCTGGGCCATCGCCACATTGTGCATGCCGTGGCGCAGGCGGCCGTAGGCCAGACGGTGCTGGCCCATGTTGAAGCCCTGGCCTTCTCCGCCCAGCAGGTTCTCCGCCGGCACGACCAGATCCTTGATCTCAACCTCGGCATGGCCACCGCCCATGATGTGCGACAGCGGTCCCTCGGCGGCCATGGTCTGGATGTCGCGCTTGATCTTATAGCCGGGGTTGGGCAGCTCGACGATGAAGGTGGAGAACTGCTGGTGGCGCGGCGCGTCCGGGTCGGTCTTGGCCATCACCAGGGCGATATCGGCGGCGCTGGCGGCGGAGGAGAACCACTTTTCGCCATTGAGGACGTAGTTTTCGTTGCCGTCCTTGACTGCGCGGGTCTGCATGCCGGTTGCGTCGGCGCCGGCCGCCTTCTCGGTCATCGAGTAGCAGATGCGCTTTTCGCCATTCAGCAGCGGCTTGAGGAACTTCTCCTTCTGATAGTCGGTCCCGTGCGCCAGCAGGGTCATCATGGTGGCGTCGTCAGGCCCTTGCGTATTCATCGACAGCGCGCCGAGGTGGCTCTCGCCCAGCTCCATCTGCACCAGGGCGTTGGCCAGCGGGCCCAGGCCCATGCCGCCATGCTCGACCGGGATGAAGGGGCACCAGAGGCCCTGGGCGCGGGCCTTCACCCGCAGCTCGTTCAGGACAGTCTTGTAGTCTTCGCCCTCGTGCAGACGCGTTTCTGCCGGGATGCATTCATCGTGCACCCACTGGCGGACCCGCTCGCGAACCGCCTTCGCCTCGGGCGGAATTTCAAAATCGATCGCCATGTCGTTTCCTCGCTATGTCGGCTTGTTGAACGGCCGGCACCTTCTGGCGCGGTGAAGGAGGATGCAAGGGGCGGCAGGCGCAGGTCGACAAGACGGCGGGTCGCGCCGAAGGTGGTGGTTGTGCTGGCCGCCGCCGCCGCCGCCGTGCTCGGCCGGCCAGTGTGGGGACCTGGATGACAAATCACGGGCCCGAGCGAGATCACGGGTTCGTGACTCCGCGCCGATTTCAACGCCAACGCGTGGTCCGTCGCGAGTTCTTAAGCATTTTGTGTGCTGAAATGAGGCGATACGAACCCCTCATTTCGACGGCGACCCGCCATGCCCATGTCCGTCAGCGCCCTTGAAGCCGAGCTGCGCGCCGCCTTCCCCGACGCCGAAATCGCCATCGACGATCTGGCGGGCGACGGCGATCACTATCGCGCGCGCATCACGTCCAGCGCCTTCGCTGGCCTGAACCGGGTGCGCCAGCATCAGCTGGTCTATGCGGCGCTGAAGGGCAAGGTCGGCGGCGAGCTGCATGCCCTGGCGTTGGAGACGGCGGCGCCCGCCGGAACCAATACGTGAGATATCGACCCTTAGGCCCTACCGGCATGGCGGTTTCGACCGTCTCGCTGAGCCTGGATGACAACAAGGCCCGCACGCGCCCCGCCGACTGGCAGACCTTCCTCTATGCGGCCTTCGAATGTGGCATCAACGCCTTCGAAGTCGTCGGCCGGCACCCGGCCCTGATCGAGGGCCTGGGCCTGGCGATGCAGGCGATCGAGCGGCGGCTGGTGTTCGTGGCCCTGCGTCTGGGCGTTGGGCCGGCCCGCGACTTCTCGCCCGACGGCATGCGCCATCTGATCGATTCGGTCATCACCCGCACGGGGATGGACTACGTGGACGCAGTGATCCTGGACGATCCGCACAGCGAGGAACTGACGCCCTATGCGCTGGAAACCTTGCGGGGCATCCGTCAGTCCGGCCGCGCGCGCATGCTCGGCGTCGGCGGCCAGGACGATGCGATCGACGCCTACATCTCCACCGGCGCCTTCGACCTGCTGCGCACCTCATTCAGCCTGACCAGCGGCTGGAAGGAACGGCTGCGGCTGAAGGCGGCGATGGAGCACGACATGGGCGTGATCGGCTATGGCTACTATCCCGAGGGGCTGATCCGCGCGCCGACGGCAGCGGCCAAGCCGTCGCTGTTCGGCGGCCGCGCCAACCCGCTGCAAGGTGTCGGCGGCTACGCCTTCCTCAACAACACGCACAATTGGAAGAGCGAGGAGCTCTGCCTGGCCTACGCTCTGACCGAACCGTCGCTGGCGTCGGTGGGCGTCAGCGCCGACAGCGTCAATGCGATGGAAGCCCTGGCCGCGGTCTCCGAGCGTGATCTGCCGCCCGGCCTGGGCGCCCAGATCGAAATGGCGCGGTTTGGCGCCGACGCCAAGGCCGCCCAATCCCGTAGGGCCTGACGACCAAAGCCTTGACCCGCGCCATGCGGGCGCCTAGCTCTTGGTGCGACAAGCCTTTTGGCGGAGCCCTCCCGTGACCGACACCACTGCCGACCCGATTCACGACTTCATCGCCAAGACGCTGGAGTCCAACGACATCGTCCTGTTCATGAAGGGCACGCCGGACGCGCCGCAGTGCGGCTTCTCCGCCGTGACGGTGCAGATCCTAGATCATCTGGGCGCCGACTTCGTCGGTGTGAACGTGCTGCAGAGCGACGCCCTGCGCCAGGGCATCAAGAGCTTCAGCGACTGGCCGACCATTCCGCAGCTCTACGTCAAGGGTGAGTTTGTCGGCGGCAGCGACATCGTTCGCCAGATGTACGAAGCCGGCGAACTGAAGCCCTTCCTGGCTGAACAGGGCGTGGTGGCGGCGTAAAAATTCTCTTCCTCACGCGAGTTTGGTGAGGAGGCCGAAGGCCGTCTCGAACCACGCACAAGGTCATCGCTTCGCGGGCTTGTATCCCCGCGCGGATAAGGCCGGTAGCGAGTCGAAGTCACCGCGCGTCAGCGCTTCCTTCTTGGCCCTTGACCACTTTTTCACGCGCGTCTCGAACGCGCGCGCCTCGTTTATGTCTTGGAACTCGCTAGTCCAAAGAAGCTGAACCGGTCGCCGCGTCGAGGTGTAGTCAGCCAGCTTACTCCTGGCGTGCTGCTCCATCCGTTCGTCAAGGTTGGTGGTGACCCCAGTATAGTAGGAGCGGTCGGCGCATTTCAGGATGTAAACCCAGGCGGTCATAGAAGCCCGTGCGCGGTTCGAGACGCGGCCTAAAAGCCGCTCCGCACCAAACTCGCTTTTAGTGGTGAAGGCAAACCTTCACCGCACCAGCGGATTGAGCACCATCACCGGCTGATCGGGCGCAAGGCCCAGCTCTTCGTAAGAGAACACCAAGTCGACCTGCCCCTCAGCCCCGCGGCAACGATCCAGCCTGCGACGGGCGAAGGCCAGGCTCGTAGCTTGGCCCTTGGGCTCGGTGAAGTGTGCGAAGTCGGCCTTGGTGGTGCAGCCGTGGGTGGTCACGCGGACAGTCAGGCCGTGACGGTCGGCGAGGACCTTATGAATAGGCTCCAGTTCCGCCGGCGCGGGCTCGGGGACGTCCTGGGCGAAAGCAGGCGCCGCGAAAATCGCCCCACCGGCCGCCAACAGGAACCCACGCCGCTCCATCAGAACAGCCCCAGGCTCTTCAGGCTGGCGACGCCATCGCGGCCCACCACCAGATGATCGTGCACGGCGATCCGCAGCGCCTTGCCGGCCTCCACCACCTGTTTGGTCATTTCGATATCCGCACGCGACGGCGTCGGATCGCCGGAGGGATGGTTGTGCACCAGGATCACCGCGGCGGCCGACACCTCCAGCGCTCGGCGCGCCACCTCGCGCGGATAGACCGGGGCGTGGTCCACCGTTCCCTGGCCCATCACCTCGTCCAGGATCAGCTGGTTCTTGTTGTCCAGGAACAGCACGCGGAACTGCTCGCGCGGTTCGTTGGCGAGCACGGTACGAACGTAAGATTGTAAGGCGCTGGCCGAGGAGATCGCCGGCCGTTTGGTCATCGGCGCCCGGCCGATCCGCACCGACGCCTCGTGCATCAGCTTCAGGTCCAGGGCGACCTGTTCCTTGACCCCCGCGACCGTGGTCAGGTCGGCGATCGGCGCGGCCAGTACACCGCTTAAGTCCCCGAACCGCGCCAGCAGCGCCTTGGCCAACGGCTTGATGTCCCGCATGGGGATGGAGCGGAACAGGAACAGCTCCAGCAGCTCATAGTCCGGTAGGCTGGCCGGCCCGGCCGCCAAGGCCCGTTCCCGCAGCCGCTCGCGATGGCCGACGTGGTGGGGTTTGGCGGGCTTTTCGGTCATGCCTGAACAGTCTTGTTGATTGCGGGCGCCCACACAAGCCATCGGGCGAAACGCGGTTCAGGCGCTAGCGGTCGCGATCCAGGTCGCAGCCTTGAGGGTCACGCCGTTCGGGCCGTCGCGAGCTGCGAGCGCTTGGCGGACGAGCGGTTCGGCCGCCTCCCGAAGCTGCGGACTTTCCCTCAAGATCCGTCCCAGCGGGCCGACGGCCAGCACCACCGCCAGCATGGCCTCCAGACCGCCGCTGCCAACCTGCTGGTCATGTGGTTCAATCGCGACCCGGTCGAACCCAGCCGCGTACAGCACATCGCGGATACGGGCCGGATTCTCGAAGGCGAAGGGCGTCATGTCGGCCAACCCTTCCAGGCTGGCCGCTCGGAGCGGCGTCAGGTCGAGATCGTTGTCGGCGAGCGAACGCCAGCAGACGAAGGCCAGCCGCGCGCCCGGCTTCAGCGATCCTCGGAGATTGGCGAAGGCTACGATCGGGTTCGCGAAAGCCATAACCCCGAAGCGGGAAAAGATCGCATCGAACCGCCCGGCCGGCAGGCGCACCGTCTGCGCGTCGCCTTCGATAAAGCTAACATTCGGACGGGCGGCCGCCCGTTCGCGGGCCACGCCAAGCAACAATGGAGCGATGTCGACGCCCACAACCTCGCCGGCGTCCCCGACCGCCTCGGCAAGCTGGACGCAGGTCTGGCCGGCGCCGCAGCCCACGTCGAGGATGCGCTCGCCCGGCTTGGGGTCCAGCGCCGCCAAAGCGCGCAGACCCAGCGGCGACAGCTGAAGATCCAGCGGCTCGCAGACCGCCGCCCAGGCTCGCTCCGCCAGGGACCTCGAACTTGTATCCGCTGTCAGAGCACCGGCCGGAACAGGCCCTGGGGCGAGGCCGTGAACACCTCATAGCCCGTCTCCGTCACCCCGATGGAGTGTTCGCACTGGGCCGACAGGGACTTATCCCGCGTCACCGCCGTCCAGCCGTCGGACAACAGCTTCACCTGATGCTTGCCCAGGTTCACCATCGGCTCGATGGTGAAGAACATGCCGGCCTTCAGCTCCACGCCGTCGCCGCGGCGGCCAAAGTGGAGGATGTTGGGGTTGTCGTGGAACACCTCGCCCACACCATGGCCGCAGAAGTCGCGCACCACCGAACAGCGCTGCGCCTCCACATAGGACTGGATCGCATAGCCGATATCGCCCAGGCGCGCGCCGGGCTTCACCACCGCCAGACCGCGTTCGAACGAGTCGTAGGTCACGTCGATCAGCCGTTTGGCGCGGGGCGCGATCTCGCCCACCGGATACATGCGGCTGGTGTCGCCGTGCCAGCCGTCGACGATCACGGTCACGTCGATATTGGCGATCTCGCCGTCGCGCAGCGTCCGATCCGACGGAATGCCGTGGCAGACCACATGGTTGGGCGAGATGCAGACCGTCTTGGAATAGCCGCGATAGAACAGGCAGGCGGGCAGCGCGCCATGATCCAGGATGAACTCCCGCGCCATGCGGTCCAGCTCGTCGGTGACCACCCCGGGCTGCACATAGGGGGTCAGCATATCCAGGCATTCCGCCGCCAGCTTGCCGGCCTTGCGCATGCCTTCAAAGGCCTCGGGCCCGTGAAGTTTGATCTCATGGGTGCGGCGCGGGGCCACGCGCGTTTCGAGGGTTTCAGCCAGGCTCATCGACGGTCATTCCTTGGGCCGATCGCCAGGGCGCCGGGCGCGCCAAGCGGATCGCATCTACGCTTATGTCGCAATCATAGCACAGAACTTCAACGCCCGCCGCCGCAGCAGCGATCAAACCCTTGGCATAGGCGGGATCCAGATCGGCGGCGGTATCGAAGCGGTCGCAGTCGGTGCGCTGGATCACGAACAGCATCACCGCCCGATTGCCCGCCGCCACTTCGCGCGAAAGCTCCTGCAGATGCCTCAGCGAGCGCGCGGCCACACAGTCCGGAAACTCCGCCAGCCCGCCGCCCCGCGACAGGTGGCAGTTCTTGATCTCCAGATAGCAGTCCGGCCGCCCCGCCGCGGTGAGCAGGAAGTCGACCCGGCTGGCGGCGCCATACTTCACCTCCGGCCGCACGGCATAGCCGGTCAGTTCCGGGATCGCGCCGGCCGCCAGCGCCTCGGCCACCAGCCGGTTGGGATGCATGGTGTTGATCCCCACCAGGCCTCCGTCGACCTGAACCAGCTCCAGGGTATGGGCCAACTTGCGCTTGGGATTGTCCGACCGCGACACCCAGCACGACAGGCCAGCCATGTTCAGGCCGAGCATCGCGCCAGGGTTGGGGCAGTGGACGGTGATATGCCGCCCATCGTCCAGCGCCACATCGGCGAGGAAACGCTTGTAGCGCTGAACGAGAACGCCGCGCTCGAGGGGTTGAGGGAAGTCCACGGGGGGCCTATGCCGTCTTCAAAACCTGAGGTCCAGCCGCGCCGGATAAATCGCGGAACACCTCTCCTGGAAGGAGAGGGAGGGGCCCGCGCCTTTAGGCGTGGGAGGGTGAGGATTGCGCGGCCTAAGAGTCATCCTGAACCTGCGCAATCCTCATCCTCCCGCTGGCTTCGCCAGCGGGCCCCTCCTTCTCCTTCCAGCAGAAGGTATGAAATCCAGACCGAGCGGATAGGATGGCGGGGACGGCATGAACGCTAACGCGAAAAAGGTCACCGCCGCGGTGATGATCATCGGCGATGAGATCCTGTCGGGGCGCACCCAGGACACCAATCTGAACCACATCGCCAAATACCTCGGCGCCCACGGGGTGGACTTGGCCGAGGCGCGGGTGGTGCCAGACGTGACCGAGGAGATCGTCACCGCCCTCAACGCCCTGCGCGCCAAATACGACTATGTGCTGACCACCGGCGGCATCGGCCCCACCCACGACGACATCACCGCCGACTGCATCGCCCTGGCGTTCGGGGTGAAGCTGTTCGAACACCCGGAAATCATCGAGATGATGACCGCTCGCTGGGGCGGCGAGCTGACGCCCGCGCGGCGGCGGATGGCCCGGGTGCCGGAGGGCGGCGACCTGCTGAAGAACCCCGTGGCCGGCCCCCCCGGCTTCACCATTGGCAATGTCTTCGTCATGGCCGGGGTGCCGCAGATCATGCGCGGCATGCTGGAGGATGTCGGCTGGCGGCTGAAGGGCGGCGCCATCGTGCTGTCGCGCAATGTCCGCGTCGATGGCTCGGGCGAAGGCGTGATCGCCGAGCCGCTGGAGCGGGTGGCCAAGGCGCATCCGGACATGTCCCTGGGCAGCTATCCCTTCTTCGGCCCCGATGGCTATGGCTCCAACCTGGTGCTGCGCGGCCGCGATCCGGCCGAGCTGAACACCACCGTTGACGAACTGGTGGCGGCCCTGACCGCGGCCGGCATCGGCACGATCACGGTGGACGAGCCGGGCGCCAAGACCTGATGCTGACGTTTCATCCTCCATCGAAGACCTCATCGGGGGGCGCCAAGCACGGCGTCCATGGCGTGCCCGTCGGCGCGGTCTGGATGGACCTGTTCAAGGCCGAGCCGGCCGAGATCGCCCTGGTGGAGGATCACACCGGCCTGACCGTGCCGATGCTGGACGACCTGCGGCGGATCGAGCGGTCCAGCCAGATGGTTGCGGAAAAGCAGATGCTCTGCCTGTCGGCGCCGGTGTTGGCCAATGCCGATTCCGACCATCCCTCCCTCTCCTACATCGGCCTGATCCTGACGCCCAAGGTGCTGATCACCACAAGGTTCACCGAGTTGAAGGTGTTCAAAACCACCGCCGACCGCGTGTGCGGCGCGGGCGCGGCGCCGTCCAGCACCGAGGTGTTCGTCAATCTGCTGGAGGCCCTGATCGACCGGGAAGCCGACCTGCTGGAGACCGCCCGCGGCTATCTGGACGACATCTCCCACCAAGTATTCAGGGCCAAGGCCGACGGGGTCAAGACCGCCATCCGCTCCGGCGGCGTGCTGCGCGCGACCCTGCAGAAACTCGGCCGCATCGGCGACCGCATCTCGATGATCCGCGAAAGCCTGATGAGCGTCGGCCGCATCGCCCCCTTTGCGCGGGAGATGGGCAAGAGCTGGATCGACGCCGACAAGCGCGAGCGGCTGACCGCTATCGCCGCCGACGTCGACTCGCTCAACCTGTTCGTCGAGCACCTGTTCGGCAAGGTGCAGTTCCTGCTGGACGCGGTGGTCGGCCTGATCGGCATTGAGCAGAACGACATCTTCAAGGTGCTGACCATCTGGTCGGTGGTCGGCATCGCCCCCACCCTGGTGGCCGGCGTCTACGGCATGAACTTCCAGAACATGCCGGAATATCACTGGAAATACGGCTATCAATACGGCCTGGGCCTGCTGGCCGTGACCACCATCCTGCCGCTGATCTGGTTCAAATGGCGCAAGTGGTTTTGACGCGAGCCCCACGCGGGTTATGACCAGCCCGTTGCGGGCGTGGCGGAATTGGTAGACGCAACGGACTTAAAATCCGTCGGCTTCGGCCATCCGGGTTCGATTCCCGGCGCCCGCACCATTTGGCTTCGTTTGTTTCGTGGTGAAGCCCACAAGCCGAGCGTCGCCTCATCCCTCCAGCAACAACCCTACTGTCCGCTCATCCACCCTCCCCTCGCACCACCGCCGCAACGCCGGCCAATACGGCCCGTCTGGCGCGGCTTGTGCGAACAACGTCATCGACGAGCGGAACTTCAGGTCGTCAGGGCTGCCGAACACCGCGTGCAGCGAACCGCCAGGAGATGATGACAGGGCGCTGATCGCCGCATCGAGGCGCGATCCGAGCGTGGGGTGGGCGAGGTAGGCCTTGGCTTCCTTCAGGGATTCCAGACCGTAGCGATCCGCCATGGCCGAATGTCCCAGGCCACGCAGTTGCGGGAAGATGAACCACATCCAGTGGCTTTGCTTTCGCCCCGCCGACAGCTCCGTGAGCGCGGCCTCGTAGATCGGCGCCTGCGCGGTCACGAACCGGTCCAGGTCGAAGGTTTGAAAGGGCGCCGGCGCGTCGCCGCCGTGCCGGTCGAGATGCAGCCGGCCCGTCTCGTCCTGGATATGCAGCTGCACTTCCAGGCCCGCGGCCTGATCGGCCATGCGGCGCGCGGTCCGTTCGGCCTCCGCTTCGCTCGGATAGGGGCCGGTGCGCAGCCCGTGGCTGATCACCATCCAGTCACCGTCTATCCTCACCACGCCATAATGAATTCCGGGCATTCCACGCTACTCCGCGAACCACCCCGAGAGAGAACGGCTTGGGCGCCGGCCCGATCCCGGCGAAAATCCCGAACCAGGCGTCCTGATCGCATCGCCCACGCAAAGACGCGACAACCCACCCCGCTCGCGCCACCCAAATTGGGTAATTGAGACACGGCTCGTGTCACCTTTCGTCAACGCCTAAAGCTTAGCTTGGACGGGCATTGCTGCGAGCGTGCGCAACGCCGAGATCACTGGAAAGCGAGATGGATTCGAGCACGCCGTCCAAAACGGTCGAACAATCCATGGTGATTTCGACCTACCGGACCTTTGTTCTCGGATACTGCCTGGCCGGCGTCCTCTACTATCTCTTCATCGCCTTGATGCACTGGATCTCGTCGAGCGAGGTCAATCGCGAGATCCTGGGGGTCATGGCGCTGGCGTCCGGCGCCGTCTGCGGCCTGCTCTGGTGGTCAAGCCGGTCGACCACCTCCGGCCTTCGCCTTGAAGTCATGACAACCGTTGTGACCGCCATCCTGGTGGCCAACACGGTCGCGCGGATTGTCTCGCAATATCAGGTCGTTCAGCTAGGCTATATCCCGGCCATCGCCATGGCGTCGGCGATCATCTGCCTGACCCGCCGCGTGCTGTGCGTCAACCTCGCCATCGTCCTCATCGGTGTCTGGGTCGCGGTACGTCCCACCGACATGATCGACTTCATCTATGTGCTGGGCGCGGGCATCATGGGGTCGGTCGCCCTGTTCACGGTGATGCGCCGGGCGATCGGCCATCAGATCGCGGCGCGGGCCAAGGCGGAAACCCTGGGCCGCCAACTCGAGGCGACGGTGATCCGAAATCGCGAGTTGGCGGACGAGGCCAACGCCGCCAGCCAGGCCAAGTCGCTGTTCCTGGCGACCATGAGCCATGAGATCCGCACCCCCTTGAATGGCGTGCTCGGCATGGCCCAGGCCATGGCCGGCGACGAACTGTCGGCGGCCCAACGCGGGCGGCTCGACGTCGTCCGCCAGTCGGGCGAGTCCCTGCTGACCATTCTCAACGACATCCTGGACTTGTCGAAGATCGAGGCCGGCAAGCTGCAGATCGAACAGGCCGACTTTGACCTGACCGAGGTGGTCCAGGGCGCCTACGCCACCTTTGAGGCGACCGCCGGATACAAGGCGCTGGATTTTGCCCTGGACGTCGCGCCCGACGCGGCCGGCGTCTATCGCGGCGATCCGACCCGGATCCGCCAGGTGCTATGCAATCTGTTGTCCAACGCCTTGAAATTCACTGAGACCGGCGAGGTCCGCGTGGGCATCCATTGGGAGGCCCCGGTCCAGGCCGGACCGGGGCGCCTGTGCATGGTTGTCCGCGACACCGGCATCGGCATGACGCCGGAGCAAACGGGGGCCCTGTTCCAGAAATTCGTCCAGGCCGACGCCTCGACCAATCGCCGGTTCGGCGGCACGGGGCTGGGGCTGGCGATCTGCGGCGAGCTGGTCAAGCTGATGGACGGCGAGATCGCGATAGACAGCGAACCGGGCGTAGGATCGACCTTCACCGTCACCTTGGCGCTCGAACGGATCGCCGACCGGCTGGCCGATGTCCAGGAAGCGCCAGTCTCGAGCGCGCCCAGGGGCCTGCGCGTGCTGGCGGCGGACGACAACGCGGTCAACCAGCTGGTTATCAAGACCCTGCTGGATCAGGTCGGCGTCGAGACGGTGGTGGTCGACAACGGCCAGAGCGCGGTTGAGGCCTGGGAAGCCGGTCAGTGGGATCTCGTCTTGATGGACATCCACATGCCGGTGATGGACGGGCTGGACGCCGCGGCGGCGATCCGGCGCAGAGAGGCGCAGACCGGCCGCGCCCGTACTCCCATTCTCGCCCTGACCGCCGACGCCATGAGCCATCAGGTCGACGCCTATCTGGCGCAAGGGTTCGACGGTCATGTGTCCAAGCCGATCGAGGTCGGCAAACTGCTGGCGGCGATGGAGGCGGCTTTGGCGAACGACGTCGCGACCGAGAGCGCCATCGCCGTCTGACCCGCCTTCCCCTCCTTGACTTGCCGGTAGGTAATGGCGCGATGCCGTCCTGCGCGGCCGACTGAACGGTCGCCGATTGGGCGTGCCGCGTCCAGGAGGACTCCATGGCCGACGAACTGATCCTTCACCACTACGAGACCTCGCCCTTCTCCGAGAAGGTCCGCGTCGTGCTGGGGCTGAAGGGCCTGCCTTGGCGCTCGGTGCTCATTCCCAACATGATGCCCAAGCCGGACTTGTTGCCCCTGACCGGCGGTTATCGCCGCACGCCGGTGATGCAGGTGGGCGCGGACGTCTATTGCGACACCCAGGTGATCCTGGCCGAGATCGAGCGGCGCGCGCCCATGCCGGCGATGACCGAAGGGCTGGACTGGCCCGTCAACTACTGGGCCGACCGGTTGTTCTTCCAAGTCACCGTGCCGATCATCTTCGGCGAGATCGGCGATCACGTGCCCGAGGCCTTCATCAAGGACCGCGAACAACTGTCCGGCCGGCCATTCGACACGGCGGCGATGAAGGCGGTCTCCGGCCCCATGCGCGGCCAGTGGCGGGCGCAGGCGGCCTGGATCGAGACGGCCCTGTCGCGGTCCGACGGCGCCTGGCTGGGCGGCGCGACGCCGGGCTTTGCCGACGCGGCCGCCTTCATGAACATCTGGTTCCTGGAGGGCGCCGTGCCTGAGGTCGCCAAGGCGCTGATGCTGGGCTTCCCAAAGCTAGCGACCTGGAAGTCGCGCATCCGCGGCCTGGGCCACGGCGACCGGGTGGAGATGGAGGCGGCCGAGGCGCTGGCCATCGCCAAGGCGACTATCCCCGCCGCCTATACCCAGCACGACGCCAACGATCCGCTGGGCGTCGCCCAGGGCGACCCGGTGTTCGTGATGGCCGACGACTATGGCCGCGACCGCATCGCCGGGACCTTGATCGCGGCGAACCCCGAACGGGTCGTCATCGCCCGCGAAGACCCCATCGTCGGCGACATGCACGTCCACTTCCCCAGAAGCGGCTACATCGTCGCGGCGGGCTGAGGCAGCTGGCTTATTTGGTCACCATGTCCCGGTGCATGGGCGCCAGCAGGGCGAGCAGGCGGTTCTGATCGCGGAAGGGCACGCCCTCCTTGCTCATCGCCCACTGCAGATTCTCCACCAGGGCGTTAAAGTCGGCGTCCTGGATGCCCATGTCCTTGTGCGAGCTCTTCATGTCGCGGCCGGTGTAGTCGCAGCCGCCGTCCAGCAGGTAGCAGAATTGCTCCTTCAGGGTTCGCCGCAGCCGCACCAGATCCTGGTTCTTGAAGATCTCGGAAATCCGCGGGTCGGCGACGTCGCGGTCGACGAAGCTGTCGACGATGCGCGAAATCCCTTCCTTGCCGTGGAAGGCGTTGAACATGGCCGGATCGTTCATCGGCCGCGCGCCGGCGTTGGCGTTCGACGGGGTGTAGGGATCGACCGTCTGCTCGCCGGGGTGATCGGGCGAAGGATCGGCGAAGACGAGCGTTGGGACGGCGGCGGGCGCGATCATCAGGACGGCGCCGAAGGCCAGGGAGGCGATGCGGTTCATCGAATGAGCTCCTGCTCTAGAAGCCGGCCTGCAGGGACAGATAAAGGCCCCGCTGGTTCTGGAAGGTGGCGATCGAGCCGGCGTCGACATAGGCGGCCGTCAGCGACAGGTGCGAATTGAAGGCGTAGGCGGCGAACAGGTCGGCCCAGTCGTCTTCCTTGGCGAAGCCCAGATTGTCCGGCTTGGTGCGGTATTCGGCGCCGATCACGAAGTGGCGGGTCAGCAGATAACCGATCGAGCCTTCGAACTGGGGTGAATAGTCGGCCTGCTTGTCGCCACCGAAGCCCAGCAGGCCGGTCTGGTTGGCCTTGGTGTAGCGGAAGGTCGCGTCGACCACGAGGCTCTCGTTCAGGAACAGCTTGGTGGCGGCGATATAGTAGTCGACGCCTTGGGCCTCCTTGCCGCCGACGGCGTGGATGATGGCCGACTTGTCGTTGACCTTGTACTGTAGCCCCGCCGCAACTTGCGGCATCCAGCTGTCCTGGTCATAGACCGCGTCGCCCAGCAGCCGCACCTTGGCGCCATAGACGTCCTGATCGAAGGTGAAGCCGTCGCCCAGGCCGAGCTTGCCGCCGGTGGATCCGGTGTCGAACTCCTGGTGGGCGTAGGACAGCTCGAAGCGGTCATAGAAGCCCACGGCCGCCGAATAGACCTTCAGATTATAGTCCGGCAGGCTGACGTAGGTGGCGGCCAGCTTGGCGCCGATCCCGTTCTTGGTCTCGTCCCCACCGATCACCGCCCAGGTCGCCAGACCTCCGCCCGCGGCGCCTTCGATATTGGTGACCCCATCGGTAAGCAGCAACTTGCCGCCCTCGCGGATCTCCTGCGCGCTCGCGGTGCCCGCCCCTAAGGCGACGGCCACGCCGATCGCCCAGGCGCACAGCTTGTATGAATTCGCCATCGTGCCCCCGTCCTCAGCCGGTTCGCACGCCCCCGTCCGATGGCCCGGCAGGGTAACCCTAAGAATGATTTGGTTTACGGGTGGTTGAAATTCCGAGACGTTTCAACACTACCGAAAGTAGCGTCACGCAACTATTCTACCAGTTCCCTGAATTGGGCAGACCAAACCTACAACTGTTCTATCGCGGGCGGCGTGTAAGTTTCGGACAGAAGCACCGGTTGTGGAAGATAGGCGCGCAAGACCAGGGAGAACGGTCCGTTGGCGGGGGCCGGCAGCCAGTTCGCCGACCGAGCTTCGCCGGGGTCTGTGCGGGAAATCCAGATATCTAATGAGCCGTCGCCGCCGGTCGTAAGGCCAGGCGTGCGATCGCCGATGGCGTAGCGATTGACGGGATTGCGGGTGAGGTAGAAGCCCCCCTCCGGCGCGGCCTCATACATCGTCAGCGACCAGAAGGCGTCGACCGGCGGCGTCATGCCCTTGGCGAAATGCAGTCGCCACAGATGGTCGCCATCGAAGGCGCGGCCAACCGGGGGGACCGCGGTCAAATACATGGCTTCGGCGGGGGGCAGGGCGGCGAGGCCGCCGACGGCGATCCTGGCCCGACCGAGATAGTCCTGAAAAAAGGCGCCGGTGTCGCTGGCCTGGAAGATCCAGCCGCCGACGCGCTTGCCGCCGAAACCCGGCCCGCGAAGCCGCTGGCGGGCCGAGACCACCCCGGCGGCGATGGCCGCCGCCTCCTCGGGTGTAAACTTCACCGGATCGAAGGACGGCGAGCCCAGCCCCAGCGCCGCCATCTGACGCAGCGCCTTGGCGTCCGTGGCCGGCGGCGGATTTTCCAGCAGCAGGGCGTTCGCCGCCTTGAAATAGTCCTGCCAGCCGCCATTGCGGTCGGCCCCCGGCGCGGGCTTGCCGGCAGGGGCGGCGGCGACCTTGAAGCCGGACAGCAACGCCTTGGCGGCCGGCAGATCGTCTGGTCCGGCGACCAGCACCCGCGCCAGGGCCCAAACCCATGGCGTCGGCGAGCGGATGGCGCCGGGCTCGGCTGCGGCGGTCGGACCGACCAGGGTGAAGACGCCGCCGTCCTGGCCGGTCGTCCGAGTTCCCAGAACGGCGATGTTGTCGCTGACCATGTCCATGATGGCGAACGAGGCGTACCGCGCGCCCAGCGGCGGTACGGTCAGGGTCGCGGGTCCATTGGACAGGTCGATAAAGGCGGTGGCGTAGATGGTGTCGTTGTTGGGCGTCGTCACTGTCCGCGCGTCGGGCGTGGCCAGGGCGCCCTGTCCGAAGAACCGGCCCGCCGGCAAGCCCGCGCCCAAAAGCCGAGCACGGACCCGGGCGACCTCGACCATCGGCAGGGTGTAGATAAAGGCTTCCATTGCCGCGCCCTGTAGGGCGAAGGCGCTGGCGAAAGCCGGCGCCGCAAGACTCGCCGCCGCGCCGGCGACCAGCAAATCCCGTCTGCGCATCGTTTGCCCTCCCGGCTCATTCCAGCCATTTCAGGCGCGTGGCGGCGGGATGCAACCCCTTTCGCCGCTTGCCTCGGGCCCGCGCCGGAGTCATCACCGAGCTCAAGGGCGCGCCGTCAAGATCGCCCGCCGGAAGAGGAACGCCATGACCGACGACGCTGTGACCGAGACGATCCTTGAGCCGGATCTGCCGATCGTCGATCCGCACCATCACCTGTGGCTGCGCCCGCCAGCAATGATCGCCAGCCTGCCGCCGCCGACTCATGGCTTCGACAAGGTCACTCGCCGGGTCCCGCGCTATCTGCTCGACGAATTCCTGGCCGACCTGAACACCGGCCACAACATTCGCGCCACCGTCTTCGTCCAGTGCGGCGCCATGTATCGCGCCGACGGACCGGCCGCCTTCAAGCCGGTGGGCGAGACCGAGTTCGTCAATGGCGTGGCGGCCGAGTGCGCCAGCGGCGTGCGCGGGGACATCCGCGCCTGCGCCGGCATCGTCGGCCATGTGGACCTGACCCTGGGCCCGGTGATCGATGAGGTGCTGGAGGCCCACATCCGCGCCGCCGGCCCGCGCTTCAAGGGTATCCGCCATAGCGCGTCCTACGACGCCGACCCTAACGTCCTGGGCCCCTTGGCGCGGATCGGCGGCGGCCTCTATGCCTCCAGCGATTTCCGCGAGGGCTACGCCCGGCTGGCCAAACACGGCCTGTCCTTCGACGCCTGGCTGCTGGAGCCGCAGCTGCCGGAACTGATCGACCTGGTGAAGGGCCATCCGGACATTCCCGTGGTGCTCGACCACGTCGGCACGCCCTTAGGGTTGGCCGCCTATGAAGGCCGGCGCGAGGAGCGGTTCGGGATCTGGCGCGAGAACATCAAGAAGCTCGCCGAGCTGCCGCACGTGAACGTCAAGCTCGGCGGCCTGGCCATGGTCTTCTGCAACTTTCCCTCCTTCCTCTCCGACCCACCCGCGCCCTCGACCCAGCTGGCGGCGGAATGGCGACCCTATATCGAAGCCTGTATCGAGGCCTTCGGCGTCGATCGCTGCATGTTCGAGAGCAATTTCCCGGTGGACCTGGGCAGCTGCACCTATCCGGTGCTGTGGAACGCCTTCAAGGTGATCGCCAAGGACTATTCGGCCGACGAAAAGACCGCCCTGTTCAGCGGCACGGCCAAGCGCGTCTATCGGCTGGACGTCTGACGGCGCCGGCCCGACCGAGGAGGAAGGACGATGACAGAGCGAGAAGGCGGATGCGCCTGCGGGGCGGTTCGGTTCAAGATTTCAGCCCCCTTCATGGGTGTTGGGATTTGCCATTGCACCGACTGCCAGAAGGGCACGGGTGGGCCGCCGAACTATGTGGCCCTGGCGCCCAAGGACGCCTTCCAGGTCACCAAGGGCGAGGCCAAGACCTACGTCTGCAAGGGCGACTCGGGCTTCGACATCGGCCGCGCCTTTTGCGCCGAATGCGGCTCGCCGCTGTGGAGCGCGCCAGGCGGCGGCGCGTCCTTCGTGCCGGTGAAGCTGGGGGCCCTGGACGACAACAGCGACCTGACGCCAAGCCTGCACCTCTACACCGCCTCGGCCCCGCCCTGGCATCTGATGCACGAGGGATTGCCCGCGTTCGAGAAGTCGCCGCCCTTTCCGCCGCCCGGCGCCTAGAGACTGAGCCCTGGCGGAAAGTGTCGGAAGCTCGTCCTTCAGGGACCGGGCGCCGCGGTATAGAATCGTCCTTCGCCTCTGGAGGAGACCGCCATGTTGGCCCTGCGCCCCAACTGCGAATGTTGCGATGTCGATCTGGCCCCGGACGCGGAGGCGAGGATATGCACCTTCGAATGCACCTTTTGCCCCGACTGCGCCGAAGGCCGGTTCGGCGGCGTCTGCCCCAACTGCGGCGGCAATCTGGTGAAACGGCCGACCCGGCCGGCGGCGATGTTGGCCAAGCATCCGGTGTCGACGGAGCGTGTGAATGGGGGCCATGCGGCCTGCGCAGGAGCTGGCCGAGCAGCCTAGCCGGCAGCCCCCAGCCCCAAAATCTCGCGCTTCCCCTAGGCCTTGTGCCTGGGGTCCATTGGGCGCGAACTCACGACGTAGCGCGCAGGTTGCACCACCGCCGCGAACCTCAGACCGATCGCGCTCAATGGACCCCAGGCACAAGGCCTGGGGAACGGATGGTGCTGCTCAACACCACCCTTGCGCTCCCCGCCAACGCGGCCTTTGATGGGCTCAAGGTCTTGGGAGGGACGCCGACATGAAGATGCTGACTTGGGCCGCCGCCATGGGCGCGGCTATGGTGTTGGGCGCGCTTGCGGCCCCCGCCTCGGCGAAAAGCGCCTGCGAGGACCTGACCAGCCTCAAGCTCCCCCACGTGACCATCACCGACGCCAAGGCGGTTGAGGCCGTGCTGATGGCGGCGCCTCTGTCGCCAGCGCATCCCGCCTATTGCAGGGTGACGGGAAGCGCAAAGCCGACGGCGGACTCCGACATCCGCTTCGCCGTACTGCTGCCCGAGGGCGACGCCTGGAATGGCCGCTATCTGCAGGTCGGCAACGGCGGCTTCGCCGGCACGGTTCCGCTTGCCCTCATGACCCCGGCGGTGGCCCAGGGCTATGTGGTCGCCGGCACCGATGACGGCCACCAGTCGACCATCGGCACCGACGCCAGCTGGGCGCTGAACCATCCGGAAAAGCAGATCGACTTCGGCTACCGCGCCCTGAAGGAAACCACCGACGCGGCCAAGGCGATCCTGGCCGCCTATGAAGGTAAGAAACCCCGGTATTCCTACTTTCAGGGGTGCTCCGACGGCGGACGCGAGGCGCTGATGGAGGCGCAGCGCTATCCCGACGATTTCAACGGGATCATCGCCGGCGATCCCGCCAACCATTGGACCCACCTGCTGACCATGGCCGCCTGGGCCGTTCAGGCCCTGTCGGCCACGCCGGACAGCTTCGTGCCGCCAGCGACGCTGAAGGCTGTCGAGGCCGAGGCGCTTCGCCAGTGCGGCGATGAGACCGGGGTGATCGAAAACCCCCTCGCCTGCCATTTCGACCCGGCGGCCATCCGCTGCAAAGGCGCGGCGGCGAGCGACTGCCTGACCGATCCGCAGATCGCGGCGCTGCGCCAGATCTACGGCGGCGCGCGCAACCCCCGCACGGGTGCGCTGATCATGTCTGGCTATTCGCCCGGCAGCGAGGGCGAAGGCGGCGGTTGGGTGGCCTGGATCACCGGCCCCACCGCGCAATCCAACGCGGCCTTGTCGAAGGGCTTCGGCTCCAACTTCTTCCGCTACATCGTCTTCAGCGATCCGAACTACGACATGCTGAAGCTGAATTTCGACAGCGACGTCGCCATGACCGATACGAAATTCGGCAGGATTTTCAATAGCTACGACGCCGACCTGTCGGCCTTCCGCAACCGCGGCGGCAAGCTGATCCAGTATCACGGCTGGGCCGACCCGGCGATCCCGCCACTGGACTCCGTCGCCTACTACAATTCGGTCCAGCACCGCATGGGGCCGACGTCGAAATTCTATCGGCTGTTCATGGCGCCCGGCATGCTTCACTGCGGCGGTGGACCAGGCCCGAACGCGATCGCCGCCCTGCCGGCCATCACCAACTGGGTCGAGCAAGGCAAGGCGCCGGCGATGCTGGTGGCGACCAAGTATCAGGGCAACAATCCCGCCAAGCCGGTGGAGCGCGAGCGCCCGCTCTGCCCCTTCCCCGCGACCGCCCAATGGGACGGCAAGGGCGACAAGGCCAAGCTGGAAAGCTTCAAGTGCGTGAAAGGGTGAGGTTTTCTCGGAGAGGTTTGTAACCCCTCACCCTCCCGCCGCTGCGCGGCGGGCCCCTCCCTCTCCCTTCGGGAGAGGTGTAAGAATGAAACACCTCTCCCGAAGGGAGAGGGAGGGGCCCATCCGAAGGATGGGAGGGTGAGGGGTTACAGACCTCTCCGCATTAACCGCCTACTTCCGCGCCTTGCGCAGCGCGCCCTGCACCAGGATCGCCGCCAGGCCCACGAACAGCAGCGGGCCGGCGACCGCCGGGCCGAACACGGTGAAGCGGACCAGCACCGCCATGCCGATCAGCCAGACGATGATCGAGGCGGCATAGGCGCCGTCGTCGACGAACAGGCCGAACACCTCTTCGAAAATCCGCTTCAGCGCCTTCATGCCGTCACCTGCTTACCGGCTCTGGCGCAGAGCTGAACGGCGCCCAGCGCCACGACCAGGAAACCGGCCACTAGGGCCAGGATCGACCAGTCATCGCCAGGCCAGATCACGCCCAGGCCCTCGCCCAGCCAGAAGCAGCCGAAACCGCTGAGCAGGACCCCGACCACGAACTTCAGCGCATTCTCCGGCACGCGCGACAGCGGCCCGCGCACGATGGCGCCCAGGATGACCACCACGATCAGGGCCGCGATCGCCGCCACCGCCGCTGGAACGATCAGCCCGCCGCCGCCCGCGCCCACGGCGACCACGATGAACACCACCTCTAGCCCTTCCAGCAGGGTGATCTGGAAGGCGGTGGCGAACCCCACCCGATCAAATCCGCCGCCATGGACACCGTGGGCGCGCAGAGCCTCGGTCTGTTTGGCGAAGGCCGCCGCTTCGTCATGCAGGGCGATCACGCCCGCCGCGCGCAGGATCGCCTTGCGCAGCCAGCGCAGGCCGAACAGCAGCAACAGGGCGCCCACGACGATTTGCGCCCATCCGATGGGGATCAGGGTCAGGGCCGGCCCGAACACCGCGACCAGGACGGCCAGGCTGGCCAGGGCCGCGCCGGCGCCCAGAAGCGCGCCGCGCCAGCCGCGCACGCTGCCCACCGCCAGCACCACGGTCAGGGCCTCGATGAACTCCACCATCGAAGCCAGGAAGGAGGCTGTCATCGCCGGGGCGATATGGCTCCAACCGCCCATCAGCCGGCCCGCGCTGCATTGAGGCCCGTCGCGGCCAGATAGCCGATCCAAACGGCCAGCAGGCAGAGCACCACCGAGCCGACCACGTTCAGCCCGGCGCGCAGAACCTCGCCGTCGCGGAGCAGGTTGAGGGTCTGGAAGCTGAAGGAAGAAAAGGTGGTGAAGCCGCCGCAGAGGCCGACCATCACGAAAACGCGGACATCCGGCGAGACGCCAAGCCGACCGCCCGGCCCGCTCAGCACGCCGAAGAAGCCGATCACGAAAGAGCCAAGGATGTTGATCCCGACGGTGCCCCAGGGAAATCGCTCGCCGACCCAATGGGCCGCGGCGCCTGACAGGGCGAACCGCCCCATGCCGCCCATGGCGCTGCCGAGCGCGACCCAGAGATAGGTTGTGAATGTCGGCACGTCGGCTCCCTCGAAGAGAGCCTAGGCATTCGGCCAGTCAGGCCAAGGCGTCAACCCTTGCCCCTCGCCGGCGAGCCGACGAGGGGTCTTGGTCGCTTAGAAAATCTCGAACAGGCCGGCCGCGCCCATGCCGCCGCCGACGCACATGGTGACGACGCCGTACTTGGCGCCCCGACGCTTGCCTTCGTGCAGGATGTGGCCGGTCGCGCGGGCGCCGGTCATGCCATAGGGGTGGCCGATGGAGATGGCGCCGCCGGAGACGTTCAGCTTTTCGTTGGGGATGCCCAGCTTGTCGCGGCAATAGAGCACCTGGCTGGCGAAGGCTTCGTTCAGCTCCCACAGATCGATGTCGTCCATGGTCAGGCCGTTGCGCTCAAGCAGCTTGGGGATGGCGAACACCGGGCCGATGCCCATTTCTTCCGGGCCGCAGCCGGCCACGGCCATGCCGCGATAGGCGCCCAGCGGAGTCAGGCCCAGGCGCTCGGCTTCCTTGCGCTCCATCATCAGCACCGCGGCGGCGCCGTCGGACAGCTGCGAGGCGTTGCCCGCGGTGACGAACTTGCCTTCCTTGACGAACCGGCCGCCGTGGAAAACCGGGGCCAGCTTTTGCAGGTCGGCCAGGGTGGTCTGCGGGCGATTGCCTTCGTCCAGGGTCAGGCGGACTTCCTTCTCGGAGGTCTCGCCGGTTTCGCGGTTGGTGACCGTCATCATCGAGGTCAGCGGCGCGATCTCGGCGGTGAAGTAGCCAGCCGACTGGGCGGCGGCGGTGCGCTGCTGCGATTGCAGGGCATAGTCGTCCTGAGCTTCACGGCTGATGCCGTAACGTTCGGCCACCACCTCGGCGGTTTCGATCATCGAGGTGTTCAGTTCCGGAACGTGCTCGCGCAGCCAGTCATCGCCATTGCGGGCCATGTTCATATTGCCGTTCTGCACCAGGGAGATGGACTCAAGTCCACCGCCGATGGCGATCGGGGCGCCGTCGTTGATGATGTATTTGGCGGCCGTGGCGATGGCCATCAGGCCCGAAGAACACTGGCGGTCCAGGGTCATGCCGGAGACGGTGTTGGGCAGGCCGGCGCGAAGGGCCGACTGGCGGGCGATGTTGTTGCCCGTGGTGCCCTGCTCCAGGGCGCAGCCCATGATCACGTCATCGATGGAGGCCGGATCGACACCGGCGCGCTTGACCACCTCAGCCACCACGTGACCGCCCAGGGTCGCGCCATTGGTGTTGTTAAAGGCGCCGCGATAGGCCTTGCCGATCGGCGTGCGGGCGGTGGAGACGATAACGGCTTCGCGCATAGGGAGGATGTCTTTCGTGTCAGACGAGGAGGTTGGTTGTTAGATAGGCCTTCTGCCCTCGCGGGAGAAGGTGGGTTCAGCGACGGAATTCGATGCAGATCGCCGTCATCCCCGCCCTTGTGGCGGGGACCCATGGTTCAAATCCTACCGACCGAGCAAGCGGAGCAATGGGTGGCCGGCACAAGGCCGGCCATGACGAGCAAAGCGAAGCGCTAGGCGCCCCTACTTCAAATCTTGGAATCGCTTGCCCTCGGCGACCAGCTTTTCCAGCAGCGGCGAGGGCTTGAACTGGTCGCCCATGGTGGCCTGGAATTCCTTCATCTTGGCCAGCACCTTATCCAGGCCGACCTTGTCGCCGAAGAACATCGGGCCGCCTTCGTACTTGGGCCAGCCGTAGCCGTTCTGCCAGACGATATCGATGTCCGAGGCGCGGATGGCCTTGCCCTCTTCGAGAATCTTCGCGCCCTCGTTGACCATCGGATAGAGGCAGCGTTCGAGGATTTCCTCATCCGAGATGTGGCGCACATTGGCGCCCGACTTGACGACGAAGTCCTTGATCACCTTCTCGGTCACCGGCGAGGGGTGGGCGACGCGGTTCTCATCGTAGTCATAGTAGCCGGCCCCGGTCTTCTGGCCGCGGCGGTCCATTTCGCACAGGACGTCGCGGACGGTCTCGCCCTTGGACTTCTCCTTGACCCAGCCGATATCCAGGCCGGCCAGATCGCTCATGGCGAACGGACCCATGGGGAAGCCGAAGTCGAACAGCACCCGGTCGATGTCCCAGGGCATGGCGCCCTCAAAGATCAGCTTCTGGGCTTCGCGCTGGCGGGCGCCGAGGATGCGGTTGCCGACGAAGCCGGGGCAGACGCCAACCAGGGCGGCGATCTTGCCGATCTTCTTGGCCAGCTTCATCGAGGTGTTGATCACCTCTTTCGAGGTGTGGTCCGCGCGGACGATCTCCAGCAGCTTCATCACATTGGCCGGCGAGAAGAAGTGCAGGCCGATGACGCTTTCCGGCCGCTTGGTCACCGCGGCGATCTCGTCGATGTTCAGGCCCGAGGTGTTGGTGGCCAGGATCGCGCCGGGTTTGCAGATGGCGTCCAGCTTGGTGAAGATATCCTTCTTGATGTCCATCCGCTCGAACACCGCCTCGATCACCAGATCGACGTCGGCCAGGGCTTCCATTTCCAGGCTGCCGCTGATCAGCGCCATCCGCGCTTCGGTCACCTTCGGATCGGCGCCGCGCGAGCGCTCATAGTTCTTGCGAATGACGGCGATGCCGCGGTCCAGCGCCTCCTGCTTCACCTCGATCAGCTTCACGGCGATGCCGACATTGACGAAGTTCATGGCGATGCCGCCGCCCATGGTGCCGGCGCCGATGATGCCGACGGTGTTCACGGGAATGACCGGGGTGTCGTCAGACACATCCGGAACCTTCCACACCTGGCGTTCGGCGAAGAAGGTATAGCGCTGGGCGGCGCTCTGCGGGCCGGTCACCAGCTCGGTGAACAGCTTGCGCTCGGTCTTCAGCCCCTCCTCGAAGGGCTGGTTCACCGCCGCCTCGATGCAGCGGATGTTGTATTCGGGGGCCAGGAAGCCGCGGAACTTGCGGGCGTTGGCCTTGCGGAAGTCGGCGAAGATTTCCGGATGGCCGCGCGCGGCCTCCACCTTCTCGTTGGACTCGCGCACCTTCTTAAGCGGACGGTTTTCCGCAAGCACCTTCTTGGCGAAGGCGATGGCGCCGGCTTTCAGCTGACCTTCTTCCACCAACTCGTCGACCAGGCCCATTTCCAGGCATTGTTTGGCCGGCACGTGCTGGCCAGAGGTGACCATCTCCAGCGCCTTCTGCGGGCCGACGATGCGCGGCAGCCGCTGGGTGCCGCCGGCGCCGGGCAGCAGGCCCAGGGCGACTTCCGGCAGGCCGCATTTGGCCGAGGGAACAGCGACGCGATAGTGGCAGGTCAGGGCGACTTCCAGCCCGCCGCCGAGCGCCGTGCCATGGATGGCGGCGATCACCGGCTTGGGCGAGTCTTCCAGAGCGGCTTGCACGTCGAACAGGCTGGCGCCCTTCTGCGCGCCGCCGAACTCGGTGATATCGGCGCCGGCGATGAAGGTGCGGCCGTCGCAGATCAGCACGATCGCCTTGGCGCCCGCATCGGCCACAGCCGCCGCCATCGCCCCGGCCAGACCGTCCCGCACCCCGGCGGACAGGGCGTTCACGGGCGGCGAGTTCAGGGTGATCACCCCGATGTCGCCCTCAAGGGTATAGTCGGTCACATCGTTGATGGCGGTCATTTGGTTTCCTCGTGAAATCTCTTGGCGGGCAAGGCGCATTGATGGCCCGGCCCCTAAATTCAAACGGTCGTTATAGGCCCCATGCCAAGGCCGCCCGTCAATGCCGTGAATCGGACCGATTGACGGCGGCGATATCGTACCGCACCTTAGAAACCGTCGGCGAGGCTCACTCGTCGGCGACCGAGACCTGAACATAATTCGGGACATCGGGCTGATCGAACGGGGTCGGCGGGCGCGGAGGAAACCCATTGCGCGACACATGTGCGCGGACGGCGGCCGTCTACGGCCCGCGGCCAACCCCTTTCCGGAAGTTCATTTGACCTGGCGCGCTCACGCCCGGACAGTATCCCCGCATGGACGCGTCAGACGTCCGCTGCGTTGGGAAGGACTGTAGCCGGCCATGACGATCGCCCTTCCGGCCCAGTCTTCCGGCGCAAAGTCCGTTGGCGTGCAGGCGTCTATGCCTCAGGTCTCCACGCCCGCCCTCGACCAGGTCAAGGCCGCGCCGGTCGATCTGGTCACCAAGCTGTTCTACGGCTTCGGCTCGGTCGCCTATGGCATCAAGGACAACGGCTTTCAGACCTTCGTCCTGCTGTTCTACAACCAGCTGGTGGGCCTGCCGGCGAGCCTGGCCGGCGGGGCGATCTTCCTGGCCCTGATCGTCGATGCGGTGATGGACCCTATCGTTGGTCAGATGTCGGATCATTGGCGCTCGCGCTGGGGCCGGCGCCACCCGTTCATGTATCTGGCCGCCGCCCCGGTGGCCGTCTCCTACCTGGCGCTGTGGAACCCGCCGCATTGGTCGACCGGCGCCCTGTTCGCCTATCTGGTGGTGATTTCCATCATCGTGCGGACCTTCATCACCTTTTATGAAATCCCCTCCTCGGCCCTCGCGCCGGAGCTGACCACCGACTACGACGAGCGGACCAAAATCCTCGGTTATCGCTACATGTTCGGCTGGGCCGGCGGACTGGGCATGACCTTCCTGGCCTACGCCGTCTTCCTGGCGCCGACAAAACGTTACCCGATCGGCCAGCTTAACCCGGCAGGCTACGCCCACTACGGGACGGTGGCGGCGATCATCATGTTCTTCGCCATTCTGATCTCGGCGGCGGGCACCCACCGACGCATTCCCATGCTGCGTCAGCCGCCGGCGCATCGGCCCAGCTCCCTGCCGGCCTATCTCAAGGAGATGGTCTCGACCCTGTCGCACCGCTCCTTCGCCATGGTCGCCCTCGGCGCCCTGTTCAGCGCCATGGGGCAGGGAGTCGGCTTCGCCATCGCCCTCTACACCGGCACCTTCTTCTGGGAGCTGAGCTCGGTGCAGATGCTGATCCTGATTACCCAGAGCTTCGCCGGCGCGGTGCTGGCCATGACCATCGCCCCGGCATTGTCCAAACGGTTCGACAAACGCGCCACCGCGATCGGCGCCATGGCCCTGTCGGTGGTGATCACGGTCATGCCGATTTCCCTGCGGCTGCTGGGCCTGATGCCCGCCAATCACACTCCGGCCCTGTTGCCGACCCTTTTGGTGTTCGGATCGATTTCCTCGTCGCTCGGCATCGCCGCGGCCATCCTGATCGCCTCTATGATCTCCGACGTGGTCGAAGACAGCGAGATCAAGACCGGCCGCCGATCCGAGGGCCTGTTCTTTGCCGCCAACAGCCTGGCGCAGAAGGCGGTGTCCGGAACCGGGCCCCTGATCGTCGGCGTCATGCTGACGCTGGTCCACTTCCCGGCCCACGCCCAGCCCGGCCATGTCGCGCCGGAGGTGCTGCGCAGCTTGGGTCTCTTTTATGTGCCGACCTTCATCCTGCCCTATTTGATCGCGATCGGCTTCCTCAGCGCCTATCGGATCGACCGCACCACCCACCAGAACAATCTGCGGCGGCTCATCGACGCCGCCGCCCTCGCCGAAGCCGCCGAAGAAGCCGGCTCGCCGAGCTAAAAGACCCCGGGAGAAGACCACCATGACCGCCGTCGCCTTGGATGACGCCCCACCGGCCCCCGCTCGCGAGGCGCAGTTGACGGCCGACGCGCCGCCGATCGGCTTCGCCACCAAGGTCGGTTATGGGCTGGGCGCCTTGCCGGCCGGCATATTGCTGACGGGGCTCGGCGCGGGCGCGTTCAACTATTACCTCAATCAGGTGGTGGGCATTTCGCCTACCTGGACCGGGACCCTGATCCTGGCCTCCCTGGTCATCGACGCGGTGCTCGACCCCCTGATCGGCCAGTGGTCGGACAATGTGCGGACCCGCTGGGGGCGCAGACACCCCTTCATGTATGTGGGCGCGGCCCTGATGGGCATCTCCTTCTACCTCCTGTGGCACGCGCCGGCGCAGCTCTCCGGCCAATCCCTGTTCGCCTACATGCTGATCGCCCTGGTGGGCGTCAGGATCGCCAACAGCGTGCATGACATTCCCAGCAACTCCCTGGTCCCGGAACTCGCGCCCGACTACGACAAGCGCACCACCCTGATCAGCTTCCGCTGGTTCTTCCTGATGTTCGGCCTGGTGGGCGCGAGCGTGCTGCTAAACGCGGTCTTCCTGCGCACCGGCGGATCGAACCACCTGGGCCTGCTCAACGGCCAAGGGTACGCCCGCTTCGGCGCCTGCGCGGCCCTGCTGATCTTCCTGTCGGCGGTGACGTCTGCGCTCGGGACGCAAGGGCGGATCAAATACCTGCACCTGCCGCCGCGCGAAGGCTTCGCGCCGAGCAAGTTCTTGCGGGAACTGAAGCAGGCCCTGACCCACCCGGCCCTCATCGTGCTGATGCTGTGCGGCATGTTCGGCGGCGTGGCCTATGGCTTCCGCACCGCCCTGGACAACTACTTCTACACCCACATGTGGGGGCTCTCGCCGCAGCAGATCGCCGGCGTCACCTCGATCGGCGCCCTGGGCGCCATCGTCGCGGTGATCATTGCGCCGATCCTGTCCAAGGCGCTTGGCAAGAAGATGACGATGATCGTGCTCTTCACCACCTCCACCATCGTCTCGCTGATCCCCATGACGCTGAAGCTGCTGGGCCTGATGCCGCCCAACACCTCGCCCTGGATCTTTCCGATCCTGGTTGTCGATTCCATGTTCGTGTTGTGTCTCAGCATCACCGGCTATGTGATCGTCTCGTCCATGGTCGCCGATGTCGCCGAAGACAACGCCGCCAAGACCGGCGCGCGCTCGGAGGGGCTGCTGTTCGCCGCCAACGGCCTGGTCAGCAAGGTCACCGCCGGCATGGGAATCTTCCTGTCCAACAGCCTGTTGACCGTGGTTCACTTCCCGGCCCACGCCATGAAGGGCACCGTGCCGTGGGATATCATGCGCCACATGGCGCTGCTGTTCCTGCCCATGTACGCGGGCCTGGTGGCGCTTTCCCTGGTGGTGCTGTTCTTCTACCGGATCGACAAGGCGACCCATGAGCGTAACCTCGCGGCCATTCGCGACGCCGCCGCGGCGGCCAACCAGGTGATGGCCGGCGCGGGCAAAACCGGCATGACCGCGCCCTAAAACAGCTTTGCGATGACCATTCGTCGCCGCCCGCGCGGTTTACCCCAGGGCGTCGGACCATTAGATAGGGGCGCATGGACTCGTCTTTTTTGAGTCCGAATTGATCCAATCGCCCGATTTGGGCGAGTTGTTCATTGCCACCGCGACCGCTTGTTCGGTCATCTGTTCGATTGATTAGGTTCTATTTCGACCATGTCCGAGCCAGAAGAGTCGTCGCCCCCGCCCGGGCCGCCGCGCGGACCCCCGCAGAATAGTAGGGCGCCGGGTATGGTGCGTGGATCGCGCCAGAATCTGATCGAAGGCCCGATCACCCGGACGTTGATCTTCTTCTCCCTGCCCCTGATGGGCAGCAACATCCTGCAGTCGCTGAACGGCACGGTGAACCAGTTCTGGGTCGCCCACACCCTCGGCGTCTCGGCCATCACCGCCCTGGCCAACTCCAACACCCTGATGTTCCTGCTGCAGAGCTCGATCATGGGCATGACCATGGCCGCCAACATCCTGGTGGCCCAATCCGTCGGCGCGCACGACCTGCCGATGGTCAAGCGCATCATGGGCAGCGCGACCTTCTTCTTCCTGATCCTGGCCATGACCCTGGCGCTGCTGGGGTGGGTCGGCGCGCCCTTCCTGCTGGGCCTGATGCACACGCCTCAGGCGGCCAGCGACGAGGCGATCATCTACCTGCGCATCATGTTCGCGGCGATGCCCTTCACCTACTTCTTCATGTTCATGCAGATGGCGCAGCGCGGCGCGGGCGACTCCCGCACGCCCTTCTATTTCATGGCCTTGGCGACCGTGTTGGACGCCACGCTGAATCCGATGCTGATCCGGGGTATCGGACCTTTTCCCCGCCTAGGCATAGCGGGCTCGGCCACATCCACCCTGATCGGCCAGGGCGTATCCTTCATGCTGCTGGGCGCCTGGCTCTATCGCAAGCGCAGCGTGCTAGTGCTGTGGCCCAGCGAGTTTGGCCTGCTCAAGCCTGACTTCACCATCATCTGGCCGCTGATCCGGCGCGGCTTTCCCATGAGCCTGCAGATGTTTCTGATGTCGGGCGCCTCGGTGGTGATGTTCAGCTTCGTCAATCGCTACGGCGCCGTCACCGCCGCGGCCTACGGCGGGGCGTCCTTCGTCTGGAACTATATCCAGATGCCCGGCATGGCGATCGGCCAGTCGGTCTCGTCGATGGCGGCGCAGAACGTCGGCGCCAACCGCTGGGACCGGGTCGAGAAGATCGCCCGCTCCGGCGTCTTCACCGCCTTGGGAGTCGCCGGCGCCTGCACCCTGGTCATCTACTTGTTGGGCCCGCTGCCGCTTTACCTCTTCCTGCCGGCGGGCTCGCCGACCATTCCGATCGCCCTGCACATCAATCGCGAGGTGATCTGGGCCTTCGTGCTGTTCAACGCCACCTTCGCCCTGTCCGGCGTCGTCCGCTCGACCGGCGCGGTGATCCCGCCGCTGATCATCCTGGCGGTGTCCATGTGGATCATCCGGGTGCCGTTCGCGGCCTTCATGACCCCGCACTTCGGCTCCGACGCCATCTGGTGGTCGTTCCCGCTCGGCACCATCACCTCCGCCGTTCTTACCGGCCTCTACTACAAGTTCGGCGGCTGGCGGAAGTCCCGCATGCTGGAGCCAGTCAGAGGCCCCGGCGGCTCCCCCATGGACGGCGTCCACCCCGGCGGCGTAGACGAGGTCGAAGGGGCGATGGTCGGGTAGACAGCGGACTCATCTGTCCGTTCCAAAGCGACCTGGCCCAGGTTGGATCCGTCTGGACGACGCGCGAGACCACCGCTAGCGTCGCCTGCATGTCCGAGCGAGGCGGCCAGCCGCCCGATTTCGCGGAAATGGAGCCGCTGCTTTCCCGATTGAGGGACGGTCTCGACGGAGACCTCGCCCTGGCCGATCTGGCGCGGGCGTTTGGGGCGTCTCCGTTCCAGTTCCACCGGAAGTTCTCAAGGGCTGTCGGCGAGACGCCGCGCAAGCATGTCGAGCGCCTGCGACTTGAACGCGCCGCCTATCTGCTGGCCGTCGCTGAGGCCCGAATTGTCGAGATCGCCTTGGAGGTCGGCTTCGATAGCCATGAGGCCTTCTCGCGCGCCTTCCGCCGATGGTCTGGCCGGTCGCCCACGGCCTGGCGACGTGAAGCCAAGGCCTGGCAGGTCGCGCGCATGCAGCGGAATCGCCAGTTCAAGGGCGACGGCTGCAGCTTTACCGACGTCTGGTTCGAAACCCATCCGGCGACGCCGATGCTGGCGATCCGCCGCCTCGGCCCCTACGCGGACCTGAACGCCGAAGAAGCTCGCGACCCCTATTTCAGGCAGATCGAGGACTGGGCCAAGGCTCGCGGCTTGCCCCTGGGGCCGGCGCGATGGGGCCTGTTTCCAGACGATCCAAACCTGACGCCGCCACGGCTTCAATGCGCGGACCTTTGCATTCCTGTCCGAACGTCGGTCGCCGGCGACGCGTGCGTGCGCTGCCAAGAGCTGCCTGGCGGCCTATTTGGCAAGATCGGGCATTTCGGTCCGGGCTCAACCGTCGCCCAGGCCTATCGGCAGTTGGCTGACGCCATTCGGCGTTCGGGACATGCCTTCCAGGAAGCCCCGCCGGTCCAGGTCTTCTTCGTTGACGACGATGCACGGTCCGAAATCTGGTTTCCCATCCGGCGGCGCTGAGCTGCAAGAAAGGTCAAGATCGGCGGGCCGCCTTCCCCTAGCCTTCTGTCCCTAGGTGCGAAGGGAAGGTCATGCGGAGCGCTACGCTCATCATCGTTGCGGCCGCCGGCGTCCTGATGGCCGCCGGCGCCCATGCCGCACCAGCAAAGGGGGATCATTTGCCTGCACCAATCGTCTTCTTCGACATCGCCGGCCCAGACATGGCCAGCCAGTCGAGCTTCTATCGGAACGTCTTCGGCTGGGACGTGGCCCCGGACGGCCGCTTCTCCGCACCAGCGACCGCGCCGCTGGCGGGTACGCTACGCGCCGATCCGGCGGAGAAGGTGCTCTACTTCGGCGTAGACGATGTCACCGCCGCCCTGGAAAAGGTGGTCGCGAACGGCGGCAAAGTCGTCGCGCCGCGCTTCGAGGTCAAAGGCGTGGTGGTTCTCGGCCTCTTTGCCGACCCGGTCGGAAACCGGCTGGGCCTGGTCGAAATGTCAGGAGCCGCGCCGAAAATCCCCTGACAGGGTCACGCGTCGATCAAGCGCCAATTTCCGCTGTCGGACTCGACCAGCGCCGTCGGCGCCTGACACCGGGGCTGCCTAACGGGCTGAGCGATGGCATACTGCGTCGGCCCAGCCGACTCTGCGGAATCCCGTCTATGAGCGCCAAGCGATCTGAAGACATAGACCCGCGGTCGTCATGGCGCGATCTCCTGGTAAATGGCGTCCGGCGCCTCCTCGCGGCCGTGATCCCGCTGCTGCTTCCCATCCTGCTCGGCGCTTGCGTCACCCTGCCTCGGGCATCCTTCACGGCGGCGGACCAGGCCAAGGCCTCTCCGCCCGGCTTCAGCCATATCCGCTATACCCAGGACCAGCTTGAGTACGCGGCGAACCTGCGGGCCGCGATCAGGCCGGACGCGCAAGGACACTTCAATATCCTGGCGATTTCGGGGGGTGGGGCGAACGGCGCCTATGGCGCCGGCCTGCTTCAAGCCTGGGCGCGGAGCGGACAGGAGCCACAGTTTCAGATCGTCACCGGCGTCAGCACCGGCGCTCTCACCGCCCCACTGATCTTCGCGGGCGGGCGGTGGACGGAGTTACTCGAAGACGCTTTCAGCGGACCGCAAACCAGCCACCTGCTTCAGAGCCGCGGCCTTGGGGGCCTGTTCGATACCGGCCTTTTCAGCAAGGCGCCGCTAGAGCAGCTGGTGCGCCGGTTCGTCACGGACGACCTGGTAAGCGCCATCGCCGCCGAACACGCCAAGGGACGCCGTCTTCTCGTCGGCACGACCGATCTGGATACCGGCCAGCTGGTGATTTGGGACATGGGCGCGATCGCTTCCAAAGGCGGCGCGCCTGCCCGCGAACTGATGATCCAGGTCCTGGTCGCGTCAGCCAGCGTGCCGGGCGTGTTCCCGCCGAGCATGATTCCGGTCCAGGCCGGCCGGCGCCACTTCACCGAGATGCATGTGGATGGGCAGACCGACAGCGCCTTCTTCGCCATCCCCCTCACCGTGCTGCTCGATAAGGGCGCGACCGCAATGTCGCCGTTCCGGCTGCGCCTCTATGTGCTGATCAATGGCCAGCTGGACAGCGCCTTCGCCGTCACGCCCCGCTCGACCATCCCGATCCTCACACGCACCATCGCGGCCGGCGCCAAGGCCTCCATCCGCGCCCTGGTGTTGAACACTTTCGAGTTCTGCCATTATCGTGGATGCGATCTTATGGTGGCGTCGATGCCGCTCACTCTGAGCGACGCGCCGCTCGACTTTAGCGCCGCCCATCTGAGCGCCCTCTACACCGCAGGCGCCGCCGCCGAGCACAACGGCGAGACCTGGAAAACCGATGCGCCGCTGACAGCGCCGTCACAATAGCCGGCGGCGCATACCGAACGGCGGAACAAGCTCCACAATGGTGCGTTGGAAGATCTAGCGTCGCTTTACACCTGGAAACCCACATGGCCCTGCCCATCCCGTCCGGACTCAGGACCGGATTGATGAAGCGCCTCGCAATCGCGGTCTTGGCGCTGTCCGCGCTCGCCGCCACCCCCGCCGCTTCGGCGCGGGCGCCCGCCCACTATGGCTGCTGCCGTGTGCCGGCCGGGACCATCGTCAAGGTCGAACTGGTCGATCGGGTCAGCAGCGCGGCCCAGAAACGCGGCGCCACCTTCCCCATTCGCCTGGCCGGGCCGCTGATCGTCGATGGCCGGATCGTCCTCCGCGCCGGTTCACGCGGCATGGGCGAGGTGATCGACTCCAAGCCCCCGGGCCTTGGCGGCAAACCCGCAGAGATGGTCCTGGCCGCAAGCTATCTGAATTCCAGACACGGGCGGGTGCAGCTGGACGCGCTGCAGCTGGCCCGTCCCGGCCAGGACAATTCGACCACCTCCCACATGCTTGGCATCACCGGGATCGCCTTCGCCCCCCTCGGCTTGGCTGGCATTGTGCTGCAAGGCGGCCAGGTGGTGTTCGAGCCCGGCACGGTCGCCAGCGCCAAGGTGGCGAGCGACATCATCCTGCCGCCGCTGGCGCGCGCCACCCGCCGCGACATCGCCGCCGCCGCATGGAAGGACAGCGACGCCTCAAATGAGCCGGGTCCGATCGCCATTCCGCCGCCGCCGCATGGGCAAGGCCAAGTGGTCTTCTACCGCGCCAAAACCCTCATGGGCTCCGGCCAGTGGTTTAATGTACGCGAGAACGGCAAGGCGCTGGGCAAGCTCAGCAACGGCGCCTACTTCGTCCAAGTCACCAGCCCTGGTGTTCATGACTATACGGCGGTGCTGGAGCCCGAACTGAAGGACAAGCTCAAGCTGAAGGTCGACGTCGGCGAGACCTACTTCGTCCAGGGGACCATCGCGGGAGGTTTGGTGATCGGCGCCGCCGACCTGCAACCCTCCGATCGCACGGCCTTCAACGCGGCCGCCAACACCTTGAAGCTGGCGCCCGCGCCGGCTGACAGCCCAGCCCCAGCGCCATCTCCTGCCGCGCCGACCACTGATGCGCCGGCCGCGAGTTCGCCGATCGCGTCTCCAGCGCCAAGCAGCGCCGCACCGACCACGCCGAACTAAAGGCGTTGCGCTCGAAGACGCCCCTACGTCTTAGACTAATGGCTTCCCGCGCCGCGCCTGCGCAAACTCCAGCACCTGCCCGACCATCATCGCGATCTGATTGGCGTCCCTTGCTTCGGTGAACTCGCCGGCGTCGTCGAACAGCTTGGCGGCCGAGGGGTTGAACGTCACGCCCATGGGGGTGGGCCAGCCGCGCAGGGCGTGAATAATGGTGCGCAGGGCCGACAGGGTGGTGCCGCAGGCCTGCCAGCCGTCGGCGGTGACGATGCAGCCGATCGCCCTGCCGTCGAAGTAGGGGCGCGCATCGGTCCGCAGGCCTTCCAGGCTATCCAGGGCGTTCTTGACCAGGCCCGACACCGAGCCATGGTAGCCGGGCGTCGCCACCAGCACGCCATCGGCCTGGCGCACGCCCTCGATTAGCTCGGAATATTCCGGCGAGGCCTCACTGGCGCTGGGATCGTAGATCGGCAGTTTCGACAGGAAGGCGCCGTTGAACAACAGCGTGCGCGCCCCTGCCCGCTCGGCCGCCTCCAGCGCCTTGATCAGCGTCCGCTCGCTGGTGGAATTGGCCCGGGTGGTGCCGCCGATACCGACGATAAGGGGGTGCGAAGGGGCCATCGACGAGTCCGGTTGCGGGGCCCATGCAGGCCTTCAGGCAACGAATGCCGTAGGAAACCGAGGCCGTCCAGAAAACGATTCCCTTCTCCCACAAGGGGAGAAGGGGCTCGATCTTTATCTAAGCCGACGCGTCCGCGGTTTCCTTCCGCTTTTCCCAGTCCGCCTTCAGCTCTTTCAGCTCGCTGGCGTAGCGGTCCTGGGCCGCCTCCCGCTGGCGCGGCAGGTGGTAGGCCGGGAACAGCTCGTTGGACGGCGTGTAGTCTTTCAGGATTTGCTTGGCGACGGTGACCTTGTGCACCTCGGTCGGGCCATCGGCGATGCCCATCACGAAGGACGAGGTCACCATGCCCATGAAGGGCATTTCGTTGGACACGCCCAGGGCGCCGTGGATGTGCAGAGCCTTGGCCGCGATGTCGTGATAGACGGTCGGCATCGCCACCTTGATAGCGGCGATATCCTTGCGCACCTTGTTGTAATCCTTGTGCTTATCGATCAGCCAGGCGGTGCGCATCACCAGCAGCCTGAACTGCTCCAGCTGGATCCAGCTGTCGGCGATCTGAGCCTGAACCATCTGGAAGTCGGCCAGCTTGCCGTCGCGGGTGCTGCGGGAGACGGCGCGCTGGCACATCAGGTCCAAGGCCTTGGCGCAGGCGCCGACGGTGCGCATGGCGTGGTGCACGCGGCCGCCGCCTAGGCGGGTCTGGGCGATGATGAAGGCTTGGCCGCGCGGGCCTAGCAGGGCGCCGTAGGGTACACGGACGTTGTTGTAGCGGACGTAGCCTTCCGAGCCGTCGTTGGCGCCGACGCCGACATTGCGGAGAATCTCCACGCCGGGCGTCTTGGTCGGCACGATGAACATCGAGGTCCGGCGATAGGGGTCCTTCTCATCCGGATCGGTGATGGCGTAGACGATCAGGATGGTCGACCAGCGGGCGCCGGTGGAGAACCACTTCTCGCCATTGATGACCCACTCGTCGCCTTCCAGCCTGGCGGTGGTCTTGAAGGTCAGGGGGTCGGAGCCGCCGGTGGGCTCGCTCATGGAGAAGGCCGAGCGGATGTCACCGTTCAGCAACGGCCACAGCCACTGCTCCTTCTGCTCGTCGGAGCCGTAGTGGGCGATGATTTCGGCATTGCCGGTGTCGGGCGCCTGGCAGCCAAACACGGAGGGGGCCAGGCTGTTGCGGCCCAGCTTTTCATTCATGAGCGCGAGCTTGAGCTGGCCATAGCCCTGGCCGCCCAGTTCGGGGCCGAGGTGACAGGCCCACAGGCCCTGATCCTTCACCTTCTGCTGCAGCGGCTTGATGAACTTTTCCCGGCCGCCGGGGCCATACGCCGCCATGCCGAGGTGGGACACGGGTTCGACCTCCGTCTCCATGAACTCCTCGATCCAGTCGAGTTTCTTCTGAAATTCGGGGTCGGTTTCGAAATCCCACGCCATCTTGAATTCCTCCACGCCGGTCCGGCTTGTCGCGGACGCGGCTTTCTATGAATGGCGGTGCGCCGCCTGCTGATCGCCAGACGGCCGATATCGCGGCCACCTCAGAGAACAATCCATTATCAGGCGGCCAAATGCGGGGCGCAACCACCGCGAACGGTCGTTTGAACAAATACCGACCAAACGTCCCGTAAAACATACCCCGAAATAGAAACGGGGCGGCCCGATGGGCCACCCCGTCATCCTCATTCGAGGAGGAAGCAAGATCCGCGGCCGAGAAGGATGGCCGCGAACCTGAAGTCCCGAAGGCTAGAACAGCACGCCGGTTTCGATGATCCCGCGCACTTGCGAGTTCTTGTCGCCGCTGAAGCCGTAGCCGTCCGGGGTGATCACCTTGCTGGCGGTCACGTAGGAGGCTTCGGCTCGGATGAAGTACTGCTTGAACTGATAGGTCGGGGTCACGGTGAACGACCAGGCGTTGCTGCCCGGGCCGTACAGGACGTTCGGCGCGTTGACCTCGGTCCCTTGGGTGCTCATGTACTCGACACGGAACGGAATGCTGACGCCGGCGAGGGCCGACTTGGCGTCAAAGGCGTAGTTGACCAGCAGGGCCGCGCCCCAGCTCTCTTCCTTGCCATAGCCAACGACGGTGTTGCCCGAAACCGAGGTGTATTGCAGGTAGGGGTTGATGAGGAACTGACCGACGGTGGTCGTGTACATCAGGTTGTAGATGGTTTCGTTGTTCAGCACCGGCGAGGTGATCGAGGTGATCACGTTCTGCTTGTCGGTCGGGGTCTGGAAGTCGAACGCCAGGGTGTTGGTGGCGTTGATCGTCCAGGTCGCGAGGCCGGAGATGGTGTTGTACTTGTTGGAGTAGAAGCCGTCGGTCCAGGCCACGGAGATGGCCAGCGGTCCGAAGGTGGCGTTGCCTTGCACGCCGCGGCTGACCGCGGGCTCGACGCCCCACAGCAGACCACGTTCGACGTTCAGGTTCTCGAAGGTGAAGGTATATTCGTCACCGACCAGGGTCGGCAGGGCGCCGATTTCAAACGAGAAGACGCTGTTCGGCACGATCTTCAGGAAGCCCTGGGGCAGGTTGCCAAAGTCGGCTGCCGGCGCCTTCGACGAACCCGTGTAGGGCAGGTCGCTGAGGTTCGGCAGCGAGTAGGCGCCGACCTGGACGAAATATTGGATGACGCCATCGGACTTGTTGATGAACAGCTGAGCATTGCTCAGGTCGATGGTCGACTTTTGATCGGTCTTGCCGGTCGAGCCGTTGAACACCGGGTTGCTTTGCGCCTGACCGTAACCGCTCAGCACGCCGCCGATGGTGACCTTGCTGCCCAGGATGCCCAGGTCGAAGGTCAGCGGCGGGGCGTTGGCCGCCAGCGAAGCCGACATCGCCGGATAGGGCGCGGGCGACGGCGCGGCCGGAGCGGCTGCGGGCGCTGCGGCCGGAGTGGCGGCCGGCGTGGTCGTGTCATCGGCGAAAGCGGCCGTCGCCGCGAGCGCGGCGATAGCGCCGGCGGTCGAGGCCAGCAGAGTAGTGAAGCGATAGTTCATGATATCCCCTAGTTTTTTTGGCCCCGCTCTGAGGCGGGGAATGGCGCAGTCTTTTGTCTCCCGCGTTGAGAGTCGCGGGGGGTCTTAATTCGCACACTTAGGCAACGCTCGAGCTCTTGACCGCATGACGCAACGTCAAGGATTTACTGTCCCCTTGATCGCGCTTCAGTCACGCAATCGCGCATCAGACTTCACTCTTGTCGTAGCCCGCCCACTTGATGCCGTTAGAGCATCACAAGGGCCGCACGCCGGATCAACGGCGCCGGTCGGCGGCGGCGATGTGGCCTGGAAGCTGATCAGTTAAAAGGCGTTCCGGCTCAGCTGTGGCCAATTTGTGGGCGCCTGATGCGTCGGCGCCACTATTTGCCCATCGGCCGCTTTTTCGACGGAACCCGCCCCCAGCCACCGCCGGTTGTCATCTCCGACCCGCCCATCGAACCTGGAGGCGTCATAACGCCGCCGTCCGCCAGGGCTCGCGGGCTATTCAAGGTCACCTGGGATCGAGGACTTCCAAGACTGCTATCGCGCGACCAGCGGCGCATAGCCCAGGTGCGAGCCAGCGTCGACCAACAGGGTCTCTCCGGTCACGTGGCGCGAGGCGGGCGAAGCCAGGAAAACCGCAGCCGCGGCAATGTCTTCCGCCTTAGAGGCCACTTTCAAAGGCGTGGAAGCGGCGACCCCGGCGCGCAGCCGCTCCAGTGCGTCTTCGTCCAATCCACGCCCGAACCAGGGGGTGTCGATGAAGCCAGGACAGACGGCGTTGACGCGGATTTTCGGCGCCAACGCTCGCGCCAGCGAGATGGTCATGGTGTTCAGCGCGCCCTTGGAAGCGGCATAGGCAACCGACGAGCCGATTCCCGCCACGCCGGCGATCGACGAGGTCATCACCACCGCGCCCGGCGATTCGCCGGATTCCAGCAACGACCTGGCGGCGCGCACCATTTGGAACCCGCCGACCACATTGATTCGGTAGATGGCCAGAAAATCGTCGGCCGACACCGCGTCCAGATCTGAGTGGTCCCGGGCAAAGCGGGTGATGCCAGCGTTGTTGAACAGGGCGTCGATCCGCCCAAAGCCTTCGGCGGCCTTGGCGATGGCGATGCAACCGTCGTCTTCGCCGACGTCGGCCCGGACCAGGACCGCTTCGGCGCCCGTCTCGCGCACCATGGCGGCGGTTTCCTCGGCCTCGGCGGCGCTGTTGGCGTAGTTGACCACCACCGCCCTCGCGCCGCGGCCGGCGACTTCCAGCGCAATCGCCCGGCCCAGCCCCGTCGAGGCCCCGGTCACCACCACGATCTTGCCGTCGAAATCCGCGCTCAATGTCGCCTCCCCCATCTGCTTACATGTGTTTGCCGAGACCATAATCAGGCGCCGTGCGCTTGTCGCGGGTCAAGGAACCACTAGGTTTGCCGCCATGACGCAAGAGACGCCCAAAGACGGCCTGAGCCAGCTCGGCCACCAGACCGCCATCCCCGCCAGCCCCGAAGAGGCCGTGCTCGAGCGCGCGCCCAACCCGCATCCGGATTTGATCTATCTGGCCCGCTTCACCGCGCCGGAGTTCACGAGCCTGTGCCCAGTGACCGGCCAGCCCGACTTCGCCCACCTGGTGATCGACTATGCGCCGCACGAATGGCTGGTGGAGTCCAAGTCGCTTAAGCTCTACCTGACCTCATTCCGCAACCACGGCGCCTTCCACGAAGGCTGCACCATCGACGTGGCGCGCAAGATCATGGATGTGGTCCAGCCCCACTGGCTGCGCATCGGCGGCTACTGGTATCCGCGCGGCGGCATCCCCATCGACGTCTTCTGGCAATCCGGCCCGCCGCCGGAGGGGTTGTGGCTGCCCGACCAGGGCGTGCCGCCGTATCGCGGGCGGGGTTAAAGCTCACCGCTCTTCTTGTGACATACCAGCAAGACTCATCGTCCGAACGCCCAGGCCACCATCAGTGGGAGCTCGGCTCGCCAGAAGGCGCCGCCGTGCGATCCGTCCCGCTCCGTCATCACGACCTCCGCCTCGGCACCGCGTAGCGCGTCCGCCCAGCGGGTTGCGTTCTCCTGAAAGAAGGGCTCCTGCCTTCCGGCGACGAGATAGGCTCGCGGAAGCGGGCGAGGCATCACGCTAGGTGGTCGGTAGCCCCCGCCCGGCGAGGCGCAAAAAATGGCGCCATAGATTTCCGGATGCCGAAGCCCGATGGCGAGCGCGAGTTCCCCGCTCGCCGAGACGCCGAATACCGCCGTTCGCGCCTTGCGCAGTTCGACGCCGAACCGAGCCTGCGTCCATTCACGGACCTCATCGACGAAGAACCTCTCGTGGGCGGCGAAACGCTCCGGATCAAAGCCTGGCGAATATTCATGCAGCCGCTGGGTCTCATCCGCCAACCGGTGAACGCCGACGATCATCGTGGAGGGTGCGCCGGAAGCCACCACGACTTCGCCCCATGGCGCGATCAGCTGCCCGTCACCGGCGAACACCACCGCTTCCGGCGGGTTCGGCGGGAGGTAGACCGTGACCTCTCGACCACCGTCGTACTCGAATGTCTCAGTGACAAGGTCTCCGCCGCCAGACGACATCTTCGCTTATCCCCTCGCCTTCCCCCCTCAGCCGAGGGCCGTTGCGGCCCCCGTCATCCCCACCGGCTCACCAACAGCTCTACATCCGGCCTCACGCGTTCTTGCGGAGCTTCCTCCGGCGTGCCGAGATAGATGAAGCCGGTGACCCTTTCGCCTTCGCCCAAACCCAACAGCGCCGAGGCCGCGTCATCGTAAGAATACCAGTCGGTGATCCAGTTGGCGCCGAAGCCCATGGCCTGGGCGGCGATCACCAGGTTGGTGCAGACGGCGGCCGATGACATCCGCTGCTCCCACTCGGGGATCTTGCCCTCGATGTGGCGCGAGACCACCACCACCGCCAGTGGCGGGATCTTCAACTTGAACAGAGCGCCCTTGCGCTTGTCGCGGTCAGGCGCCGTCTCGGCGATCTGCTCCAGCGCCTCAGCGAACCGCGCCTTGGCCTCGCCGTCCAGCAGGACAAACCGCCAAGGCGCCAGCTTGCCGTGATCGGGAACCCGCGCGGCGATCCGCAGCAGGTCGTGCAGCTGCTCTGTGCTAGGGGCCGGCGCGCGCAGCGTCGAAGCCGAAGCTGATCGCCGCACAGCCAGGAAATTCAGCACCGCCTGAGATGGCGCGACGGGCAGGAGCGCTCCAAATTCGGGCTCGGGAGGCAGGCGGTCTTTAAGGGTCGTCATCAACTGATCCATTCAGGGAGCGCCGAAAAGGCCGGCGGCCCTAGCGCCCAGATAGGCGCTCCACCATATGCCGGAAAGGAGGACGGCTGTCCCGTCCGCCCGCCGAACGCTATATTAAGCGGCCTTGGCGATTGTTGCGCCGATCTTGGGGAGAAGCCCGGCCATGTCACAACGTCTCGAAGTGGTTGCGGCCGACACCCCGCCGCCTGTCTGGGCCTCCCTGCGCAATGAAGCCTCCCACGCCGCTCAGACCGAGCCCGGCCTGGCGTCGCTGCTGCATTCCACCATCCTCAAACACGACGGTCTGGCTGAGGCGCTGTCCTATCAGCTGGCCCGCAAGATCGGCGACCAGGAGCTGCGCGCCATGAGCGTGCGCGAGATCGCCGAGGAGGCCTATGGCTCCGATCCGAACCTGATCGCCATGGCCGAGGCCGACCTGCGCGCCGTGTTTGAGCGCGACCCGGCCTGCAAGGGCTATATGCAGCCCTTCCTGTTCTTCAAGGGCTTCCTGGCGCTGCAAACCCATCGCGTGGCGCACTGGCTGCACGGCCAGCGGCGCGAAACCATGGCCTTCTATCTGCAGAGCCGCATGTCGGAGGTGTTCCAGGTGGACATCAATCCGGCGACCAAGGTCGGCTCTGGCGTCTTCATCGACCACGGCACCGGCATCGTCATCGGCGAGACCGCCGTGATCGGCGATGACGTCTCCATGCTGCAGGGCGTGACCCTGGGCGGCACAGGCGCCGAGCGCGGCGACCGGCATCCGAAGATCGGCAAAGGCGTGCTGCTGGGCGCCGGGGCCACGGTGATCGGCAATATCGTCATCGGCGACTACGCCAAGATCGCGTCCGGCGCGGTGGTGCTGCGCCCGGTGCCTCCGGGCTGCACCGCCGTCGGCGTGCCGGCCCGCCTGGTCAACTGCCCCACCTGCGAAGAGCCGGCCAAGACCATGGACCACACCCTGGCCGAACACGCCTACGACGACCCGACCGGCTGAGCGGACCGTTCCGGCCGCGTAAGGGTTGCTCTCTACGCGGATGCGTCTAGGTTCGCGCCGAATCGACCCGCCGCAGGAGAGCGACCGTGAAAGACACCGACCTGAAGCGCGTCGAGGCGCACCTGAAGCGCACCTTCGGCAACCCGCACGTGTCCGTGATCGCGCGTCCGAAGCAGAAGGATTCCGCCGAGGTGGAACTGAAGGGCGAATTCATCGGCGTCATCTACGAAGACGAAGACGAACCGGGCTCTTTCATGTTCGAAATGGCGATCCTGGCCGAAGACCTGGAATAGGC
>Ga0302313_10000077_pt1 | contig 88677 bp, 83 predicted proteins | sample III_Palsa_N2_2_FD_200454 | JGI IMG/M metagenome (GOLD analysis project Ga0302313, IMG submission 200454) | Peat permafrost microbial communities from Stordalen Mire near Abisko, Sweden - III_Palsa_N2_2 | ecosystem: Environmental > Terrestrial > Soil > Palsa > Peat permafrost | place: Sweden...
GGCCATATGGGCGAGGGCCTGCCCTATTCGATGTGGCGGGTCGACAATCACAACAAGTGGATGCAGGAACAGAACCGCTATCCGGCCAAGCGGAAGATCGCGGAGTATTTCCGCGAGAATTTCTACATCACGACCTCCGGCAATTTCCGCACCCAGACGCTGATCGATGCGATGCTCGAGATCGGCGCCGACCGGATCCTGTTCTCGGCCGACTGGCCGTTCGAGAATATCGATCACGCCTCGACCTGGTTCGATGCGACCGCGATTTCCGAGAACGACCGGTATAAGATCGGCCGGGGCAATGCCTGGTCGCTGTTCGATCTCGGCTGACCGACGGCATAGGCCCGGGCAACACAAGGCACTTTATCCATGGCCACCGATACCGGCGCCGTCTCGTTCCAGAACAAGACCCTGCTGCTCGCCCGCATTCTGCTGGTGCCGCTGTATTATTACGGCGGCGTCGGCAAGGTGATGAATTTCGAGGCCCAGGCAACCAGGCTGCCGGGCGGGGACGGGATGCTTGGCACCCTGCTGCTGTCGGGGGCGACCGCGGTCGAGCTGGGCGTCGCCACGCTGTTCCTGATCGGGCTTTGGCCGCGCCTGGCGGCCGTGGTGCTGATCCTCTACACCATCGCCGCGACGCTGATGTTCCATCAGTTCTGGGCAGCCCCGGCCGCGACCGTCGGGCCGCAGACGGTCAATTTCCTGAAGAACCTCGGCATCATCGGCGGCTTCGCGCTGATCGCGGCATTCGGACCCGGCGCCTATTCCGTCCAGGCGCTGGCGCGAAACGATCGATAGACCCGATCCGGCCCCGCCTTCTAAGTAGTTTCCGAACCTATCCCCTGCGGTTGCGGCCCCGTATGATCCTGCTCGGGGCCGAGCGTAGATCAGATCGACTTCCAGAGCGGCCGGTTACCGGCCGCTCACGCCGGCTCCCTGTTGGAGCGCCCGCATGAAATTCCGTCCTCTCCACGACCGCGTCGTGGTTCGCCGCATTACACCCGCCGAGAAGTCCGCCGGCGGCATCATCATCCCGGACACCGTCCAGGAAAAGCCGATGGAAGGCGAGATCATCGCCGTCGGCCCCGGCGCCCGCAACGAACAGGGCACCATCGTCGCCTTGGCCGTCACGGCCGGCGACCGCGTGCTGTTCGGCAAATGGTCCGGCACCGAAATCAAGATCGACGGCGAAGACCTGCTGATCATGAAAGAGGCCGACCTGCTCGGCGTGATCGAAGGCGCCCCGGCGCTCGTCAAAGCCGTCTGACCGCATAAAAAAGGAATAGGCTCATGGCCGCAAAAGACGTTCGCTTCGGCGAAGACGCCCGCAGCCGCATGCTGCGTGGCGTCGATATTCTGGCCGACGCCGTCAAGGTGACGCTGGGCCCCAAGGGCCGCAACGTCGTGATCGACAAGAGCTATGGCGCCCCGCGCATCACCAAGGACGGCGTCACCGTCGCCAAGGAAATCGAACTTTCGGACAAGTTCGAGAACATGGGCGCGCAGATGGTGCGTGAAGTCGCCAGCAAGACCAACGACATCGCCGGCGACGGCACCACCTCGGCCATCGTGCTGGCCCAGGCGATCGTGCGCGAAGGCGGCAAGGCCGTCGCCGCCGGCCTGGCGCCGATGGATCTGAAGCGCGGCATCGACAAGGCCGTGACCGCGATCGTGGCCGAATTGGCCAAGCGGACCAAGAAGATCACGACCGAGGCCGAGACCGCCCAGGTCGGCACCATCTCCGCCAACGGCGAAGAAGCGATCGGCAAGATGATCGCGGAAGCGATGCAGAAGGTCGGCAACGAGGGTGTCATCACCGTCGAGGAAGCCAAGGGCGTCGAGACCGAGCTGGTCGTGGTCGACGGCATGCAGTTCGACCGCGGCTATCTCAGCCCGTATTTCGTCACCAACGCCGAGAAGATGACGGTCGATCTGGAGCAGCCCTACATCCTGATCCACGAAAAGAAGCTGTCCGGCCTGCAGACGCTGCTGCCGCTCCTGGAAGCGGTCGTACAGTCGGGCCGTCCGCTGCTGATCGTGGCCGAGGATATCGAGGGCGAGGCGCTGGCCACGCTCGTGGTCAACAAGCTGCGCGGCGGCCTGAAGGTCGCGGCGGTCAAGGCGCCGGGCTTCGGCGATCGCCGCAAGGCGATGCTGGAGGATCTGGCGATCCTGACCGGCGGCCAGACCATCAGCGAGGATCTGGGCATCAAGCTGGAGAACGTCACGCTCGAGATGCTGGGCCAGGCCAAGCGCGTGCTGATCGACAAGGAGACCACGACGATCGTCGAGGGCGCCGGCGATGCCACGGTGATCAAGGATCGCTGCGGTCAGATCCGCGCCCAGGTCGAAGAGACCACCAGCGACTATGACCGCGAGAAGTTGCAGGAGCGGCTGGCGAAGCTGGCCGGCGGCGTTGCGATCATCAAGGTCGGCGGTGCCTCCGAGATCGAAGTGAAGGAGCGCAAGGACCGGGTCGACGACGCGCTGCACGCGACCCGTGCCGCCGTCGCCGAAGGCATCGTACCGGGTGGCGGCGTCGCCCTCGCCCGTGCCAGCCTGGTGCTGGCCGACCTCAAGCCCGAGAATGGCGACCAGAAGGTCGGCATCGAGATCGTGCGCAAGGCGGTGCAAGCCACCATGCGCCAGATCGCGTCCAACGCCGGCGAAGACGGCGCCGTCATCAACGGCAAAGTGCTGGAGAACGCCGAGTACGGCTTCGGCTTCGACGCCCAGTCGGGCACTTACCGCGACCTGATCGCGGCCGGTATCGTCGATCCGACCAAGGTCGTCCGCGTGGCGCTGCAGAACGCGGCCTCGGTCGCGGGCCTGCTGCTGACGACCGAAGCCATGGTCGCCGAGCGGATGGACAAGCGTCCGCCGGCACCGGGCGGCGGCATGGGCGATATGGACTACTAGACCCTTCGAATCTAACCGGCCGGGCCCCGCGCTCGGCCGGCATTTCGGGGTACCGCATGAATCGAACCACCAGTTCGCAAGTCACCTTTACCCGGCCGTTTCGGCTGGATGGCGTCGAGGACATGCTGCCGGCCGGCCCTACCCGGTCGAGACCGAGGAAGAACTGCTGCAGAGCGTATCGTTCCCGGTCTGGCAGCGCCTCGCCACCGTGATCCTGGTGCCGCGCCGGGCGGCCGTCGCCGTCGATCCCGCCGCCTTGGCGGCGGCCCTGGCGCTCGACGCCGCCCTGATAGCCTGAAAACGGGTTGTCTCAGCGGTAACGGCCGGGTCAAGACGACCATCCGCCGACCGGCCGATCAGGCCACGCGTCGCTCCGCCGCCTCGGTACCGACCGCCTCGGCATAGAGCGCGCGGAAGCCCGGCTGGCGGGCCAGCAGTTCGTCCAGCGCGCCCGTATCGACGACGCGGCCGTCGGCCAGGAATACGATCTCGTCGAACCGGTCGAGCAGATGCAGGCGGTGGATCGCGGAGACGATGCAGGCCTCGCCGAACGCCTGGAACAGACTGTCGTAGACGGCGGCCTCCGTCGCCGGGTCGAGGCTGCTGGTCGGCTCGTCGAGCAGCAGCAGCGGCGCCTCGCCGGCGGCGAGGATGGCGCGGGCGAGCGCCAGGCGCTGACGCTGGCCGCCCGACAGGTTGGCGCCGCGCTCCTGCACCGGCGCCGCAAGCCCGCCCGGCAGGATCTCCAGCACCCGGTCGAAGCGCGAGAGCCGGCAGGCGCGCGCGACCTCTTGCTCGGTCCGCACGATGCCCAGCGTGATGTTCTGCAGCACCGAGCCCTCGAACAATTGCGGCTCCTGCGGGATCAGCATGCCCAGACGGCCCAGTTCGCGGGCATGCAGCACGTCGGCGCCATCGACCGTGACGGCGATCCGGTCGGGTTGGCGCAATCCCGCCAGCAGCGACAGGATCGTGCTTTTGCCCGAGCCGCTTTCGCCGACCAGCGCCACCCGCCGGCCGCGCGCCAGACGCAGCGCCACATCGCTCAGCACCGGCCGGTCGGCACCGGCATGGGTGAAATCCAAGCCGGCGATGTCGATCTGGCGCCAATGCGGCGGCACGGTCGCTTCGACCGGCTTCGCCGGCACTTCGCGCAGCAGGTCGGCCAGGCCGCCGAAATCGACGTGATAGCGTACCAGCGCCTGCAGATTGCCGGCCATGGAGGTGACCACGCCGCCGGCCTGCTGGGTATATTGATAGGCGGCGAGCAGGCTGCCGATCGCGATCGAGCCGCTGAGGCGCCAGGACAGGAAGCCGTAGAGCACGACGATGCCGGTGCGCATGAAGGCGTTCAGCAGATCGACCGCGCACCATTTGCCCTCGTTGACCCGGATCAGGCGCGCCAGCGGGCCAAATACCCCCTCCAGCCGACCCGCGACCGCCTGCTGCGCTGGCTGTTCCAGCCGCAGGGTCAGAATCGTCTGGGCATTGCCCAGGCAGTCGATCAGCGCGGCGGCATAGCGCCGCTCCGCCTCGTTCTGCGCGCGCACCAGCGCCACCACCCGCTTGTCGAAGCGCACCATGATCAGGAAGATCGCGACATAACCCAGCACCGCCGTGCCGCCCACGATCGGCGACAGCACGAGCAGCGCCACGATCGGGCCGACCAGGGCGACGAAGTTCTGGGTATAGATGAAGCCGTTTTCGGCGAAAGCATGCAGCGCCGTGACCGCGCGGGTCAGGCGGTCGATCGTCTCGCCCGAATGGGTCCGCTCATGCCAGGCCAGCGGCAGGGACAGGGCGTGACGCACCGTCGCCGCCGCGACCCGGCGGCGGATATGCAGCGCCACGGAACGCTCCAGCACGCGCCCCGGCCCATGCAGCGCCCAGGACAGCAGCGAGGCGCCCAGCACCAGCCCCATGAACAGGGCCGCGCGGATCAGATCGGCCGGGCCGCCCTGCTGGACCGCATCGACCGCTTTGCCGAACAGCAGCGGAATCGCCAGCATGACGAGTTGGGCGCCGATTAGAATGGCCAAATAGGCGATAACCGCCGGCCGCCGGCCCGCCGCCGCCCGCCAGAGCGCGCGGGGCAGGCGAAATGGTCCGTCGACCGCGAGCCGGCGAGCGTCGAAATCTTGGTCGTCCATCACGGATCTCGCTTGGAAGTCAGGCTGGCGCGGGAGCGGCACCACAGGGCGATTAAACGTCGAACGCGGTTAAAGGAAAGTTGCCGCCGCGCGGCTTGCAGCGGATCCGCCGGTGCCTGCCGTATTCGATGGCCAGCGTGGCAGCCCGGCTGAACTCAATGGTTTCGGCGATTCCGACCGGTCGCATTAAATCGGCGCCCTTTCGCGCCAACCGTGTATCTCCGATCGCCGAAATCATGCATAAACTAGAATTCCATCGTCGCGAAAAAATCGCGTGTTCCGCAATCGGTCAAAAGATCCGGCTGCGGCCTGGCATCCTAAAAGGATACGCTATGTCGGTTATCAGTGCTTCCCAGCTTTCGGGCGCCTCGAACGTTCAATCCAAGCCGGCACAAAGTGCCGCGTCCACCACGAACAATTCGGTACGGACCGCCCTACAGCAACAACGCTTGCCGACACTCGATCTGACGGACGATGGTTCGACGGATATCATCGTGACCAGCCCCGAAGCGACCGCGGTGCTGAGTGCGCTGAACGCGCAGCTCTCTCCCGGAAATACCCAAGCCCAGGCCCTGGCCAAGTACGAGGCCGAGATCCAGGCCGAGGCGGAGGAGCAGAAAGAGAACGACGCCAAGCAGCTCAAGGCCGCGCTTGAGCAACTGCACATCCTGGAATTGCTCGGCCTCAGCCTCGGTCCCGAGAAGCTGGCCAAGGAGGTCACCGATCTGGCGAAGCAGATCGCGGGCATTGCCAAGGACTACGCGGACAATAGTGCCCCGCAGTCCGGCGCGGCCGCGTCGACCCCATCGGCAGCCGCCTCGGCAAGCTCGGAGGCCAATACCGTCGCCGCCCAGGCAAACGGCGCAGCCTCGACCCAGGCAACTGGAAGCAATGCGGCGACCCCGGCCGCAGCCAGTGCCGACCAGGCGTCCCAGACCGCGAAGGCAGCCGCCGAGACGGCGGCGAAATCCACCCAGGGCGCTGCGGGCACGGCGCAGTCCGCTCCCGGTACGGCGAGCCCGCCGGCCGCCTCGAGCCCGCCCGGAAGTGCGGCAGCCGCCTCCGCTGCGAGCCAGAGTGCCGCATCCGATCCGGACAAGGCTTTGGCCGACAGTCCGGACGCCTTCTTCGCCGAGATCACCGCGGCGTTCAAGGACTTGAAAAAGCTCGAGACGCGCGCCTTGGCAGAACTCACCCTGTCGCCCGACCAGAAGAAAAAGAACGAGGCGAAGAAACTCGGCGGCGAGTTCAACGACGCGGTGCAGTCCGTTGCGCAGTCGGCGAGCGCATCCGGTGTCAGCGGTGCCGAGCTAGCATCCCAGACGATCGATCTGTCCAAGGTGACGCTCGATATCACCGTGTGACGACGGGCTATATCCGGGAAGAGCCGGCACCCCGGTTCTTTGCCATCGCCCGGCGTGCTAGGTGTGGCGACGCGCTGGCCGGGTGACCGACCGGTCCGGGACCGTCAATCGAAGGGAAGATCATGGACTCTCGTCGCTCGAACCCATCGGGGACCGCCGTATCGGGTGCCGAGCCCTATTTCCCGGACACGGCCTGGCAGCGCAGGACGCCCGCCGAGGCCGGCGTCGATCCCCAACGCCTGAGCGAGGCGATCGATTTTGCGATCGCCGGCGAGACCAAGGCGCCGCGCGACCTGGTCATGAACCATTACCAGAATTTCGGCCGCGAGCCGTTCGGCTATGCGATCGGTCCGATCAAGGAGCGGGGTGTTCCGACCGGGCTCATCATTCACCGCGGCCACATCATCGCCGAGTGGGGCGACCCGCTGGCGGTGGAGATGACCCACAGCGTCACCAAGAGCTTTCTGTCCAGCGTCGTCGGCCTCGCCGTCGATCGCGGCCTGATCGGCAGCGTCCATGACAGGGTCACGGACTATCTGGCCCCGGTCCTGGTCTATGACCCGCTGCCGCGCGCCAACAAATCGGATCGGCTCGACCGGCCCGATCTGCTGTCGCTGTTCGACACGCCGCACAACCGCACCATCACGTGGGACGATCTGCTGCGGCAGACCAGCGATTGGGAAGGCACCCTGTGGGGCAAGCCGGACTGGGCCGACCGGCCGGGCGAGAACCCGGCGGACTGGCGCACCCGGCCGCGCCACAAGCCGGGCACCGTCTATCAATATAACGATGTCCGCACCAACGTCCTGGCGCTGGCCGTCCTCAACCTCTGGCGCCGTCCGCTGCCGCAGGTGCTGAAGGAAGGCATCATGGACCCGATCGGCGCCTCGAACAGCTGGCGCTGGTTCGGCTACGAGAATTCCTGGATCGTGCTCGACGGCGTGCCGGTGCAGTCGGTCACCGGCGGCGGCCACTGGGGCGGCGGCATGTTCATCAATGCCTATGACATGGCGCGCTTCGGCTATCTGACCCTGCGCGGCGGCATCTGGAAAGACCGGCGCCTGCTGTCGGCCGACTGGATCGCCCAGGCGCGCACACCGACGGCGCCGGAACCGATCTACGGCTTCATGAACTGGTTTTTGAACACCGATCGCAAACGCTGGCCGAGCGCGCCCGCCACCGCCTTCGCCCACATCGGCAACGGCACGAACATGGTCTATGTCGATCCGGACCATGATGTCGTCGCCGTCGTCCGCTGGATCGACGGCGAGGCGATCGACGGCTTTCTGCAAAGGCTGCTGGCCGCGATCGACTGAGCGCCGGGTGCCGGCTTGCTTGCATGCAAACGGCCCTCTATCCTCGCGGGATCGGCGGTTTCGGTTTTCGGAGGACAGGGGTCAGATGCGATCGGTTTCCCGGCTTCGCGGCGCGCTGATGGCCGCCGGACTCACCCTCGCGACGATGAGCATCGCCCAGGCGCAGCAATCGGCCGATACGCTAAGGATCACCTGGCGCGACGCGATCCCCGACGTCGATCCCTATTACAATTCGCTCCGCACCGGCATGGTCGTGGCGTTCGAGGCGTGGGACGGTCTGGTCTACCGCGACCCCGACACCCAGGAGATCAAGCCCGCGCTCGCCACGTCCTGGACCCAGGTCGACGACACCACGATCGATTTCACGCTGCGCCAGGGCGTGACCTTTCAGAATGGCGATCCGTTCTCGGCCGACGACGTGGTCTATACGATCAACGACATCATCCAGGACAAGCAGGTCGCGATCCCGAGCTATTACACGTTCCTGGCCGGCGCCGAGAAAATCGACGCGGATCATGTGCGGCTCAAGCTGAAGGCGGTCTATCCCGCCGCCCTGGAAACCCTGGCGATGGTCACGCCGATCTGGCCCAAGGCCTATCGCGAGAAGGTCGGCGCCGACGCCTATGCCAAGGCGCCGATCGGCACCGGTCCGTATAAGATCACCAAGGTCGACGGCGCCAGCGAGATCGATCTGGAACGCTACGACGGCTATTACGCCGGCAGCCCGAAGGGCCGCCCGGCGATCCGCCAGATCAAGATCCATGAAGTGCCGGACGCCACGACCGAGATGACGGAGCTGCTGGGCGGGCGCGCCGACTGGATCTGGGGCTATAATTCCGACCAATATGCCAATGTCGCGCGCATGCCGATGCTGCAGGCCCTCCGCTCGGCCACCATGCGGGTCTATTTCCTGACGATCGACGCCGCCGGCCGCACCGGTGCCGACAATCCGCTGACCAAGGTCAAGGTGCGCCAGGCGATCCTGCTGGCGATCGACCGCGCGACCATGGCGAAGCAACTGATCCAGGGCGATTCGCGGGTCATCGACACGCCGTGCTTTCCGACCCAGTTCGGCTGCGACACGGCGGCAGCGGTCAAATATCCCTACGATCCGGCCAAGGCGAAGCAGCTGCTGGCCGAAGCCGGCTATCCGGATGGTTTCGATACCGAATTGATTTCCTATACCGCACCGCAGATCGGCGCCGCGATCCAGAACTACCTCAAGGCCGTCGGCATCAACCTGCGCATCCAGCAGCTGCAGATCGGCGCCGTCGTGCAGCTGGCAGAGGCCGGCAAGGCGCCGCTCTATGCCGGCAGCTGGGGCAGCAATTCGATCAACGACACGTCTGCTTTCATGCCGTATTTCCTGGGCGGCGGGCTCGACGACTACGCCCGCGACCCCGACGTGCAGAAGCTGCTGCAGCAGGCCGGCTCCAACACCGACCCGGCACTGCGCCGCAAGGCCTATAGCGAGGCGATCAAGCTGGCGACCGAGCGGGTCGACTTCATCCCACTGTTCAACGACGCCCGGACGATCGGCTTTTCCAAGCAGCTGAATTTCCAGACCTATGCCGACGACCTGCCGCGCTTCTATCTGTCGACCTGGAAGTGAGGCAGGATGAACGACCATGAAACCTGCCGTCGCCATCCTCGCCGCGATCCTCGGCCTGCTTGCCAAGCCGGCTGAGGCCTCTCCGCCCGCCGACCAGCAGCGGCTGGTCGAGACCACGGCCGCATTTCAAGCCGGCCTGATCGCCGCGGCCGGCGACCGGGCCGCTGCCGGATCGGCCTTCGAGCATTACCGCGCCTTCCTGCAGACCAGCCAGGGCCATGTCTATAAAAACCTCGAGGTGCGCATCGAAGGCCTGAAAATTACCGGCAACGGTGTGGTCATGACGATGGACCTGCCGACGCCGAACCTTGCCAGCCCGACGTCGAGACTGGTCCTGGTCAACGACCTGCATCCCCTGCTGCTGTCCCAGGGCGACGCGCATTTCCTGGGCACCCTGAAACCCGGAGCGCAGCTTCGGGTCGATGGCCAGATTGTCGGCCTGCTGCACGCGACCCTGGCAAACCCGGATCTCGCCCAGCTCGAATTCCGCTTCGATAAGTTCAAACCTCAGCCCTAGCCTCGTCCGGCGGCGTCACGGCCAGCAGACATTCGACCAGACGCCCGTCGCGCCGGATGTTGTCGGGCATGATCGCCGCACAGCGGTCGAACGCCTGCGGGCAGCGCGGATGGAAGCGGCAGCCCGACGGAATGTTCGCCGGATCCGGATAATCCTCACCCAGACCGACATCGGGGATGCCCTGCGCCGGATCGGGCGTCAAAACCGAGGCAAGCAGCGCGCTGGTATAGGGATGCGCCGGGGCCCCGAACAGGTCCTCGACCGGCGCCTGCTCGACGATCCGGCCCAGATACATCACCGCCACCTCGGTCGCGATATGTTCGACCACCGCCAGGTTATGGCTGATGAACAGGTAGGTCAGCCCCAGCTCCCGCCGCAACTCGGCCAGCAGGTTCAGAATCTGCGCCTGGACCGAGACGTCGAGCGCGCTGGTCGGCTCGTCGCACACGACGATGCGGGGATGCAGCACCAGGGCGCGCGCGATCGCCACGCGCTGGCGCTGCCCGCCGGACAGCTGGGCCGGCAGACGCTCGGCCATGTCGCTGGACAGGCCGACCCGGTCCAGCATCGCCATGACCGTAAGCATGCGGCAGAGACCGCAGCAGGGTCGCTTCTGACGAGCTACAGTTAGAGGGGATGCAGGATCCCATCGGTTTCGAGGATCTTGATGGCCTCGGCGAGCGGGCGGTCGCGATAGAGGCAGAACCAGGCGCCGGTATGCCGATGCCACTGGATATCGAAGCGATCCCGTCCCACCCAGTCGAGCCGGGCGAAGGGTGCATCGAACTCTTCGCCTAGGTTTTCCGGGAAGCCGGAGCGGTAGCGCTGGACGAATCGATAGCGGGGTCCCTGCCATTTGCCGCGGATATCGATCGGATAGTTGAACTCTGTCGGACGGATGACCGGCAGGAACCGCGGCTTCAGCACCTGATCGATGAAGTTCTGGCAGGCAGTTGTGATGAGCGCCCTCTCCGAGACGGACGGGCCCACGGAGCGTCCCTTGGCCATCAGGCGGCATCCTGCCGGGCAGCGGTTATCGGGTGCCAGTTCCACGGCAGCAATTCGTCAAGCCGATGCTCCGGGTGCGTGGCGATCCGGGCCAGGACGTCGGCCAGCCAGGCCTGAGGATCGACGTCGTTCATCTTGGCGCTGACGATGAGGCTGTACATGGCCGCCGCGCGCTGACCACCGCGATCGGAGCCGCAGAACATCCATGACTTCCGGCCGAGGGCGATACCGCGCAGCGCGCGCTCGGCGGCATTGTTCGACAGGCACACCCGCCCATCGTCCAGGAACAGGGTGAAGGCGGCCCACCGCTTCAGGATATAATCGATGGCCTTGGCGAGGTCGTGGCCTCGGGACAGCTTGGCGCGCTGCTCACGCAGGTAGACCTGCAGGTCATCGACCAGCGGCTTGCTCAGGTCCTGACGAACCGCTCGGCGTTCCTCGGCGCTCTTGCCGTTGATCGGCCGCTCGATCTCGAACAGAGCGTCGAGGCGGCGCACGACCTCGATCGCGATCGGCGAGAGCGCGATCGTCTTCTTGCCTGAGGCTTGCCGCCGGGCGTTCTCCTCAAGATCGGCCATGGCGAAGAATGGACGCCGGGCGTGGACCCAGCACCCCGCCTCCAGGATCGGGCCGGGACTTCGGTCCGGCAGGTAGAGCTGGCGATAGCCATCGAAGGCGTCGGCCTGGAACAGTCCGGCATATCCGGCCAGATGGCGCTGCGGATGTTCGCCCTTGCGGTCGCGCGAGTAATGGAACATCGCCGCCGGCGGCGATGTTCCGCCGAACGGCCTGTCGTCGCGGACATAGACCCAACAACGCCCCGTGTCGGTCTTACCCTTGGCCAGGACCGGCACGGTCGTATCATCGCCATGCAGCCGCTCCGCCGCCATGACATGGGCCTCGACCCGCCGCAGCAGCGGCTCGAGTGTCGCACAGCTCGATCCCACGGCATCGGCCATGGTCGAGAGGCTGATCGGCACGCCTTCGAGCGTGTAGCGCTCGGCCTGTCGGTTCAGCGGCTGATGCTGGCCGAACTTCTCGAACAAGATCATCGCCAGCAGGCTGGGGCCCGCCCATCCGCGGGGGATCACATGGAACGGCGCCGGTGCCTGACTGATCTTCTCGCAGTCCCGGCAGGTGAACTTTTCCCGCACCGTCTCGACCACTTTCCATTGGCGCGGGATCACCTCCAGGGTCCGGGTCACGTCCTCGCCCAGCTTGCGCAGCCGCGTGCCGCCGCAGCAGTCACAGGCCGTCGGCGGATCGATCACCATGCGCTCGCGCGGCAGGTGGTCGGCGAAGGTGTTGCGGTCGGGACGCTTGCGGGTGAAGCCCGCCACATTCGTGGCCTTGGCGACGGCGATTTCGGCCGCCAATTCATCCTCGGTGGCGCTCGCTTCCAGTTCCTCGAACTGCAGCGCCAACTGATCGACGAGCCTGGCCAAGCGCTCCGAGCGCGGACCGTAGATCTGACGCTCCAGCTTGGCGATCCGCAGCTTCTGGTGCGCGATCAAGGCCAGGTCTTCCGATGCCTTGGCCCGCGCCACTGCCAGCTCCGCCGCCACTTCCAGCATCTTCGCGCGCTCGATCGTCAGCGCCGCTCTGAGCGCATCGATGTCGTCCGGCAGGGCTGCAAGATCGGCGTCCATGACCGGAATTGAATCACAAATCCGCTCCGCTGACTCCTGGAAAATGAAGCCTTCCGACCTACCCGGCGCTGGTCGGCCGCCAGGTGTGACGCGGGTTCCGCCAGTCGATCCCGTCGAGCATATAGGCCAACTGCGACGCCGATATGCCGACCACGCCGTCGGCCGGCGACGGCCAGATGAAGCGGCCTTTCTCCAGCCGCTTGGCGTAGAGCGACATACCAAGACCGTCGTGCCAAAGGATTTTTATTAAATCACCTCTGGCGCCCCGGAAAACGTAAAGATCGCCCGCGTGCGGATCCCGGCCGAGCGCCTCCTGGACCTGCAATGCAAGGCCATTCATGCCCCGGCGCATATCCGTCCGACCGACCGATAGCCAGACCCGGACGTTCGACGGGACTGGGATCATCGCCGCTCCAGCACGTCGAGCATCCGGCGAAGCGCCTTGCCGTCGATCGCGGCATCGACCCGGATGCGGTATCCGCTCGGCAGATCGATCTCGATCCGCCCGGCATCCGAAGGAGCCGCGGCCTTCTGCGCGACCGGCTCGTCCGTGATCGCTACCGGCAGCAATGCAGGCCCACTCTGATCGGACGCGACCAACAATCCATCGCAATATTGCCTCCGCCAGATGAACAGCTGGTTCGTGTTCACGTCGTATCGCCGCGCGACCACCGAAGCCGACGCTCCAGGCTCGAACGACGCCGCGACGATCTCCCGCTTCAGCGCCTCAGACCAACGCCGCCGACGGCGCCTGGCGTCGGTCGTGTCCATTATCCCGTTCGTGGACACTTCCCACCCTCATGCACACAGACATCGCGCCATTTATCGACGATCAATATCAGCGGCGAAAGGCGGCTCACGGCGGAGGACTACCCATGACCAGGTCCCGCTGTCGCCGCTTCGGCAGCGCGCCCTGGGCCGCCAGCGGCAGGCCGACGATGTCGCCGATGCGCTGGCGCGGGTTCAGCGACGAATAGGGGTCCTGGAACACCGGCTGGATCAGGCGCGCCCGCTCGCGGCGGTCCATGCCGGCCAGGCGGCGCCCGTCAATCAGCACCTCGCCCGAATCGGGCGGCAGCAGCCCCATGATCAGGCGGGCGAGAGTCGACTTGCCGCAACCGGACTCGCCCACCACGCCCAGCACGTCGCCAGCGGCCAGCGAAAAGCTGACGCCATCGACCGCGCGCACGGCTGGCGCGCCGCCCCGTTGCGGGAAGCTGCGATGGAGATTGCGGACTTCGATCGCCGCCGTCATGGCAGCACCTCATCCGGCATCAGGCGGCAGAGATACGTATGACCGTCGCCGGCTCGGCGCAGCGGCACCGCCTGGGCACATTCCGGCAAGGCCGAAGCGCAGCGGTCCCGGAAGCCGCAGCCGACGAACCCGGGCGGGACGCGCGGCACTACGCCCGGAATGCTGCCGAGCGGATCGCCGCGCCGCACCGTCCCCGGCACCGGAATGCAGGCGAGCAGCCCGCGCGTATAGGGATGCGTCGGAGCGGCGAACAGCTCGGATACCGGAGCGCTTTCGACCACCTGTCCGGCGTACATCACCGAGACGCGCTGCGCCATGCGGGCGACGACGCCCAGATCGTGGGTGATCAGCAGCATGGCCAGCCCCAGCTCCCGCTGCAATGTCTGCAGCAGCCGCAGGATCTGCGCCTGCACCGTGACGTCGAGCGCCGTGGTCGGCTCGTCGGCGATGAGCAGTTCCGGATCGCACATCAGCGCCATCGCGATCATCACCCGCTGGCGCAGGCCACCGGACAGCTGATGCGGATATTGGCCGAGGCGCATGCCGGGCCCGCTGATGCCGACGCGCTCCAGCAATTCGGCAGCGCGGTCCAGGGCCGCCCGCCGGCCGGCACCGCGATGGCGCTCGAACACCTCGGCCATCTGGGAGCCGATGGTATAGGCCGGGTTCAGGCTGGTCATCGGCTCCTGGAAGATCATCGCGATCTTGTCGCCGCGCAGGCGGGCCATCTCGCGCTCCGACAGGCCGAGCAAGTCCTGGTCGCGAAAGCGGAGATGGTCGGCCGACCGGGTCGCGCCGCGCGCCAGCAGACCCATCACCGCGAGCGAGGTCACCGACTTGCCGCAGCCCGACTCGCCCACGATGCAATGGGTCTCGCCGCGCGCAACCGACAGCGACAGGCCGCGCACCGCTTCCGTGCGCTCGCCGAATTTCACGCGCAGATCGCCGATGCTGAGAATCGCGTCGCTCATCGCGGCCGCTCCGCGCCCAGCAGGTCGCGCAGCCCGTCGCCCAGCAGATTGATGCCCATCACCAGTACGAACAAGGCGATGCCGGGGATCATGATGATCCAGGGGCTGAAGAACATGTAGTCCTTGGCTTCCGCGATCATCAGGCCCCAGGACGGCAGCGGCGGCGGCACGCCCAGGCCGAGGAACGACAGCGCCGCCTCCAGCAGGATCGCGAGCGCCATTTCGAGCGTCGCCACCACGATCAGATGCACCAGGATATTGGGCAACACTTCGCGCAGCAGGATGTGCCGGCGCGACGCGCCCGCGGCCTTGGCGGCGGCGATATAGTCGAGCGTGCGGACCTGCATCGTGGTCGTGCGCGCCACCACCGCGAAGCGGTCCCACAGCAGCAGCCCGAGCGTGAGGCTGACCACCGTCAGCGAACTGCCGACCAGGGCCACCACGGTGAGGGCGACCAGGATGAGCGGGATCGCCAGTCGGCAGGTGATCAGGAACATCACCAGATCGTCGGTCCGCCCGCCGTAGAACCCGCCGAGCACGCCCAGCGTAATGCCGATCAGGCCGGACATGACTACGGTCATCATCCCGATCAGCATGGAAATGCGCGTGCCGTAGATCAGGCGCGACAGATAATCCCGCCCGAGCTGATCCGTCCCCAGCAGATGGGCCGGCTGGCCCCCGTCCATCCACAGCGGCGGGATCAGGCGCTGATCGAGATTCTGCAGAAACGGGTCGTGCGGCACGAGCGCGGGCGCCAGCAGCGCCACGATCACCGCCAGGCCGACGATCAGCGCGCCCAGCAGGGTCGCGAGATGGCGCACCGGCGGCAGGCGCCGGCTCATCCGCGCAACCGCGGATCCAGCAGCGCGTTCATCATGTCCGCCAGCAAAGTCAGCGCGATATAGATGACCGCCAGGAACAGCACGACCGCCTGCACCACCGGAAAGTCGTTCTTGGTGATCGATTCCCAGGCGAGATAGCCGATGCCCGGCAAGGCGAACACCGCCTCGATCACCACGGAACCGCCCAGGATGAAGCCGAGCTGCACGGCGGCGATCGAGACGACCGGCATCGCCGCGTTCCGGAGCGCGTGCTTGAGCACGATCTTCGTCCGGCTGAGCCCCTTGGCCCGGGCGGTGCGGATATAGTCCGCTGCCAGGGCTTCGATCATGCCCGACCGGGTGAGGCGCATCAGCGCCGGGATCGCCGAAAACGCCAGCACGATGCCCGGCATGACATAACCCTGCCAGCTGTCGACACCGGAAATCGGGAACCATTGCAGATCGAGCCCGAGCCAGATGATCATGACGAGGCCGAGCCAGAAACTCGGCATCGCCTGGCCTACCAGGGCCACCAGCATGATCGCCCGGTCGAGCGCGGTGCCCTCGCGGGCGGCGGCGAGAATGCCGAGCGGCAGCGACACGACAAGCGCGATCGCGAGCCCCGTCAGACCCAGGGTCAAGGTGACCGGCAATCGCGCCCGGATCAGGTCCCAGACCGGCGTGTGGTAGAGGAACGAGCGGCCGAGATCGCCCGTGGCGGCATGGCCCGCCCATTCGATGAACTGGACCGGCAGCGGCCGGTCGAGGCCGTAATTCCGCGTGATGATGGCGATATCCGCGGCGGTCGCATTGGGGCCGGCGATCGACGCGGCGAGATCTCCGGACAGCCGCGTCAAGGTGAAGCTGATCACCATGACGGTCAGGCAGACCAGAACGGCCAGCACCAGCCTGCGGACGAAGAAAAATCGCATGCGCCAAGCCTACGATGCGGGCGTGCGCAGCGGCAAGGAAAACGGCGGCAGACGGTCGCGGCCGCCTCCCCTCGGCCGGTTAAGTCCGGCGTTTCGGTGCCGCGAGCGCCGTCGCCGCGAACAGGGTCAGGCGCTGGGGATCGAGCGCCGGACTGACCGGCATGACCGGGGTCCCGAGCCGGGACATGAGTACCGCCAGCGTCGCATCGACATCGTCGGTCTCCATCTCGTAGATCGCGAGATAGCTGGAGGACGCGACGCCTTCCGGCGACTTTTGATGGCTGAGACGGAAGCGCTGGGCGGAGACGAAACCATCGACGGCCAGCACGTCCGCCAGATGGCGATTGTCGTACCAGTCGTTATAAGCGTCGTCCTGGCCCTCGACCGGGTCGGTCAGGACCATGAAATATTGCGTGCTCATCGTGATGGCGCTCCCCGCGTTCGGTTCATTTCAGCGTCGACAGATAGGCGATGACGTTCTGGCGGTCCTTTTCGTCCTTCAGGCCTGGAAAGATCATCTTGGTGCCGGGCACGACCGCGCGCGGATCGACGAGATAGGTGTCGAGCTGCGCCGGGTCCCAGACCTTGTCGAACGACTTCATCGCCGGAGAATAATTAAAGGTCTCGATGCTGCCGGAATGCCGCCCGACGATGCCGTGCAGGCTGGGACCGATCTTGTTCACCCCGGCATCGGGCGAGTGGCACAGCGCGCATTTCTTGAAGATTTCCTTGCCGGCCGCGGCATCGCCGTCGTCGGCCCGCGCAGTCCCCATCGAAAAGACGGCCACGGTCGCGGCCAAGTACCCCATCCAGCGTATCGTCATGCCTCATCCTTCTCGCGTTCGACGAAATTCACGGCCCATCCTTCTCTGGCGGACGCGGCTCCGGCTGCGCCTCGGTCAGGGACAGGCCGGCCTGGGCCCAGCCGTCGCTGCCGTCCGGGTACCAGAACACGCGCCGATAGCCGTAGCCGATCGCCCGCTTGGCCGCGTTCCAGCTCATCCAGCACCGGCTGAGACAATAGAAGACCATCGGATGCCCTTCGTCTCCGGCCGTCGCCTGGACCAGGCGTTCGCGAAACCACTGATCGAAGTCGGGCGCGAGGGCGCCGCGACCCACGTCCGGCAGCCACAGGCTGCCCGGAATATCCCGGCGCGCCACCGGCATCCAGGGCTGGTCGGGCCGCATGCCGGCCGGCCGGCGCGGCGCGGGCAACACGTCGATCAGCAGGACGGACCCGCGCGCAAGCAACGCCCGCAGCGCCCGGGTATGGACGACACGCCCGCCCGCGACCGTCGCCGGAACCGGCGCGCGGTAATCGTCCTGGCGATAGTCGCGCGGCTCCGGCACGCCGGCATAGGCCGCGCCCGACAGAAATCCCGCAACGACCATGCCGAGCACCGCGCCTCTCATTGTCCCGCCGCAGCGGTCACGGGGTGGCCCTGTTCGTCGAGCAGCGGCACGCCATAGCTCCCGAGCAGGTCGGTCACCTCGGCCCGATGCTTTTCCAGGGCGCCGTTGATGCGGCGGCGCCATTCTGGCTCGCCCGGCCGCACCCCCATCGCGATCCGGAAATCGAGCCGGGTCGAATCCGGCTCGCTGTCGAGAAACGCCGCCTTGAGCGGCAGGGCCTCGTGCTTGAGGTAATAGCCGGCGATCGGCCCCCACAGCAGGCCGACATCGATCTTGCGATCGAGAATGTCCTGGATCATCGCCCGGGCCGGCGAATCATAACGGGTATCGACCGCGAGCGCGTAGGACGTGACATGGGGCATCAGCCCATGGCGCAGCAGCAGATCGGTCGGCGGCGTCGCCGCGATCAGGCCGATCCGTTTGTCGGCCAGTGCCGGATCGCCGAGCCCGGTCGCGCCGATGCCATCCGCGGTCCGGCTGACGATCATGTAGCCCGAGTGATAATAGGCGTCGGTATTGTCCATCAGGCCGTCGCCGCTGACCGTGCCCATGACCAGATCGCACTGCCGCGCCCGCAGCGTATTGCGCACGAAGCCCACGACCTGGGGAAACCAGACGTAGCTGACCGGCAGGCCCAGCTCCTTGCCGAGGATCTCGGCGATCTTGTTCTCGAAACCTTCGCGCTTGTCGTTGGAGAAGGGCAGATCGTTCGGGTCGGCGCAGACCTTGAGCTCGGTCCGCGACACCAGTTCGACCACGCTCTGCGCCGTCGCGGTTCCGGCCAACCCCAGCAGCCCGATCAGGCCCGCCGACAAGGCCGCCCTAATCATCGCCGGCCCGTTTCGGCCGGCCCCGGCCGAGGGCGCCGTCGGAGCGCGCCTTCAGGTAGCCGTAGATGTCGTCGAGATAGCTGACCACATCCTCCGTCGTACCGAACGCCGGCATCACGTTGCTGGCCGAGGTGGTCACGTTCTGGCGGCCGTTGATCACGACCTCGGCGAACTGGTCATGATCGAGGTGCTTCAGGGAGTCCGTCAGGTCCGGCGCATAGGAACTGCCGGCACCATCGGGACCGTGGCAGCGCATGCAGGATTCGCCGTAGCGGCGATAGCCGTTGTAAGTCCCCTGATCGACGTTGCCGTTCTCGATCTTGTAGGGTTTCGGTTCGTCCGCGGCCCGGACCGCGGTCGGCGCGAGGGCCGGTGCAAGGATGAAGACCAGAAAAAAAGCCACGACGCCCGGCAACAGACCTTTACCCATTAATCAACTCCCTTCGGCCGGCGGCGCTTGGCCGGGCCGCATCGGTTTGGATGCGTGACGGAAAATATGCGGGCGGAAACGGCCGTTCCGTTTCACGAGCGCTCGTGAAAAGGGAACGGCCGCACCAGATCGAGTCCGCCGGCCTCAGTTGACCGCGAACACGGTCAACACGCCGCCGAGCTGGGTATAGTTCGACAGGCTTTTGTAGGCGCCGACGGCCCCCAGGCCATCGGTATCGTTGGCCAACCCCGCCGCCATGCCGATGCCGGCCCAGCCGCCCACGCCGGAAAGCACCGCGATATATTGCTTGCCCTTATGGGTATAGGTCGTGACGTTGCCGATGATGCCCGACGGCGTCTTGTACTTGTAGAGCTCCTTGCCGGTCTTGAGATCGACCGCCTTCAGATAGCCCTCGAGCGTGCCGTAGAAGGCGATGTCGCCGGCGGTGGCGAGCGCGCCCGACCAGACCGAGAACGGCTCCTTGTCGGTCCAGACCACCTTGCCCTGGCCGGCGTCGAAGGCGATGAAATTGCCGAGATTGGTCTCGCCCTTGGGCGGGAACATCGACAGGGTCGCACCGACATAGGGTTGGCCGGCGGTGTAGGCGACCTTGAACGGCTCGTAATCCATGCAGACATGGTTGGTCGGCACGTAGAACAGACCGGTCTGCGGCGAGAAGGATGCCGGCTGCTGGTCCTTCGAGCCCAAGGCCGCCGGGCAGACGCCCTTGGTGTTGTGATCCTCGCCGCCCGCATCCGTGCTGTATTGCTTCACGACCTCGGGCCGGCCGGTCTTCATGTCGACATGGGTCGCCCAATTGACCGCCGGATCATATTTCTCGGCGACGAGCAGCTCGCCCGTCTCGCGGTTCAGCGTATAGGCGAAGCCGTTGCGGTCGAAATGCACCAGCGCCTTGGTCGGCTTTCCCTTCACCGGGATATCGGCCAGGATCATCTCGTTGATGCCGTCATAGTCCCATTCGTCATGGGGCGTCATCTGATAGACCCACTTGGCGATGCCGGTATCCGGATCGCGCGCGAAGATGGTCATCGACCATTTATTGTCGCCGGGCCGCTGCGCCGGGTTCCAGGTACTGGGATTGCCCGAGCCGTAATAGATCAGGTTCAGCTTGGGATCATAGGAATACCAGCCCCAGGTCGCGCCGCCGCCGGTCTTCCACTGGTCGCCCTGCCAGGTGCTGACCGACGAATCCTTGCCGACCGGCTTGCCCATATTGGTGGTCTTGTCGTCGAACAGGATCTGATCGTCCGGACCGACCGAATAGGCCTTCCAGGCGACCGAGCCGTCCTTGAGATTGAGCGCGGTCAGACGGCCTTGGACGCCGAATTCGCCGCCGCTGATGCCGACCAGGACCTTGTCCTTCACGATCATCGGCGCCGCCGTCATGGTCTCGCCCTTCTTGGCGTCACCATTGGCGACCTTCCACAGCTCCTTGCCGGTCTTGGCGTCGAGCGCCACGACACTGGCGTCGGCCTGGTCGAGGATGATCTTGCCGTCACCATAGGCGACGCCGCGATTGACCGTGTCGCAACACATGACCGGGATGACGTTCGGATCCTGCTTCGGCTCGTATTGCCAGATGATCTTGCCGCTGTCGTTCAAATCGAGCGCGAAGACCTTGTTCGGGAACGGCGTATGGACATACATCACATCGCCGATGATGAGCGGGCCGCCCTCGTGGCCGCGCAACACGCCAGTCGAGAAGCTCCAGACCGGATGCAACTCCTTGACGTTCGAAGCATTGATCTGCTTCAGCGTGCTATAGCGATGATTGCTATAGTCGCCGGTCGGCATGACCCACTGATTGGGGTCCTGCTGCAGCTTCAGCAACTCGTCGTTGGCGAGAGCCGGCCCCGCGAAGACAAGCGCAGAGCAGGCCAACACTGAAAAATCTCTCAGTTTCACGGTTTCCTCCCAATCTTGTCGTCGCCCGCCCAACTTCTTTTGAGGAAGCCGCGGATGCGCACGGCTATTTCTTGCGATGCTGCGCTCGCTAGCCGGTCATGACGATTGCGCGGCGGGGTCCCGGGGGTCAATGCCGCCGCCGGCTTCCGGCGATACGACTTTAGTCCAGTACCCGGTCGCCAGGCGCGGGGCCGAACCCGCGCCTGACATCCCTCAGGGATATTTATTCAATTCCGCTCCGATACTTACCGTGCTGCAACATAAGTTTTGCGCAGCAGCGAAACCAGACCGGCGTCGATAGCGACCTCTTGCGCGGCCGGATCGATCCACGGCCAAATGCACCCGACAAACGCAACGGCAAGGATCAGGGACCATGGATGTACGCGCGGCGGTGGCCTTCGAGGCCGGCAAGCCCCTGGTAATCGAGACGGTTCAGCTGGAAGGGCCGCGCTTCGGCGAGGTGCTGGTCGAGGTCAAGGCGACCGGCCTGTGCCATACCGACAAGTTCACCTTGTCGGGTGCCGATCCGGAAGGCCTGTTCCCGGCCATCCTCGGCCATGAGGGCGCCGGCATCGTGGTCGAGGTCGGGCCGGGCGTGACGTCGCTCAAGAAGGGCGACCACGTCATCCCGCTCTACACGCCCGAATGCCGCGAGTGCGACTATTGCCTCAGCCGCAAGACCAATCTCTGCCAGAAGATCCGCACGACCCAGGGCCGCGGCCTCATGCCCGACGGCACCAGCCGCTTCTCGTACAAGGGCAAGCCGATCCATCATTACATGGGCTGCTCGACCTTTGCGAACTACACCGTGTTGCCCGAGATCGCGCTCGCCAAGATTCGGCCCGACGCGCCGTTCGACAAGGTCTGCTACATCGGCTGCGGCGTCACCACCGGCCTGGGCGCGGTCCTGTTCACCGCCAAGGTCGAGGTCGGCGCCCATGTCGTGGTGTTCGGCCTGGGCGGCATCGGGCTGAACGTCATCCAGGGCGCCCGGCTGGCCGGCGCCGACATGATCGTCGGCGTCGACATCAATCCCGGGCGCGAGGAATTGGCGCGCAAGTTCGGCATGACCCATTTCGTCAATCCGAAAGACATCCAGGGCGATCTGGTCGGCCACCTGGTCGAATTGACCAAGGGCGGCGCCGACTACAGTTTCGAATGCGTCGGCAATACGACGCTGATGCGCCAGGCGCTGGAATGCTGCCACAAGGGCTGGGGCGTCTCCGTCGTGATCGGCGTCGCCGGCGCCGGCCAGGAAATCTCGACCCGGCCGTTCCAACTGGTGACCGGCCGCGTCTGGATGGGTTCGGCCTTCGGCGGCGCCCGCGGCCGCACCGATGTGCCGAAGATCGTCGACTGGTACATGGACAAGAAGATCAACATCGACGATCTGATCACCCACACCATGCCCTTGGAGCGCATCAACGAGGGCTTCGACCTGATGGCCCGGGGCGAATCGATTCGCTCCGTCGTGCTGTATTGACCCCCCGGACCCGGCGTCCGGGCTGGTCAGGCCGGCAGTTCCGCCGGCTTGTCCTTCTCGCAGCGCCAGCCCGACAGCTGCCAGGCCGGATGTTCGCGAACATATTCGATCGCCATCTGCTGGCCATTCATCAGGCAACTGGCCGCGGTCAGCGGCTGCTCGAAGGTCGGTCGCTGCTCCTGGCAGTTCTTGGGGTCGGCGACCATGCAAAACACCAGCACCAGTTCGATCATCCCATCCTCCCTCATCGATCCGATCGGCACGCCCGGCACTGGATCGGCGTCGCCCTTGCCGCCGTGACGCTCGGAACCCCGATCCTCGCCTGCGCCGCCGCGTCCGAGGCGCCGCCGCTCAGTCCGGCCCAGACCGCGTTGTTCGAGACGCCGCATCTCAGCAATATCGCGCATCCGGAGACGCTCGATTACCGTTTCGAGCAGACCGGCCCCGCCGCCTTCACCGATCAGGTCGCGGTCCGTATCGACCAGATCCATCCGGACGGCACGAAATACGTCAGCATCGAATTCCTGACCGGCGCGCACCATGCCTTCTTTCCGGCGGTCGATGATTTTTCCGGCAATCCGCTGCTCATGGCGTTCCTCGAACATGACGTCGGCGAAATGAAGGATCAGGTCGGCGTCGCCGCCGCCTATTTCCGCAACCGCATCCGCACCGCCTTCATCGATCAGGCCCAGATCTCCGACACCACGATCCAGCTCGACGGCCGCAGCGTTCCGGCGCGGCGCATCGTGTTGAAGCCGTTCGCCGACGATCATCGTTTCGACCGCCTGCCGACCGTCCAGGGCAAGACCTACGATTTCGTCCTGTCCGATCAGGTACCCGGACAATTGGCCGAACTCGCCACCGAAGTACCGGCCGATCCGGCCGCGGGCGCGCCGGCCTGGGCCGAACGGCTCACCTTCGCCGGAGAGAAGCCATGACGCGCGCCAGGCTGCCCCTCTGTCTCGCCGCCGCCCTGGCTTTTGCCCTGCCGGCCCGGGCCGAGCCGCCGCATCATCCGAAGCACGACTACCCGACCGCCGCGCGGGCGGATTATGTCATCGGCTGCCTCGCGGCCAACGGCTTCAAGCGCGAACTGCTCGACAAATGTGCCTGCGGCATCGACACGATCGCGGATCTCATGGCCTACGACGATTATGAAAAAGCCGATACCATCCTGCGCATGCAGCAGGGCGGCCTGGGCGAGCGCGGCGCGATGTTCCGCGACACGCCCATCGCCAAGGACGAGACCGAGAAGCTCCGGCGCGCCCAGGCGGAGGTCAACCTGCGCTGCAAATGAGCCCAACGCCACGCCTTCAGCTGCCCTTGCCCGGCCCGTCGAAACTCTGCCGGAAGGTGGCGTTGGCGCTGTCGTGAACCTCGACGGTGATCGGCGCCGGCGTCTTGCCCACGACGCCGAAGGTGATCGCCGGATCCTCGCTGAGCGAGATGTCCGCCTCCAGATCGAACACCAGCGCGTCGCCGCGGGTCACCCTGACGTCCTGGATGAAGCGGGCCGGCGTGTAGTTCCGGGTCAGCTGATCCATCTGCATCCCGTTGAAGTTGGGATGGCTGATCAGCAGCTGAACCGCGTCGCCCGCGGGCTTGAGCTTCATCTGACCGAGCCGTTCCAGCGCCAGCTTCGCGTCCTTGGTCGAGGGTGCCGAGCAGCCGCCCGCCGCCTTGACGTAGCGCTCGGCCATGAACAGACGGCCATCCTCGGTCTCGGCCACCGCATGCATCAGCGTGTAGGCATCGACCCGGACCCGCGTGCGCAGTTCGCGCGTGTCGGCCGCCGGGCCGAAATGAAACGTGCCGGCGAGCGGCGACGGATTTTCATCGATCATCAGATAGACCGTCTTCACCTTGGCCGGCCCCGGGAGATCGATCGTGATCGGCACCAGCGCCGCATCGAGCGCGCGGGACGGGGCGTCGAGCGTGATGGTGCCGGCGCCGTCCTCGACCGTGCGATCGCCGAACACGGCATGGCGCAGGTCCTGCCAGCGCGCCTGTCGTTCGGCATCGCTCTCTTCGGCCCGGACGGAGCCCATGGTGCCCAGGGCGATCAGCACGGCGATCAAGACGAAACGTCCCATCACAACCTCCTCCCGGCCTATTCCCACTCGAGCTCCTTGAACGCGACCGTCACGTTCCGCCCGTTATAGTCGTCGAACAATTGCCATCTGCCGCGCTCGCCGAGACCGACGGTCGCGACCGCGGTTTCGATGTCGCCGCCCTTGGCGAGCAGGGCCCGGATCTCGGACGCCAGCGTATTGAAATAGCGTTCCTCGTCCGCCGCCGCCGCGGGCCAGGGCACGACCGGCGGCCCATGGCCCGGCACGGCACGGGTCGCCGGCAACGCCTTGAGCGCCGCCAGTTCCTTCAGCCAGCCGCTCAGGCTGCCGTCGATCGCCGGAATCCGGTCGACGAACAGCAGGTCCGCCGCCCACAGCGTCCCGGTCTGGCGATCGAGGATGGTCAGGTCGTTGTCGGTATGGGCGGCGCCATGGGCCTGAAGGTCGAGGATGCGCCCGCCCAGATCGAGTTCGGCCTTGTCGGCAACGAGTAAGGTCGGCATCTCGTAATCGCCGGCCCGGCCGGCACCGAGGGTCTCGACCAGCCGCTTGCGATAATATTCGCCCCGGTCGACCAGCACGCCGGCCAGCCGGGCATGGCCGACGAAGACCGGATGATCGGGCAGGAAAGCGACGCCGCCGAAGATATGGTCGGGGTGGGCATGGGTCATCACGACATAGCGGATCGGCCGGTCGGTCCTGGCCTGGACCGTGGCGCGCAGCCGCTCGCCATCGTCGAGGCTGCCGCCCGGATCGATCACCGCGACCGCATCCCGCCCGACGATGAAGCCGATATTGGCGATGGCATCGTCGTTCTCGGCGGTCGCGTCCTGATGGACGCCCTGGCGCACGAAGATGCCCGGTGCCACCTCGGTCATGGCGAACGGCACCGGGGCCGCCGGCGCCGGCGCCGGGCCCGCGATCAGCCAGGCGCCGGCGACGGCCGCGAGCAAATGGCGCCGGCTCATGCCCGGACCGTGGGCGCGGCACCGATCCGGCGATAGACGAAATCCGACGCCGGAGACCGATCGGCGGCCGTGATCGCCGCCTGCATCGTCGGGTGATGGGGCGAGAGCGCGCAGGCCGGATCGGTATTGGCGGCATCGCCGGTCAGCGCCAGAGCCTGACAGCGGCAGCCGCCCCAATCGACCTCGCGCCGATCGCAACTGCGGCAGGGCTCGGCCATCCAGCCGGTGCCGCGATAGCGTTCGAACGCCGGTGACGACCGCCAGATCGCCGCCAGGCTCTCGTCGCGCACCGAGGGGAAATTCAAGCCGGGCAGCGTCTCCGCTGCGTGGCAGGGCAGCGCCTTGCCGGTCGGCGTGATGTTGATGAAACGCCGTCCCCAGCCGCCCATGCAGGCCTTGGGACGCTCGGCATAATAGTCGGGCGTGACATAGTCGATGACCATGCGGCCCTTGAACCGCGCCCGCGCCGCTTCGACCTCGGCCGTCGCCGCTTCGAGCTGGTCCCGGCCGGGCAGCAGCCGGTCGCGATTGACCAGGCCCCAGCCGTAATATTGCACATGGGCGACCTCGATCCGCTCGGCGCCCAACTCGGCGCCCAGCGCGATCATCGCCGGCAGATGCTCGACATTCTGGCGATGGATGACGAAGTTCAGCGTCAGCGGCAGGCCGGCGCGCTGGATCAGCGCCGCCGCCGCGCGCTTCTTGGCCTGAGCGCCGACCATGCCGCCGATCCGTTCCGCGTTCGCGGTCTCGACATCCTGGAAACTCAGCTGGACATGATCGAGCCCGGCCTCGACCAGCGCGGCCAGCAGGCGCTCGTCGAGCAGCACGCCCGAGGTGATGAGGTTGCTGTAGAGCTGCCGTTTGGCCGCGTGCCGGACCAGATCGGGCAGATCGCGCCGGGCGGTCGGCTCGCCGCCGGAGAAATGCACCTGCAGCACGCCGAGCTCGGCGGCTTCGTCCAGCACGCGCAGCCAGGTCGCCGTATCCAGTTCGCCGGCCGCGCGCTCCAACTCGAGCGGGTTCGAGCAATAGGGACATTGCAGCGGACAGCGGTGCGTCAGCTCGGCCAGCAGGCCCATCGGCGGTTCCGGCACGCTCATAGGCTGATCGCCCCCTTGTCCGCGAGCCCCGCCAGCATGGTCGCCACGTCGCGCGCGACCAGATCGCGCGGCGCGTTGAACCGGCCGGCCAGATCGTGACGATCGCCCCCAGGCTGCGGACGCCATCGACCAGCTTCAGGATCTCGACGGCCTGCTCGTCCGGCATGAACAGCCGTTCCGGGGCGAGCAGCACCCAGGCCTGGCGCACCGCGTCGAAGCGGAATTTAACCCCCCGCCCCAGCGCCGGCACGGTGTCGTCGGGCGTCATCGCCGGTCGTCGGGCACGAAGGCGCCGGGCGGGATGAAGCCCGGCTCGACATAGGCGAAATGCAGCGCGTCCAGCTGCGACCAGAGCACGTCGCACTTGAAGCGCAACGCGGCCAGCACCGCCTGCTGCTGCTCGACGGTGACCGCATGCTCGCGGACATAGGCGAGCGCGAAATCGGCATCGCGCGGCGCCTGGGTCAGGCGTGGCGTGAAATAGGCCAGCGTGTCGGGCGTGACGAAGGCATAATGCGCCAGCATGCCCGAAACGCGCTCGGCGATGATGGTCGGCGAGAACAGCTCGGTCAGCGACGACGCGATCGCTTCCAGAATGCTGCGGTCGCGCACGAAACCGACATAGGCATCGACGGCAAAGCGGGTGCCGGCCAGCAGACCCGCGGTCGATTCCACATAGGCGGGATCGAGCCCGACGCCCTCGGCCAGTTTGAGCCAGCGCGCGATGCCGCCGGTGCCGGGCGCCGTCCCGTCGTGATCCTCGAGCCGGCTGCGCCAGATCCGGCGCAGATCGGCGGTCGGCAGCCGGGCCAGCAGGCTCGCGTCCTTCATCGGAATCCGGCTTTGATAATAATAGCGGTTGAGCGCCCAGGCCTGGACCTGACCCCGATCGAGCGTGCCGCCATGCAGCCGGCGGTGGAACGGATGCAGATTGTGATAGCGCTCCGCCCCGATCGCCTTCAGGGCGGCCTCGAGCGCGTCCGGGGACAGCAGGCAGGGCGTCATAGCGTCACTTCCATTCCGTCATAGGCAACGTCCCATCCCGCCGCCGCGGCGATCGCCCGCTCGGGCGAATCATCCAGCAGGACCGGGTTGGAGTTATTGATATGAATCAAGATCTTGCGGCCGATATCGAGCGAGCGGAACGCGGCGATCGTGCCTTGGGGACCCTCGACGCTCATATGCCCCATCCGGGCGCCGGTCTTGGCGCCGAGGCCAGCCTGGATCATTTCACCGTCGGTCCAGAGCGTGCCGTCGAAGAACACCAGGTCGGCGCCGGACAGCCGATGCGCCAGCGCCTCGGTCATGGCGGCGCAGCCCGGAATGAAATAGAGCCGGCGGCGTCCATCGCCGACGGCGATGCCGACCGTCTCGCCTTCGACGATCGGCGGGGCGGCGCCGGGCGTCTCCAGATAGAGCGGCACCTTGCCGGGCACGGAGAAGAATTCCAGCGTCAGGCGTCGATCCCCGTCCGCCGTTTCGGCCACGGTGACCGGTTCGTCCAGCAGCACGGACCGGCGCACGACCAGATCGCGGGCCAGCACCTCGAAAATCGGATTGGCATCGAGTACGTCATGGATCCGCCGCGTGCCATAGATCGCGAACGGCTGCCGTTCGCGCAGGGTCAGCAGGCCGGCAATGGCATCGACGTCGCCCCCGGTCAGCGCCACGCCCACGATCGGCGAGGACCGCAGGCCCTCGCGCGGGTGCAAGCACGGGTTCGCCTCGATCTGCTGGCGCAGATCCGGCGAGGCGTTGAGCAGAACCCAGGACTGCCCGTCCAGGCTCACGGCGATCGAGGCCTGGGTCCGCGGCCGAGCCGTCGGATCACCCGATCGCGCGCGCCTGCAGGCCGGCGCATGGGAATTCCATTGCGGAAAGCCGCCACCGGCGGCCGCACCAAGAACGACAGCGAACATCGCGCTGGTCCGAAGGCCGGCGGCTGTGACGCCGCCGCACCCCGGCTTCGTCGACTATTTCAGCTCGGCCGAGGCATAGCAGTTGATTTCGGCGCCGAGGGCGATTTCGATGATGGTCGGGGTCTTCCAGGTCATCTCGTTTCCTCCATGGTCTGACGGTGCATATCCTTGGCGAAGCGCGGCCGCTCTCGAGCGGTCTCGCGATCCGATGGGCCCCCTGTTCCTAGAGGACCTGATATTCAGATCGCCGTTCCGGCCACCGCGCAATACGACTATAGGAGTATTGTCGGCGGCCCGACAGCTTTCGATGCTGAGTTGCGCCTGTTTTGAACGGCACGCGCGCGACCGTCCGTCGAAACTTCCCGAACGGCAAGCTTCTCTGTCGGCTTGCCATTCCCCTGGCGAAGACGTCTGATCGGTCAGCGGAGGTGGAACGACCGATGCCGATAACGCAGTTGCGAAGAGGCGGTTCCGGCGCTGCCGAGCCCTGGTCGGCGGTGGCCGAACTCCATCGGCAGATCGGCGGGCCGGATCTGGCCTTCGTGCTGATCTTCTGTTCGCCGCAATACGATCTGGCGGAGATCGTCGCCGCGATCCGGCATCATTTCGGCGACGCCGAGGTGTTCGGCTGCACCACGGCGGGCGAGATCACACCGTTCGGCTATATCAGCGGCGGCCTCAGCGGCATCGGTTTCCCGGCCGGGGACTTTGCCGTCGCGTCGGCCCTGTTCCAGGATTTGAAGGATTTCAAGATCGCGACGGCAGTCGAGCAGACCCGGCGCGCCATGGCGGCCCAGGCGGCGCCCGCAAACGACGGGCCGAGCGAGAGCTTTGCCCTGCTGCTGGTCGATGGCCTGTCGGTGCGCGAGGAGCAACTGGTCAGTGCCATCAGCAACACGCTGAACGGCACGCCGCTGGTCGGCGGGTCGGCTGGCGACGGTATGAATTTCAACCGGTCCTACATCTTCTACGACGGCCGGTTCATCGGCGACGCGGCCGTGCTGCTGCTGATCACCACGCGGCGGCGTTTCTCCGTCTTCAAGACCGAGCATTTCGTGCCGACCGACTGCAAGATGGTGGTGACCGGGGCCGATCTCGATCAGCGCCGCGTCTATGAAATCAATGCCGAGCCGGCCGCCGCCGAATATGCCCGGCTGGTCGGGCTCGCCGGCAAGCCACTGTCGCCCAAGATCTTCGCGGCCCATCCGGTCATGGTCCGGGTCGGCGGCCAATATCATGTCCGCGCGATTCAGAAGGTCAATCCCGACAGCAGCCTGACCTTCCTGTGCGCGATCGACGAGGGCATCGTGCTGACGGTGGCGAAGGGGGTCGATCTGCTGGAGGATCTGAAGGCGCTGTTCCGCCGCCTGCAACACGACGTCGGGCCGCCCGACCTCATCATCGGCTGCGACTGCGTGCTGCGCAATCTGGAGATCGAACAGCGCGGCCTGAAGGCCGCCGTCTCGGCCCTGTTCGTCGAGCAGCATGTGGTCGGGTTCTGCACCTATGGCGAACAATACATGTCGATGCATGTGAACCAGACCTTCACCGGCGTCATCATCGGCGCGCCGTGACCGTGCTGGACCAGACCACTCCATCGACCGACCAAGCCGGACAGATCGCCGAGCTGGAACGCAAACTCGCCAAGCTCGAACGGATCAACCGGGTGCTGATCGACCGGGTCGAGCGCAGCATGGACGGCCAGGGCTCGGCCTTCTCGCTGTTCCAGACCGCGATCGTGCTGGAAGCCCAGATCCGCGCGCGGACGCTGGCGCTCGAACGGACGCTGAGCGATCTCGAGCAATCCTATCACCATGCCGCCAAGGCGCAGGAACAGGCAGAGACCGCCCGGGTGCGCCTGCTCGCCGCGATCGAATCGATCAGCGAGGGCTTCGCCCTGTTCGACGCCGACGACGGCCTGGTCCTGTTCAACCAGCGCTACCTGACCTTCTGGCCCGGCATGGCCGACCGCATTCATACCGGCATGCTGTTCACCGAAATCGTCCATCTCGCCATCCACCATAAATGCGTGCTCGACGCCTATCGCGATCCCGAAGGCTGGATCGACCGCCGGCTGCAGCAGCATGCCGACAGCCATGGGCCCTCGGTCCATGCGCTGAGCGACGGGCGCTGGATGCAGGTCAACGAGAAGCGCACCCGGGACGGCGGCATCGTCGGCATCTATACCGACATCACCAACCTGAAGCGCGCCGAGACCCAGCAGCGCGAAGCCGAGCTAGCGCAGAAGACCAACCTGCTACAGGCGACGCTCGACAATATCTTCCAGGGTGTCGCGGTCTATGACCGGCGCCTGGCGCTGGTCGCCTGGAACAATGAATTCGTCCGCCTGCTCGATCTGACCCCCGCCTGCGTCGCGGCCGGGGCGCGGTTCGACGATCTGCGCGCCTTCAACCGCACGCTGGGCGCGCAGGGCATCCGCCAGGACGGCTTCCTCAATCCAGAACAGGGGACGTTGCCGTTAAGCTTCGAGCAGGCGTGGCACAGCGGCCGGATCCTCTATATCGATCGCAATCCGATGCCCGACGGCGGTTTCGTGCTGACCTTCACCGACATCACCCGGCGCAAGCGGACCGAGGAAGCGCTGCGCGACGGCGAGCGGCGGATCCGCCTGATCACCGACGCCATGCCGGCACTGATCGCCTATGTCGATGCCGAGGAGCGCTACCAGTTCGTCAACGAACCCTATCGGCAATGGCTCGACCGGCCGGTCGAGGCGATCATCGGCCGCAAGATGGGCGACCTGCAGACCCCGGAACTCTACGACCGCCGCAAGGATTTCGTCGATCGGGCGCTCGCCGGCGAGGTCATCGATTTCGAGGTCGAGTTGACGCCCTCGGGCGCCCGGGAGCCGCGCTACAGCCATGTGAGCTTCGTGCCCCATCTGGGCGACGAGCGGCAAAGCCTGGGCTTCTTCACGCTGATGCAGGACATCACCGAGCGCCGCCGGACCGATGCCGCGATCAAGGAGGCGAACGAGACGCTGGAACGCCGCGTCGTCGAGCGGACCGCCGCACTCACCCGGCTCAATCTCCAGCTGAAGCGCGAAATCGCCGATCGCCGGGAAATCGAGAAGGCGCTGCAGATCGCCAAGAGCGAGGCGGAGCAGGCCAATCTCGGCAAGACCCGCTTTCTGGCCGCCGCCAGCCACGATCTGCTGCAACCGCTCAATGCCGCCCGGCTGTTCGTCTCGGCCTTGGCCGATCTCGACCATCCGAAGCCCAATCGCGGGCTGATCAACAATATCGAGATCTCGCTGAGCGCGGTCGAGGATCTGCTGGTCGCCCTGCTCGACATCTCGAAGCTCGATGCCGGTGCGGTCCAGCCCGAACCGGTCGATTTTCCGATCGCGAGCCTGCTGGGCCCCCTGGTGACCGAGCATCGGGCGCTGGCCGGCGATCGCGGTCTGGAACTGCGCCACGTCCCGTCCCGCGCCGTCGTGCGCAGCGACATCAGGCTGCTGCGCAGCATCATCCAGAATTTCCTGTCGAACGCGATCCGCTATACGGCGAGCGGGCGCATCCTGCTCGGCTGCCGCCGCTGCGGCAGCGGGTTGAAGATCGAGGTCTGGGACACCGGTCCCGGCATTCCGCCCGACAAATTCGACGAGATCTTCGAGGAGTTCCGGCAGCTCGACGCCGGCGGTGCCGGCCATGACCGCGGCCTGGGATTGGGACTGGCGATCGTCAGGCGCGCGGCCAAGATGCTCGACCTGCCGATCGAAACCCGCTCGCGCGTCGGCAAGGGCTCTGCCTTTGCCGTGACCGTCCCGCTCGGCCATGAGCCGTCGGCGATCGAGCGCCGGTCGACCGCCCGCCGGGATGTCGGCACCTTCGCCGACCCGATGCTGCTGGTGCTCGACGATCAGCACAGCATTCTGGCCGGCATGCAGGCGATGCTGGAAGGCTGGGGCTGCACCACGGCGATCGCGGCCTCGGGCGACGAGGCGCTCGACCTGCTGGGCCGCCTGCCGCGCCCGCCGGATCTGATGATCGCGGATTACCACCTGGATGCCCGGACGACCGGGATCACCGAGATCTGCCGCATCCGCCACGCGCTCAGTCGGCCGATTCCCGGCATCATCATCACGGCGAACCAGACGCCGACGGTGCAGGCCCTGGTCCATGAACATGGCCTGTGGCTGCTGCGCAAGCCGCTGAACCCGGCGCAGCTTCGCGCGCTGATGACTCAGTTGCTGGCCTAAACCTCGGCGATATCGGCGAAGCTGCTCAGGTGCAGCCGGCCAGCCATGACCACGGCCTGGGTCCGGCTATAGACGTTCAGCTTGTGCAGGATGCTCGAGACATGGGCCTTGACCGTTGTTTCGGCGATATCGAGCTCGTAGGCGATTTCCTTGTTGAGCTTGCCGGTGCCCAGCAGCCGCAGCACCTTGCGCTGCTGCGGGGTGAGCGAGGTCAGCCGCTGGGCCAATTCGGAATCGACCCGGTCCGTCGCCGGCGACGCGTGGCGCAGATGCGGCGGGGTATAGACCTCGCCGGCGGCCACCAGATTGAGCGCGCGCACGATCTCGTGGCGCGGCGTCGATTTCGGAATGAACCCGGCCGCCCCCAGCGCCAAGGCTTCGCCGACCAGCTGCGCGTCCTCCAGCGCTGAAATGATCACCACCGGCGTGCCTGGAAACCGCGACCGCAGGGTCAACAACCCCTCGAAGCCATTGATGCCGGGCATGCGGAGATCGAGCAGGACCAGATCGGCTTCGCCGCTCCGGGCCAGCACGTCGAACAATTCGTCAAGCGTCGAGGTCTCGATAACCTCGATCCGGCCGAAGGCGGTCGTTGCCGCGAGTGAAAGTGCCAAGGCACCCCGGATCATGGGGTGATCGTCGGCGATCACGATCTTTTTCATTATCGGCCTCTCGGGCCTTGCTCCCTGGAGTTCGACTCTAGCCGAGATTGCAGGCGATTACCAAGGACGAAGACGCGTCCGCCTGTGTCATGCAGGGGCCCGCCTCGTCCCTAAGTACTATTGGCGGGACACCCCCACCCCGTTGAAGATGGCTGCGGCAAAGCGGGGCCCGATCCGAAGTCCAGCGTCGATTAAACCTGGGCTCGCCGTCTGTCCCTATGGATTGCCGAGAGATTCTAAAGTCGGGGCGGCCACCCGAACCCGAAAATCCGATTGACCGCCCGAAAAAACAAACATCAATTTGGAGGAGACCTGGGATGAGCGCAACCGCAATCCATCCGTCCGTCGATCAGGGGGTGAAGCCGGGGGCAAAAGACTTTGCCGGCGGCACTCTCGTCTGTAAATGCGCCCAAAATCCGGTGGTGGTCACCGTCAAGGGACAAAGCGCCCATAATCACATCTGCGGCTGCACCAAATGCTGGAAGCCCGCCGGCTCCCTGTTCGCGATGATCGCCGTGGTGCCGCGCGAAACTGTGACGGTCACCGAAAACGCCGACAAGCTCGCCATCGTGGATGCCTCGGCCAGCATCCAGCGGCATGCATGCAAAGGTTGCGGCGCCCATATGTATGGTCGGATCGAGAATAAGGGTCATCCGTTCTACGGGCTCGATTTCATCCATACCGAACTGTCGCGCCAGAGCGGCTGGTCGGCACCGGGATTCGCCGCTTTCGTGTCCTCGATCATCGAATCGGGCGCCAACCCCGCCAATCAGGATGCCGTGCGCGGCCGGTTGCGCGAGCTCGGTCTCGAGCCCTACGACTGCCTGTCGCCGCCCTTGATGGATTTCATGGCGACTCAGATCGCCAAGGCTTCGGGCGCGCTGAAAGCCTGATCCGCCGTTGCCGGGCGTCATCCCTACGCCCGGCATACCCGCGGGGGCGCGCGCACCAGGTTGCCAGCCCCCCAATCGCCTCCGGCCGCCAACGGCCGGAGGCTCTTTTTCGATCAGGGCACCTGCAAGATCTTCGCATCGTCGCCGAGCCGCGCCTCGAGTTCGACCGGAACCTCGCAGGCATAGCGCATGGTGCGCTGGGTTTCCTCGAAACCGCGGATGACGAAATCGCGGCGCTGCACGATCTCGACCCGCCGGTCGGCCGCCTCGCCCTGGGCGTCGGGCGGAATCGCCTGCAGTTCGGCGGCGATCTTCGCCACCAGATCGCCCAGTTCGCGCTGGCGCCGGGTCAGGGACTCGATGCTGTCCAGGATCGCGCCGCGTTGCCGGTTCGTCTCATCGACGATGCCCATGAACAACACCGGCGGCAGGCTATGCCTTTCGGCCGGCTTCAGCCGTTTGACGAAGGCGGCGAGCTTGGCGTGGGCTTCTTCGCGCGGCACCTCGCGCGGCGCGGTTTCGGCGACGAGAGCGGCGATGCGGGGGTTCGCGTGCCAATCCGGCCCATTCGGCAGCGGCCCGTTCCAGAAGGTCCCGGCCGTGAGCGCCGGGACGAAGCGCTGCTGGCACGGCCAGTCGGGATTCTGGCCCGGGATCGCCGCCTCGGCCGGCCGAACGGTGGCCAGCAGCAGCAGCGCCAGGATCAGCGGAACGGAGCGGTGCATCATGTTTCCCTCGCGTGTCATTCCGGCCCGCCGCGCCGGGCGATCAGCCCGCGGCCGGGATCGTAGCCATAGATGGCCAGCACCATGAAAATCAGCAGAGACGCCGTCACCACCCCGGCCGAGAGCCATTCGATCTGGCCGTAGAGCGCGAAGCGGATCAGTTCGGTCGCCTGGCTGAACGGGTTGATCTCGCAGATCCAATAGAGCGTCAGGCTCGCCTCCTTGACGTGCCACAACGGATAGAGCGCCGAGGAGGCGAAGAACATCGGGAAGATCACGAAATTCATCACGCCGGCGAAATTCTCGAGCTGGCGGATGAAGGACGACAGCACGAGCCCGAGCGCGCCCAGCATCAGCCCGGCGAGCGCCAGTGCCGGCAGCACTGTGAGGTAGCCCAGCAGCGGCGGCTCGATCTCCCAGAACCAGGCGATGGCCAGGAAGATATAGGCCTGGACGATCGACACGATGACGCCGGCGATCAGCTTCGCCGTCAGCAGGAACCAGCGCGGCAAGGGGCTGACCATCAGCAGCCGCATGCTGCCCATTTCGCGGTCGTAGACCATCGAGAGCGAGCTCTGCATGCCCTGGAACAGCAGGATCATCGCAACCAGGCCTGGGGCGATATAGACCTCGTAGGGAATATAGGTCTCGTAGGGCGGCACGATCGAGACGCCCAGCACGAAGCGGAAGCCCGCCGCGAAGATCGCGAGCCAGACCAGCGGGCGCACCAGCGCCGAGACGAAACGGCTGCGCTGGTGCACCCAGCGCAGCGCCTCGCGCCGGACGATCCCGCCGAGGCAGCGCGCGTACTGCGCCGGCCCGAGCCCGACCATCATGGCCGGCCGCCGATCGCGGGTGCCGAGGCGACCAGCGTATCGAATGCCGCCTTGAGATTGGCGGCACCCGCATCCCGGACGATCGCCGGTACCGGGCCATCGGCCAGGACCCGGCCGCCATGCAGCACGATCGCCTTCGCATCGGCCCCGGCCTCGTCGATCAGATGGGTCGCCCACAGCACGGCCAGGCGCTGCTCGGCGCACAGCCGGCGGACATGCTCCAACAGGAAGCCGCGGCTTTCCATGTCGAGCCCGACCGTCGGCTCATCGAGCAGCAGCAGCGTCGGATCATGGATCAGCGCGCGGGCGACTTCGACGCGCCGCCGTTGCCCGCCGGACAAGTACCGGGTCCGGTCCTTGCGGCGCGCCAGAAGCCCGACCCGATCGAGTTCGATCGCGATGCGCGGCGCCGCGGCCGCCCGCGCCATGCCATGGAGCGCAGCGTGGTAGAATAGATTCTGCTCGACCGTCAGATCCAGATCGAGCGTCGATTGCTGGAACACCACGCCGATGCGGGCCAGCGCCGGCGAGGGTTCGGTGCTGATGTCATGCCCGAAGACGGAGATGCGGCCCTGGCCGCAGTGATAGAGCCCGGTGATCAGCGAGAACAGCGTGGTCTTGCCGGCGCCGTTCAGGCCAAGCAGCACCGTGAAGTCGCCGGGCCGGAGCGCGAAGCTGACCTGATCCAAGGCCGCGCGCGGCCCGAAGGCGTGGCTTACTTCGGCGACGGCGAGGGCCGGCGCGGGCGGCACGATCCTCACGCCGTCACGGCGCCACCACCACGCCCCAGGGCAGCCGGCCGACCGGCACCGATTTCGTCACCTTGAGCGCCGGCACGTCGATGACCGACATGTCGTTGCTGACGCCGTTGGTCGTATAGAGCCGCTGTTCGTCGGGCGAGAAGGCCAGCTGCCAGACCCGCTGGCCGACCAGCAGGTATTTCTTGACCTCGAACGTCTGGGCATCGACCACCGCAACCCGGTTGGCCGGACCCAGCGCCACGAAGGCGGTCTTGCGGTCGTTGGTCAGCGCGATGCCGACCGGCTGGATCGATTCGGTCGCGACGCCCGGGATGGCGAAGCGGATCTTCTTGATCACCTTGTGCGTGGGGGCATCGATCACCGAGACCGAGCCGCCGACCTCGGACGAGACCCAGACCTGGGTGGCGTCGGCGGTCCATTTCGCCACGCGCGGACGGCTGTCGACCAGCACGTTGGCCACGACCTCGTGGCTCGCCGTATCGATGAAATGCGCCATGCTGGTCGTCTCGGAGGTATTGACCAGGGTCTTGCCGTCCGGGCTGATGCCCATGCCCTCCGGCTCGACGCCGACCGCGATCTCGTTCGTGATCCGGGCCTCGGCGATATCGACGACCGAGACCATGTTGTCGTTCTCGTTGGAGACGTAGAGCAGCTTGCCGTCCGGGCTGATCGTGAAGGTCTCCGGGTCCGGGCCGCTTGGCAGCGTGCGCGACACGGTGAGGCTGGCGAGATCCAGCTCCTCGATATGGTCGGCGTCGCTGGTGCAGATATAGAGGCTCTTGCCGTCCTTCGACAGGATGATGCCGCGCGGACGGGCGCCGACCGGCACGGTCTTGATCACCGCCAGCGTCTTGCCATCGACCACGGTGATGGTGTTGTCCTTCTCGTTCGATACCAGCAGCCGCTCGGCCAGGGCCGGACCGGCCGCGCACGAGGCCGCGATCAGCAGCAGAGCTCCGAGCCGCGCCCGGGCGGCGGTCATTTCAGATGGCATGACGACTCCGGCTGATCGACGCCGAGCGTATCCAGCTCGGAGAATTGATGGAGAAAGCCCGGCTGGGGCGAGACCGAGACGAGCGAGCGGGCGTCGGCGAGCAGGACCGGCTGGCGCAATTGGCCGTCCCAGGAGCGAAAGCTGAGCCGGGCGCCCTTGAAGGCGGCCAGTTCGAAATCCGGGCCGCGCAGGAAGCTGCCGATCGCCTGGGGATCGGTGCTGCTGCCATGGGCCGCCGCCTCGCCGACGGCGCGCACCGCCATCCAGGCGCCATAGTCCCGGTCGGTCATCCAGCGGCCGGCCTGCTTCAGGAAGCGGCTCTGCAATTGCGTGCCGCCCCATTGCTCGAACGGCCGGGCCCAGGCGCTGGGCACCAGCCCCTGGGTGCCGGCGACCGGCCGGGGATCGGTCGCGCGATAGGACAGGTCGTCGCCGAAATTATCGCCCTCGTCGGCCACGACCAGCACGTCGTAATCGATGCCCTGGGTGAAGCGCGCGACCTCGGCTTCGATCGCGTAATGACCGGTATCCGTGCGCCGGGCGCCGGGATCGTAGGTCCAGGGCTTGTCGGCGACGATATGGATCTGGAACTTCGCCGCGGCATGGCGGATCGCGTCGGCATAGGCCTTGTCGCCGGGGTCGGGGCCGCCGACCAGCAGGATGTTGCGCCATTTCTTGACCGCCAGATATTGCATCAGCGCATCGGCGAGCATGGCGCGGCTCGGCAGCAGATGCAGCACGTTCGCACGGCAGCCGTCCGCCCGCAGCCTATCGTCCTGGGCGGTCGCATCCAGCAGGGTCGCGTCCTTCGCCTCGGGCAGATCGGCCACCTGCAGCAGCAGGTCGGCCGGCAGATCGGTCACGAAGAGCTTCTGCCCGGCCGCCGTCAGGCTTTTGAACGAGGCCAGGACCGAGGCCGCGTCGGGCTCGATCGCCTCGGTCAGATGATAGGCCTGATGGATGAAGCGGCCGGTCGTCGCGTCGTCGGCCAGGCCCAGCCGGGCGCCCTGGACGCCATCGTCGGTCGGCGGCTGATCGAGGTAGCTGAGCGGCAGGACCCGCTTCGTCGCCAGCGCCAGATAGGCGAAATCGAGCGTCGCCGTCGCGTCGGGCACCGGCGTCTGGGCCTGCGCCGTGGCCAGGCAAGCCAATCCCGAAATCGCAAACACGACCGTCCGGGGGTCGAACCGAACCCGCATTCATCTCCCTCCCTGACGTCGCCGGTGTTTCACCCGGTCTTGTCCGCAACGCACGATAGTGCACCCCGATCCGGGCGTCGCGCCATAGGACTAATGGCCAGTGGGTGAATTATTCCAGGGCCTTATCCTGGTGTGTCCGCCCGCGAAGGAGACCTGCCGTGATCCGCCTGGCCGCCCTGCTGTTCATGCTCCCGGCCGTCGCCTGGGCCGAGCCGGCCATCCCGATCGCCGTGTTCGATGTCGAGTTGATCAACACCTCGCCGGCCCCCTCGACGCCAGAGGAGATCGAGCGGACGCGCGTGCTGGGCCAGCAGCTGCGCGACGCCTTGTCGCGGTCCGGCCGCTATCGGGTCGTCGATCTGGCGCCGGTCCGGGCGGCGCTCGACCAGGCACCGGCGCCGCGCATCTGCAACGGCTGCGAATTGCCGCTCGCCCGGCAAGTGGGGGCGCGTCAGGCCGCGGTCGTCTGGGTCCAGAAAGTCAGCAACCTGATCCTGAACATCAACATCGAGATCAAGGATGCCGCGACCGGCGCCCGCATCCGCGCCGGCAGCGTCGATATCCGGGGCAATACCGACGAGACCTGGACGCGCGGGCTGCGCTATCTGCTGGAAAACCAGATCCTGATCGACCCAGCCGGCAGGCAGGATTGACTTCCCGCCGGCATCCGGCCGCAAATATCGCACCGGGCCGAAAGGGCCCCAACGGCCAAGGAGAGACGTCCGACATGAGGCCCGATCGCCGCGCGGTGCTGCTCGCCCTGCTCACTGCCCCCGTCGCGTTCCGCGCCGCCCAGGCGGCGACGCCGCCGATCCGGATCGGCGTGCTGCGTTTCGGCACCGTATCCTGGGAATTGGATGTGATCCGCCGGCACGGGCTGGACCGGGCCCAAGGCATCGACATACAGCCGGTCGAGTTCGCCGCGGCGCAGGCGACCCAGGTCGCGCTGCAAGCGGGCGCGGTGGATATGGTGGCCCTCGACTGGCTCTGGGTCAGTCGCCAGCGCAGCGACGGGGCCGACTGGACGTTCGTCCCGTTCTCCAATGCCGTCGGCGGGCTGGTCGTGCCGGCAACCTCGCCGATCCAGAGCGTCGCCGATCTGCCGGGCCACAGGCTGGGCATCGCCGGCAGCCCGCTCGACAAGAGCTGGCTGATTCTGCGGGCCTATGCCCAACAGCGGCACGGCATCGATCTCGACGCGGCGGTGGAGAAGAGCTTCGGCGCACCGCCGCTGCTGGCCGAACAGCTCAAGGCCGGCCGGCTCGACGCGGTGCTGACCTTCTGGCCGTTCGCCGCCAAGGCCGAGGCGGCGGGCCTGCGGTCGGTCCTGACCATCGACACCGCGGTAAGCGCGCTGGGCATCGCGGCGGCCGTCCCGTTCATAGGCTATGTGTTTTCCCAGCAATGGGCCGGGCGCAACCACACGGCCGTCGTGGGCTTTCTGGCGGCCCTCGCCCAGGCGCGCACGATCCTGGCGACGGACGATGCCGAATGGCAGACGCTCGGCCCCCTGACCGGTGCGGCCGATGGGGCCGAACTGCAGCGGCTGAAAGCCTGGTATCGCCGCGGGATTCCGACCCATTGGGGCCCGGCGGAGCAGGATGCGGCGGCCCAACTGTTCCAGGTCCTGGCCACGGTCGGCGGACGGGATCTGGTCGGACCTGCAACCGCGATCGCGCCCGGCACCTTCTGGCCGGACGCGGCCTTCTAGGCGTGGGCCGGATCAACTGGCTGCGCCTGCTGTCGCCGCTGCTGCTGCTCGTCCTGTGGGAAACGACCGCGCGCCTGCTCGACAGCCGGATGCTGCCGCCGGCGAGTGCCGTGTTCCGGGCGCTGGGCCGGGAGATCCTGGCCGGCACCCTGCCCCGCGACCTCGCCATCACGCTCGGCCGGGTCGCCGCCGCCTTCGCCCTGTCGATGCTGCTGGGCAGCGCGCTCGGCCTCGCCATGGGACGCTGGCGCGCGGTCGATCAGTTCTTCGAAAGCTGGCTGACGATCCTGCTGAACGTGCCGGCCGTCGTGCTGATCGTGCTGCTGTACATCTGGTTCGGGCTGAACGAGCCGGCCGCCATCGCCGCGGTCGCGCTCAACAAGCTGCCGGCGACCGCCGTCACCATCCGCGAAGGCCGGCGCGCGATTGATCGCGATCTCAGCGAGATGGCCGAAAGCTTCCACATGACGCGCTGGCGCACGCTGCGTCATGTCGTGCTACCGCAGCTGTCGCCCTATCTTTTCGCCGCCGCGCGCAACGGCCTGTCGCTGATCTGGAAGATCGTGCTGGTGGTCGAGCTGCTCGGCCGGAGCAGCGGCGTCGGTTTCCGCATCCAAGTCTATTTCCAACTGTTCGACGTGACCAGCCTGCTGGCCTACACGCTCGCCTTCATCCTGGTCATGCAGGGCTTCGAATGGAGCGTGATGCAGCCGCTCGAACGCCGCGCCAACCGGTGGCGCCCGTGATGCTGTCGGTTCGAATTCGCACCAAGCGTTTCGCCCAGCGCGACGTCTTGGGCCCGCTCGATTTCACGCTCGGCGCTGGCGAGATTCTGGCGATCGTCGGCCCGTCCGGCTGCGGCAAGAGCACGCTGCTGCGCATCGTCGGCGGCCTCGACCCGGATTATGACGGCACGCTGACCTGGAGCGACGGCCGGATCCCCCGCATCGGCACCGTGTTTCAGGCGCCGCGGCTGCTGCCCTGGCGCACGGTCCGGCAGAACCTCGAGCTGGTGACGCCGTCCGGCGGCGACGCCGGCGACGCGCTGCTGCACAGGCTCGATCTCTGGCCGGTCCGCGACGCGTTCGCTTCGACGCTCTCGGTCGGCATGGCGCGCCGGCTGGCGATCGCCCGGGCCTTCGTGATCGAGCCGGATCTGGTGCTGCTCGACGAGCCGTTCGTCTCGCTCGACGAGACGATGGCGATCCAGGCGCGCCAGGTGCTGCTCAACGCCTGGCGGCAGCGGCCGCTGTCGGCCTTGCTCGTGACCCATGACCTGGTCGAGGCCGCCGCGCTGGCCGACCGCATCCTGCTGCTGTCCGGCAGTCCGGCCCGGCCGATCCGGACCCTGGTCGTGCCGCCCGACCTGCGGCGCGCGGGCGGGAGTGCCGCGCTCGATCTGGCGAACGAAATCCGCCAGGCGCTAGGCGATCATTTCCCGGGTGACGCCTGACGCCGGCAGATCGTCCGGACATAGGCCGTGCTGCCGACCTCGCGGCCGAGCGGCGAGCGGGCGATGACATCCTGCCAGCCGCTGGCGCAGCCGAGTTCGTTCTCAACCACCGTCGACATCACGTCGGCCGCGGTCCGCTCGTCGCACTGCTCGATCGGCACCGCGTTCAGGCAGATCAGGATGATGGCGACGAATTCGGTCATCGGCCCTCCGCCCGACAGGCGACCAGAGCGACGCGGCGCCGTCAAACCCTACCAAAGTCGCAAGCCCTGCCGGCTTTCGCCCGCCGGCCTCGGCGTTTAAGATCGGGGGTCGCTGTCCCCGCCCATCAAGGATTCCGTCCCATGAGTCTCTCGACCCGCAGCGACCAGCGCTGCTTCGGCGGTCGCATGGGCTTCCATACCCACCGCTCGAGCGCGACCGACACCGACATGGCGTTCGCGCTCTATCTGCCGCCCCAGGCCGCCCATGCGCCGGTGCCGGCGCTGTATTACCTGGCCGGCCTGACCTGCACCGAGGAGACCTTCGCGCTCAAGGCCGGCGCGCAGCGCCTGGCGGCGGAGCACGGCCTGGCGCTGGTCGCCTGCGACACCAGCCCGCGCGGCGCCGACCTGCCCGGCGAGGACGACAGCTGGGACTTCGGCACCGGCGCCGGCTTCTATCTGGATGCGACGGCCGAGCCCTGGGCGCGGCATTACCGGATGGGCAGCTACATCAACCAGGAACTGCCGGCGCTGATCGAGGCGAACTTCCCGGTCCTGGCCGGACGCAAAGGCATCTTTGGCCATTCCATGGGCGGCCATGGCGCCCTCGTGTCGGCGCTGCGCCGGCCCGACCTGTGGCAATCGGTCTCGGCTTTCGCCCCGATCGCCAATCCGGTGGCGGTGCCCTGGGGCGAGAAGGCGTTCTCGTCATACCTCGGCCCCGACCGCCAGGCCTGGGCCGCGTGGGACGCCAGCCTGTTGATGACCGCCAAGCCCTATCCCGGCCCGATCCTGGTCGACCAAGGCCTGTCGGACCAGTTCCTCGACAGCCAGCTGCAGCCGGAGCGGCTGGAGCAGGCGGCCGCGACGTCGGGGCAGGACCTGATCCTGCGCCGGCACGAGGGCTATGATCACAGCTACTGGTTCATTCAGAGCTTCATGGCGGATCATATCGCGCATCATGCGCGGGTGTTGGCTTAGAGTGATCCAGGAAATGCAGCCTCGCCGGGCTTGAGGCAGCCGGAGAACCCATGTCACCGACTGTGCTGGCAGCAGCCTGCGGTACAACATCGCCGCCCAGCACGCTCATCTGAGTGCACTGCAACCTTTTTGCGCTACACTCCAGTCGCTTACGATGCAGGTGACGCTGGCACTCAAAAGTGTCGGCATCCGGTACTCGCAGCGCATAAGGGGCTTAGCCATCTCGGTACAGACCAGGATATCGACCCGCTTCGGACATTTTGAGCTCTGGCATCGGCGCGGCACGCTGACGGCGGACGGGGCGGCCGTCCCGATCGGGCGACGGGCCTTCGAGATTCTCGAGCTGCTGGTCGAACGGCACGGCGAGATCGTTCATAGAGATGAGATCTTCAGCCGGGTCTGGCGCGATGTCCGGGTCGAGGAGAATAACCTCGCCGTCCAATTCTCCGCTTTGCGCAAGGCCCTCGGACCGGACCGGGACATGGTTAAAACCTTTCCGGGCCGGGGCTATCTCTTCAGCGCAGACGCATCTGTCACATGGCAAGAGCGCGGCCCCGCTCCCGCGACCGAAGAAGGCAAGACAGGGCCCGAGAGCCCGCTTGCCCGGCACGCGCCCGGCACGCCGCCCACGGCCACGAATTTGCCGACAGTCTCGGAGCGTTTGATCGGCCGCACGATAGACCTCGCGGCGCTCAAGCAGAACATCTTCGAAAGCCGGCTTGTCGCACTCATCGGTCCGGGCGGGGTCGGCAAGACCCGGTTGGCGCTGGAACTCGGCTGGGAGGTACTGGGGAATTTCCCGGCCGGTGTCTGGTTGATCGATCTGGCGCCCCTGACCGATCCAGCGGCGGTGGTGAGCGCCACGGCCACGACGCTCCGCGTGGCACTGCCGAACGCCGACATGGCCATCGAAGCCATCGTGGCCGCGATCGGTGGAGAGCCGCGGCTGCTGATCTTCGACAATTGCGAACATCTGGTGGCGGCGGCATCGGCGCTGATCCAGACCCTGCTCGACCGGTCCCCCCGCCTGTCGGTCCTGGCGACCAGCCAGGCGGATCTGCAAATCCCTTCCGAGCGAGTTTACCGGCTTGACCCTCTGGCCGTCCCGCCCGTGAGCGCGATCGATATCGGCGGGTTCGGCGCGGTCGACCTGTTCGTCGCGCGGGCCCGGGCCGCCGATCGCGGGTTCGAGCTTCGAAGCGACAATGCTGTCGGTGTGAGCGAAATCTGCCGCCGCCTCGACGGCATTCCGCTCGCGCTCGAGATGGCGGCCGCGCGCGTCCGCATGTTGGGTGTGGAAGGGTTGCGCGGCGGTCTCGACGATCGGCTGAGGATGCTGAAGAACCTGCCGCTCGGCAGCGAGACGCGGCATGGGTCGCTCCGTGCCGTGCTGGCCTGGAGCCATGGGCTGCTGACGCCCGAAGAGCAAAGCGTGTTTCGCCGCCTCGCCGCGTTCCCGGCCAGCTTCACGCTCGACGCCGCGGTTGCCGTCGCGGGGGATGAGGGATCGGATTACTGGGAGACCGTGGATGCGCTCGGCCGGCTGATCGATCGGTCCTTGGTGACGATCGAGAGCGAAGAGCCGCCACGCTATCGGTTGCTGGATACCTTGCGGCTCTACGCTGCGGAACAGCTGCGTGACAGCGGCGAAGGCGATGTCGCGGCAGAGCGGCACGCGCGGCATTTCATCGGAGTCTTCGACCACGCCGAAGAAATCTGGGAGACGACGCCGGATCCGGAGTGGCTGAACCCCTATCGGCCGGAGATCGACAATGTGCGCGCGGCGCTGGATTGGGCACTCGCCGAGCCGGCACGGCGGCAAATCGCAATGGCGCTTGCAGGGCCGGGCGGACGCCTGTTTCAGATGATGTTTCAGATTGCCGAAGGGCGCCGATATCTCGATCGGGCCATACCGCTCATCGACCGGGACACACCACCCGCGATCGCAGCAGGCTTGCTGAAGCGAATGGTAGAACTTTGGCAGCTGACCCGTTCGCCACACGCGCTGCCGTATGCGGAGCGGGCGGCGGATTTCTATCGCCAACTCGATGACCGGCCGCAACTGGCGGGCATCCTGGTCACGATCGGCGTCTACCCCGCCTTTCAACAGCGATACGCCGAAGGCAAAGCCATCCTGCTGGAAGCCTGGGATCTGCTCGCCGGCAGCAATTTCAAGAAGACCCGGCTGAGGCTGATGAACCAGCTCGGCGTCGTGGCGATGTGGGAGAACGACCTCGCCGAATCCCGGCGCTACTTCACGCAAGCGCTCGACCTGGCGCGCTCGTTGAAAATCGTCTACGAGGCGGGGTTTCTCATCAATCTCGGACTCGTGGAATACTTGGCCGGCGATGTCGAGCGGGCGATCGAGCGCGGACGGGAATCGGTAGCCTGCGCGAGAGCGCAGGGGAAGTTCGCTCTCGGCCTGGCGCTGTGCAATCTTGCAACATACCTGATGGCCCAGGGCAACCCGCAGAAGGCGCGCGCCCTGCTCGAAGAGGCGTTTGCACTGCTGGTCGAGCAAGGGGACTTCCCCGCACTCGTTTGCTTGCAGCAATGGGCGGTACTCGGCGCGTTCGAGGGACGCTTCGCGGAGGCGGCACAGCTCACGGGCGCCTTGGAAGCGGAACGCGCGCGACGCGGGCAAAAGCTGGAACCGTCGGACCGGCAGCTCTATGCCAGGCTCTCCCAACTTCTGGGCGCGGGGCTTCCGGCCGCCGAGCTTCAAGCCCGCAAGGCCGAAGGGGCAGGCTGGAACGAAGCCGAGGCCGTTGAATTCGTCTCGGTCTGGCTTCTGCCCCGCCGGTCTCTGTAAGCGAACTCCGTTGCAGACCGACGCCGGGCGGCGGAAGGCGCTCAGTCTCCGAAACCGCGGACGAGATCATCGGCGGTGCCCCGGTACTTTCGCCGCCATACGCCCGGCGGCAGGCCGATCATCTTCGCGAAGACACGCGTCAGATGGCTCTGATCCGCAAAGCCACAATCCAACGCGATTTCCGCAATCGACCGGTCACCCAACAGGAGATCCTTCGCCTTTTCGACGCGAAATCTGCTGCGCCAACGGTGCGGCGTCTCGCCAGTCGTTTCTTTGAAGGCCCGGATGAAATAGTTCCGCGAGAGCGTGCAGACCTCGGCAACCCGCGCAATCGAGACATATTCCCCCGCGTCCGTCGCCAGGATTTGCTTCGCGCGCCGCTCCTGCGACCGGGTAAGCCCCCGGCGGCGCGGGACCGAAGAGGTCTTGGCAGCACCATATTCATGGGCAAGATGGGCTTGGATCGCGCGCTCGATGGACCGCACAAACAGGGCACAGGGCAGTGCGGTCTGGTCGCATACGGTTTGCAAGACTGCGTTGAGAGCATCGACGATTGGGTCGGTCCTGACCGCCTCGACACCGCAGGAGCGCGCCAGATCCTGGTCGTCACGACGGCCCAAGCCCCGCGCCCCTTTGGCACCGTCGACGATCAGAACTACGGCGGGAGAGGTTTGGAAGATTCCCGCACTGGTCTGCCTGAACCCGGAGAGCGGCGTTGCCCTCTGTGTGATACCGGCTTGCATTCGTCTGTCCCTCCAACGCACCAGGAGCATACGTGCGATCGGCTTGACGATCGGCTCCATCGTCCCGAGCCGACAAGTGAAACAGGGTGAAAGGATGTTAAATCGACGCCCTGAAACGTCCCGCACGCCCCGACGAAGCACACCCGCGGTGCCGCCGGGTTGAACCTCCGGGTACGAATTCATCGCGAAAACTTCCCGATCTTGCGAAACCGTCCGGATCAGGCGCTAGGATGGTGCGGAAGGAGCCCGAACAATGGGTCTGAATCGCCTGTCGCTGCAGTTGCGCCTGATCGTCTCGATCATGCTGGTGCTGATCGTCAGCCTGGTGCTGGGCGGCGCGCTCGCCTGCTGGCATGCGGCGCGCTCGGTCGAAACCGAGCTGGGTGCGGCGATCGACGTCGGCGCCCATAGCGTCGAAAATGCGCTGGCCCAACTGCCGCGGGCCCAGGACCCCGGTCAGGAACTGACCCGGCTGATCGGCACTTTCGACGGCGACCGCCATGTGCTGGCGGTGCTGCTCGACGGAAGGGGCGAACCGGCGCTGATCTCGTCGCTCGCAATCCCGGCGCGCCCGGTGCCGGACTGGTTCGTGCGCCTGCTCGGCGTGACTCCGCGGGTGCTGCGCTTCCCGATCCCGGCGATGATCGGCCGTGGCGCCATCATGCTGCAGACCGATCTCAGGAACGAGGTCAGCGAGGTCTGGGGCCAGTTCGCGGACAGTCTGGTCGTGCTGGGCCTGTTCAGCCTGCTGACCCTGCTGCTGGTGCCCTGGACCGTCCGGCGCGGGTTGGCCCCGCTGGAGGTCGCCGTCCAGTCGTTTCAACGCATCGGCGCCGGCGATTACGACGCGCGCCTCGCCCCCGGCGGCGCGCCGGAACTGGCCCGGCTGGCCCAGGGCTTCAACCGGATGGCCGAGCGGCTGGCCGGGCTCGAGGCGAAGAATCGGCGGTTGCAAGAGCGATTGCAGCATCTGCAGGAAGAGGAACGGGCCGAACTGGCCCGCGACCTCCATGACGAGATCGGCCCGTTCCTGTTCGCCGTCAGCGTCGATGCCGCCGCGATCCCGCAGCTGGTCGCCGACGGGCGCCGCACCGAGATCGCCGAGCGGGTCGCGACGATCCGGGATGCGGTCGCCCATATGCAACGCCAGGTCAAGGCGACGCTCGGGCGGCTCCGGCCGGTCGGGCCGCTGGGACTAGGGCTGGCCGACGCCGTCGAGACGCTGGCCGCCTTCTGGCGCCGGCGCTCGCCCGACATCGCGGTCGAGATCGATCTGGGCATCTGCTGCGGCACACCGGACGAGCGGATCGACGGCACGATCTATCGGATCATCCAGGAAGGCATGAGCAACGCGGTGCGCCATGGCAGCCCGCGCCGTGTCCAGGTGACGATCGCGGCCGAAGACGAAGACCGCATCCGCGTCGCCATCGTCGATGACGGGGCCGGCATCGACGATACCACGGGCGAGGCCGGCTTCGGCCTGATCGGCATGACGGAGCGGATCGCGGCGCTGGGTGGGACCCTGCAGGTCGGCAATCGGCGCGACGCGCGCGGCGTGGCCTTGACGGCAGTGCTGCCCCGTTTCGGTCGAGCCCCAATGGCTATGCCATGAAGATCTTGATCGTCGACGATCATGCCATCGTCCGGGGCGGCTTGCGCCGGCTGCTGGCGACGCTGCCCGGCGCCGAACTGCGCGAGGCCGCGACCGGGCCGGACGCACTGCAGCTCTATCGGGAGCAGCGGCCGGATATCACCCTGCTCGATCTCAACCTGCCTGGCCTGGGCGGGCTCGAACTGCTCAACCGGCTGTTGCTCGAAGACGATCGGGCCCGCATTCTCGTGTTCAGCATGCATGCCGAGCCGCTCTACGCGACCCGCGCGCTGCAGGCCGGCGCGCGGGGTTACGTCAGCAAGAGTGCGGCACCGGACGAGCTGCTGATCGCCGTCCGGCGGGTGCTCGACGGCGCGCGCTATGTCGAGAACGAGATCGCGCAGGAACTGCTGCTGCAATCGGCCTCGGGCCAGGGCGCCCTCGGCGATCTGAGCGAACGCGAGCTGGAGATCCTGCGCCTGCTCGGCCGGGGCCATAGTCTGGCCGACATCGCCCAGATCCTGAGCATCGCCTACAAGACCGTCGCCAACACCTGCGGCCATATCAAGACGAAGCTCGGCGTCGCCCGGACCGCCGATCTCATCCGCCTGTCGATCGAGACCGGGATTTCGTGAACCTGCCAGGATCCGGGATCGATTCCGGTTGGCCGCGATCCGCCTTGTCGCCGCTGGCAACGTAAGCATGCGGGGCGACTGGGCGGCGTTGCTGAGCTTCGCGTCGGATAAGCAAAAGCCCGGCGTCCTGATGGATGCCGGGCCTGAGTTGCTATCGCAAGTCATGCTGGTTGCGGGGACCCGCAACGGCCGAGACCGACATTCGCTTGTCGTTGAGATATAATCGAAGAAATGCAATCTGCATTGGATCGTTGCGCCGGGCCGCCGTTAGCGTGATGCTGGAGTGTGCTCCATCATGCTTCTATATAACGATATTTTGTCTTATGGCCGATCCAGTCCATCAAGCAGAACGCCAAAGCGCCTGTAGACTATGAAATTCGGAAGACAATGGTGTCACGTCGGCGTGACGGTCCCGTCTTCCACCAGCGCTATTGTCATGCCAGCATCCAGCCTGAACGGCCCGAAATCTTCCTTTGTAATTTGCCGGAGCACATTAAGCGCCGACTCCCGGGCCACTCCTAGGCTGCTTTTGGCCGCATTAACTCGAACCTGGACGTTGGGGTGTATAAATAGCTTGGTGAGTTCAAGGCGTGCCGCAATTCCGCGCTTGCGCAATTCTCTGTCTATTTCATATCTTTTTTTGATAAGCAGAGTAGATTTTCTTACCTCGTCATTGAGCGTCAGCGGATATTGCTGCTCGCTGAGTGACGCAAAGAGGGAGATCAGTTCATCGATCGTCAGATTGTCGAGCTTCATTTCAGCACCCCCACAGCGCGTAACCCCATCAAGCCAACCCGCCTCCGTTCATCATAGCCTTGACCCTTGAGATAATCGCGGGGAGTCATGGGAACACCATTCGTATCGAGGAAATTTCCGTCAGGTTTCTGGTACCAGGAATTGAGCTGCCAATGGCGCAAGGTCGAGATGCTGACGAGGTTTTCTGCGGAGTCGATCAATTGCATCGGGATTTCGCCGCTGCGTCCTGACGCCTGCTCCACGATGTGGTGGACATCATATCCTGGTCGCGCCGGTCCTTGTGCTGCCGCTTCGAGATCGTCAAGCGATTGCGGTGGATCGGTATAAGCCTGGATGTAGGGGCCGTAACCATGGACCCATACGGCGATCTGCGCGGCATTCAGCAGCAAGCCGACAGGACCGCCGACGATGTCTTCGCCGGCCATAATCGCAGCACGCTTCGCCGCCCAGGTAGCGACCGTCTTGATGATTTGCCATCGAGAGGAGGGCCCGGGATCTTCCGCCGGTACCAGCGGCGCATCATCCAAGAGAGGTGGACCGCCATTGCCGCCTATGCCGTGACGATCGGGGGCGGTCGAGGTCGGTACGGAAGGCCCCGACTGGTCGCCTGGCCTGAACCACCCCGGCCTGCCCTCACTCGAGCCTCGAGGCCAGCGCGGATGCTTATCGGGATCCCAGTCTCCAGCCTTATCGAGCCAGTCGGCAGTCTCGGCGAAGCGATCGAAGCTCGACGCCAGGTCCGCGACGAAACGCCGGTCCCAAAGCGGCATGCGCTTGGCGATCGGCATGTCGGGGATATCGACGCCGAGACGGGTCGCGACGGCCACCGCCAGCAGGGCGCCCTCCGGCGACATTGTCGCCGCATCCGCCCGGTCCAGGCAACGTTGTGCAGCCGTCTCGTCGCCTGACGTCAGGCGTTCGGCCGCCTGGGCGATATGCATCGGCACCGGCCGACCGACGATCTCCGGCCCGAGGAACTTGCTCAGCCAGAAACGCATGGCGTCGGGCGACGTCGGCCGGACGGTGCCATAGTACCGCTCTGTCAGCGGGATGCCCGGCCACAGCCAGACGGTCGATGCCTTGGCGAGCAGAAGCCTGGGCCGCGTGGGCACGCGATAAGGCGCCTGCACGATCGAGATGATCTGCATGAGGATAACCTTCGGAATGTCGGACAAAATAAACCCGCCGGAGGCGAGGTGCCCGCAGCGGTTAGCTTCGACAAACCAGCATGGTACGCAGCCCACGAACGTCCCGGCAGGCTCGGAGAAACTACCCAGTCGCCGCGAGCCTGGGTGCGGTGCGAGAAGGCACGGCATAGCGGCTCCGATGGGTCGATTAGGGGATTCCCGAACCTGACGGGCGATCCACGTTCATCGCTAGTCTCTGATCTCGGCACAGGCTGAGTTCATTCAGCCTCCATGCGGGCCATCGCCGCCCACGGCGCGCCTCACTGCCTTTGGAGAGAGCCATGCAAGCCTATGACGTTGCCGGCATCAATCGGCTGAGATTTGTCTTCGACGATACGGTGCTTTCCCTGAGCTTGGCGGCCGACGCAACCTTTGCGGATGTAGCGGAAGCGTTGAGCGGGCTCTCCCGAACCGCTCGTCCTGGCCCCATTGCGATCGACGTCACGATGGCCCGGCGCGGGTCCCGATTGGATAATCTGCCGATTTCACTCAGCCGCCGAAGGCGCCCCATGGAAGTCGCTGCTCGGTAGTTTTTGACCCGACCGCAGGCATCGAGCGATGTGACCGCAGCTGTCACGGGCCGGGGTTGGCGCGCCACGGTCGATGGCGCGACGACCTCGCTCGCGCTTGCTCCTTGCGGGACGCGCGTCAGATCCGCCGCTCCGCACCTACGTGCTGAGCACGCCCGTCAATACCAAGGCAGAGGTTTCAACGGCGTCTGGGCAGCCGGTCCTTCAGCTCCAACCCGGTGTGCCGCCTGACTATCTCGACACGACCGACATTGTGCTGCGCCGCGGACCGAACGAGATCGAGGCCAGGCCCACGGACCGATGGGGCGAGCGCCCGTCGGATCGGGCATCTTCATCACCCAGGCGACCGGGATAAGCGACGGTGTCGGCGATGCGGCCCTGGTCGCGGCGATGGCGGGCACCGTCGGTCAACTCGCCGACCGGATGGCCCTCGTCGCGGATCAATGAGCGAACAGAACGGGTAGCGCCGCATGCCGGATGACGTGGTGGGTCACACCGCCCAAAATCATTTCCCGCCAGCGGTTGTGCGAATAAGCTCCCATCACGAGCAAACCTGCGCCGAGCCGGGCCGCTTCTTCCAGGAGGACCGCACCCGTCCCACCAGGCCGGTCGGTGAGATAGAGCGGTCTGGACCCGATACCATGCAGCGCCAGGTACTCGACGACGGGCGCGAGTATCTGAGGCTTCTCACTGTCGCCGACACTCATCAAAATGACCTCGGCGTGGCTGCGAGCCAGGATCGGCAACGCCGCGCTGAGCGCGCGGGCTGCCTCCGGCCGGCCATTCCAGGCGACGGCAATGGGCGCTGCCTGTGGGACGGTGGTTGGTCCCGTCGCTGGCAACGCCAACACCGGTCGGCCCGTATGGAAGAGTGCGGCCTCCAGCGTCAGGCCATTGTCGGTTTCGCCGCAATTCGGCAGCGCCACCACGATCAGGTCGGCGATTGGGCCATATTCGCCCAAGAGCACCGGCGCACGGTCGGTCTCGATGCGGAAAAGGGCGGTCGGGCCCGCGATATGCGGGGCAGCATCGGGCAAGCCGCTGCGCACCTGCCACGCGTCGAAATACTTGCGGGCGGCGAGGCGTTTCTCCGAGATTTGCCTTTCTGCGCTCCTTGACAATTCCTGAGAAAGATACACGCCGGTGCCATAGGCAGCATAGACGCCAGGAAAGTCGCGGAGAGCCGTCTCGTCATAGAGCCCGGTGATCCGGGCCTCGCTGGATCGCCCGACAGCCAGCGCCGCATTCAGCACGCGCTTATCCATCTGCGTGCCGCTCAGCACGGCGAGGATGGTGCGGATCGACATGATAGAGCTCCAGCCGGATTGAGGAGGATCCAGCATCCCTTGCCGCGACCGGCCTGGCCTTGATTTGCATCAAAACCGGCCGGTGCAAGACCCCGTTTTCGGGGGTCGTGGCGGCGGGTTGCTACGCGAGGCCGAACAGGGTCTTTACGCGTTCCGCCAGGCGCTCGGCCAGGGTCTCCCCGTGCCGATCGCGGTGGGCCAGCTGCGCGTCCCGCTGCTTTCCGGCAGCCTCCCGACGGGCCAGAATTTGCCCCAGTTCGGCCGCGATCGCCGGCCGTTCCTTGAGAATGGGGGCAAGATCGTCCTTGGCGATTTCATAGACGATCGCCTTGGTCAGCGCCGTGACCTTGAACATGGTCGTGGCCCCGGTCAGCACGCTCGCTTCGCCGAAGCAGTCTCCGGGGGCGAGGCGGACCACCTCCGCCTCCCCGGCGGCACTCTCATGCAGGGTCGCCAGCACGCCGGCGCTGAGGATGAACAGGGCTTGGGCGACGGCGCCCTGTTCGACCAGGATGTCTCCGGTCTTATAGGTTCGCCGCTTCATTTTCGGCGCGAGCGCGACCCGCTCTTCGGCCGAGAGCGGCGCGAAGATATCGAGATGTTCGAGCAGCCGTTGCGGCGTACCCGTCGGGTCACGGGCGATGCGCGGCGGAAGGACGTAGGCGCTGTCCGGTGGCGGGGCGAGCCGGATGCCCGCCGAGACGCAGTGTCGATAGACCAGATCGAAGACCTCGTTCTGGGCATCGGAACTCTGCTCGATCGCCGTAACGAAAAACTGCAATTCGCAGCCGAGGGCAACGGCATCGAGCCCTCTGATCGTCACGGTCGGCATGGGCACGCGAAGGATATGGTTGCAGTTCAGCAGGACCGTTTCCAGCACGGCGCAGGCGCGCGACGGCAAGACGGTCGGCTCGAGCCTGATCAGCAGGGTGATGCCATGGGCTTTCCAGGGATTGCTCGTATTGATGAGCTTGGCCTTGGCGATCACGCTGTTGGGCACGATGGCCAGATCATTGTCGGCGTTGAGGATCTGCGTCGCCCGCCAGTTGGTCTCGACCACGCGCCCTTGCAGGCCGCCGTCCAGGATCACCCAGTCGCCGGGATGATACGGCTTGGCCAAGTTGAGCACGATACCGGAAAACACGTCGCCAAGCGTGCTCTGCAGCGCGAGCCCGAGCACGATGGCAATGACGCCTGAGGCCGCGAGCAGCCCGCCCACCGGCAGATCGAAGACATAAGCGATGATGGCGACGATGGCGCCGGTGTAGATGAATCCCGCGACGATATCCTGCAGGAAGCGCGTCTCGCGAGGTTGTCGCCGGAAGACGATGACGGCCCGAACGAATCCCACGAACAGCCAGGAGGCCGCAACCCACCAGACGATCTTGAACAGGCTGATGACGACGTAGGTGACCTTCTGATCCATCGGCGGGGTCGGCGCCGACGGCACGACTCCGGCGATGCCGAGCATGATGGAGAAGCCCGCGAACGAGGCGAACTGGCAGAGGAACCGGCCGACCGGACGGTCGTGGACGGCGAGCCGCGCCGCCAGAAAGCCTACAACCAGAAAGGCGCCCGCGAAGGCCAACGGGTCGGGCAGTTTCGAGACCAGAGCGACGAAATCGGCGATCATTTTGCCGCCTGGGCGCTCCAGCACCAGTCGCGGACCTCCGGCATATCCTCGCCATGCTCGCCGATGTGCAGCTTGTGCCGCTCCATGGTCGTCCAATAACGCTCGGTCGCCGCCTCCACCTGCAGTGCCAGCCGCGGGATCCACCTGATGGCATCGAGCGCCAACTGGTAACGGTCGAGGTGATTCAGCACGACCATGTCGAACGGCGTCGTCGTCGTCCCCTCCTCCTCGAAGCCGTGCACATGGATGTTGGCGTGATTGTGCCGCTGGTAGACCAGCTTGTGGATCATCGCCGGGTAGCCGTGGAACGCAAAGATGACCGGCTTGTCCGGCGTGAACAGCGCATCGAAATCGCCGTCGTCCAGGCCATGGGGATGTTCGGCTTGCGGCTGCAGGACCATCAGGTCCACGACATTGACGACCCGGATGCGGATGTCCGGCACGTAGCTCCGCAGCAGGGTGACGGCGGCGAGCGTCTCCAGCGTCGGGACGTCGCCGGCGCAGGCCATGACCACATCCGGTTCGGCGTCTCTGTCCTCAGTGCCGGCCCAGGACCAGATGCCGGCCCCGGCAGCGCAATGGCGCACCGCGGCGTCGATGTCGAGCCACTGCCACTCCGGCTGCTTGCCGGCGACGATCAGGTTGATGTAGTTGCGGCTGCGCAGGCAATGATCCGCGACCGACAGCAGGCAGTTCGCATCGGGCGGCAGATAGATGCGCGCAATTTCGGCCTTCTTATTCGCGACATGGTCGATGAAGCCTGGATCCTGATGCGAGAAGCCATTGTGATCCTGGCGCCAGACGTGCGACGTCAGCAGGTAGTTCAAGGACGCGATCGGCGCGCGCCAGGGGAGCTTTCGCGTGACCTTCAGCCATTTCGCATGCTGATTGAGCATTGAATCGACGATGTGGATGAAGGCCTCGTAGCAGGAAAACAGGCCGTGCCGGCCGGTCAGCAGATAGCCTTCGAGCCAGCCTTCGCACAAATGCTCGCTCAGGACCTCCATCACGCGGCCGTCGGGGCTGAGATCGACATCGATCGGTTCGAACTCGGCCATCCAGGCCTTGCCGGAGACTTGATAGACCGCCTCCAGCCGGTTCGACGCGGTCTCGTCCGGACCGAACAGCCGGAAATTTGCCGGTTTGAGATTGAGCTTCATCACGTCGCGCAGAAAGCCGCCGAGCACGCGCGTCGCTTCTGCCCGGATCAAGCCCGGCTTCTGCACATCGACCGCATAGCCACGGAAATGGGGCATGGCCAGCGGCTGGAGCCGTTCGCCACCATTGGCATGGGGATTGGCGCCCATGCGGCGATGCCCGGTCGGCGCGAGCGCGGCAAGTTCGTCGCGGAACCTGCCCTGCTCGTCGAACAGCTCCTGCGGCCGGTAGCTCCGCATCCAGTCTTCGAGCTGCGCCAGATGTTCGGGCTTCTTGAAATCCGCGATCGGCACCTGATGCGCGCGCCAGGTGCCCTCGACCGGCTTACCGTCGACGAATTTCGGACCGGTCCAGCCCTTGGGCGTGCGGAAGACGATCATCGGCCAACGCGGACGCTGCGTGTCGCCGCCGGTCCGGGCCGCCGACTGGATCTCCCGGATCCGGGCCAGAACCGTATCGAGAGTTGCGGCAAGGGCTTGATGGACCAACGTCGGATCGTCGCCCTCGACGACATGGGGATCATAGCCGTAGCCGCGCAGAAGGTCCGTCAGCTCGTCGCGGCTGATCCGAGCCAGCACCGTCGGGTTGGCGATCTTGAAGCCGTTGAGATGCAGGATCGGCAGAACGGCGCCATCGCGCGCGGGATTGAGGAATTTGTTCGAGTGCCAGCTGGCCGCCAGCGGGCCGGTTTCCGCCTCGCCATCGCCGATGATGCAGGCGACGATCAGATCCGGATTGTCGAACGCGGCGCCATAGGCATGGGCCAGCGAATAGCCCAGTTCGCCGCCTTCATGGATCGAGCCCGGCGTTTCGGGCGAGACGTGACTGGGGATGCCGCCCGGCCAGGAGAATTGCCGGAACAGCCGGTGCAGCCCGTTGCGGCTGCGCTCGATCGCCGGATAGCGCTCGGTATAGGAGCCCTCGAGATAGGTCTGCGCCACCAGGCCCGGGCCGCCATGCCCCGGGCCGATGACGTTGATCATGTCCAGGTCGTGCTCTTTGATCAGCCGGTTGAGATGGACATAGAGCAAGTTCAAGCCCGGCGTCGTGCCCCAATGCCCGAGCAGCCGCGGCTTGATATCTTCGAGTGTGAGCGGCCGTTCGAGCAGGGCATTATCCCGCAGGTAGATCTGCCCGACCGACAGGTAGTTCGCGGCACGCCAATAAGCATGCATCTTCTGCAACAGATCAGGGGACAAAGGGGCTGACATCGACGCCTCCAGGCGGGTTTCGGGCTGTTCGTTCTTCGCTCAAACCCCCGCGAAATCGAGCACCACGCGGGACGGCACGTCACCGTGCTGCAGGCGTTCGAACACCCGGTTGATCGCCGACAGCGGCTGCAGCTCGATATCGGCCTTGACCTTGCCCTCGGCCGCGAAGGCGAGCGTCTCGGCCATGTCCTGTCGTGTGCCGACGAAGGAACCGACGATGGTGATGCAATTCGCCACCACGTCGAACAGCGGCACCGGAAACTCGCCCGGCGGCAGCCCGACCAGCACGCAGGTCCCCCGCTTGCGGGTCATGCCGACGCCCTGCTTGAAGGCCTGGAGCGAGGGCGCCGTGATCAACACGCCATGGGCGCCGCCATCGGTGCCTTTCTTGACGGCGGCGGCCGGATCGCCGGTCTTGGCATTGACCACCAGATCCGCTCCAAGCTTGGTGGCATGGGCGAGCTTGCCGTCGTCGATATCGATCGCGCAGACCTTCAGCCCCATCGCCTTGGCATATTGAATCGCCAGATGGCCGAGACCGCCGGCGCCGGAGATGGCGACCCATTCGCCGGGCCTGGCCTTGGTCTCCTTCAGCCCCTTGTAGGTGGTGATGCCCGCACAGATCAGCGGCGCCGCCTCCTTGGCGCCGAGGCCGGCAGGGATATGGGCGACATAGTTCGGATCGGCCAGGATATATTCGGCGAAGCCGCCGTTCTTGGTATAGCCGCCGAACTGTGCCTCGCCGCACACGGTCTCCCAGGCGCTCAGGCAATATTCGCAATGGCCGCAGGCCGAATAGAGCCAAGGCACGCCGACCCGGTCGCCTTCCTTGACGATGGTGACGCCGGCCCCGACGGCCGCGACCCGCCCGATGCCCTCGTGACCGGGAATGAACGGCAGCGTCGGCTTCACCGGCCAATCGCCGCGCGCGGCATGCAGATCGGTGTGGCACACGCCGCAGGCCTCGGTCTTGACCAGGATCTGGCCGGGGCCCGGCACGGGGATATCCCACTCCTGGAACGAGAGCGGCTTGCCGAACTGCTCGACGATCGCGGCGTGCATCTTATGGGCCATGGCAATGCTCCTGGGGTGCGGGGTGACGCTCGGATGGAAGTGGCGGCCTCACGCGGCGGCGGCGGTTCCGAGCCCTCTGACGGCCTCGATCATCTGCACCAGCACGGCCTGGGCATCGCCGTAGACCATGTTGCAATTGTCGCCGTAGAACAGGCCGTTCACGATGCCGGCGTAGCCCTTGCCCTCGCCGCGCTTGACGACATAGACCTGCTTGGCCTTGTCCGCGTTGAGAATGGGCATGCCGAAGATCGGCGAGGATTTGTCGGTGCGCGCCGCCGGGTTGACCACGTCGTTGGCGCCGATGACGAGCGCCACGTCCGCGGTCGCGAACGCGTCGTTGATGTCTTCGAGCTGAAAGATCAGGTCGTAGGGCACGCCGGCCTCGGCCAGCAGCACGTCCATCTGGCCCGGCATGCGGCCGGCCACGGGATGAACCGCGAACTTGACCGAGACACCCGCCGCCTGCAGCAGCTTCACGAACTCGTAGAGCTTCTGCTGGCCCTGCGCGACCGCCAGCCCATAGCCCGGCACGATGATCACTGTGCTGGCGTAGCGCATGAAGATGCCGGCATCGCCGGCGGCGGTCGGCTTCAGACTGCCCTTGATCGCCCCCTGCTTGTGCTTATGCGCGCCGCCGAAGTTGGTGAAGACCACATTGCTGACCGAGCGGTTCATCGCCTTCGCCATCAGCAGGGTCAAGAGCGTCCCGGCGGCGCCGACCACCATCCCGGCGATCATCAGCGCCGGGTTCTGCAGCACGAAGCCCTCGAACCCCACGGCCAGGCCGGTGAAGGCGTTGTAGATCGAGATCACGACCGGCATGTCGGCCCCGCCGATCGGCAGGGTCATCAGGATGCCGAAGATCAGCGCCAGGGCGAAGAACAGGCCGATCAGCTGCGGCAGGGCCAGGAGCGGCGCGTTGCCGCTGTCGTCCAGGAACAGCAGGTAGCCGCCCACCGCGAGCGTCGCCAGCATGACCAGCGCATTGACGGCCTGCTGCCCCGTGAACCGCAGCGGCTGGTTGATGACACCGTCGAGCTTGGCCCAAGCGATCAGCGAGCCCGACAGCGACACGGCGCCGATCAGCGCACCCAGCAGCGTCATGCCAAGCTGGGTTGCGCCATGGGTCTTGGTTCCGAACAGCTCGACCGCGGCGATGGCGCCGGCAGCGCCGCCGCCCATGCCGTTATAGAGCGCCACCATCTGCGGCATGGCGGTCATCGCGACCTTCTTGCCGCTCCACCAGGCGGCCCCGCCGCCGAGCACCAGCGCCAGGATGGCCAGCCCGATATTGACCGGCAGAAACGGCCTGGCCGCGACACTGACGTCGAACATGTAGAGAAAGCTGGCGAGAATCGCGACCAGCATGCCGATGCCGGCGACGAAGATGCCCGACGGCGCGGTCACCGGCGACGACATGCGCTTCAGCCCATACATGAACAGAAACGCGGCGGCGAGGTCGGTTGCCGCGATGATCAGCCCTGAGATTTGGGACAGCATGGCGTTCAGCCCTTCTTCGGATGACGCGGCTTCGCGAGACGCGCTTTGTGCCCGCTGGGCTGGAACATTGCCAGCATGCGGACGGTCACGGCATAGCCGCCGGCGGCATTGCCGGCGCCCAGCAGCACGGCCGCGAATCCGATCGCCTGTTCCGCGACGGTGCTGGCATTGAGCAGCGCGAACAGCCCGCCGACCACGACGATGCCATGGACGAAGTTGGAGCCCGACATCAGCGGCGTATGCAGGATCGCCGGCACGCGGCCGATGATGACCCAGCCGGTGAAGGCGGCGAGCATGAAGATATAGAGGGCGACGAAGCCGGTGATGCTGATCGCGGATGCCATGATTTTACGCCACCTTCGGGACGGGTTTGGCGGCGGGTGCGCCCAGCTTGCCGGCGTGGGTCAGGGCGGTTTTCGCCAACACCTCGTCGTCCCAGTCGATCGTGATGACATTGTCCTTCAGCATCAGGACGAGCAGGTTGTATTGGTTCTTGGCGTAGAGTTCGCTCGCGTCCTCGCCGAGCAGCGACGGCACGTTGAGCGGCGCCACGATGGTGACCCGACCAACCCGCACCGTCTGGCCAGGCTGGGTAGCGGCGCAATTGCCGCCGCCTTCGGCCGAGAGATCGACGATCACCGCCCCGGCCTTCATGCCGGCGACCTGTTCGGCGCTGATCAGCTTCGGCGAGGCATGACCGGGAATGGCCGCCGTGGTGATGATGAGATCGGCCTGCTGAATATGCCGGGTCAGCACCTCGGCGACCTTGCTCTGCTCGTCCGCGGTGAGCGCGCGGGCATAGCCGCCCGGACCGCGGGCATCGACGCCGGTCTCGACGAAGCCCGCGCCCAGCGACTTCGCCTGCTCTTCGGTCTCCGGACGCACGTCATAGCCCTCGACGACCGCACCCAAGCGATGGGCCGTCGCGATCGCCTCCAGGCCGGCAACGCCCAGCCCCATGACCAGCACCTTGGCCGGTCCGATCGCGCCTGCCGCCGTCGTGATCTTGGGCAGGATGCGGGCCAGATGCGTCGCGCCCAGCTGCACCGCGTAGTAGCCGGCGAGCGCCGACTGGCTCGAGAGCGCATCCATGGATTGCGCCCGGGTGATGCGCGGCACCCGCTCCATCGCGAAGCAGGTGATCTTCCGGTCCAGCAGGCGCTGCACCAGCGCGGGCTGCTTGTCGGCGTAGATGAAGGAAATCAGGACGGCACCCTCCTGCATCGCGTCGATCACGTCGAGCGCCGGCGGCTGCACCGCCAGGACGACATCGGCGTCGCGGACCAGGGTCTTGCGGTCCTGGATGAAGACGACGTCCTTGAACGCCGCATCGGTCAGCTGAATGGCGTCTGCCGCACCGGCCTGCATGTGCAGCCGCGCGCCGAGCTTGACGAGCTTGGGCACCACCGACGGCACCAGCGCCACACGCCGTTCATGCGCCTGGGTTTCCTTCAGGACGGCGATATTGACGTACATGCGGCATTCCAGTTCTTCGATGAGACAGGGAGGTCCGAGCCATGCGGCGTTCCGATGGGTGTCGGAACACCGCATTGCCCCGGCGCCTCGGTTCGCGTCCGAGCCGTGGCGTCGATCGATCAGGCGCTACAGCGGCGCTTCGAGCACCGCGGTACGCACCAGCTTTTTGTTCACGAACTGCTGGATGCCCATGTCGCCCAACTCACGCCCGTAGCCGGAATCCTTGATGCCGCCGAACGGCAGTTCGGCGTCCGACCAGGAGATGTTGTTGATGAACATCATCCCGGTCTCGACCCGGCTCGCGACCCGCTTGCCGCGGGCGATGTCCTTGGTGAAGACCGAGCCGCCCAGGCCAAAGTCGGAATCATTGGCGAGTGCGATGGCCGCGTCCTCGTCCTTCACCCGGAAGAACAGCGCGACGGGGCCGAAGAACTCGTCGCGGAACGCCGGATTGTCGGGCTTGATGTCAGTCAGGATCGTCGGCGCCATGAACGCGCCCGGACGATCGATGCGCTTGCCGCCCATCAGCAGCTTCGCGCCCTTGGCGACCGCCTGATCGACCTGCCCCACCAACTGGATCAAAGCGGATTCGGTGGACAGCGGTCCGAGCGTGGTCTTCGGGTCGAGCGGATCGCCGGCCTTGAGCGCGCCCAGCGCCGCCGCGAACTTCTCCAGAAACTTGTCGGCCAGTTCTTCGACCACGATGAAGCGCTTGGCCGCACAGCAGGTCTGGCCGGTGTTGTACATGCGGCCCCAGACCGCCCATTTTACGGTATGGTCGAGGTCGGCATCTTCCAGCACGATGAAGGCGTCGCTGCCGCCCAGCTCCATCGAGGATGGCTTCAGGTTCTTGCCGGCACGTGCCGCGATGCTGCGGCCGGCCGCCACGCTGCCCGTCAGCGCCACGCCCTTGATGCGCGGGTCGTCGATGACGCGGTCGGTCTGAGCGTGCGAGATCAGCAGATTGGTATAGAGGCCGGCCGGCGCGCCGGCGTCGATCCACAGCTTCTCGAAGGCGATCGCGCATTGCGGCACGCAGCCGGCATGCTTCACCAGCAGCACGTTGCCGGCCATCAGATGGGGCCCCGCGACCCGTGCCAGCTGGTAATAGGGGAAATTCCAGGGCTCGACGCCGAAGATCACGCCGATCGGGCTGCTTTCCATATGGGCTTCGCCGACGGTCGGGTTGAGCGCCACCGGCGCCAGGAAGCGCTCGGCGTTCTTGGCGTAATAGGCCAGGATGTTGGCGCTGAACTCGACCTCGCCGCGTGCCTCGCCGATGCGCTTGCCCATCTCCAGCGTCATGGTATGCGCGAATTCTTCGGCCCGCTCATGCAGCAGCACCGACGCCCTGGCCACGATCTTGGCGCGCTCGGCGTAGCTCTTGTGCCGCCAGGTCTGGAAGCAGGTCTGAGCGGCCGTAAGCTTCGTGCCCAATTGTTCGTCTGTCAGTTCGTCGAACTTCTGCAGCAGCTTGCCGTCGGCCGGATTGACGCTCTGATAGCTCATGATTTCGTCCTTTTTCACTGGTCACCGCACGGCCATGCCGCCGATGTCGCTTCCGTCGCCGGGCGTCGATACCGGCGCCGGTTGGATTGAGCTCAGCGGTTCGATGGACGGAAAGTTAGGCCTGACCCAATCGGCAACGGCAGGGTCGGAAACTACTCAAGCCGTGAGCGGATGCCGTGCCCGACTAGGCGCTCGGAATGCCTGAAAGCATCACGGCGCGGAGCTTGGCGGGGTTTCCGCTTGAGTAGTGGCGCGGGCGCCGCTGGCCTTTTCGGCCGTCGGCGGCGGACGGCTGGTCATGACGTATTGGACACTGAACACGAATACGGCAAAGACAATGAAGGCGACGACGCGGTAGTTGGGCACGGCAATGGTGGTCTGGACGGTCCTGGACGCAGGGTCTTCGCAAGCATGTCCGCCCGGCAGCAGCGCGACCAGGCGTGCGGCACCGCCGCCGGGATCGAGATGCGCCGGCATCCCATCGGGCAGATCGGCCAGCAGGCCGGCCAACCGGCTTGCTGCCGCCGCTCGCGGCAGTCGCGCCAGCTTTGCCGCCTCTTGCCAGGGATCGATGTCCAGCCTCGCCAGCGCCGAAACGACGCTCAGCATCATCTCGTTCTGGTCCCAGCCGATCGGCGCAAACAGAAACGCGTCGTACTCGGATCCGAGAGCCGAAGCCGCATTGGTCATTTCGAACACCGCAATTGCCGGTATGAGCCGTGAGTTCGAGCGTAGCCGCTACCGCCCCGATACCGACAGGATCGGAAAATACTCAGCGGCGGCGGTCCGACCGCTACAGCCTCAGCCCCCGCAAGCGCAGAGCGTTTGCGATCACCGAAACGGAACTCAATGACATCGCGAGCGCGGCCACGATCGGGCTGAGCAGGATGCCGAAGGCCGGATAGAGCGCGCCCGCCGCGATCGGAATCCCGATCGCATTATAGGCAAAGGCAAACACCAGGTTTTCCCGGATGTTGCGCATGGTCGCCCGGCTCAGGACCATGGCGCCCGCGATCCCGGCGAGGTCTCCTTTCACCAAGGTGATGGCGGCGCTCTGCATCGCGACCTCGGTGCCCGTGCCCATGGCGATGCCGACGGCGGCTTCGACCAGCGCCGCGGCGTCATTCACGCCGTCGCCGGCCATGGCGACGATGCGCCCCTCTGCGGCCAGTCGCTTGACGACGCCGCCCTTGTCCTGCGGCAGCACATCCGCTTCGACCTCGGTGATGCCGAGCGTGTGGGCAACGGCCTGTGCGGTGGTCTTGTTGTCGCCGGTCAGCATCACGATCCGGATGCCGCCCTTCCGCAACAGATCGAGCGCCGCCTTCGTGCTCGACTTGATCGGGTCGGCAATGGCGATCACGGCCGCCGATCGGCCATCCACCGCGAGAAACAGCGCGGTCGCCCCGTCGCGGCGCAGCGCGTCGGCCTTCTGTTCCAATTCGCCGAACCCGATGCCCAGGTCCGCCATCAGCGCCCTGTTGCCAAGCGCCACGGACCGGCCGCCGACCTCGCCGGTAATGCCCTTGCCGATAACCGACGCAAATCCCGTCGGCTCCTGGATCGAAGCACCGCGATCCACCGCAGTGGCGACGATGGCTGCGGCAAGCGGATGCTCGCTCAACCGTTCGAGACTGGCTGCCAACGGCATGATCTCGACCTCTGAGAAGCCGCGTGCCAGCACGACGGCCGTTACCGTCGGCTTGCCTTCCGTGAGGGTCCCGGTTTTGTCGACGACCAGGGTATCGACCTTTTCCATCCGCTCCAGGGCTTCGGCCGACTTGATCAGGATGCCGGCAGCGGCTCCCTTGCCGATCCCGACGCCGATCGACATCGGGGTCGCCAGGCCCAAGGCGCAGGGGCAGGCGATAATGAGAACCGAAACCGCGGTAATCAGGGCGTAGGAGAGTGCCGGCGGCGGACCCCATACCGCCCACGCCAGGAAGGCGAGGACGGCCATGCCGATCACGGCCGGAACGAAAGTGCCCGAAACGGTATCCGCCAGGCGCTGGATCGGCGCGCGGCTGCGTTGGGCCTGGGCGACCATCGCCACGATGCGGGCCAGCATCGTGTCGGCACCAACCTTCTCGGCGCGCAGGATCAGGGCGCCGGTGCCGTTCAGGGTCCCGCCGATGAGTTTGTCGCCGGGGTGCTTGGCGGCCGGCAGGGACTCGCCGGTGACCATGGATTCATCGACCGCGCCATGGCCCTCGATCACTTCGCCATCGACCGGTACGCCGTCGCCTGGCCGGACCCGAAGACGATCGCCGACCTGCACCCGCTCGAGCCCGACCTCTTCATCTTCGCCGGATGCCGTCAGGCGATGCGCGGTCTTGGGCGCCAGTTTGAGCAGCGCCCGGATCGCGCCGCCGGTCTGTTCGCGGGCCCGCAATTCCAGCATCTGGCCCAGCAGGACCAGCACGGTAATGACCGCGGCGGCCTCGTAATAGACCGGGACGGTGCCATCCCCCTGTCGAAACCCGATTGGGAACAGGCGCGGCTCGAGGGTCGCCACGAGGCTGTAGAGGTAGGCAGCGCCGGTCCCGAGCGCGATCAGGCTGAACATGTTCAAACTATGGTGCACGACCGACGCCCAGGCGCGTTCGAAGAACGGCCAGCCCGCCCACCACACGACCGGCGTGGCTAAAGCGAATTGAACCCAGATCGACACGCGTTCCGGCACGAGATGATGGAGGCCGAGAGCGGAAATATGGCCGCCCATTTCCAGGAGAAAAACCGGCAGGGCCAAGGCCAGTCCGATCCAGAAGCGCCGGCTGATGTCGGCGAGCTCTTCATTCGGGCCGGCCTCCGCCGTCGGTTTGACCGGCTCCAGCGTCATGCCGCAGATCGGACAATTCCCGGGTCCGTCGCGACGGACCTGCGGATGCATCGGACAGGTATAGGGTGTCTGATTGGAGATCGGCACCGCAGCGAGGGTGTCGCCACCAGCCATCAGTTCGCCCCGCTCCGGCCGTTTGTCGCCGCGACCGCACCAACCAACCGGCGCAGCACCGCCGGCAGGAGATCGGGCAGGTCCTCCGCCATCAAGCTCGGCCCGAACGCGGCGGCGGACGCGGCCGGCTGCGGTTCCCTCGTGCGCCTCATGTCGGTCGACAGCTTGACCTCGTTTTCTTCCGCGATGGCTTTGACGCCGGCCACGCGGCTGGCCGCCGCTTCGGCGGCGCTCTTCTCGAAGTCGCTATCGACCTGGCCGGTGAGCATGGCGACACCATCGCGTGCGGTGACGCCCAAATGGGCGGATGTCACGTTCGCAGACCCGCTAAATTCGGCTCGGACGGCCAGCTGCAGCAGATTGTCGGCAGACATTTGGCTGTCTCCTGAAGCGATCTCGACGGGTGGTACCGGTCCAAGTAACGCCTCTGTTCGTATCGTCCGCCATGCTCGGAAATTACTCAGAGTGAGCGGGACAAGCGGCAAGCCGACAGCCCTTGCGGTGCTGTCGTGGACCGGATCGCGCGACGGCAAGCACCCGGCAGGGCATCTGAGTGATTTCCGAGCCTGACGCGGAACATGCCTCGGCTAGTAGTCTCAGACGATCGCCACGGCTTTGGCACCGATCGCATCCGCGCGAGAACACAGCAGGAATTAATCCAATGAACAAGATAACCTTCGCCCTGGTATTGGTCCTTTTCCTGATCGGACTGGCGGCCGGTGGGCTCGTCTTTTCGGCGAACGGATATATGCATCCGCTCTACGCCTTTCCGTTCTTCGCTGCCGCAATTCTTGTCGGGTCATCGCTGAAGATGGCCAACACCTGGCAGAAGTTCGTCGTGCTCCGCGCCGGCAAGCTGCAGGGCGTCCGCGGCCCGGGGATGTTTTTGATCATTCCGATCGTCGATCAGGTGGTCGCCATCATCGACGAGCGCATCCAGACCACCGCATTCAATGCCGAGCAGGCCCTGACCAAGGACACCGTGCCGGTCAATGTCGATGCCATCATTTTCTGGCATGTCGAGAATGCCGAAGCGGCGGCGCTGAAGATCACGAATTACCGCGAGGCGATCGACCGGGTCGCGCAGACGTCGCTGCGCGAGATGATCGGCTCGTCGATGCTGGCGGCGTTGCTGTCGGATCGCAAGGCGGCGGATGAACAGCTCCGGGCGGAAATTGCCGCCAAGACGGCGGCCTGGGGCATCGCGGTAATGTCGGTCGAGGTCCGCGACGTCGCCATTCCGGTTGCCCTCCAGGACTCGATGTCCCGACAAGCACAGGCCGAGCGGGAGAAGCAGGCCCGCATCATTCTCGGTTCCGCCGAGGCCGAGGTTGCCAGCCGGTTCGTCGAGGCGGCGAAAGCCTATGCGGAATATCCGATCGCGCTCCAGCTGCGGGCGATGAACATCATCTACGAAACGACCAAGGAACGCGGCGCGACGATCCTGATTCCGACAGCGATGGTCGATACCATGAACCCCGCTTCCGCCCTCGTTCTGGCCGGTTTGGCCGCGCACAATACCGGAGAGCTGCCGGTCAAGGCTGCTGCCTGAGCGGCGGAGACTTTGGTCTTAGCTAGATTCCGAATCTGTCGTCGATTGCGCGTCTGCTTCGGCAGCAGGCGGCGTTGGCCACATTCGGCGGTTTTGCGCTTGGCGAAAGCGATCTCGGTAAAGTCCTGACCGAGGCTGCCCGTGTTTGCGCCGACGAAAATGACCTGTTGGTCGAGGCCAGCGTCGGCTGACATCCAGGCGTCGTCGGCGCCGAAGTGTCCCGCGCCGACAAAAGCTCGCCGCAGGGGCGCGAGCTTCCGACCACCAGCCTTTGTGCCCAGCACGGCATCCCTGGACATCGTCATCGGAGAGCAGGAGGGACACCCCTGGGGCGTGTTGGAACGATTGCCCTCCAAGGAACCTTTGTAGAGTGAGGCGGGTTTTTGTTGCGGAGCATCCAGGTCGGTTCCCGCCCTCTGCCACAGATCCGCGGTGCCGATAGTTGCCGGTTGGACCTGCCTAATCCCAAAGCGACCCGCCTGCTGCCACCTCTGTAGTTTGATCTGGCTCAATTCTGCCCGGACCACTCGGCGATACCGTCACGGTAGCGTGTAACACGCGCCTTCCCGCGGGAGGCCTGGAGTGGGACCAGTTCACAATGGTTGAAAGCCGCACGCACCAAGCCGAAGCAGTTCGATCCAGTTCGACACCCCGCCCGCCATCGACCCGGGGACCACCGAGCGGACCAGAGAGATTTCCGATTGTCGGTATCGGTGCCGCCGCAGGCGGCGCTGATGCTTGCAGGATGCTCGTGGATGCGTTGCCCGCCGGGGCCGGCATGGCCTTCATCGTCATCCAGCATCTCGACACGCGCGGTGACCGCCTGTTGCCGGCGCTGACCTCCGCCCCATCGCTCGCCCTGTGTGACGCGGCGGACGGGATGGTCGTAAAGCGCGAGCATATCTATGTCGTTCCCATCGGCACTTATGTGACGCTTGTTAACGGTATCCTGCGCCTTTCCGGCATTCCCGCTGGTCGCGGTTCGGATCTTCCGTTCGATCTTTTTCTGAATTCTCTCGCGCTGGACTGCGGCAATCGTGCTGCTTGTGTCGTGCTATCCGGTGACGGGGTCGATGGCAGCCTGGGCCTGAAAGAAGTGAGCCAGGGCGGCGGCCTCGTCATTGCTCAGGACCCGTCTCAGTCAGCCTATGCCGGGATGCCGAACAGTGCCGTCATGACCGGCGCGGTCGATCTCGTGCTGCCCGTGGCCAAGATCCCGGACGCGCTGAACGATTTCGGTCGTCGCTTCGGGCGCCCATCACCAGCCGGGTCGATCGTTCAAGACAATGGTGAAGATCATTTGCCTCAGATCATCGATCTTCTGCGCAGGCAAACCGCCCATGACTTCACGCTCTACAAACACGGAACGCTCCGGCGGCGTATCCAGCACCGCATGGCGTCGGCAGCCCTCCCGGCCGGCGACTTGACGCGCTACCTCGAAATTCTGAAACACGACGCACACGAACTCGATCTGCTCGCCCAGGATCTGAGCGACGCCGAGAGACTGCTGCTGATCGGCTTCGAGGACGAGGGCAAACACGCACAAAGGCCATCGCCTGAGGATGGGCTTTCTGTTGCCAATGCAGAACTTCGAGATGTTTTGGAGCTTGAGCGCACCACGTCGGCCGATCTTCGGAATATTCTCTATAGTTCGGATGTGGCGACGCTGCTGCTCGACCACGACCTGAATATTCGGTTTTTCACACCTGCGATCCGGTCGTTGTTCAGCCTGATACCAAGCGACATCGGACGGCCGCTCGCGGATTTCCGTTCGCTCGGTGCGGACCATGCACTGCTCGGCGATGCAGAGGAGGTGCTTCGAGCCCTCGTCCCGACGGAGCGAGAGATTGAAGGCAAAGATGGCGTTCGATACATCCGCCGGATCTCGCCTTGCCCTGGACAGAACGGCGTCGACGGTGTCGTTCTGACATTCAGGAACCTGACCGAGCGCAGAAATATCGTGAAGTCGTTGGAGGATGCAAAGCAACTCGCCGAACAGGCGACCGCGGCGAAATCCCGCTTGCTTGCGACCGCAAGCCACGACCTGCGCCAACCGATGCAAACGCTCGCCATGCTTCACGGCATGCTGGCCGAGGGGAAGAATCCAAAGGATCTGGTCGAACAGCTGGATCAAGCTTTAGGAACCATGTCAGGCATGCTGAGCACACTGCTCGACGTCAATCAGTTCGAACTCGAGAGCGTCCGACCCGTCATATCGGAGGTCTCGATCGATTGGCTCTTCGGCCGGCTGAAAGACGAATTCACGTATCGCGCCCATGCCGAGGGCCTCTCCCTGCACATCGTTCCCTGCCATCTTTCAGTCGATAGCGATCCCCGCCTGCTCAAGCAAATGATCCGCATTCTCCTAATGAATGCCATTGCCTGCACCAAGAGCGGCAAACTGCTGCTGGGGTGCCGCCGGCGCGACGGCGTCTTGAGCATCGAAGTGGGCGACACCGGGGTCGGAATGCCGGACACGATGCTTCAGTCCCTGTTCGAACAACCCCTTGGCCAGCGCGATCCCAGTCTTGGCCCTGGCCATGGCCTGTCCATCTTCAAGGTCTTGGCAGATTTGCTGGGTCATCGGGTCTCCGCCCGCTCGAAGCGGGGCACGGGCTCCATCTTCTCGATCGATATACAGCTCCCCTTGTCGGACCGACGTTCCGCAGACATCGGCCACTTTGAGCAAAAAAGGCCGAAGACCAGAGATCATGTCAGCCACGCCCGCTCGATTCTGGTCGTCGATGACAGCCAGGAACAACGTGAGATCTTCGAGCAGGTTCTGAAAAACGAGGGACACGAAGTCACCACGGCCACGGACGGGGCATCGGCGCTGGCATTGGTGACCCATGGCGCCATTCGACCCGACCTCGTCATTACCAACTATCGGCTACCGCACGGGATGAATGGGCTGGAACTGGGGTCCGTTCTACGCGAACGGCTGCACCATGAAATGCCCGTCATCATCCTCAGCGCCGACATATTGGCGTCCACATCGAGCGGCGGAGCCCTTCGACATTGCGAGCAGTTGCGCAAGCCGGTTAAATTGAAGGAGCTGAGGCTCGCTATCAAGCGGCTCATACCGGAAATGTACCCTGCCGATCATCCGTCCGTCACCCTTTCGGCTACGGTTGAAGCCTCGCAGAGTGCCGTCATTTTCATCGTGGATGACGATAGCCATATCCGCGCGGCGATCCGAAGCGTGCTCGAAAGCGAGGGCATGACCGTCGAGGATTTCGCGAGTTGCGAAGCGTTCCTAGTTGCCTATCGTCCAGAGCAGGAGGGGTGTCTTCTGGTCGACGCCTACCTACCCGGCATGAGTGGCCTGGAACTGCTGGATCGGCTGACCGAGAGAGGCCATGCGCTCGCGACCGTTATGATCACCGGCAACGGCGATATCCCGATGGCGACCCAGGCCATGAAAGCGGGCGCGTCGGACTTTCTGGTAAAGCCGGTGGGCCGAAGCGACTTGCTGGCGAGTATTGAGACGGCGCTCAGCGAAGCGCGGGACAATGGGGTCCTGTTCGCAAGACGCGAGGCTGCCGCCGATCAGGTCTCCGGCTTGACCGTACGCCAGCGTCAAGTCATGGAACTCGTTCTAGCCGGCCACCCCAACAAAAACATCGCCGCCGATCTGGGTCTCAGCCAACGCACCGTTGAGAACCATCGCGCCTCGGTCATGCGGAAAACAGGAACGAGGTCTCTGCCGGCACTGGCACGCCTCGTCGTGGCTGCAACTTCGGATAGCGGCAAGTCGGAGAGTTCCCATTTGCCCCCTGCCATCGCACGGTAGCTCACCCGCCCATATCCTATATCCGTCGTCTCCCCGGGGCTGACGACTTCAAGGCATGTTCCACGTCAGATCGGGATCGAATTCCGTGATGGCGGTTGCGATGGTCGCCGTATCGCGACCGAGATCCTTTTCGTAGACCAAGCCATCCTGATTGACGATGAAGGTCGTGATACCGGAGTCCCCGTATTTCGCCGGAAATGCCAAGAGGGCGAAACCGTCGGTCATGTGACCATCGACCAGATAGTTGCGGGCACCGCCGGGCGCGGCAGGTCCCTGCCGCTCCAGAATCTTGTAGAAATAGCCATGGTAGGGCTGGTTTTGGGTCGCCGGCCGCTGGTCGGTACCGCCATACCCTTCCGCACGCGCCGCTGCCATTTCCGGACCGATGGGGCTTTCCACTTCGCCCGGACGGGCCGGCCAATAGAGGCCGTCGTGCTGACCGGAAGTGCTGACGAATTTACGGGCATATTCCCGCGAGATCCGCGCGTCTTCCTTCGCATACGCATAGTTTCGCTGGGCGACGACGTAGCTGCGGCACACCTCGATGGCGTTCAGTTCGTCGCGCCCGACCCGACGGTTCAAGATTTCCTGCGCGCCGGCCTTGGCATCAAAATGCCAGGCGCCCGCATGCCGGATGAGCGGGACCGGAAACGGCCATTCCTCGTCGCCCAAGACCAATGTCGCCTTGCCCCCGGCTTCCATCAGGATTTCGTGCCGCTTGCCATAATGCGCGACGAAGCGGGCATCGGCGTCCTTGTCGGCGATCGGGTCGCCCGAGCTGACGAGATCCCGTCCCGCGGGACCGAAAATCTTGAGCAGGTCCTGAGGGTCGCCCTTGCCGGCGGCGGTCACCAGCGCCTCGACCGCCTGCTGCGGACTGGCGAATGTCTCGGGCCGGCCGGCCGCGGCACGGGCTGCCGGCGCGCTCGACACGGATGGTTTCACCGCTCCACGCATGACCGGCCGAGCGATCGGCGGCCGTGCGCAAGCAGGATCGGAAACTACGCAGCATCTGCGCAGAGGCGGCGTCGTCACGTCGCGAGCTGCGCGCGGATCGACAGGAGCTCGTCTCGGCGGGCCTGATCTGTCTCCGGATAGGACATCTTCAACCCGTCCAGCGCATCGAGCAGGATCCGCGACACGATCAGCCGGGCATTCTGCTTGTCGTCGGCGGGGACGACGTACCAGGGCGCGTCCCTGGTGCTGGTCGCCTTGAGGCATTTCTCGTAGGCCTTCATGTACTGCTTCCAGAATTTCCGCTCCTCGATGTCGGCGAGGCTGAATTTCCAGTTCTTTTCGGGCTCGTCGATGCGGGCGAGGAAGCGCTTGCGCTGCTCGTCCTTCGACAGGTGCAGAAAGAATTTGATGATGCGCGTGCCATTGGCATCGAGATGGCGCTCCAGGTCGATGATCGAGCGGTATCGGCGGCGCCAGACCGCGCTCTTCCGGGCCGGTGCGTCGGGCAGCCCTTCGCTGCGAAGGATCTCGGGATGCACACGGGCGATCAGCACTTCCTCATAGTACGAGCGATTGAAGATGCCGATGCGCCCCCGCTCGGGAAGATCGCGGGTGGTGCGCCACAGGAAATCATGCTGCAGCTCGGCGGGGCTCGGGTGTTTGAAGCTGAACACCTGGCAGCCCTGCGGATTGATCCCCGACATCACATGCTTGATGACGCCATCCTTGCCCGCCGCGTCCATGGCCTGAAAGATCAGCAGCACCGCGTGCCGGTTGGAGGCATAGAGCAGTTCCTGCAGCGAACTCAGCTGCTCTACATGCTCTTCCAGCAGCTTTTTATAGTGTTCTTCCGACGAATAGATGGGAGAAATATTTGTCGTCCGCTTATCAAGGTCGACCGCGTCTCCCTCTCTCACACGGAATTCGTCCGACTTTATTTTCATCTCGACCCTCTCGGCGACGGATATCCGCCGGACTATTCGTGGACCAGATAGATGCCGGCTTCGGCCAGGCCTTCGGGCGAACCGATCGGCGACGAGGCCTCTGTCGCTGGGGAATGGATTTCGAGCTGAGACGGCGCCAACCTCGCGAGGATCGCCTTGGCGCTTGCGATCTGCGCCGTCGAACCGTGCGCCATGACCAGAAAGCGATCGGCTTTCACCGCCGTCTCGTACTGGAGCACGCTGTCCTTGGGCACGCCCAAACCGTAGAGTGCGGCACCGATGGCGCTCATGCCGCCGACCAGGGCAGCGCTTTCGATGCCGGAGACCAGCGTGGCGGCCAGATAGCCCAGCACGACGACATGGCCGAGAATGGGAACCGTCAGGAACAGACCGCCGAAGAACAGGCCCCAAAGCCCGCCCCAGAAGGCGCCGCGGGTACCCCAGAACGTGATCCGATTGCCGTTGCTGTAGAAGCCCAAGACCTTCTCCTCGGTATGGTAACCCTTACCGACGACGCTCAGATCCTTCATGTCGAAACCGCCCGCAGCCAGCTTCTTTACCGCCGCTTCCGCGGCGATATGATCGGCGAAGACGGCGACGATCGAGTCAACTTGTCCCATGTGAAGCTCCTTGATGATGAGGCCGCGTCGGACGACCCGCTTTTGGGTCGCGCGTTTCGGGCCGGCGGTAAAATCGCGATAGCCCATGGAGATCGGCTCCTCGGGATATCCCCTTGGCGGCTGGCCGCTCTGCAGGGTCGAAGACTAGGCGCACGCCAGCGCCGGGCGGCAGTGTCGGAATATACTCAAGCCCCCAAACCCCAACTCAGGGCACGAGAACGGCTGCCCCCTCGAACCGGCCTGCGCGAAGATCGGCGAGCGCCTCGTTCGCCTGCCGGAGCGGATAGCAGGTGGTCTTCGTGACGATGCCGATCTCCGGGACCAGCTTCAGAAAATCCAGCCCGTCCTGCCGGGTGAGATTGGCGACGGACAGCAACTGCCGTTCCTCCCACAGCAGCGCATAGGGAAAGCTTGGGATGTCGCTCATATGGATGCCGGCGCAGACGACGCGGCCCCCCTTGCGGACCGCCTTCAACGCCAAGGGCACGAGATCGCCGACCGTCGCGAAAATGATGGCGGCGTCGAGCGGCTTCGGCGGCATTTCGTCGGATCCGCCGGCCCAGGTCGCGCCGAGGCTGCGCGCGAACGCCTGGGTCGCCGTATCGCCGGGGCGTGTGAAGGCGAAGACCGACCGTCCCTGCCAGCGCGCGACCTGCGCCAGGATATGGGCGGCGGCGCCGAAGCCATAGAGGCCCAGCCGCTTGCCGTCACCGGCGATACCGAGCGACCGCCAGCCGATCAGACCGGCGCAAAGCAGCGGTGCCAGCGCCTGGTCTTCGCCAGTCTCGCCCAGCGGAAAGGCATAGTGCGCATCGACAATCACGTCGGTCGCGAAGCCGCCGTCGCGCGTGTAGCCGGTAAACAACGGGTGGTCACAGAGATTTTCACGACCACCGACGCAATAGGGACAGCTGCCGCAGGTGTGGCCCAGCCATGGCGCGCCGACGCGCTCGCCGATACGCAGCCCCTGGACGCCGGCGCCGAGCCTGCCGATCCGTCCGACGATCTCGTGACCGGGAATGATCGGGACCTGGGGATGGGGCAACTCGCCATCGACGACATGCAAATCCGTGCGGCAGACACCGCAGGCGGCCACCTTTATGCGGATCTGCCCCGGTCCAGGATGCCGATCGGGCAGTTCGGTCCATTCGAGACCGCCCCCATGCCGCGTCAACACCATCGCTTGCATGGCCTCATCCTTTGCGCGAAGGCTCGACCTTCAGTGAGACAGCAGCGAGCGGCGATCCGCAGCAAACCGGCGTTGGATTGCCCGAGTTGCAGGTGATTCGTCAGGCTCGTGTAGGCCATGAATATTCTCCCTTCGGGGGAGTCCGCCGACCTGCGGCCCCGGATCGGCGCGCGTTGCCCCGTCAAACGATAGTGATATCGTTCATGACATCGGTCGTTCCGGCCGCTGCCCACGCCGTGGCGAATGCCGCGGCCCGTTCGGAGAAGGAATGGACGGTCCCAGCGAGCCGGACCTTCCCGCCCTCCGCGGTCACCGAGACGGTCTTCGGATCGAAGAACCATGAGCGATGCAAGGCGTGTACGATATCGTCGCTGATGTCGGCGATATTGACCATCGGCTTGATCGTGGTCTGATTCGATACGCCGACAACGCCTGACAGCCGACGCACATCCTGCTCGGCGGCATCCCGTTGGAAATACCGATCGACCTGGCCGCTCAGCGTAATCCAGCCCATTTCGACCTTCACTTTGACGGAATCTTTCGGAACCGAGACGTCCCAGGAAAGACGCTCGGTCGCCGCGGCCGCGATTTCCTCGTCGCCGCGCTGTCTCTCGAACGGCCGTCTGACCTCGATTTCCTCCGCGACCGCGACCACGCCTTTGACCCGGCCGGCCGCCGTTTCAGCCGCATGTTTTTCCGCGAAGCTTTCGACATGCCCCGCCAGGGTCACGACGCCATGTCTCGCGGTAACTCCGATATGAGCGGCAGTCACGCTCGGCTCCCAGCTCAATTCGGCGAGAACGGCCTCTTGCAGCTTACGATCTTCTGTCATCTCATTCTCCCGGGCTGTGGTGAGAGGACCCGCTCGGCCTCGGTACGGGGCCGCTGTGACATTTCCGGCAGACTTGTGCGGTCTCGAGCCTTCCCCCGGCCAATTAACATGCTACGCGACAGGGGCTGGCCCACAGCAGGCACGGAAACTACCCAGCCCGGTTCGGTCCAAAAAGCTTCGAGAGCCCCAAGACAAGGCGCGTCCGTTAGCCTGGGTCGTTACGGGCATCGACCGCCAGGCCGTGAACCAACCCGACGCAACGCGGCCCGTCGGTTTCCCTGAATCCGCTTTTAGGTAATTTCCGAGTCTGCCGACCTCTTCCGACGGCCTGTAGAGCTTTTGCGGACAGATCAGACGCTGCGCAGCGAACGAAGTCGCGCTGATCGGCAACCGCGCGAGGAAGGGTTCGATTGATGGCCATACATGATCGCCACAGCATTAGAGGCGCGCTTGAAGCCGATATCTACGGCACCCAGGCCGCGGACGCCTCCGTGCCGAAATACAAGCTGGGTCAGGGCGAACTGCGTCCGGACGTCGCCCATGCGCTGGTGCGCGACGAACTGTTTTTGGATGGCAATGCCCGCCAGAACCTGTCGACCTTCTGCCAGACCTGGCTCGATACCGAGGTCCATGATCTGATGGATCTGTCGATCGACAAGAACATGATCGACAAGGATGAATATCCCGCGACGGCCGAAATCGAGAACCGCTGCGTCAATATCTTGGCCGATCTTTGGCACTCGCCGGCCGCCGCCAACACGATCGGCTGCTCCACCACCGGATCGAGCGAAGCGTGTATGCTGGGCGGCCTGGCGCTGAAGTGGAAGTGGCGTCAGCGGATGGAAGCGGCCGGGAAGCCGACGGGCAAGCCCAACCTCATCACCGGCCCCGTTCAGGTCTGCTGGCACAAGTTCGCCCGCTATTTCGACGTGGAGCTGCGCGAGATCCCGCTCGAGAAAGGCCGGCTCGGCATGACCCCGGAAGAGGTGCTGAAGCGGGTCGATGAAAACACGATCGGCGTCATGCCGACGTTCGGCGTCACCTTCACCTGCCAGTACGAGCCCGTCGCCGAAATCGCGGCCGCCCTCGACAAGCTCCAGGCCGACACGGGGCTCGACATCCCGATTCATGTCGATGCCGCGTCCGGCGGCTTCATCGCGCCTTTCATCGAACCAGGGCTCGAATGGGACTTCCGGATTCCCCGCGTGAAATCGATCAATGCGTCCGGTCATAAATACGGCCTCGCCCCGCTGGGCGTGGGCTGGGTGGTCTGGCGCGACAAGGCGGAGCTGCCGGAAGAATTGATCTTCAACGTCAATTACCTCGGCGGCAACATGCCGACGTTCGCGCTGAACTTCTCCCGACCGGCCGGGCAGATCATCGCGCAATATTATCTGTTCCTGCGGCTTGGCCGGGATGGCTACAAGCGGATCCAGCAGAACGGCTACGACACGGCGCAGCATATCGGCGGTGCCGTGGGCAAGCTCGGCCCGTTCGAGCTATTCTTCGACGGCGACAGTCTCAAGGGACTTCCCGCGATCTCCTTCGTGATCAAGGACGGTGCCCAACCGGGATATTCGCTGTTCGACCTGTCGGATCGGCTGCGTGTCCGCGGCTGGCAGGTGGCGGCCTATACCATGCCGCCGAACATCGAGGATGTCGTCGTGATGCGCGTCCTGGTGCGCCACGGCTTCAGCCGGGATATGGGCGACATGCTGCTGGAGGACATGAAGCGCGGCATCGAGTTCCTCCAAAAGCACCGGCCCAGCTCGCCGCAGACCGCCGCCGAGGGAACGACGTTCACGCATGATGGCGTCGCCGCCAAGCCCGTGCACCGCCAATCCGCCCTGAAGCCGGTCAGTCCCGCCGCCGACGCGCCGCTGAAAGAGAAGCGGCTCGCCTGACGCCGGGGGCCGCCGTTGCGGTCCGCAACCGGGCCCGACCATCGTCGCACCGCTGCTGCGTAAACATAGAGGAGGCCGTGATGGCCCTGACAAAAAAGGCTGTGGTTTCCACCTTCAGCATGGCGATGATGACCGGCGCTGCGGTTGTCAGCCTGCGCGGCCTGCCCATGATGGCCAAGGAACAGCTGACGCTGTTCATTTATGTCACCTTCGCCACCTTCATCTTCCTGATCCCCGCGGCGCTCGTCGCGGCCGAGCTCGGCAGTGCCTTCGGCCAGAAGGGCGGAGGTGTCTATACCTGGGTCAAGGAAGCGTTCGGCGCCCGATGGGGTTTCGTCGCGATCTGGCTCCAATGGATCCAGAACGTGGTCTGGTATCCGACCGTCCTGGCCTTTTCGGCGGCGGCAATCGCTTATGTCATCGGCCGACCGACGCTGGCGAATAACGGACCCTACGTGGGCGCCTTCTGCATCGCCGCCTTTTGGGCCGCGACCTGGATCTCGACACGGGGCGTCGATGCCATCGCGAAGGTGACGAGTTGGGCCTTCCTGGTCGGCACGGTGCTACCCGGGGTCGTGATCATGATTCTTGCCGTGATCTGGATCTACCAGGGCAATCCGATCGCGATGCTGCATCCGGCGGCCACGGACCCGGCATCCGTGATGTCGATGGCCGGCGGCCATGCGCATCCGCGCTATTTCCCGTTCATCACCGATATGGGCGACATCGCCTTCCTCGCCGGCATCATTCTGCTGTTCGCGGGCGTCGAGGTGCATGCCGTTCACGCGAATGAAATGACCAACCCGAAGAAGCAGTTCCCCGCGGCGATCCTCATCGCCTCCGTCATCATCATTCTGCTGTTCACGCTCGGGTCCTTCGCGGTTGCGACCGTGCTGCCCAACGAGCAGATCAATCTGCAGGAAGGCCTGATGAAGGCGTTCCAGCAGATCTTCGATCGCTTCGGTATCGGCTGGGCGACGCCGGTCGTCTGCCTGCTGCTCGCCTTCGGCGGGATCGGCGGCGTGATGGCCTGGATCAGCGGCCCCAGCCGCGGCTTGCTCTGGACTGCGCAGGAGGGCGAAATCCCGCCGTTCCTGGCCAAGACCAACAAGCAGGGCGTTCAAGTCAGCATCCTCGTCATCCAAGGCGTCATCGTCACGCTGCTGGCGGGGACTTATTTCGTCATGAACGACGTGAGCGTCGCGTTCTTCCTGCTCAGCGCGATGACGATCACGCTCTACCTGATCATGTACATGCTGATGTATGCGGCGGCGATCCGGCTGCGATATACCCAACCCGATCTGGTGCGGAGCTATCGCGTGCCCGGCGGGATCCTTGGCATGTGGATCATCGCCGGCACGGGCTTTGTCGGCGTCGTCTTTGCCTTCGTCGTCGGCTTCTTCCCACCCTCGCAGCTTCCGGTCGGAAGCCCGGCGCTCTACATCGCGCTGGTGGCCGGTGGCACGATACTCTTCACCGGGCTCCCGCTGTTGATCACCGTGCTGAAGCGGCCGTCTTGGCGGGCCGCACGGCCGTCTCCGGTACCGACCGTCGTGAAAGCCGCGTGAGGAGCGAGGGAGAGACGTCATTGGCCGTCGCCCCCGCATCGCCAGCACCGCAAAGAATCCGCGTTCGGGGCTCAAGCCGGCAACGGCATGGGCATACCAGCACGGCGGCATCGGGGATAGGTAGTTTCCGAGCCTATCCGACCCGCACCGTCGGCCCCTAGGATTTCGATGGGTTCACGCATGCCCAATACGCCGATCCGTTCCTGCAAAGCACCATGAGGGATAGCCGATTGTGAAAAGACTCCTCGCCGCCGCGGGATCGGTCTGCATCCTCGGCCTGTGCGGCTACTTCGTGCTCACCGCACCGTTCACCTGGTCGGCCATGCACGCGTCGCGCGACGTCGCCGATGCCGGCGCGCCGGATATTGCCAATGGCCGATCACTGTTCTATGCGGGCAGTTGCGGAACCTGCCACGCCTCCCCGGGTCAGCCCGACGAAACCCATCTGGGCGGCGGCTTGGCGCTGACCTCGGGCTTCGGCACCTTCTACATGCCCAACATATCGTCGGATAAAGCCGATGGCATCGGGAACTGGTCGGTGCCGCAATTCGTCCGGGCGATGCGCGAGGGCGTATCCCCCGCGGGCGAAAACGAATACCCGGCGTTTCCCTATACGTCGTTTCAGCGCATGAACGCCAACGATCTGCGCGACCTGCTCGGCTATATCAAGACGCTGCCGCCGGTGGCCGGCAAGGCGCGCGACCATGACCTCAAATTCCCCTTTACCCTGCGCCGCGGCGTCGGCCTGTGGCGGCTGGTCTTTCTCGACGGCAAGCCGCTCGCGCCGGAGGCGCAGAAAAGCGCCGGCTGGATGCGCGGGCGATATCTCGTGGAAGGCCCCGGTCACTGCGCCGAGTGCCACTCGCCGCGCGACGTCGCCGGCGCCATCGTCGCTGGAAAGCGCTTCTCGGGCGCCCCCGATCCGGAGGGGCATGGCTATGTGCCGAACATCACCCCGGACGAAACCGGCATCGGCTACTGGTCCCAGCGCGAGCTGACCGACTATCTGGGCACCGGCCTGACGCCGATCAACCTGCAGTCGGGCGGCTCGATGGCGGCGGTCATCACCAATTTGGGGAAACTGTCGCCGGATGATCGGGCCGGCATTGCCGAATACATCAAGAGCTTGCCGGCCATCGACGCGCCCGATGCCGGCGCGCCGGAGCCCAACCGCACGGCCATCGTACAGATGCTGCCGGCGAGCAAGAATATCGCGGCATCGCCGACCGCGGCGCTGGCGGGCGCGACCGAGGCCAACGTCCTTTATGCCGTTGCGACCAAGCCGCTCTACCTCGAGCGCCCTGCGGCCAGCGCTTCGGGGCCCGGCGACGGCCGGCTGCTGCCGGCGGCGAAGCTGACGGTCGTGGCCCGCGAGGGCGATTGGCTGCAGGTCAAGGTCGACGGCTGGCAGCAGCAGGGGTCCGACGCGGCGGTGTACGCCCTGGAGGGGCAACGGATCCTGGTCGCGGCCCTCGGCCCGGCGGCGGCCGCGAAGGTGACGCGCCAAACCGGCGTCGTGGATGCGAACACCAAACTGACCTGGTCCCAAACCAGCCTGACCGCCTGGGTCGACAAGGATGCGCTCAGTCCGGATATCGCCAAGGTTTGGGACTATAGCGGCGCGCTCTACGGCAGTTCCTGCGGCACCTGCCATGCGCTGCACCCGACGAACAGCTTTCTCGCCAATCAATGGATCGGCAGCCTGAAGGCGATGAAGCGGTTCGCGGCCCTCGACGACAGCCAATACCGGCTGTTGCTGGCCTATCTCCAATTCCACTCGAAGGACGTCGGCGCCCTGCCGGCCGGCGGCAAGCCATGAACGCTCCGTCCTGGAATGCCTCGATCGCGGAGTGGCTGGGCGGATTGTTCATGGCGCCGCTGTCGAGCGACGCGGTGGAGAGCTATCGCGATGGCCTCGGATCGATGCTGCTCGATACCCTCGATGACCAGCCGGGAGCGGCATCCGGCGCCCGGAGAATGCGCTTGGCCCTGCGGGCGGACGGCACCCCCTTGGAAATTCAGCGGGACTTGGCCGCCGCGTTTACCCAGCTGTTCGACGGTGTCGCCGGCCCGAAGACCGTATCGCTTTACGAGAGCACCCGAACCGGCGGTTCCGGCCGGCTGTTCCAAAGGCCGGTCAGCGACATGAACCGGCTCATGCGGCAGTTGAACCTGTCTACGGATGACGCCTTCCGGGAACCCTCCGACCACCTGTCCATGGAACTGGCAGTGCTTGGACGCCTGATGCGCCGTGGTCCGAGCCATGAGGCCCAGACAGCCTTGCTCGATGACCATCTCCTTGCCTGGGTTCCAGGGTTTTCCCGGGAGTGCGATGCCGCCGACCGCACCGGCTTTTATGCCGGTGCCGCGGCGGTGCTGACCGATTTTCTGTCGCGATGGCGGATGGAATTGCGGCGTGACGACAGGCTCGATGAGCGTTCGAGCCCCGACATCGACCCGGGACGCATCGGGCCATGAACCGCAGCACCGGGGTGATGACATGTCGATCCGAATGAATCAGGCTCACCTGACACGGCGCGCGCTGCTCCAGACCGGCATGGCGGCCGGCGCCCTCGGCCTCTCAAGCGCATCCCTTTTGACCGCGGGGGCGCGCGCCGCTACAGCCTCGAGCGTCGAGATCCTGACCGGGTCCCATTGGGGCGCCTTCCATGCCAAGGTAACGGACGGCCGCATCGCGAGCCTCCGGCCGTGGGACAAGGATCCCCGCCCCTCGCCGGCGCTCGACGGCATTCTCGATTCCGTCTACTCGCCGACCCGGATCAAATACCCGATGGTACGGCGCGCCTTCCTGGAGCAGGGGCCTGGCGCCGATCCGGCGGGACGCGGCGACGGCGATTTCGTCCGCGTGACCTGGGACCAAGCCCTGGACCTGGTCGCCAAGGAACTCGTCCGCGTCGAGCAGACCTATGGCCCCGGCGCCACCTTCGCCGGCTCCTACGGTTGGAAGAGCCCGGGCAAACTGCACAATTGCCAGAATCTCCTGCGCCGGATGATGAATCTCAAAGGCGGGTTCGTGAATTCGTCCGGGGACTATTCCACCGGCGCCTCCCAGGTGATCATGCCCTATGTCGTGGGGTCGCTGGAGGTCTACGACCAGACCACCGCCTGGCCCGTGGTGGTCGAGAGCACCGAGCTGATGGTGTTCTGGGGCGCCAACCCGGTGAACAATTGTCAGATCGGCTGGATCGTGCCCGATCACGGCGCCTATGTCGGCCTCGAAGCCCTGAAGAAGAAGGGCACGAAGGTCATCTCGATCGACCCGCAGCGCACCGAGACCTGCACCTATCTGAATGCGGAATGGCTGGCGCCCAGGCCACAGACCGATGTCGCGATGATGCTCGGCATCGCTCATACCCTCTACCTCGAAAAGCTCCATGACGAAAAATTCCTGGCGCGTTTCACGACCGGGTTCGACAAGTTCCTGCCCTATCTCACCGGCGAAGCCGACGGCACGCCCAAGACGGCCGAATGGGCCGAAGCCATCTGCGGGATCCCGGCGGCAACGATCAAGGATCTCGCCCGGCGCTTTGCCAAGAACCGCACCATGATGGCGAGCGGCTGGTCGATCCAGCGCCAGCATCATGGCGAGCAGGCCCATTGGATGCTGGTGACGCTCGCCGCCATGCTGGGGCAGATCGGACTGCCCGGCGGTGGCTATGGTCTGAGCTACCACTATGCCAATGGCGGCACCCCAGCGGCCAACAGCCCCGTGCTGTCCGGCATCACGGATGGCAGCAAAACCAGCCAGGGATCGGATTGGCTGTCCAGCAGCGGCAGCAGCTCGATCCCGGTCTCCCGCATCGTCGAGATGCTGGAGAACCCCGGCAAGCCGTTCGATTTCAACGGCACGCGCGCCAACTATCCCGACGTCAAGCTTGCCTACTGGGTCGGCGGCAATCCCTTCGCCCATCACCAGGACCGCAACCGGATGGTGAAGGCCTGGCACCATCTGGAAACCTTCATCGTCCATGACTTCCAGTGGACCGCAACCGCGCGCCGGGCCGACATCGTGCTGCCGGCAACGACCAGCTATGAGCGCAACGATATCGAGCAGATCGGCGACTATTCGCTGAGCGCCATCATCGCCATGAAGAAGGTCATCGACCCCGTCTTCGAGGCGCGCAGCGACTATGACATCTTCGCCGCCATCGCGAGCCGACTGGGCAAGGGCGACGCCTTCACCGAGGGCCGGACCGAGATGGATTGGATCCGCAGCTTCTATGAGGCGGCGATGATCCAGGCCCGGGGCCAAGGCATGGAAATGCCGGTCTTCGATGCCTTCTGGAACAGCGACGACGCGCTCGCCTTTCCGGTCACCGACGTCGGCACGGGCTATATCCAGCACAAGGATTTCCGCGACGATCCCTTGCTCAACCCGCTCGGCACGCCGTCCGGCCGGATCGAGATCTATTCCAGCGCGATCGCCAAGATGGGCTACGACGATTGCCCGCCGCACCCGACCTGGATGGAGCCGATCGAGCGCCTGGGCGGACCGACCACCAAATACCCGCTGCATATCGACAGCAGCCATCCGAAGTACCGTCTGCATTCTCAGCTCTGCGGCACCGCGCTCCGGGCGACATATGCCATCGCCGGCCGCGAGCCGTGCTGGATCAATCCCGAGGACGCCAAGACGCGCGGCATTGCCGATGGCGATATCGTCCGGGTCTTCAACGACCGCGGCCAGATCCTCGCCGGCGCCCGGATCACGGAGGAAATCCGGCCGGGCGTGATCCGCATCAACGAGGGCGGCTGGTTCGATCCGGTCGATCCGCGCCTGCCCGGCAGTCTCGACCGCTACGGCGACGTCAACAACCTGACGGTCGGGATCGGCACGTCGAAGCTGGCACAGGGCAATTGCGGCCATACCGCCGTCGGCGACGTCGAGAAATATCGGGGTCCCGTGCTTGAGGTCGACGTGTTCCGAGAGCCCGCCCCCGCCGTGTAGCGACGCGATCGCCGGGTCTGGGCCCGGCGCCCGAATTCCTCATGATTGGAGATCGATATGTCCGAGAACAGCCTGTCCTTCCGGCGCACGAACGCGTCGGATCTCCTCCGCACCGGGCTTTATGCCGGCCTCGCCGGCGGCTTGGCCGAAATCATGGTCGTCTGGGCCTATTCGGCTTTGACCGGCGGCGACGCGGCGATCGTCGCGCGTCAGGTCGGTGCGGCCGTCGGGCTTGAAGGGGCGTCGGCCATCGCCGGCATCGCCATCCACCTCGGCCTCGCCGCAGCGCTCGGGATCGGACTGACGGTCGCATTGCGGATCCTGGCCGGCCGGACTCCGGGGGATCACGTTCTGCTCGGCTTCATGGCCGGCAGCCTCGAGATCGTTTGGATGGTCAACTTCTTCGTCGTGCTCCCGGCGCTCAGCCCCGGGTTTGTCCACCTCCTGCCCTATCCCGTCACGCTGGCGTCGAAACTGTTGTTCGGGCTTGCTGCCGCCCTGACCTTGCGTATCCGGTCGCACCGGGCCGGGCTTCAGGCGGCACGGGCGCCATGGCCGCAGAGCGCCGCGGTCGCCGATTGAACCGCGGCGATGGGTAATTTCCGAGGCTGGCGATGGCAGACCCTCTGCCTAGAATCGGCCGGATGCGCTCGTCCGAGCGAACGCTCGGCCCCAAGGAGACGCGCATGAGCAAAGCCAATTCGGGTTTGGTCGATAAGATCCAAACCATCACCAGCAGCGCCTTCCAGACGCTCATATTGGAAGGTGACGGACCGATCGCCGTCGAGTTCATGTCCTATGGCTGCGGCTACTGCCGAGCGATCGAACCCATGCTTCAGGAGGTCGCAGAGATGCTGGAGTCGAAGGAACAGATCTTCAGGGTCAATATCGATTCCGAAGAAGAACTCTCGGGCAGCTTCGACATCCAGGGCACGCCGACGTTCGTCATGTTTCTGGATGGAAACGAGGTCGGACGGGTGGAAGGGATACAGCCGACATTGGCCAGCGTCATGGCGGCCGTGACCGATCCCTTCGAAGCCCGGAACTGAGGCCGACAAATGCCGAACCCGACCAGTCCAATCCTCTTGTTCGATGGCGGATGCGCCGTCTGCGGCCATATCGCCCAGTGGGTGCAGAAATCGGCCCGAAGCAAATCGGGCGAGACGACGATCCTGGTGCGGCCGGTCGGGAACGATCCGGCCGAGTTGCGCACGCTTAATCCGGACCTCGATATCTGGGACGCCTACGCCAAGAGCCATCTGCTGATGCCCGACGGCTCGATGAAGATCGGTGGGGAGGCCATAGCCGAGGTTCTGCGCAGACTGCCCGCGACGAAATGGTTCGCCTGGTGTTTCGCGATCGGCATCTTCGGGGTCCGCCCCTTCCAGCTGCTGCTCGACCTCGCCTACACGATCCTGGACGACGTCCGCCCTGTTCTCGGCTGCGGAAGCTGCGGAACCCCGGCTTATTGGGTCAGACCGATCACCAGGCTGGTCAAATGGGCTAGCGCCCGTTTCGGCACAGGCCCCGTTCCGATCCGGCCTCCTCACTTTAAGGCATTCCCGGCCGCCGGCCTCGGGCCACGAACGGCCCGAGTGTCCGGAAGCAAGGCCGGCGCGGCCTGAATGATCAAACGACGATGATATCGTTCACGACATCGGTCGTTCCGGCAGCGGCCCACGCCGCCGCGACGGCCTGAGCCCGCTCGGACGGTGAGCGGACGGTGCCGGCCAGCCGCACCTTGCCGCCGTCCTCGTCGATCGAGAGCGTGCTCGGGTCGAAGAACCAGGAGCGGTGCAAGGCGTGCCTGATGTCCTCGCTGATGCTGGTCACGCCCGCCGTGGGCTTGATCGTGGTCTCGTTGGACACGCCCAAAACCCCGAACAGCCGCCGAACATCCTGTTCTGCCGCGTCGCGTTGGAAATGCCGATCGACTTGGCCGGTCAGCGTGATCCAGCCCTTCTCGACCTTGACCTTGATGGCGTCCCGCGGCACGGAGACGTCCCAGGCGAGCAGCTCGAGCGCCGCTGCCGCAATCTCGGAATCGCCGCGGCGGCGATCGTCCGGAAGCCGGACCTCGATTTCCTCGGCGACCGCGGCCACGCCCTTGACCCGTCCGGCAGCGGTCTCAGCCGCCCGCTTTTCAGCGAAGTTCGCGACATGTCCGGTCAGCGTCACGACGCCATCCTGTGCGGTGACGCCGATGTGAGCGGCGGTCAGGCTCGGCTCCCAGCTCAATTCGGCGAGCACTGATTCTTGCAGCTTACGGTCTTGCGACATCGGACAAATCTCCAGGACAGGATACAAGGGGGTGTTGCTGGCGCGCTGGTCCCGCCGTCAGCGCTGCGATGGCAGAGATGGTCGGGCGCTCGATTCCAAGGTCGGGACGATGCTGCCGACCCGAGCAAAATATCGAATGCCGACCGCCCGCGGCAGGCTCGGGAAATACCTATCGATCTTCTCGGGGCCGCAGAATCGCGAGCGGCGCCTTGCAATTGCGGTTGGCGCGGCGTGGGTAGTTTCCGAGACTGTCCCTGCTGCTCGGTGCCGACATAGACTCGATGCATTCGAGGTTTTAGGGCCGCCGCGATCGATGGCTCGGTCTTCGCGACAGCAACTCCGGAGCCCCTCGATCTGCTGCAAACAGGGGTAGGTATGTTGGAGGACCCATATAAAACGCCAGGTCTGGCGCGCGACGCCAGCCAGGACGATATCCGCGGGGCCGATCACAAGGCGGAATCGGCGGCCAACCCGCCGTCTCCCGAAGACGCCATCCTTAAGAGCGAGCGCATCGCTACCCTTGAGGACGCGCTTGCCCAGATGCGCGACCGATGGATGCGTTCCGAGGCGGAAATCGCCAATGTCCGCCTTCGTGCCAAGCGCGATGTGGAAGAAGCACGCCAATACGCCGTGCAGAAATTCGCGACCGACGTGGTCGAGGCTGCCGAAAACCTTCGGCGCGGTCTGGACAGCCTGCCGGCCGTTGCGGCACAGGAGCCTGCGAATATCGCCAGCCTCCGCAGCGGACTGATGGAAACCGAGCGCGGGTTCGTCGGCCTGCTGGAGCGCAACGGCATCAAACGGGAAGATCCGACGGGCTCGGTCTTCGATCCCAATCGCCACCAGGCAATGGCCGAGCAGGAGGATGGGGATCATCCGGCGGGGACCGTTCTGCATGCCTTGAGCCCGACCTGGACTTTGAACGGACGGCTGCTTCGACCGGCGATGGTCGTCGTCGCCAAAGCACGGGTGTCGCCCGGCGCGGCCGGTACGGCCCGGCTCGATCAGACCGTCTAAACCGACGGTCAGAAACCTCCTCCGGCGGCCTGCCGGTCGATCCACAGGCCATCATACCCGGCCGCCTCGCACCGCCCCAGGCGGAGCGCGGCCGGCAACAAGGACCAATTTCATGGGTAAAGTCATCGGGATCGATCTCGGGACCACGAACTCCTGTGTCGCCACCATGGAAGGCGGCGAGGTTCGGGTGATCGAGGTCGCCCCTACGGCGATCCGATGGTTTGGAATTCCCGTTCGCTGGGAGCCGGATGTTGCGCGATTTTCTGCGGGCCGAAAGCATCGAGATCGGCCGCGATCGCGTCATCCCTATGATGCGGGGCAATGACGGCGGGGATGGGCGCGGAGCCGAAGTGATCATGGGGCGTTGGGTTTTGCCCGGTTCCGGCCGGTTAGGGGATTTGAACCTGTTTTCACAAGTTCTTGATTTCATTGAATATCATTAGACTTTTTTGGGCGCGAGACAGCAAAAAGCCCTCGAAAGAAGTTATCTTTCGAGGGCTTGATCTGGTTGCGGGGACCCGCAACCAACGATTCTTGCGATTAGTCCAGCGGCAGGTGCCAAGGCTGGTCGCGTGAGGCGAGAAACCCGTGATCGGTGACCGCCAAGGCCATTAGTCCGTGCGCGAGATCTTCAATCCGGGGGCACGACAAGAGCTGTACCCAGATTCACGCTAACTTGGACAGATCAGGAACATCTGCCGGGCAATCGGCGACGGGAGAACAGCGGCTAGCCGCGGGGCTGCTTGGATACACAGAACGGTGTCCGCCAATCGACCGTTTGGCGGACAAAGGCGGAAATTGCGATGCGAGGCGCTGCGGTCGCAGCTGAAAGCTGCAAGCGTCGAAACGAAAGCCGAACTCCAATAGTGCCCTCGCTCAATGCGGCGTCACGATATGCCAGGTGTTCGCGACGAACGTCTCGGCGGCTGTGCCGAGACCGCCGAACGAGGTCCCGTTCGTGCCGGCACCGAAGCTTGCCACCGATTGGACGAGGTGTTGCACGTCCGCGCCGGCGGGGGTGGCGGTGATGTCTCCGCTATTATTGATTTCCCAGGCCTGCAACGCGCCGTTGTTCAGAAAGAACAGGTCATGGCCGCCCGTGCCGAAAAGGTTCTGGCCCACCCCGACCACCGAGCCGCCGTTTAGGGTTACGGCCGCGCCATTGGAGGTCAGCGCCAGCGGCCGGAGGATTTGACCGACGCTGTTGAACTCCCAGATATCGACATAGCCCGAACCGTCCTTGAGCACCAGGTCGTTGCCGCCCTGGCCCAGCAGGTTCTGCCCCTCGCCGATGATGGTCGCGCTGCCGATGGCGGACGGGTTCCCGTTGAAGCTCAAAGCCAGCGGCCGGAGGATTTGACCGACGCTGTTGAACTCCCAGATATCGACATAGCCCGAGCCGTCCTTGAGCACCAGGTCGTTGCCGCCCTGGCCCAGCAGGTTCTGCCCCTCGCCGATGATGGTCGCGCTGCCGATGGCGGACGGGTTCCCGTTGAAGCTCAAAGCCAGCGGCCGGAGGATTTGACCGACGCTGTTGAACTCCCAGATATCGACATAGCCCGAGCCATCCTTGAGCACCAGGTCGTTGCCGCCCTGGCCCAGCAGGTTCTGCCCCTCGCCGATGATGGTCGCGCTGCCAATGGCGGACGGGTTCCCGTTGAAGCTCAAAGCCAGGG
>Ga0302313_10000078_pt1 | contig 88565 bp, 73 predicted proteins | sample III_Palsa_N2_2_FD_200454 | JGI IMG/M metagenome (GOLD analysis project Ga0302313, IMG submission 200454) | Peat permafrost microbial communities from Stordalen Mire near Abisko, Sweden - III_Palsa_N2_2 | ecosystem: Environmental > Terrestrial > Soil > Palsa > Peat permafrost | place: Sweden...
GCCTTATGCAGCGATGCCGCTCGTCTGCGGGTCTTCCGCGCTTGTTGCTGCAGGTGTGGCAAGCTTGCGGCGCAGCATTTGTGTGACCTGCTTGAGGTAGTCGGTCGCGCTCTCGAAATCGCGTAACTCAAGACTGGCGCGGGCGTTTTTTTGCAACTGGACCAGTTCCGGATGAGTTTCCGAGAGCGCCAACTCAAGCTGATAAAGCGCTGCATGCACGTCGTTTTGCTGGAATTTGCAGAACGCCAGGTCCAGATACCAATCCGCTTCCACTTTGACCGGGCCGGTCATGAGACGCTGCAATAATTGGGCGGCGTTCTGATAGTCTCGATCTTCATCGATCAGGCTACGCACCACATCCTGCAATTCCTTCGCATGCCGCCCGCCTTGTTGCGCCAATTCCAGCAAACGCGGGGTGAATCCGTTCAAGGCATGCAGCCGGCTCGCCATGGCGTCGCGCCGGGTACCCTTCACCTGGGTCCCCGGGGGCAATACGTGTATGTCGTAAATTTCGGCGGCGAATGGGCTGAGATCCAGCCAGCGCGGTTGCAGCGTCTCGCGTTCAAGAATGTGCAAACCGCAGCCGATGCCGCGCGGCATTGCCGACGACGGGCTTACCTTGTCGCCGCTACTCTTGCTGCGGTCGCGAATGCGGCTGGTGCCGACATACATGTTATGGGCGTCGCAGGCGACACCGCGCAGGTAACCGTCGAGCTTGGGGAAGGCGGCGCGCGCGGGGCCGGCGACATGTCTGACCGAACCCGACATCGAGCCGACGCAGAGCAATTCGTCGCCGATAGCAAACAAGCCGTGTGGATGATGGATTCCTTGAGCGGAGGCGGCCCGGTCGTCCAGGCAGATTACCTGGCCCTGGGTTGCGTTGCGCCAGGACCCGTTGGTGCGTGGTCCGAACATCGACAGATAAAGCTTGCCTTGGTGTTGGCGCAGCGAATTCATGTGCAATGTATCGAAACCCGGTTCGAGTTCGAAATAGACACGCTCTTCGGGTTCGCCGCCGGCCGGCCAATCGACGCGAATCACCTGGTTGGTGCCGCTGCTGACAACCAGCAGAGCGCCGTCATGTTCGATCACCGAGTGACCGTCGCTGACCAGCTTTAATTCCGCCATCCGGCACAAACGCAAATCGTGATCGAGTTCGCCGATGCAACTGATGCTGTGCATCTCGCGCACCGCATGAAAGATCACGATATACCCGTCGCCACGTGGGCAGATGCCCATGCCGCCATAGACCGGCAGCCCCGGTTGATCCAGCTTGACCCATTCCAGGGCTTCGCTGTCGGTGTCGAATTTGGCCAAGGCATAGCCGGGTGGGCTGGTAAAACAGAAGCTGATCAGCAATTGGGTCACAATGCGCCTCGCTGGAAGTGCGGAATATCGATAGGAATGTTTACCTTGGCATGCCGGCCAATCCGACATGTTTCAAGCGGGTTTGCCGCCTGAGCCTTGGCCGGACGGCAACGCGGCAGGGTAGGTAGTGTCAGCTTAGTTGGCCGCGCGCAGGTAGTCGCGAGCCGGGGCGAATTGGCGTCGCGCCAAACGAAACATCAACGCACAGTACCGACCGTGCGGCGCGGACTTCAGGATGCCGTACCGACATGGCTGTACACGCGTCGCTTCGGCGGGCGCTTGAGCTCTTCGCTTCCGGCGGCACACAACCGCGTCGGCACGGGCACACTCAAGGCATTATTTCCGCAGGCACGTTCGGGAGTTGTGCATGGTAGATCCGGTCAATCGAAGCGGCGCGGCGGACACAACGCCGGAGCCGTCCGCCGCCAACGAAGGCGTCGGTGGTGGTGGCGGTCCGCGCTCAAGCGCGCGCAGCAGGTTCTCTTCGTTTTTCGATTCGTTTGGAAGCGCACCGCGCACCAGTCGCAGTAATCCAACCGAAGGCGCCAGACCGACAGGCAGCGCCAGACCGACAGGGAGCACGCGCAATAATGCGCCCCCGGATAAAGCCCGGGGCGCCTCCGACAGGCCGCGGGACGGTTTCGACTACGGCCGCCCCGACATGCCGCAACCGCATTATTTCGGTTTTCCCCGTCCGCTCAGGATGCGCTACGGCGGCGGGTTTGGCAGCGGGTCCTATGGCGGTGGTTTCGGTGGCTTCGGCGGCCGCTTTGGCGGTGGTTTCGGCGGCGGCATGATGGGGCGCATGATGTTGCCTGGAATGGGCATGGGCCTTGGGATGATGGCGGGTAACCTGTTGATGCCCGGCAGTTTCGGCTTCGGCGGCCAGTTACTCGGCATGGCGGGATTCGCGGCGGGGGCGGCCCTGAGCTACCGCAGATCGAACCGCTTTGGTTCTTCCTATTCGATGGGAGGGGGTATGCCTTACGGCGGTGGTTACGAACGACCTTACGGTCCGTCCCCGTTCCGCTTCGGCTCCTCTTACGGCTCGCCGATGGGGATCCCGGGGCACTATCCCCAGCATTGGGGCTACGGCGGATATTTTCCGCAGGAACGCCCCTACTTTATGCCGAACCCCGGCACTTGGCATCAGCAATCCTACGAGGGGGCGTGGCGCCAACCTTATCCCCCCGGCGGCATGGGCGGTGAACATGCGCATACGTCCGGAACGCACGGCGCCGAAGGACCTCCTCCACCCGAAAAACCTGACTGGCGCGGCATCTTGGGGCTGGGGCCGGATGCAAACGTGGCGGACGTTAAAAAGGCATACAAGGCCGCGGCGCTCAAATGTCATCCCGACAGGGCACCTGCGTCGGCAACTAAGGAGGAAATAGACGAAAGAACGGATAAATTCCAGAAGCTGGGCGCAGCCAAAGAAGCCGCTTTCAAGGATTTAGGATATGAAGGCACTTGAAACTGTAAGGGCTTAAAACCGCAACGTGTAGCATGGCGTGGAATTAACTTCCCACGCCAATGTCCCCAGGTATACCGACGTGGTGTCGGGATACCTGGGCCAGTTGCTCAAGCTAAGCTGCCGCCCGCATCATCTGGTCACTCGGTAAATGTGAATTTTTCAGGAAATAGGTAACCGACATGGTCGGCGAATCGAGGCAATAAACTGCGTGGAACCAGCCGACCGGCAACACCAGCAATTCTCCGGGGTGGACGCAGACTTCGATGGGCCGGGCCTGGGCGAACGCCGGGTAGCGTTGATAGTCGGGCGCCTCGGGACGGACCCAGCAGCGCTGATGATTGTTATAAGCGCGCATCACGTAAAGCGCCGCCGCCTGGTCGGGCGAATACAAGGTAAATTTCTTGCGACCGATGACCTGGTAAAGCAGGGCTGGGCGCGGATCGCGATGCAACTTCGTCGCTGCCACGTGCGGCGCTACGGCACCGAGCCATAGCTGAGGTTGACGGTAGGCTTCCGGGCCGAAAAAATGCGGAATGAAATCGGCGCGCATCGCTTCCGGCAGTACGCAGCCCATGGTATAGGCCGGATGATGGCCGCGCAGCATGCGGTCGGTTGCGGTGTCGTGTTGTTTTACCCGTTCGACAAATTGCCCCAGGGTTTCGCGAAACTGCGCGCCGCGTTCGATCAACGGCAACTCGCCATAGCGCTGCGCCAGTCGATCCAGGCCCCAATGCTGATATGGCGTGGGCAGATCCAGGCCGGTTGCGATCAGCGGTTGGCTCAGCGACAATGCAGCTTCAATGCACTCCGCGGTGGGCTGCGCGATACGCTCGACGGCAGTGGCCCGATAAGCGGGGCGCACCTGTTCGGTGACTGCCTGATACTGTTGCGCCAGTTCGGGGATGGGCCGCAAGAGGGCGACCACCAGCATGAACAAGAGTTCGGCGCTGCCTTCCACGCGAAACTGCCGGGTCAACTCGGGAGCACGATAGTCCAGGCGGTGATTTTCCTGCACCAGCCAGGCAATGGTTTTCAGCTCGGTGACGACCCGGGTCTGTGGTTGCGGGTGCAGGCCCTCGCTCACATGCACACCATCACGGCTGATCCGCAACACGATGGGATACTGGCGCGTGCCGTTGACGATTATTAATTGGCACACCGCTTCGATGCCTTCCGGATTTTCAAAACCTTCCGCGATCAGGCCCAGAAAACGCCGAATCAGTTGCGCGTCCGGGGTGTCGACGGGTGACAGGTCAGTGCTCTTCATGAGTGGCCTGCGCGGTGGGTTTGGGCACCGGCCGCATCGAGCGCGGGCAATATAAAACACGCTTGACCATCGCTTCAAATGCCTCCAGCGGCAAGGCATCGTAGGACGCATCGAAAGACGGCGCATCGTAATATTCGCAGAAATCACGGGTTGCATCGAAGAAGGGTTGCCCGATGAAATCCTCGCGAACATGCTTGTCGCGGCCGATGTGATGATAATAATAATAGCCCTGGAATGCTCCGTGATGCAGCACGATGGCATGGTTTTCGTCGGACACGAAAGGCTTCAGGATAGACGCTGCGATATCCGGATGATTGAAGGTGCCGAGCGTGTCGCCGATATCGTGCAATAAGGCACACACGACATACTCGTCGTCGCGGCCGTCGCGCAATGCGCGTGTCGCGGTTTGGCGGCAATGCGTCAGGCGGTCGACCGGGTAGCCGCCATAATCCCCCTCCAGGAGTTTGAGATGGGATAAAACACGTCCAGCCAGTCCTGCGGCAAAAGGAATGAATTCCCGCACGATGATGCGCCAATCATCGGCTGTGCTGTCGCGGATATCCTGGAAGTCGGCGTGTGGCCCTGAGCGGTCTAGTGGCTGCATAGTGGTCCCGGTGCTCGACCGCACCGGCGATGAGTTGATATAGGAACCGAGTATCGGCTGCGCGATCCCAGCCGGCCATGCGATCCGCGAAAATATGCACTGCGGCGCGAAGCGCTTCGGCCCCCATATATCGCCTACTCCCTACTCGTTCGGCCGCCGTGCCGCTTCAAAACGCGATGCCAGCTCATGCCGTAGTTTTTTGCGCAGGCCCGCGGCTTCAAAGCGGCGCTGTTCTTCCGGGGTGGAGGGGCGCAATGGCGGGACCGCCAGCGAACGGCGCTCGTCGTCGACCGCGACCATGGTGAAAAAACAGCTATTGACGTGGCGCACCACCTGGGTGCGGATGTTTTCCGCAATCACCTTGATGCCGACCTCCATCGACGAGGTCCCGGTAAAGTTGATGCTGGCCAGAAAACTGACCAGCTCGCCCACATGGATGGGTTGCAGGAACATCACCTGATCGACGCTGAGCGTCACCACGTAGCTGGCGGCGTAGCGGCTGGCGCAAGCGTAGGCGGCTTGGTCCAGCAGTTTGAGGATGGTGCCGCCATGGACGTTGCCGGCAAAATTGGCCATGTCAGGTGTCATCAACACGGTCATGTTGAGTTGGTGCGCGGGCATATCCATGGTGTTTTCCCCAATATCGATTAACGGGCAGCGCCGGCGGCTTGATCCGCTCAGACGGTTTTTAGTCGATTTTACCCAGTGGCGGCAAGCTTTCAAAGGCCAGGGTGTTTCGACCCAGGGTGTTTCGACTTTTCGCGGTTAATCATCGCACAAACGCGCGGCGCGAGACACCACGCCGTCGAATGTGTCCAATTGACAAGGAATGGCGCCCGCGGTACGCGACAGATTCCCGGCGATCAAGGCGCTTCCTTCAATGGTTGCCCGGTGCCCGAAGATCGTTCAGGTCTTCGCCGGGCTTCAATCGGCCGTTGCCGGGCGAATCGTCGAGGGGCTTTTACACCACCGTCGACAGACCCAGGGTCAGGATCAAGGCGACGATTGAAATGAGCGTCTCACACACGGTCCAGGTCTTGAAGGTCTGCGGTACCGTCATGTTGAAGTATTCCTTGACCAGCCAGAAACCGCCGTCATTCACATGCGACAAGATGAGCGAGCCTGCTCCGGTAGCGAGCACCAGCAACTCCGGACGCACTCCGCCGGCGCTACCCGCCGCAGCCAATGCGATCGGTGCGATGATGCCGGCCGCGGTTGCCATGGCCACGGTTGCCGAGCCGGTCGCCACGCGGATCAGGGCCGCCACCAGCCATGCCAGAAGCAGCAGCGGCACATGCGCGCCGGTGGCGACTTCGATGATCGCCTTGGACACGCCGCTATCGATCAGAACGCGTCCGAAACCCGCCCCGGCACCCACCACCAAGGTGATGTTGGCGGTCGGCGCCAGACACTCGTTGGTAAACTTCAGGATCGTCTCGCGGGCGAAGCCACGCGTCTTGCCGAAGGTGTAGAAGCTCAGCAGCACCGCCAGCAGCAGAGCCATGTCCGGGTGCCCGATCATCCGCAGAACATTGTTCGCGGTGCTGTTGGGGGCGGCGATCAGGTCGGCCCAGCCGCCGATCAGCATCAGCAAGACCGGCAGCAATACCGTGAGCAGCGTAATGCCGAAACCCGGCAGAGAGCGTCCGCGTGCCTGTGCATCCTGTTCGACGAACTGGCTGGCCATGGGGTTTTCACCTTCCAGCACCACATACTTCGCGATCAACTTGGAGAACAGCGGCCCGGCCAGCGCCGCGGTCGGAATGCCCACCAGCAGCGCATAAAACAAAGTGTGGCCGAGGTCGGCGTTGTATGCCGTCACCGCAAGCAAGGCCGCCGGGTGCGGCGGCACCAAACCATGCACCACCGACAGGCCGGCAACCATGGGAATACCGACCTTGATCATGGAGGTATTGGTACGTTTCGCCACATTGAACGCGATCGGGATCAGCAGCACGAAGCCGACCTCGAAAAACACCGGCAGGCCCACCACGAAGGCAATACACATCATGGCCCAATGCACATTCTTCGGCCCGAAAAGGCCGATCAGGGTGCCTGCGATCCGTTCGGCGCCGCCCGATTCAGCCATCATCTTGCCCAACATGGTACCGAGACCGATAACGATGGCGATATGACCCAGTGTGCCCCCGACGCCGGTTTCGAACGATTTCAAAATCGAGGCGGTAGGCATGCCGGCGGCCAGCGCCAGGACGATTGAAACGATCATCAAGGTGATGAACGGGTTCATTTTGAAGCGGGCGATCAAGACGATGAGTGCCAGCACTGCGAGCGCGGCATAGACCAACAACAGGCTTCCGTGAACGGATCCCATGTTTACCTCCCTGGAGTGTGCGCAACGACGATATTAGAAGTGGTGGCGGATGCCGGCGACTGTAACGAATTGACCGTCTTCGCTCGACGCGCTACCGATTCCTTCAATCCATGCATGGGCGCCTGAAGCATGTTGGTAGATGCCGTTCAGATAGAGATCGGTCCTTTTGGACAGGGCATATTCGCCGCCGATGCTCAACTGATTGTAATTCGCATTGCCGGCCGTGGCGGTATTGGCATGCTGGCTAGTATAGATGTAGCCCAGGGTAAGCAGCGTTGCCGGCGTAAGTTGGTAACGCACACTAGCTTCATAGTTGGCGAACTTGAGTGCGCCGCCGGAAATGATGTCGAACGTCGAATTGGTATAAAGCAATGCAATGGTCGCCAAGCCCACGGTGTAGGCACCGCCGGCACCAAACACCTGATTGCGCGCAACGCCGCTGATAATCGAAGAGGACAAGCTGTAATAGTTGTCCGAAGGTGCCGCGCCGGCGGTGCCGCTGGCCGGCTGGTCGACCAGGGAATATGCCGCATCCAGCCGCAGTGGGCCATTCGCATAATCGGCACCGGCGCTCCAGGCGCGGTTGTTGGCAAATTCGCCGGCCGTATTCGAGAAGGCATACATGGCATTCGCGGTCAGGCCCGAAAAGGTCGGGGTGGTGTATTTGACTGCATTTTGGGTGCGGTAAGTATTATTCAGGTCGTCATTGTCGTAGATCGCGTTGGCATATTGGCTCAACGCGCCGACTCCGTTGATTTGCAAATTCGACAGATAGTCTTGTGCGCTATTGTATTGGCGCCCCAGCGTCACTGAACCGGCACCCTGGTTGTTCAATGCCACCCAGGCGCTACGGCCGAATTCGCGGCCGCCTTGACCGAAACCGCCGGTCTCCGCGCTGAATCCGTCTTCCAGCTTGAAGCTGACAGAGTTGCCGCCGCCGAGATCTTCGAGACCGGTAAAACCCCAGCGCGAACCTTGCACATTACCCTGGGTTGCCTGATAGGCCGCTTCGCCTTTTTGATTGTTGCTATACGTGAAGCCGGCATCGATGATGCCGTAAAGCGTAACGCTGCTTTGGGCTTGTGCCGTGGATAGGGTGGCGCCGAACAGCGTGGCGGTTGCGGCAGCAGAAAGTAAAGTTGTACGCATGATCGAAATTCCCCGAATGATTAAGCAATAAAAGGATGTCGTTTTTAATTAAATATAGGTAGTAGTACTTATTACTTTAAACAGGAATGCTCCCCCGGCCCTGCCTCAATCTATCCGGGTGGTTGTTGCTGCAGCTGAACTACCTCGGCCAGCTCTGCGTCTTGTCCGCGGTGCGGGCCGTCAAACGAGGTTTTCAATCAGGCCACCGGCGACGTGCGGCGGTGCGGCCTGCATCGCGGCCGGAAAACGGTGTCGCCATCGGCTGGGGCGCGGTGCGCGCATGTTCAAGCTCAGCGACAACGCGCTCAAGAACCAATTGCTCTTCACCGGGATGGAGATTGCACGGGTCGAGGAAAAAGAAATGTTGTTCGGCCTCGTGATCGCGGGCGATAACCGCTGCATAACCGGGCTTGCTGCGTGCGAGGGCATCCACCAGGTCCCATGCGGTGATTCTTGCCGCGATGCGGTCGACGGTTATTTTCAGGCGTTCGAGCGGGTTGCCTGTGGGGTCCGCATCGATCTGGGCGCGAATGCCCGGGAACAGGTTCAAGCGCTCTTGCCAGAGTGTCAGGTAGCCGCGTTCGAGCCGGCGCACGGCCTGATGATCGCGAGCAGCCCAGGTTTGCAGCGCGACAATCGCACCGGCAATTCCTTCTTTGCCGACTTTCATGCCGCGCCCAATGCCGCCGTTCTGGAAATAGGCCGCCCGCACCAGAGCCTTGCTGCCCGCCACAATACCGGCCGTGGGGCCGCCGAGAAATTTGTGCGCCGAGTAGAGTGCGATATCGGCGCCGGCCGCGATAAATCCTTTCAAATCGTATTCGGAGGCGGCGTCGACGATGACGGGCACGCCTTTGGCGTGGGCGATCGCGATAAATTCTTCGAGTGGGATCATGCCGTATTGCTGGGTATGATGCGAGACCACGAATAGCGCGGCCGTGGTGCGTGAGTTGATCGCGCCGGCCAGCTGGTAGCCATGGGCTTCGGTGGCGGCGCCCACCGCGATTGCCCGCGCGCCGCACAAGCGGATCGCCTGGTCCAGCGGGGCACCGTAGTTAACCAGATGGCCGGTTTGCACCACCACTTCATGTTTCAGGCTGGCGCTATCGGGCAGCTGTTCTATCAGGCCGAGGTCGTCGCCGGTCATGGTGGCGGCGATGCTCAGGGTAATGCCGGCGGATGCCGAGGCGGTGATGTAGCCGGCCTCGCTGCCGCACGCCGCGGCGATCGCGGCGCAGGCGCAACGCTGTAAATCGTCGATCTCGACAAATTGCGGCAAAATTGCGGCGATGGCTTCGATAACTTCCGGTCTGGCAATCGATGCGCCTAGACCTGTCATGGTCCCCGAGGTATTAACGATAGGGCGCAGGCTGAAGCGGGAGCGAATATTCACGGAGCCTCCTAGGTAAGTTTATTTCTTAATTATGGAATAGATGTTGCAGTTATGTATTAATCTAGCATATACTAGATGAATGTCAATTGGACAAATTAAGCTTCGGAGAAATACACCATGGCCCGCACCGGTGCCCTAGATCGCATCCTGCAAATCCTGGACGGCCTGCAAGAGGCAGCTCGGCCGATGACCGCCTATGAAGTGGCGCGGGCGGTCGGCGCGCCGTTATCCACCGTCTACACCATCATCAACGACATGGTCGACAAGCACCTGTTGTCCCGTACTTTGGACGGCAGTGTCTGGTTGGGTCCGCGTTTATACGGCTACGGCCTGTCTTATGCCAGTTCGCTGGATTACCTGACAGTGGCCAACGAAGAAATGAATCGCTTGGCGGCCGAGGTGGGCGAGACGGTACAAGTGTGCGGGCGCGACGAAGGCATGATGGTGGTGCTGCTGATGTGCGAGGGCAGCGGGCACTTCCGCGTCACCTCGCGCGTCGGTTCACGGGTGCCGCTCAACTGGACCGCGTCCGGGCGTTTGCTGGTAGCGCATTTGTCCGATGACGAGCGCACCGCATTCTTTGCGCGTTATGCCAAACCGTCGCCGACCGGACGCGCCGAAATCCGTCCGGAGGTGCTTGCCCACAATGCGCGGGCCGCCTTCGACGAGCGGCTCTCGGTGCAGATCGGCGAGTCCGATGCCTCGGTCGCCTGCCTCGCCGCGCCAGTGGTCGACCCAGCCGGCGTCTGCAGGTTTACCATTTCCGTGGTCCTGCCCGAAGCCAAGGCGGTACAGCACACCGAGCGCTACAGCCAGGCCGTCCGGGATGCCGCGGCGCGCATCGAACAGCGCCTGGGCTGGCGCAGCCAAGCCAATCTCGCCGCCAATGCTGCTTGAGCAGCCGGCGAAACCTTCCTTGTTATCGTCATCCTTCATGCACAGCTCACCCGAAACCACCTGTTACGACCGACTCCGCCTGCGCGGTTTGTCGCTGCCTGCCGTGCCCGCACCCATTGGCAATTTCAATCACGCTACCCGTGAAGGCAATTTGTTATTTTTGTCGGGGCAAGGGCCGGTAACGTCCGCCGGCATCTTGATGACGGGCAAGGTCGGTGCCGGCGTTACCACTGGAGAAGCCTACGAACATGCGGTGCTGGTCGGTCTGAACCTATTGGCCGTGCTGCATGAAACGCTCGGTGACTTGGCCCGGGTGACGCGGGTGGTGAAGCTGCTCGGCATGGTCAATGCGACGCCCGATTTCACCGAGCATCCGCAAGTGATCAACGGTTGCTCCGACCTGCTGGTGTATGTGCTGGGTGAGGCCGGGTGTCATTCCCGTTCGGCGGTCGGGGTCGGCTCGCTGCCGAATAACATTACCGTGGAAATCGAGGCGATCGTCGCCATCCGGGATTGAGCCGTGACCGGGGCGGCCCCGGTCCCGGCCGCTAACGAAAATCGACCCGCAGGTCGCCCGAGCGGGCGAGGAACCGGCCCGCGCGCTGACCGGTCAAGCGCTTATGCCGGTAAGACAAGACGCCATTGACCCAGACTGACTCAATGCCGTGGGCCAGTTGGATCGGATCGCTGAAACTGGCGGTGTCGCGGATGGTTGCCGGATTGAACAGCACCAGGTCGGCCCAGTGGCCCACTTTGATCGCGCCTCGCCGGGTCAAACCAAAGCGCGCGGCGGACAAGCCGCTCATCTTGCGTACCGCTTCCGCCAGCGGAAACAAGCCCACATCGCGACTGTAATGGCCCAGCACGCGCGGGAATGCGCCCCATAGGCGCGGGTGGGGCAAAGGGTCGTTGGGCAAACCGTCGGAGCCTATCATGGTCAACTTATTGGCCAGAATGCGGCGTACGTCCGCTTCATCCATCCCGTAGTAAACGGCGCCCGCGGGCTGCAGGCGTCCGGCAGCTTCCAGCAGCGAGACTTGCCATGAGGCGGCGATCTCGGCCAGCTTCCGGCCGCCGAGTTCCGGATAAGGTTCGCTCCACGTAATCAGGATGTCGAAATCGCTTGTCACCTGTTTTAAATCCAGGGTCGAAGAGCTGGCGGAATAAGGATAACAATCGCAGCCGGTGGGGTGCGACATGGCGGCGCGTTCGAGATGTTCCAGCACCTCCGCGCTGCGCCCCCAGTTGCCGGCGCCGGCGCATTTCAAGTGCGACACGATGACCGGCGCGCGGGCGTGGCGGCCTATCGCCAGCGCTTCGTCCAGCGCCTCTAGAATGCCGTCGAATTCGGTGCGCAAATGAGTGGTGTAGACGCCGCCGTACTCATCGAGTACTTCGGCCAGCGCCTTGACCTCGTCGCTGCTGGAAGAGAACGCTGAAGCATAAGCGAGACCCGTACTCAAACCCAGTGCGCCATGTTCCAGCGCATCGCGCAGTTGGGCGCGCATCGAGTCGATTTCTTCAGTGCCGGCGGTGCGGTCGAGGCGATCCATATGATTGTTGCGCAACGCCGTGTGCCCGACCAATGCCGCCACGTTGACCGTGGGCATGGCATGCTCCACCGCGCGCCGATAAGCGCCGAACGTCGGATAGCTGAAATCGCCGGCGTGGCCCAGCAGGTTCAACGGGTCGGGCGGTTCACCCCTGAGCGAGACCGGGCTGGCACTGATGCCGCAGTTGCCGACTATGACGGTGGTGACACCTTGCGAGATTTTGGGCAGCATCTCGGGCTGGCGAATCACATTGGTGTCGTCGTGGGTGTGCACATCGATGAAGCCCGGGGCGAGAGCCAGACCGGCGGCATCGATGTCACTCTGCGCCGTGACATCCAGATGGGTTCCGATAGCCGCAATGCACCCGTCGCGCACGGCAACGTCGCCCGCATATTCGGTCGCGCCGCTGCCGTCGAAGATGAGGGCATTGCGGATCAGCAGGTCATAGCTCATGGTTATTCCAGCGGGTTCAAACAGATGTGATGTGCAAGGTAGTTTCAGGCGCGGCTGTTGCGAGCGCACGATGTACCTCCGGCGCATACGGGATCGGTGCTATTGCGCCGAAGCCCGTGGTCGACAAAGCCGCGGCCACGCCCGCATAGCGTGCCGCCTGAAACGGATCGTCGCCGCGCACCAGACGCGCGAGCAAGGCGCCGGCGAAACAATCTCCCGCGCCCGATGCATCGATCGCCTTGACCGGGTAGGGTGGGATATAGCGCCGCTCCGTGGGGCTTGCGACCAGACATCCTCGCTCGCCCAGTTTAAGCACTACCAGTTTGGGACCCAGCGCCAGAATCCGCTCGACCAGCAGCTCGGGATCGGCGACGTCGAACAATAGTGTGACATCGTCCAAACTAGGCAAAGCCAGATCCGCCAGCGCCAGCGCCTGGATCATCCGTTCCCGCGCCTGAGCGAGCGGCCACAGCGCCAAGCGCAGATTGGTGTCGAAACTGATCTGCACGCCCGACGCGCGGGCGGCTTGCATCGCGGCGAAGGCGGTGTCGCAGGCCGTGGCGGAAATGGCCAGACTGATGCCGGAAACATGCAGCCAGCGCGTGTTGGCAATTAATTCCAGCGGCAGTTGGCCGGCCTGCATTTTGGCCGCGGCCGAATCGCGGCGACGATAGTGAAAATGATGGCCGGTTTTGTCATGTGTGACGAAGTAGATGCCGGTGGGCGTTTGCGGCGTGACGGGCACCTGGTCGCAGGCCACGCCTTCGCGTTGCCACAGGTCGAGCAGGCTCGCGCCAAAGGGATCGTCGCCCACGGCACTGAGGTAGCCGCAACGGACCCCCTGGCGCGATGCCGCGATCACCGCATTCGAGGTATCGCCGCCAAAACCTTGCAAATAATGATTGGGCTGTTCCGGTAGTTGGTTGAATTCAACCATGGCCTCGCCCAAGGCCAAGATATCAAACTGTGTCGGCATCACGCCGCTCCTGAAAATAGAACGTGGCACGGCAAAGGCGCGCATTCCGCTTCGCCGTGAGCGAACTTGCGCCGCGACTTGCCCGGCAGACGGCCAACTGAGTTGCGGGAGGTTGCCGCACTGGACAGTATAAGGGTCGTGTCGTCTGCAATTTATCGATCATTTATTCTCCTACTGGGTACTATAAATTTCAATAAGAGAATGAATTGGATGATACCGGATTAGGCTCGGATGTCAATGGAATGGATCCGGGGTGGGCGCTCCGGCATGAATGCATGTGCTCGCGAGGTGCGGCATGCCATGCGAATTGGCAACGCAAGAAATTTCTTCGCATCCAGTAACTTTGCCGTATTTCGGATGATGTTTTTAGCGCCATCGCGATCAATTCCCATAATGGGTAAAGCGCGTGTTCAGTTATGCGCGTTCTCATATGACGCTGCGCCTCTTGTATAGAAATAGAGCCGTGGAATCCTTGATTTTCTTATTATTTGTAGCTACAATAATTTATGTACATCACGTTCGACCCGGAAAAAAATGGTGCAAATTTCGCCAAGCATGGTGTGTCGTTGACTCTGGCGCGGGAAATTGATTGGTCGATGGTGATGGCTTACGTCGATACGAGGAAGGATTATAAAGAGGTACGTGAGGTCGGCTTTTATCCGATCAACGGTCGCCTTTACTGTGTCGTGTTCACCCAGCGGGGCGAAGCCATGAGGGTTATCAGCCTACGCAAAGCAAGTGATCGGGAGATTGATGATTATGAACGTCAAACCTAAGCTGATCAGGAATACGCCGGAAGAAGAGGCGGCGATCCAGCAAGGTATTGCCGCTGATCCGGACACCTATGAGGTGCCGACCGAGGACTTCAAGAAAATGAAGCCGTTAGGCCAGCGTGGGCGACCACGCATGAACTCCCCTAAAGAATTGGTATCGATCCGCTACGACGCACAGGTAATTGCATCGTTTCGTGCCATGGGTGAGGGCTGGCAGACCAAAATGAACGATGCCCTGGCCGAGTGGTTGAAGGAACATCAGTCTGCATAAAGCCTTCTCTGGCTTAGGCTTGATCCTCAGTCAACCGCCACCACGACGGCAAGAGTTGTTGCACCTCGCGCTGCCGGTAGCGGTCATCGATCAGGTGCAGGGTTCCGGTGTCGTGTTCGGAGCGGATCACTCGTCCGGCTGCCTGTACCACCTTACGCAAGCCCGGATACAAGTACATATATTTATAGCCGTCGCCAAAGCAGGTATTCATGGCGAGGCGCATCTGTTCGTTGACTTCGTTGATCTGAGGTAATCCCAGGGTCGCAATAAACGCGCCGATCAGCCGCGCGCCAGGCAGATCCACCCCTTCCGAAAATGCGCCGCCGAGGACCGCAAAACCGACCCCCTGGCTCTCCAGGGTAAAACGCGCCAGGAAATCCTGGCGTTGCGGATCTGTCATGCCGGGAACCTGGCTCCAGATCGGTACCGAGGGGTGGCGCTCCCGCATCATCGCGACGACGCGCTGCAGATAGTCAAAGCTGCTGAAAAACCCCAGATAGTTGCCGGGCTTGGCTGCATATTGGGTGGCGATCAGGTCCGCGATGGGTTGCAAAGAGCGCTCGCGGTCACGAAACCGGGTGGAGACGCCGCCGACGATGCGTACCGTCAATTGGGCGGCATTAAATGGGGCGCCGACTTCGAGCCACGTTGTGCTCGCAGGCAGACCCAAGGTGTCCTGATAAAAACCGAAGGGCGCCAACGTGCCCGAGAACAACACTGTCACGTGAGCAAATGCATAACGCTCGGCCAGGAATGTCGCGGGTACCACGTTACGCAGGCACAAGGTAGAGAGGACGGTGGATGGGCTGGCACCGCGTCCCTGCTGCAGCGTGACATCGAAGATCGAGTGCGGGCCGAATTGTTCGGCAAGACGAGTGAAATACAACGCTTCGAAGTAGAAGCGCAACAATGCGTCGTCTGCGGCGAGGGGTGACTGGGCTCTATGTTCGGTGAGCAAACCCAAGGCTTTTTGCAGCGCGCCGAGTAACTTCGACGGCGGCGTTTCATGCACTTGGTAGTTTGAGGTTTGCTCACGATTGAGCGCATTCCAGTGACGATTAACCAAGGCCAGTGCACGGCCCAGTTCCTTGGGCGCCATGTTTCGGGCGGATTGCAAAGCGGATTGCGGCAGCGTCGAGGTGTACATCTCGCGCGCCCTATCGACCAGGTTGTGGGCTTCGTCCACCAGCACCCCAACTCGCCATTGATTAGTCTGTGCCAGGCCGTATAGCAAAGCGCTGCTATCGAAATAGTAGTTGTAGTCGCCGATCACGACGTCGCTCCAACGCACCAGTTCTTGTGCCAGATAGTATGGACAAATACCGTGGGCCAGAGCAGTTTCCCGCAGCGTATCTCGATCGAGGCGTGAGATTTCCAGGGCCGCCGAACGGGCTTGCGGCAGCCGATCGTAAAAGCCGCGCGCCAGTGGACAGGATTCGCCGTGGCACGCTTTGTCCGGGTGCTCGCAGGCTTTGTCGCGGGCGGTCAGTTCAAGTACGCGCAACGGTAACGAGGGGGTTTTATGGTGCAACAGTTCGAGGGCGTCCAACGCGAGGGCGCGCCCGGAACCCTTGGCCGTGAGGAAAAATATTTTGTCGAGCTGGGTTTCCGGACAGGCTTTCAGCAGGGGAAACAAGGTGCCGACAGTCTTGCCGATACCGGTGGGCGCTTGAGCCATCAGACATGCCGCATCGCGCGCCGCGCGGTAAACCGCGACCGAGAGTTGCCGTTGCCCGTCGCGAAACGTGGCATGCGGGAACGGCATTGCACTCAGCGCCACATCGCGTGCTAGCCGATGTGTTTGCTCGCGCTTTGCCCAGTCGAGAAAATCCGCGCATTGGGCATTAAAAAATGCTTCCAGGGCAGCCGCGCTATAAGGACGCTCCAGAATGGTTTCGTGCTGGCTGCCGATTTCAAAATAGACCAGTGCCACGGTCAGCTCGGCAAAGCCACGCTGTCGACACAGCAGATGGCCGTAGATACAAGCTTGCGCCCAATGCAAGGTACGGTGATTGTCGGGAATGGCCTCGAGCTTGCCACGGTAGGTTTTAACCTCCTCGAGCCGGCAGCGGACAGGATCGTAGCCGTCCGCACGCCCTCTGACGAGGAGATCTTGGTAGGTGCCGCTAAGGGTGAGTTCCGACTCGTAGCCGGCTTTTCTGCGGCCGGCTACCGCGGCATGACCGGCCATGCCTTCGAGGGCTGTCGGCGCCGGAGTAAAACGCAGGTCGAGATCGCCACGCTTGGCGGTGAACTCGCATAGGGTGCGCACGGCGACTACGTAGTCCATACGGGCTTGTCGGAGGGCGGCCGTGCGTCGCCGTGCGGTGTCGAGTCAGCGGTCCATCGCACGTGAATCACTTTGACCGACATGCCTTGGTCGACGCAATATTCCAACCAGCGCACTTGATTATCTTGCAAGCGGTCGCCGGGGCCCTTGACCTCGACCAATTCGTAACGGCACTCATGGGGCCAGAAACAGATGAGGTCGGGCAGGCCGGACCGATTTGTTTTGAGATCCTCAAGCATTCTGTCGAACCAGCGTTTCAGGTGCGGCGCCGGGATGCAATGGAGGGCAAGCTGCAACAGTTCTTCGCTCAAGACTCCCCAAAAAACGAAAGGAGATTGGATTTCCATTTTGCTGCGAAAATTTTGCAAGATGGTGTGCCGATACTGGGCGCCATCGAGTTGTGCCAGACAGCGGGTAAATATCTCGGCGCGGCGGCTACGAAAGTCGGGCGCATGGAGATCGGCCGGGCCATGCTGAAATGGATGAAAAAATGCGCCGGGTAACGCTGCAAAAATGGCATCCCAGCACAACAGCCCGAACAATGAATTGATTAAGGCATTCTCGACGTAGTGGACCGAGGCACCGGTTTGCGCAAGATGGCATTGCACCGCCTGTTCGACGCTGATCGAGCCGTTGCGCGGCAAGCTTAGCTCAATGTGTTCGATCCGGTTCGAGACTCGCCGTATGGCGGGCTGGGCCGGATGCCCCAAACGCCGGCGTAATCGCGGGATGATGCGCTGTAGTCCCTGCCTTTCGGCATCGCTTTCCGGCGCCTGCGCGGCCGAAGTGGCGGCGTCCAGCGCGGCCTCGAATCGTGCGCAGCGCTCCAGGGTTCTGATCGCGCGATAACGCGACCCGGCATAGGTCGACGCGGCGTAAGCAAGCAGGGCGGTATCCCAATCCTGTTCGCGCTCGGCGCGATAAGCAATCTGAAACAGCAACTTGCCGCGCCGTGCTTCCAGCCAGGCTTGGCCGGGGCCGACCGCGGCGACTGCCGCAACCAGTGCGGGCAGAGTCGAGGCGGGGCAAGGCTCCGCCAGTTTTTGCCGGCATTCAAGCAAGTGCAGATAGAAGTCGACGTCGGCCCGCTGCGTAAAGCCGCGCGAGGTGGGGTCGAAACTGACGGTTTCGTATTTAAATACACCCAGATCGACCAGGATAAATTCGGCCCAGGTCTGGCGCAGGTTGCCGAAATACATCAACCGCAATCGTTCGCACAGCGGCGCGATGGTAACTTGAAAGACCCGGTCTGGCGCGACCCGGTCTGGCGCGACCCGGTCTGGCGTGACCCGGTCTGGCGCGACCCGGTCCGCTCCACGTTCATACCAGGCGGAGTAGGGCCGCGCCGGCATGGCATCGGCAAGAAGTATTTCCAATTGCCGGCTCTTGGTCGCGGCCTGAGAAACAATAGCGGGAAAAATGCAGCGCAACTCAGCTTGGGTGCACAACGCAAACAATTCATCCAGCGTCAGCACCGGATCTTCCAGCAGCCAGCCCGCGTTGAGTAACGCCGCTGCCGCTTGGTTGATGTCGCCGATTTCGTCGTAGATCAGGCGTTTGCCGCGGAAAAAATCGCCCTTGCGCATCAGCATACGGACCAATAACGCTTGAGAGGCGGTGGGGATCTGCTGGAATTCTGCGAGAAATCTGCGTTCATCCTCTATGAGAATGTCGTCGTAGCGTTGCCCAAGCCAAGTCAATGCCGACTTGAAATTGTGCAAATAGTAGTAAGGATCGACGCTTGGCGGCTTCATGTGACGAGTACTGTATATGCATACAGTGTAGCATCATATCAAGCGATGTTATTTCTGTCGATCCCGCATGTAAAAAGCGGCTTGAATTGAACGCGCCGCTGCATGGATTGCCGCATTGACGGTAGGAGCGATAAATGCTCCTTGGCTTGAGCCGCGCCGAAACATGGTTTGGGCCGCGGCAAGGACAAGTTGCATCACGGACGGCATTGAGGCCTTCGTGCATCTCTAAATTGCGGAGCATCTCCATGGCGATCAAGCGCAGCGGCCCTACCACCGTCGATGTCAACAATGAACGCCTGTCGTTCGAGGACGAAACCATGGCCTGTGATTTTGTCACATGCTTATTGCACGGAGATTTCGAGTCGTGTTCCAAGGAGTTTCCCCCGGAATCAACCGAGTATATCGGCGACGAAATCGATGATGAGCTGTCGCGATAAGCGATTAGACAATTTACCGGTGACGAGTAGCGATAAATAACCGTAATTTTTGCAAATAACCGGTAAATTGATGTGCGCGCCGGTGAGTCCAGGCGATTAATTCCGCGAATACTCGTGCGAATTATATGGACTAGCGTCGACAGCTGGCGTTAATTGCAATTTATAACCCGGAAACACGCGCCATTGGGTCAATGCCGCGCGTGTGCCGCACGCGAGCTGGGACATACGGAAGCAGACGATCGGTTTCTTTCTTCACCACCGCATAGCACTCGCAACAGAGATCTTCGAGTGCGGCTCGATCCAGCACGGTTAAACGTCCCCGCTGATATTTAATCACCCCCAGCCGCTGTAACTTTCCTGCGGCCTCGGTGATTCCTTCACGCCGTACCCCCAGCATGTTGGCAATCAATTCCTGCGTCATGGTCAGTTGATTGCCCAACTGCCGGTCGAGCGATAACAATAGCCGCCGGCATAGTTGTTGGTTGATCGAGTGGTGCCGATTGCATACCGCCGTCTGGGCCATCTGAGTGAAGAGTGCTTGAGAATAGCGCAGCATCAACTGCAGCATGGCCTCCTCGCTGTTGAATTCCTCTTTAAAGCACTGGCCGCGGAGCCGATAGACCAAACCTGCACTTTGGACTACTGCCCGGCTGGAGGTGCTTTCCCCACCCATCAGGATCGCGATACCGACGAAGCCTTCGTCGCCGACCACGGAAATTTCCGTCGATGCACCGCCTTCCGTGACATAAAGCAGGGAAATGACAGCATCGACCGGGAAAAAGACGTGCTGCAATAAATCGCCCGACTCATAGAGGACCCGGCCTAAAGGCAGGGTCACCAACTCGAGGTGGGGCATCAAGCGGTCTTGTACCGCCATGGGCAGCGCCGCCAGCAGATGGTTTTTTAACGGTGTTATAGGTTTATACATAGCGGGCGCCGTTTAACTTGCGAATGAAAGGTTTGCCACAGCTTTCAATACAGCAAAAAACGTGCCCAGGTCCCGGTGTTATGCCTCCAGTCGGCTATTCCGGGGGGCGGTAATATTTACCCGGAGCGTGAGCCGCCCCTGGTTCAACTCGCGAGCAATGCGGCGAACTGAAAGGGCGGCAGTGGCCGGCTAAAAATATAACCTTGCCCTTCTTCGCACTGTCGGTCCATCAGGAATGCCAATTGCCCGAGTTTTTCAATGCCTTCGGCAACTACCCGCTGCTTCAGGCTATTGCCCATTGCAATCACTGCGCTGACGACAATGCCGTTGCTACTCGACGATTCAATTTCATGCATAAACGATTGATCGATTTTCAACACGTCGATAGGAAATTGGGTCAGATAACTTAAGCTTGAATAACCAGTGCCAAAGTCATCCACCGCCAATTGCACACCCATTTTTTTGAGTAATTGCAGCACGGCTGCACTGGATGCCGCATCGCGCATCAAGACCCGCTCGGTAATTTCCAATTGCAACTCGACCGGCGCGAGCCCGGTATCGTCGAGTATTTTGCGTACGGTTTCGACAAAACCGGAGTGGAGAAATTCCAGGGCGGAAACATTGACCGCAATCAGGCCGAGATTCAGCCCGGCACTTTTCCAACGCATCGCTTGCTCGCAGGCTTCGCGTAACACCCACAGGCCGATCGGCACGATCAAACCACAATCCTCGGCGATGCCGACAAAACGCTCAGGCATAATCAAACCCCATTCAGGATGGATCCATCGCAGCAAAGCCTCCGCTCCGGTGATTTTGCCATTGGCCAAGTTGACCAGCGGTTGATAGTGCAAAATGAACTCGCTGCGCGCCAGGGCATGGCGTAAGCCGCCTTCGATCAACTGTCGCTCGACAGCCTGGGTATTCATTTCATCTTTGAAGAATTGATAGTTGTTGCGGCCTTTTTCCTTCGCGTGATACATCGCCGTGTCGGCGTTTTTCATCAATGTCGTGGCATCATTGGCATCGGTCGGATAAACGCTGATGCCGATGCTCGGGGTGATATGCAGTTCATGTTGTGCGATGGCGTGGGGGGCGGCCAGTACAGCGATGATCTTATCCGCGGTCAGAGCCGCATTTTCCGCATGCATGCCCTCGGCCAGGAGCAATACAAATTCATCGCCGCCTTGGCGGCTCACCGTGTCGGAACTACGCACGCAATTACATAAACGCGCAGCAACCGATTTCAGCAGCATGTCGCCCACTTCATGTCCCAACGAATCGTTGATCAGCTTGAAATTATCCAGATCGAGGAAAAACAAGGCTAGCTTGGTGCCGTTGCGCTGCGCCAACAAGATCGCTTGCGCGATGCGATCTTCCAGCAAGACTCGATTAGGCAGGTTGGTCAGAAAATCGTGTTGCGCCAGATGAGTCATTTTCAGCGTCATCGCGTGTGCCGCCGTGACGTCATGAAACACGATCACCGCGCCTTTGATTCTGCCGTTGGAATCATGAATCGGGGCCGCCGAATCCTCGACTTGAATCTGACTGCCGTCACGTTTGATCAGTACGGTATCGCAGGTCATGCCCATCGGCTCGTCATCTTGCAACACCCATTCGATGGGATTGCGTCCATGCTCATGAGTTCTGAAATTGATCAATTGCATGACCGTATCGATGGGTAAGCCCTGCGCTTCTTCACGCCGCCAGCCGGTCAATTTTTCGGCTGCCGCGTTCAGATAATCGATATTGCCGCGTAGATCGGTGGCGATTACCGCGTCGCTGATTGAATTGAGCGTGATTTCGGCGCGAATCTTTTCACCGTAAAGCTTTGCTTCGACGGCTTTGCGTTGAATGATGTTGCGCAATGACTGGGACACCAGGTGGCCGCTGAAATGACCTTTCGAAAAATACCCCTGGGAGCCGTGCTGCACGGCCTGGATTGAAAGAGCCTCATCGTCCGGCGCGCTTAAAGTCATGATAGGTGTTTGCGGCGCAGCGGCGAACAGACGATCGAAGGTTGCGATTCCCTGGCTGTCAGGGAGCGCCAGATCGACCAGCACCACGTCGATATCACCCTGACGCAAACGTGCGATCCCGTGCGCGAGCGAGGTCACCGCTTCGATCAGAAACGGGCCGTCGTGCGCTTGGCCCAGCGCTTCCCTGAGCGTATTGATGTCGCCTGCGTCGGCAGTGATAATCAGCACTCGATTCGACATGTGACCTCTCTTCTGACCCGTTCAGCGACGCCGGGCAACGATGCTCGCGCCGTTGCTTTCCACGCTGCGGGTGTCTCCTGTTTCAATAGGAGAGTTGCAAGCCAAAGAACCATCCGCCGCCACGCGCGTCTCCGGCGACCCGAACGCGATACTGAACCGACGCATCGACAAACGAGCGCGGCGCGTTATACCGGTTTTCGCGAAAATAATAGCGGCTGCTGACTCCTGCGCCCACCCCGCTCGGGACGCTGCGGTCGATACTGGAATCGTAATCGGCACCGGCAACTAAAAAGGGGAATATCACCAGATCGGGTGAGATCGAGTCCATCCGGTAGCTGCGCCCGGTTTTTAAATAGGCTGTCGCGTAATTCGACGGATCGATAAAATAATGACCGGCTTCCGCGTACATCGCGACGGTCCACCAACTAGGTACATCCAGCCGCCGCTCGGTGCCGATACCTGTCGAATAGGCGGCGCGCCCGAGCCAGTTGGCATGCGTGGCCGAACCCAGCGGCACGATACGCTCCAAGGCGAAAATGGCATTGACGTCGGCCAGCGGTTTGCCTCGCACGCCCAGCGCTACCTGGTTGGTGCTATTGCCGCTGGGGCCGTCCTGCACGCCAAAACTTTCGTTATCGCGTACATAAACTTCAAGCATTCGCTCATCGAGGCTGCCGAATGGACGCCAATATACCTCTGCGCTGCTCTGGAAGTTATTGCTGGAAGCAACGCCCTGCGTCGGCGCGACACCCAGGCCGCTTTGCGATGCTTGACCGCGATAATTCAATGAGGTGCTGGCGCCCCAGTTGCGCGTTACTTCGGCATGAGCTTGACGTTCATCCTGCAATTGAACGGGGGACGCTGCCGGTGTCCCATCGGGCGGGGCAAGACCGAGATCGATGGCTTGCTTGAAATAAGCGGCCGCGAGTTCATTTTGCTGGGCATGTTGTGCCGCATACGCCAGATCCGCGGTGGCGGCAGGCGGCAAAACGCCGTCTGCCTGTGCCTGCTGGAAATAGGTCAGGGCAAGTTTAAGGTCCCCGGCGCGCAACGCGATATAAGCGGCGTCTCGTGCCGGCATGACGCCCAGCATGCCGTCGGCCACGGTAGTTTTTGCGACCGCGCTCGCGCCTTGCGGATCTCCGGCGCTAACGAGCGCATCGATCAAATCGAACTGGTGTTGCGGAACCAGCGGGGCGGCGCGCGCGGCCGCGCGTGCGGCGGCAAGCGCTGCTGCCGTGTCGTGGTTTTGCACGGCGGCATAAAAGGCCTGTTGCGCCGTCAGACCTGCATCGGCCGGATAGATCTGACACAGCACACCGCCGGGATAGTCGTGGCAGATGATCTGCGGTAACGCCGCGGCGATAGCACCGATTGGCGCCGATGCTTTGAGCGTTATCCCGCCCGCTGTCGTTTGCTGCCGGATCCGGTAGCGGCGGGTGCTGACCATGGCATCGCTTGGATCTCCCAGCGCGGGCATTGCGTCGAGCAAGGTGCCGGCTGCGGACGTACCGTCCGATCCTGGTTGCTGGGCCAACCACAAATCGGCCACAATCAGGCGTGCCATGCGGCGCTCCGGGAGCGGCGCCGCGTCTATCTTGAGCACTTGCGCCACGTCCGATGCGCCGCCTGCCATATCGCCTTGCGCTTCCCGTACCGCCGCGCGTAACGCCCATACCGTCACGGCATTGGGCTGCACCGCCAATAACCTGCCGGCTTGTGCTTCGACCTGGGCCAAGTCGCCTTGTTGCAGCAGAAGCTGAATGAGCTGCAAGCGGTAATCGACTCGATCCGGCGCCGCGTAGCCGACCGCCTGGGTCGACAAGCGGAGCGCAGCGGCTGTATCGCCGGCAACTTGCGCGGTCCACGCCTGGATCGAAAGCGGCGGCGCAAGCTTGGTCCCCAGATCCAGCCGGCGTTCGCGTAATTCCGGCCGGTCGCCGAAATATCCGGCGGCATCCAAATCCGCCTGGAACGCGGAAGCATCGTTGCCTTGTGCCGCGAGCGCGTCGATTAACAGCAGCCGTAGACGCAATATGTGCGGGCGCAGTGTGATGGCTTGCTCGACCTTGCTGATCGCCATCTCGTAGTCATGCCGGGCATAGGCCTGGTAAGCCATTTTTGCGGGTTCGAACGCGGCCCCGTCAAGGTCGGATCCGGCACCTGGATCGGTATCGATGCCTTCGGTGGGCGGCGCGTCGAGTTGCCGGCGGCGATCCGTCAAGCTTGGGTCAGGCCCGATCTGGGCGATCGCCTCCGTGAGCGCCTGCTGTGCGGCCGGCCGATCGCCGGCGGCAACCAGCGCATTGGCTAACAAAACCCGCAGGCTGGCGACATCGGGGCGCTGCCGGATGGCTTCGCGTGCATCAGATGCACATAAGGCAGATTGATGCTGGGCGCATTCCAGATAAGCCCGTTGCGCGACAATCAGCGCCGTACCCGAGAGCGGTAAGGGGACGGTGTTCCACGACGCGGCAAATACGGGCACGGCGAAGCAGCTCAGGCTGGCGAGAGCGACGGTCAGCTTTTGATATCCGGGCAGGTAGGCGCGGCAGGCGGAGCGAGCGCGAAAGCGCGCGCGCTGGGTGATTCGCGGCATCGTTCGGTTGCTCATGATGCCAACGCGATTTGATCGCGGAGTTGACGTTGCCGTGCGACTGCCGTGGATAAGGCGTGAGGTGAAATGACCGTGCGCGCAACCATATAGTCGCCGATTCGCCCATCCCGATCAGGACGGTAATCATGCAAAGCCGCCTCAAACACTTCACGGTGAACGTCTCCTGCTTCAACCAATAGATCGCCGATCAGGGGCACGCCGCGCAATTCTCGCGCCAGTGCGCCGCCGCTTCCATCGCCTTTGTGCACCAGGCGCAAGCCGGTGGAAATTTCACTTTCACGGACGATGCGCTGGACCAACGGCCGACCCGCGAGCGAGGTCGCATCCTGAAACGCGTCGTCATTCAAGGCGCTGGCGGTCAGCAAGATGGCATGACCGTGAGCATCTTCTCCTTGGACCAGCACGCGATAACGAACAATCGCCTGAACCGGCAATTGGGCATGATCGCGCAACAGCAAAGCTTCATCGAGCACACCGCGCTGCAGACCCCATTGGAACGCGATCGCCTCGGCCAAGGTCTCGTCATCAAGCCAGCCATACGACATCAAGACCCTGCCCAGCGGTAATTGACGCTCGCGCGCATCGCTCAGGGCGATCTCAAGTTTGGTCTCGTCGATCGCTTGCCAGGACATCAATAATTCGCCCAGCCGTTGCCGGCGATTAGGTTGACCTTCCGTGGAGGGGAAGTCATGCATGGTTTTATCCCATGCCAGTTTTTTCCCGGTGACCAGGTGAACGATAAAAAGACGCCAGGCGCGGCTGACGGCGAGGCAGTTGATGAAATTGCCGACAATCATGCGCGGCACCGACAAGACGCCATGCTCCCAGCCGTAGAGCCGGGCGACGAAGTAATAGCGTTGACTGATACGCAATGCGATCGCAATCGCATTCGCATACAGCAGACGGTGTTCCCATGGACTATCGAGGAAAGCCGGCGGCAATAAATGCGGCAACCAGCCGAAAGTCCGGATCATGCCGAACACCACCAGTTGAATCACCAGCAGGTAAGCGATAATGCCGAAAAAGGTCGTGACCACACCTTTGCGGTCGCGCAACAAGAGGTAACGTGCTTTGAGCGAACCGTGCCAGCCGTTTTGTTCCCAGCTTTGCATGGCGATCCCGAGGGTCCAGCGGGCACGTTGCCGGTAAGCGGTGCGGATCGTGTCGGGAAAAAAGGCCCGCACACACAGCGGCATGGTGATGTGGATCTCGCGTTCGGCACCCCAGCCGAACCATTTTCTGCGACGGGTAGTGAAATGCACGGGGAAGCGGGCAAAGATGGAGCGCATTTCCATTTTTGCCAGGCGCGTGCCGACGTCGTAATCTTCGGTCAAGCTATCGGTATTGAATGGCTGGTTGTTATTTTGTTCGATCAGACTCAGTAACGCCAGGCGGGAAAAGCAAGTCCCTACGCCGGCTGAAGGCACCATGCCGGAAAGGCTCTCCCGCACCACCAGATCCTTGGCATGCCATTCGGCGAACTCGTCCATATAGGTGCCCGCCACCAATTCGGCCCACGAGCGTTCCAACGAGGCTACCGGCAACTGAATCATATCTTTGCGCGGCAGCAGGTAATTGAAGAACTTGAGTTCGCTCGGGTGCAGCACGTCCTCACTGTCGTGCATCACCACGCCGGCGAATTCAATATTGTGTTCCTGCTCATATTGAAAGATGGCCCGTACCACTTCGTTAAGGCAATCTGCCTTGCAAGTCGGACCATCATGCGGTAATTCGACCCGGCGCAATTGTTTGTAGCGCTTTTGCATGCGCTCCACTTCAGCGATGGTTGCCGCATCGTTGTGATAGGTGCCGACAAAAATCATATAACGGCGATAGTCGAGGACGCGCACAGCATCTTCGATCATCGCCGCGATCACATCATCCTCCATCCAGGCGGGCACCATGATTGCCAGATACTGCTCTTCCTTTTCGCCGATCTGCGCGATGGTCAACGGTTGATATGTGCGTTTTACCGTCAAGGCGCGCAGGATTTCGCGAGTCCAGTACCAACTGTCGATAAACAGATCGTCGAGACTGGACAACAAAATCACCACGGCGACCACCACCACAATATATTCGATGGCGCCGTAATAACCGATGATGAACAAGTCCCAGCGATTGGTCACCGCCGCCGTGATCATGCTTTATTCCGGGTTTTGCGACGGGCGCGCCAAGCCAGCAACAGCAACAACACAAACGCCACGATCAAGGCCGCCGGAATGGCCCAGCGCAGTATCTGGCGCCAGCTATCGGTGCCGTCCGGGCTGTAGATGCCATTTGGATGCAAGGTGTCGATTTGCTTGACCACTTTGGATCCTTCGAACACCGCGATATCGCCGCGCGATAACTGGAAGGCGACCGGCAAGATCGGCGCCGGGGTGCCGATGGTGCGATAAGCTTCACCCGCATAACCGCCGGCGTGGACCACGTCGATCACCGCCACACTGGACAAACCGGACACGTCGAATAACACGTGATCATGGGCATCGTTGATGGTCATGCGATCCGGCGCCAGGCTTACGCGGGCCTTTTCATCCGTCACAGCGACGTCGGCGGCGAGGAAGGGGCCATCCGGGGTGGCCAGCGTGTTGCCGGGCACCACGGTCAATACCGCAAGGGTCGGCGACATGCCCGCTGCGTCAACCAGCCGGGCGATACGCGGTACGCTGTGCCGTGCGTCATCGAGGTAGGCGGCAGGCACCAATAGACTGGCGTGGGATGCGTAACGCGCAATCATGCCGGTGAAATCGTCGTCGTCATTGCTCCCGGCCGCAGCCAGCGTCAAGTGACTGGTCGGCAATACCGCTACCGGATAAGCATGGCCGCGTGTGGTGCAGCCGATGGCGTCAGGCTGGCGCTGGAATACGACTCGTACCGTGTTGCGTGCTGCCAGCGCGTAACGCGGAATGGCGGCCGTGATCTGCTGCGCGTGGCCGTCGGTGTTCAACAGCTTGGCGCCAATCAGTACGTCATTAAAAAATACCGAGGCGATGGGCGCGCCATTTTGCGGACTGGGCGACGCGGCAAGGTCCATCACCACTGCCGACGGCAAACGATCGCCCCCGGAGGCCGCGCTGAGATCGAACTGTGCTTCCCAGCCGGCCTGATCGCTGACGTCGATGGTGCGCGGCTCACCGCCCAGATCCGATAAGGCGACGACATGCGTGTCGGCTTGAACCAGGGGGGTGAGCTGATGCACCAGCAGATGGTCCGATACATCAAGCGGACGCCATGCCTGACTCAGCACGGAAATTCCGCGCGGATCACCGACCATCACGATGGCTTGGGCACCCAGATGGGCGAGGCGCACCCCACCCGCAACCAGCGGCGTGGTCAACGGCTGGATAAACTGCGCGCGCCATGCATCGAAACTTGCGCCGGCGCCGGGGGCCGTGAGCAGGATTTCACTGCGTAGCGCATCGACGTCGGCATTGATGGTGCTTTGCAGCGGCGCATTGACCACCAGTAAATCGGGCGAGAAGGCCGCGGGCGCGAGTGCGATCAGCGCCGCCACTTCAGCCGGATTGGCGAGTTGATGAGGGCCGGCATGCGCCAGTGCCGCGAATGCCGGAAAACTCATCAAGGCTGCCGGTACCTGGGGCTGGTCAAGTACCACGGTGTCGCCCACGGCCGGGAGTGTTTGCGTAAGCGGGAGTTTACCGTCGCGCTGTACCAACGCTTGAGTACGCCAGGCGGTGTCGAATGCCACGGCATCCAGCGAGCCGGCGGGTATCATTACCACCGGTGTTTGCGGTAATGCACTCCAGGCGGTTGCCAGATCGGTTACGGCGGCGCTATCGAAATGATAGGAAAACCGGGTGGTCGAGGCGACCCGGAATAGATTGCCGTTGGCGGTTTGATCGGCACACAGGTTATCGTTAAGCACCGAGGTCCACGCCAGGCCAAGCCGCAAAAAACCGGCGGGGCGAGGCGAACCGTCGACCCCCAGCGTCGCACTCGCATCGCCTTGCAGCAAGGGGAAGTCACGTGCCAACACCGGCGCTCCATCCAACGATAGCAAGACGCCGACCCGTCCACCGTCGCTGTGCAGATAAGCGGCGTCCATTTGCAGGCTGGCGCCGGTAAGCGGGACATCCGCAGGTACCGGCAGATAAAATTCACGACGTCCCGCTGCTTGGCCGCCCAATACCGTTTCATGCAAACCCAGTTGGGCGAGCGTGACGCTACGGTTGGCTATCGAGTTATGGCTGAGCTTGGCGAAAGCGTCGGATAGTCCCGCGTTATCTGCCGGACTGGCGGCATATAGCGGGCCTGCCAGCAGCAGCCCGATAAGCAGCAGGCTGGAACGATTAAGATGGGCCCAACCGCGGTGGGCCCGGCTATGGATGCGAGAAGATACGGTTCGGCAAGGGATGCCGTGAATACGGGATTGAGAGTTCAAGACGGCGAGTCCACTGAATATCCGGCTGATTGGAGAGCCATTGAACCCTGGGGTCCAATAGACAAAATGACGGGATCTATAAGCGTCTTGTGTCTGGCGAAAGCCAAAGATCCCAGGGTGGATCCCGCAGGCCATCTGTAGCAATCAGATAGCCTTCTGGCCCTATTCAGTCAAACCGGAGCGGAAATAGACAATGCCCAACGGATGACTGGATCATCACGATCTCCCAAACACAGATGGAGGCATTCTCTGATTTTATTTCGATGGTGTCGGTGCGCTATCGAACATAGATCGATAACGCGATTGAACCGACCCTGGTTTTCCGGATGAGGCCGGGACCCAAGAAATCGCCTGTCAGCCAGCGGCCGTAAGCTATTGGCGATAACAGGGTCGATTCAATTCAAGACTGATCATTGGCCCGATCCGCGCGTTTGATTGCGGAACCAGGCATGCGGGCAGAGAGAGAAACTGTAGAGGCGGGTGTCGCCGGAGCTCACCGAACCGGTATTGCCGCTTGTCTAACGCTGAGCCGGAGGAGGCGTGCCCGGATTATTGACGTGATCCAGCAGTCCCTGTACCAAGTCGTCCGAAACGTAATGCGGCCCATCAAATAGATAAGTCCGATAGCCGTGATAGTTGTCCAACTGGGTAGCGAGTTCGCCGGCGGTCGCGGCGCGAAATCCGTCGCCGGTAGTGGGGCGGAAAGCTTCTGCGATGATGCGCACGCGTTGGTGGCCCAATTTGGCGGCCAGGGCATCCGCGTATTCGCGTGCTACGGGCGCTTCGCGTGCATAGACGCCGCAACCGTCCTGGAAGAACACCCCGACGTCGCTGGGTAACCAACTGCCGAGCCAGTCGGCCAGGGCCGGTCCGCCGATATTGCCGCGATCGTAGACGCTGATCCAGAGGGGGCGCGGCAATCCGGCGAGCAAGGTGCGCAGGGTTTCAGCTTCATGCCAGGTCGGGTCGACCTCGACGGGGAAATACCAGCCCTGGATATGCACCGGGGGCCTGAATTGGGTCAGCGAAATTGACTGTTCGACCAGCTCCGCGACTCGGGCGCGCGCCGATTTTTCGTCGAAACTTCCGGCCAAACCCACAATCACATTACGCGCCCACGGTTCCTGCCCGATGCGCTCCCAGTCCGGTAGGCGTGGAGCCGCTTTCAGGCTGGGGTCGGCGACAAACGCGAGGCCGTCGACGGCGGTCCATTGCACCAGCAAATCCCGCACTCCCAAGCGGTCCCAGTCGCCATGGGGATCGATGTGGGCGTTATCCACCTGCCATACGATGCCGTCGGCGAGGGGGGCGCCGAAGCAAGCGCCGGTGCCGCAGAGGATAGCGAACGCAAGCGCAACGCAGCGGACTGTATGGCAAAAATTCAGCTTCATGCCGGTACCAGCGCCGCCAGGCGCAGTTGCATTTGTTGAGTCACAGCGCTGGCCAGGGCTTGCGGGGAAATGACTTCGCGCAACACCATATAGTCGCCGATGCGGCCGTCTTCGTCAGGCTGATAATCCTGCAATGCGGCTTCGAATATATCGCGTTGCACATAACCGCCGTCGACCAGCAAGTCGCCGAGCAGCGGCACACCCTGCAGGTCGGCCGGCAGTTTGTCGGTGCCGTGCTGTTTGCCGCGCAACAGGCGCATGCCGGCCGCGATTTCGCTTTCGCGCACGATATGCTGCACGCATTTTTTATCCAATAGTTTTTGGATTTCCTCAAGCGCTTGCGGAGTCAAGGGACTGGCTGTAAGAATGACGCTCCGCTCGTTTTTGTCGCACCCTTGAAGCAGTATCCGATAGCGCACGATGGTTCGGCTCGGCAAGCGTGTTGCATCGTCGGACAGCAATTTTTCATCCAGCCTGCCGCGTTCCAGATTCGCCTGGAATGCAATCGCTTCGGCCAGGGTTTCTTCATCCAGCCAGCCGTGCGACATCAAGATATGGCCGAACGGAATCTGGCGTGCCTTGGCGTCGTTGATTGCAAATTCGAGTTTCTCGTTATCGATAACCTGCCACGACATAAGCAACTCCCCCAGCCGCTGCGGTTTGCCGCTCAAGCTATCGGAGGAGGGGAAGTCGTGCATGGTTTTATCCCAGGCCAACCGTTTGCCGGTGATCAAATGACCGATAAACAGTTTCCAGGCGCGCCCCACCGCCAGGCAAGTGATGAAATTGCCGACCACCATGCGCGGCACCGACAAGACGCCATGCTCCCAGCCGTAGAGCTTGGTCACAAAATAAAAGCGTTGCACGATGCGCAGCCCAATTGCAACCGCATTGGCAAATATCACGAAATGTTCCCAGCCGCTATCGATGAAGGGCGGGGAAAACATGCGCGGCGCCAGGCCCAGCGAATGGATTATACCGAAGGCGATTAATTGAATCACCAGCAGATAGGCGATGATGCCGAAGAAGGTCGTGACGACGCCTTTGCGATCGCGGAACAACAGGTAGCGGTCTCTCAGCGAGCCGCTCCAGCCATCTTGTTTCCAGCCTTGCAAGGCAATGCCCAGCGTCCAGCGTGCCCTTTGCCGGTAAGCGGTACGAACGGTATCGGGGAAAAATTCGCGCACGCACAGCGGCATGGTGATGGTGATTTCACGATCGGCGCCAAAGCCGAACCACTTTTTCCGGTGAGCGACAAATTGCACCGGGAAGCGCGCGAAAATCGAACGCATGCCGAGTCTGGCCAGACGCGTGCCGACGTCATAATCCTCGGTCAGGCTTTCTGTGTTGAATGGGTGGTTGTTGGTTTGTTTAAGCAGCGTGAGTATCGCCAGTCGCGAAAAACACGTGCCCACGCCGGCCGACGGGACGGTGCCGGATAGACTTTCCCGCACCACCAGGTCTTTGGCATGCCACTCGGCGAATTCGTCCATATAGGTGCCGGCGACCAATTCGTACCAGGACCGCTCCAGCGAAGCGACGGGCAACTGGATCATGTCCTTGCGCGGCAGTAGATAGTTGAAGAACTTCAGTTCGATCGGATGCAGGACATCTTCGCTGTCATGCATCACCATACCGGAAAACTCGATCTCCAGTTCGCGCTCGCATTTGAGGATTGCCTGAGTGATCCAATTCAAGCAATCCGCTTTGCAGGTCGGGCCGTCATGCGGCACTTCGACGCGCCGCAGTTGTTTGTAGCGGCGCCGCATCCGTTCCACTTCATGGATGGTGGCGGGGTCGTTCTGGTAGGTGCCGACGAAGATCATGTAATTGCGATAGTCGAGTGTGCGCACGGCGTCTTCGATCATCGAGGCAATCACGTCGTCCTCTTTCCAGGCCGGCACCATAATCGCAATGTACTGTTCTTCTTTCTCGTGCAACTGAGCGTTGGTCAGCGGCCGATGCTCGCGGTTGACGGTCAGCGCGCGGATGATTTCGCGGATCCAGTACCAGGAATCGACAAACAGATCGTCCAGGCTGGAGATCAAAATCACCACGGCCACGATCGAAACCGCGTACTCGAGTCCGCTGTAATATTGGTTGACGAATAACGTTCCGAGGTTGCTCTCGGCGCCTGTTATCACGTTTTGCTCTGGTGTTTGCGGCGGGTCCAGGCGGCAGCCAGCAGCAAGATGATGAAGAGTACAACCAGCGCCGCCGGAATAGCCCAACTCAAGGTCTGGCGCAAACTATAGGAACCTTCGTCTTCCAGCACGCCCTTCGGATGCAGCGTGTCGATTTGCTTGACGATGCCGGTGTTGTCGACCACCGCGATATCACCGCCCGAAAGCCTGAACGAAGGCAGCAGTGGGGCGGTGTCGCCGATGGAATGATATTCCACTCCGGCATATTGACCCGAGTGCGCCACATCGATCACGGCAAGATTCGATAGACCCGAGAGGTCAAGCAGCGTACGCCCCGAGGCATCCTGAAGTTTGAGCCGGTCTTGCGACGCGCCGACACGGGCTTGCTCATCATCCAGCTTGACGTCCACGGCCAGGAATGTGCCGTCCGGTTTGGCCGAGGTTTGATCGGGCACCACGGTCAATACGGCATGCAGCGGCGACATGCCGGCGGCGTCGGCCAGTCGCGCGACGCGGGAGACGGTGTTGACCGGATCGTTGAGGTAAGCCTGCGGGATCAGCAGGCTTGAATGCGAGGTAAAGCGGGCGTTCATGCCGGTAAAATCGTCATCGGGCTTGACATCGTCCAGCACCAGATGACTGGTCGGCAGCACCGCTACCGGATAACCGCGGCTGCGTGTGGTGCATCCGGCGGCGTCCGGCTGGCGTTGCAACACCACCCGCAGGTTGTTGCGTGCGGCGAGCGAATAGCGCGGGATATGAGCGATGAGATGCTGCGGCAAACCGTTGGTCTTCAGCAGTTTGGCACCGATCAGGACGTCGTTGAAATACACCGAGGCAATCGGTGCGCCGCCGTTCGGACTCGGCGCTGCCGCCAGATCCAGCACCACCTGATCCGGGAGACGATTATTGCCCGACGTCGCACCCAGATCGAAATTGGCTTCCCACAGCGCTTGATCGACCACATCGACAGTACCTGGCTGACCGCCCAGGTCCGAGAGTGCAATGGTGTCGGTATCGGCCTGTACCACGGTATCGATTTGATGCACGATCAGGCGATTGGAAACATCTATCGGGCGCCAGGTTTGCGCCAACACAGCAATACCGGCCCGATCGCCGACCACTACGATATCTTGAGCACCCAAGTGGGCCAACCGCACTTCGCCGGCCGCGAGCGGGGTGGTCAAGGGATCCATAAAACGCTTGCGCCAGGTGTCGAAGCCGGCGACGGCGCCCGGCGCTATGCCCGACACTTGATTGCGCAGCGCGGCGACAGCGGTATCGAGCGTGGTGCGCGAAGCATCATCCATCACCAGCAGGTCGGGTGCAAATCCGGGGCGGGGTGCGAGACCGATCAATGCGGCGACTTCTGCCGGATTCGCCAGCTTGTGCGGGCCGGTCACGGCCAGCGCCGCAAACGCGGGGAAGATCCGCAACGCAGGCGGCACGGTTACGTTGTTCAGCATCACCACATCGCCAAGCTGCGGCAGACGTTGCGTCTGGGGCGTCTTGCCGTCGCGTTGCATCAAGGCAGATGCCCGCCAAGCGGTGTCGTAGGCGTTGGCATTAAGTGCCGTGCCCGCCACCATTACCACGGGTAGTTGCGGCAGAGCACTCCAGGCCGTACGCAGATCGGTTACCAGAGCGCTGTCAAAACGATAGGACAGGCGCGAGGTGGGCGCGATGCGCAGGACGTTTCCAATCGCGGTCTGGTCGGTACAGGCGTTGTCGTTGATCACCGAACTCCAATCCACACCGACACGCAAAAAGCCGTTGTTGCGCGCCGTGCCGTCGACCCCGACGCTGGCGCTGGCATCGCCCAGCGCTTGGGTAAAGCCGTGAGCGAGCACCGGCGAGCCGTCGAGCGAGACCACCACACTGGTGCGTCCGCCGTCACCGCGCAAATAGCTTGCGTCCATCTGCAGCGTGGCATCGGTAAGCGGTATCCCGACCGGCACCGGCAGGTAAAATTCGCGCCGCGCGGTGGCGCTGCCACCTAAGGTGACGTCACGCACGCCCAACTGCGACAGCGTGACCGTGCGGCTGGCAATCGAGTTGCTGCTCAAGGCGGCGAAGGCGTCCGTGCTTGCCTCACTGTTCGCCGTGCCGGCGCCCCAGGCGAAACCGCCAAGCAAACTGCAGCCGGCAAGCACCATGCCGCAGGCGAAGCGTAGGCTGAAGCCTGGAGCGATGGGCGAACGGGCTTTGGTGCTGATCGGTTTGAAGTGTGCGTTATTTTTTTTCACGGTGTGCTTGGTTGATTTGAATAGGGCCGGTCTATTAAATAAGAGATCTATTTGTCCAACTGCTACCTAAGCTATCGGAATAAGCCGTTGGATCGGCTCAGCCGGTGACGGAAAATTCCTCGAACGGTTGCCCGGCGAGTGCGGCTACGATGCGACTCGAGGCGTGGCCGTCGCCATACGGATTGACTTTATGGGCAAAGGCCGTGCGCTGCTCGGGGTGATGCAGCAAACGGGCGACCTGATCCCGGATGGTGTGATGGTCGGTGCCGACCAGCAGCGCGGTTCCAGCGGCAATCGCTTCCGGGCGCTCGGTGACATTGCGCATGACCAGCACGGGTTTGCCGAGGGCCGGCGCTTCTTCCTGGACCCCGCCCGAGTCGGTCAGAATCAAGGTGGCGCGTTGCATCAGGCGCACGAAGCCAAGGTAGTCGAGCGGCTCAATCAAATGGATATTCGGGCGATTGCCGAGCGTGCGCGCGACCGGTTCGCGTACATTCGGGTTCAAATGCATGGGATAGACAATTTGCAGATTTTCATCCGCGGCCAGGTCGCTTAATGCAGCACATATATTGGCGAACCCCGTGCCGAAATTTTCACGCCGGTGACCGGTCACGAGCAATACCGGTCGTACCTTGTCCAGAAACGGAAAGCGGGCATCGAGCTGGTCTTGCAGGCGGGGGTCGCCATCGATGCGCGCAACCGTCATCATCAGTGCATCGATAACCGTATTGCCGGTAACGATAACTCGGCCATGCAGCGATTCGGCGGACAGATTGTGTTGGGCGCTGGCAGTGGGGGCGAACAATAAATCACCAATCACATCGACTACGCGCCGGTTCATTTCTTCCGGCCAAGGCTGTTGCAGATTACCGGTACGCAGACCGGCCTCGATATGTCCGACCGGAATGCGGCGATGGAATGCCGCCAGTGCCGCGGCGGTAGCGGTTGTGGTGTCGCCATGCACCAGAACGCGATCGGGCTGTTCGGTTTCCAGCACCCGGTCGATTTCGGTGATCAGGCGCGCGCTCAGGCCATTCAGCGTTTGATTTTCGGTCATTACCCCGAGATTGTAATCGGGCTTGATTTCGAATAAGTCGAGTACTTGTTGCAACATGGTTTGATGCTGGCCGGTTACGCAAACCACCGATTTAATCGTGGTTTCAGCGCCCAGTAATTTCACCAGAGGGGCCATTTTAATTGCTTCGGGGCGAGTCCCGAAAATGGATAGAATTTTTTGTGGCATTGCCCCACCCGGTTGTGTTCTACGGTTATTCCGCAGTCGATGAGTATGACGAAATTGATCCAGGCCAAGGTAGCGAAATTTCCGTCATTTGTACAAAATTAACATTTGAAGAGGATAGCGTTGTAAATTTTTGACAATATAGGTATTGCCGTGAGCTTTACAAGTCTGCGACATATTCGAAATGTCCGGGTGCGACGGATCTGATAAAGGCAATAACCGGTTTTGATTCCTGTATTGGAACCATTTTATTTATTCAGAAGGGGGCTGGCCGCCGCGATGGGCTGGAAAAGCGTCTGTCCAGGTCCGCTGGGAATTTTTACCCGTACCTGGTAAAAAATACGCCGTCCCCGTGGTTTGCGTCGGCTGTGAACGCTGAGGATTCGGCGCTTTTTCGCCTTGATCTGCAATATTTCCCGCATGCCTTACCGGCCAAAGGCGCTGGACACGCCGGCGCAGGTATTGCCGCGGTGTATTGGTACGACACTTGCTGGGTAGGAGCTCACCACCTTGCGCTAACACTGCGGCGGCGGACGTCCGGCACAAAGCCAGGTTGGTGCGATCCTCATCCTATTGGAGATAAGCAAGATGAAAACCATGCTGAAGAAGATGTCTTCCATCACCGCCTTGATACTGTTTGCGGCTAGCGTAGCTGCCTGCCATAAAACCAGCGATTCGACCACCGATAACAGCAACAACACGCCCGCCGTCGCGAGCAGCAGCCCGGATACGGCAAGCAGCCCGGCGGCGAGCGGCGCGAGTGCCAGCCAGTAGCGGGTACGCCGCCGCGGGTAGCGGTATATGCCCCCGGGGCCGGTCCTTGATTCGTCGCGTAATCAATTCAATTCTTTCGCCCAGCCGCTACCCTCATAGAACCATGCTAAGAACCCGTGTGCTGCTGTCTTCCGCATCTCTTTTTCTGCTGCTCAACGGCTGTGCCTCCATCGGCGAGCAGCACCTGCGTGCTGACCAGGTGAGTTATGCGCGTGCCTTGGGGGATGCAAAAAAACGGGAGATCCTGGCTGCGATCGTGGGTTTGCGTTATGCCGACACGCCAGGATTCCTCACCGTGACCCAGATCATCGCGGCCTATACCTTTGATGCCACCGGTAGCGCCACGCTTAACGCCGGATCCGGTGCCGAGCCCAGTTACGCCTTGGCGACCGGATCGGTGTCGTATTCGAATCATCCGACCTTTACTTTTACGCCCACCACCGGCGAAGCTTATGCGACGGCTTATATACGGCCGTTGCCGGCCACCTTGGTCTTGCCTTTGGTGAGCAGCGATATTCCTATCGATCTGCTGTTGCGTTTGACCGCTCAGTCGATCGGCGGTTTGCAAAACGATACCTCGCTGGGTGGTCCGAATAGCGACGGGTCGCCGCAATTCTTCGAGCTGTTGCGGGTGTTGAGACGGCTCCAGATCGCGGGCGAATTGACCGTGCAATATCATGAAGTCGATCATGTCGGCCACGTCACGATGACCGTGGGGGGCGTGGACGGTAATTCAGCGCAAACCACAGACGATATATCCCGTATGCGATCCTTGCTGCACCTGTCGGCCAAAGTCAAAGAATATGAGGTGGTATATGGCCAATCGGTCAATAGCGGCAATCAGATTACCCTGGTGACGCGGTCGGTGCTCGGCATCATGAGTAATCTGGGGGCACAGATTCAGGTGCCGGCGGAACAACTGGCAAGCGGCGCGACCAAGCCCACGGTAAAACTTATCGGCGGCGAAACGCGCCCGACCGTGGTGGTGCAAAGCGCCAAGCAGGCACCGGCCGATGCTTACGTGGCGGTCGCGTATCGCGGTTCGTCGTACTGGATTGCCGATACCGATTTCGATTCAAAGTATGCATTTACCGTGCTACAGAGCCTGATGGCTCTGGCCGAAGCCAGCCAGGACAACAAGGCACCCATCATTACGGTGCCGGCAAGTTGACGGACCGGTTATAGAAGAGCCGGCGGTTGGCAGCTATTGGCCATTACGCGTGGCGCGGTCCCCCTCGCTATTGGCCTCCGCCCGGCATGCATAAACACCCTCCCGGGTGTTGCCGTACCATCGCTGGCCTTTGAAGTGATATACGCCGGTTTTGGTATTGACCCATACCACACTGTCTTTGGGACAATGTTGCCGGGCTTCCTGCTCGGTGTGAAACTGAGCGGCAGCCTGCGCCTGGACTAAGCCTGACAGCGACAGCGCCAATCCCAATATTAATATGGCATGCAGAGCGTATTTTTTGCAGTTGATTAACATCGCACTACTCCATTGATTTATCTTATGCCATTCCGGATCGGCTTTGGCGTCGAGGCTGGGCGCTTTGCGGCCCGCGCCGTCAGCCGGCGCATCTGTTTTTTTTAGATTGAATATTTATTACATCGATATTTAATTGTTTAAAATAATTTTATTAATGGATGGTTATTTTCGTCGTAGACTTTATTAAGTTGATTGAGTATTGCATATTGTAAATATAAATTCTTTCATTTTAATATTTGTTTATTACATTTATGGAGCTGATTGATGCGTCGAGCTAGGTTAGGTTTTTTGTGTTCCGCTTTAATTTTCTTTTATGGCGCGGCGCTGGCCCAAGCCGAGCCGCTTGCGGTTCCATCGCATACTGCGCCAATCGCAACACCGGCGAATACCTTGATCACCGAGCCTGATCAGGGACTCGCGCCGATTTATACCTTTATGCAAAGCGCCGGCAAGTCGCTCGATATGGCGATGTATGAGCTGGTCGATACCACGGCGCAGCAGATTCTGACGCAGTTGGCGGCGAAGGGCGTGACGGTTCGTGTCATTCTCGACCAGAATCTGGAGTCGCACAATAATCAGGCAGCCTACACCTACCTGACGCAAAACGGCGTGAATGTGGTTTGGGCCAATCCCATGTATGCGGCGACTCATCAGAAAAGTATCGTGGTTGACGGCCAGTCCGCCGCGATCATGTCGCTTAACCTGACCGGCCGTTATTATTCGACCTCCCGGGATTTTGCGGTCATCGATACCGATGCCGCCGACGTAGCGGCCATCGAAACCGTGTTTAATGCCGACTTCACCGGCAACGCGGTGATACCTCCGGCCGGCGATGACTTGGTCTGGAGTCCGACGGACTCGACTGCCAACCTGCTTGGTCTGATCAACTCAGCCGGCAGCACGCTACTGATCGAAAACGAGGAAATGAACAACTCGAAAATCGTCACTGCCTTGATCAAGGCCGCAAATCGTGGCGTGCAGGTGCAAGTGGCCATGACTTACAGCAGTTCATGGCTCGGTAATTTTAATAAACTCAGCGCAGCCGGAGTGCAGATCAGCACTTATGATCCCGCCGCTTCATTGTATATCCATGCCAAAGCCATCCTGGCCGACTACGGCACGTCGAATGCCCGCGTTTTCATCGGCTCGGAGAATTTTTCGCTGGCGTCGTTGACCAAGAACCGCGAGCTGGGTTTGATCACGGCGGATGCCGCCATCTTGTCGGCGATCGATACCACCCTGACTGCCGACTTCAATGGCGGCACCGCCTACCTTGGCGGCAAGGGCCGCTCGGACTGGCTGCGGCCTGTGCCGGGAGGCGGCACGAATTGGCGAAGGTGATTACAGCCTAAATAGATCACGATGTGATATAAAATTCAGGTATGCTGGCGTTGCGGATGGCTTTGAACTTGAGATGCTCGAAGGCGCGATCCCGAATTTTTTGATCTATCGTTAGGAGGTGATGTGCACCAGGATGCTTCAAGAGGAGACTTCGCGATCAATAACCGGCTGTTGCTGATTGCCGCGATCGCTGCCGTTGTCGGTGCGCTGAGTACCGTGACCGCTTTTGTGCTGTTGCATCTGATTCATTTTTTTACCAATCTTTTCTTTTTCCAGACTTTCTCCATGGCCGACCGTTCACCGACGGCGAATACGCTGGGACTGTGGATGATCCCGATCCCGATATGCGGAGGACTGATCGTTGGCCTGATCGCTCGCTTCGGATCCGAGGCAATCAGAGGGCATGGCATTCCCGAAGCCATTGAGGCGATTTTGTTCGGGAAAAGTAAAATGTCGCCGAAGATCGCGGTGCTCAAGCCGTTGTCGTCGGCGATTGCGATTGGCAGCGGCGGTCCGTTCGGCGCTGAAGGTCCTATTATCATGACGGGTGGTGCGATCGGCTCGCTGATCGCACAGCATTTCCATCTGACTGCGGGCGAGCGCAAGACATTACTCGTCGCAGGTGCCGTGGCCGGCATGACGGCGGTCTTCGGCACGCCTATTGCCGCGGTGTTGCTGGCGGTCGAGCTATTGCTGTTCGAATTGCGTCCACGCAGCTTGCTGCCTGTTGCAATCGCCTGCGCCTTGGCCGGTTTTACGCGACCTCTTTTGCTGGGTGCCGGACCGTTATTTCCGCTGCAGACGCAGCTCCTGGGACCGCTCGGTTTGGTCTCTTGCGCCTTGGCCGGTGTGCTCACAGGTGTTCTGTCCTGGGGTTTGTCGACCTCACTGTATAAAGTCGAAGATGGGTTCGGCAAGCTGCCGCTGCACTGGATGTGGTGGCCGGCGCTCGGCGGATTGGCGGTTGGCATCGGCGGCTACTTTGAACCGCGTGCCCTTGGGGTCGGCTACGACGTTATCGGCGATCTCCTGCACAACCATCTGGTGATCGGCGCGGTGTTGGCTTTGGTGCTGACCAAAGCCGTGATTTGGGTCATCGCATTGGGCTCGGGCACCTCGGGTGGGGTGCTGGCTCCGCTCTTGATCATGGGCGCGGGCCTGGGTGCGGTGCTTGCTCCCATCATGCCCGGCGGCGATCCGGCATTGTGGCCACTGGTTTTCATGGCCGCGATCTTGGGAGGCATGATGCGGGCACCCATCATGTCGGTTTTATTCGCCTTCGAACTGACCCATGATGTGAACGCATTGTTGCCGCTCCTGACCGCGTCGGCAGTGTCATACGGCTTTACCGTGTTGACGATGCGCCGCTCGATTCTTACCGAAAAAATTGCACGGCGTGGCTATCATATTTACCGCGAGTACGGTATTGACCCGTTGGAACGTCATTTTGTCGATGAAGTCATGACGCGCGAGGTCAAATGCATCACCGCCGATGCGCTGGTTTCCGCCGTGCTGCACAGTCATTTTGCGGCAGGGCAAGCGCATCGGGCCTACGCCGTCGTGCGCGACGGGATCCTGGTCGGCATGCTGGACCGGGCTACCTTGATGGCACAGCGAGAAGGACCGGCCGCGGCGAAGATCGGCGATCTCTACGGCGCGAATGCACCCATTGTCGCGTTACCGGGCGAGACCTGCAGGACCATTTCAAATCGTCTGGCGGTCCATGCGCTCGAACGACTGCCGGTGGTGGCGGATGTGCAGTCGCAGCGCCTGGTGGGGATTGTCAGTCGCAGCGATCTGGTCAAGCTTTCCTCGGCAAATTCCGACGAGGAAGAGCTCCGGGAGATTTTCCAACGGCCGATCCATGCCCTGAAACTTGGCCTCCGCCCGATGCTCAAAAGGAAATAGCGCCTGGGAATCCGTCAAGTTCGTGCCGCACGCCCGGTCGAGGCGCGAATGACCAACTCCGACAGAGGTACTTTGTAGGCGCCGCGCTTGGGCTTGGTTCCGGTGATGCGATCCAGCGCGACTGCCACGGCGATTGATGCAATCGCCGCGGTGGGGAAACTCACGGTAGTCAGCGCGGGGCGAAACTGATGCGCGAGGTGGATATTGGTGAGTCCGATAACCGAGAGGTCCAGCGGCACCCGCATGCCGAGATCCTCTGCCGCGTGGATCGCGCCGATCGCCATCAAGTCGTTGGTGGCAAACAAGGCGGTGAGTTGAGGGTGCTCGCTCAACAAGACGCGCGCTGCGGCATAACCGCCTTCTATCGAGTCGACGGCAGGGGCGACGGTCACCGAATCGCCGCTGATTCCCTGCAATGCCAGTTCATCGAGAAAACCCTGTAGCCTAACCGATTGCGGTCCGCCCGAGCCTTGGCCCATGACGGCACCGATGCGACGGTGGCCGAGTTGCACCAGATGGCCGGCGGCTAACGCACCTGCGTGGCCGTAGTCGACGGTGACGCAAGGCAGCGCTTGCGACGATTGGGCGCCTTCCCACATGCACAGCACCAGAGGCGAGCCGCGTTTGGCGATTTCGGCGAGTTCGGTTTTGCTGACATCGGTATTCATCACGATCACCCCGGCGGCCAGCGTGCCGGCGATTTGATCGAGGTAGGCGCGGGCAATCGCCGGATTATCATCGGTGTTGCACACCAGCAGGAAATGACCGTGCCGCCGCGCCGCGCATTCGGCTTCGCGCACGAACTCGGGATAAAACGGGTTGGCGATATTCGATAACATCAGCGCGAGGGTCGAGGTGCGTCCCTCGGCCAGCGCGCGTGCCGTGAGATTGGGGCGGTAGCCGAGTTGGCGAATGGCGCTCATCACTTTATCGACGGTCGCCGGTTTTACTTTCTGCGGATTGCGCAGCACATTGGATACCGTGGCGGCCGTGACTTGCGCGTGCTGGGCAACTTCCGCGAGGGTCACCATGATGGGCCAATCAAACCGAGGGTAAACGACAGCAGAGGGTTAGTTCTGCATTGCTTGGGCGGGGTTTTATCCATATATTGAGACAGTCTCCTAAAGGTTGCGTGCCGCCAGTCGCCGAGTTAAGTTTCAAAAACGAAAGCAGGAGAGCGCTATAGTAAATTAAGCAGCGATTTTTTCAAGAGAAAATTTAAGCGCTTAAATTCCGTTCTTGCTGTTTAGCTGTTGCCCCTTGGAGTGTTATGACCGCCATTTCTCTAAGAAATATTTCGAAGTCGTACGGCGACCATTTGCCGGTCCTGCGCGCGGTCAATCTTGATATCGATCAGCACGAGTTCTGCGTCTTCCTCGGGCCGTCCGGTTGCGGCAAGTCGACCTTGTTGCGCTTGCTGGCAGGTCTCGAGGACCTGAGCGCGGGGGAATTGCATATCGGCGGTCAACGCATGAATCACGTGCAGCCGGCGGCGCGCGGCGTGGCGATGGTGTTTCAGAGTTACGCCTTGTTTCCACATATGTCGGTATTCGAAAATATCGCCTTTGGCTTGCGCATCGCGAAGGTCGCCGATGCTGAGATCCGGCGCCGCGTCGCCGCTGCGGCCTGTGTGCTGCAGATCGAAGCGCTTCTGGAACGTCGGCCCCGGGCCTTGTCCGGCGGCCAGCGGCAGCGGGTTGCGATAGGTCGTGCGATGGTGCGCGAGCCCAAGGTATTCCTGTTCGATGAGCCGCTATCCAATCTCGATGCCACGCTGCGCAGCCAGACGCGCATCGAGATCGGCCGTTTGCACCAGCGCTTTGCCCAAGCCAGTTCGGTGTATGTGACGCACGACCAAGTGGAGGCGATGACGTTGGCGGACAAGATCGTCTTGCTGCGCGCCGGGGAGGATATGACGCGGCAGGGCAGCATTGCGCAGATCGGCACACCGCTCGATCTTTACCACCGGCCGAAAAATATCTTCTGCGCCGGCTTCATCGGTTCGCCGCGCATGAATTTTCTGCCTGCGCGGGTTCTTGCGGCAAGCGTATCGGGGCTCGAAATACAGTTACTCAATAGCGGTGAAATCCTGGTGTTGCCAGGATCTCGTCCGATGCCGGAAGGCGCCGCCGTGACCCTCGGCATCCGACCGGAACATCTCACCATGAACGCATCGCACGCGGAAGGGCCGCGCCTGAGCTTGACCCGCGATGTGGTGTATGCGGAACAGTTGGGCGAAATGACTTATGTGCATCTTGAATCACCCGGCGCGAACCCCTTGCTGGCGAAAGAACCGGGCAGCAGTTCGGTGCGGGCCGGCGAGCGGCATAAGTTCTTTTTCTCGACGGCGTCGTGTCACGTGTTCGATGAAACAGGCGATGCGGTGACGAGTATTGGAAATAGGAGTTGAAACCGTCGTAACCGGGCGGCCGGCAAGCCGTCAATAAAAAAATAGACCAGGAGACAATAATGAAATTCGGAGTAAGAAAATTTTTACTTGCAGGCATCGCCTGCGCTGCTTTGACGGCATGGACCTACGTCGATGCCGCGACCCTGAGGGTGATTGTCTCGGCGCGCGGCAGCCAGCGTGACGTGTGGCAAAGCGCCTTCGACCAGTTCAAGAAAGCCAATCCCGACGTCGATCTAAAAATCACCTATGTCGGCGAGGAGGCCTACAAGGTGCAGATGTCGGGCTGGCTGGTCAACGATCCGCCGGATGTGCTGAGTTGGCATAACGGCGAACGGATGGCATATTTCGCGCGACGCGGCCTGCTGGAAGATCTCAGCGCGGATTGGCAAAAGGATGGCTGGAATCAGACCTATGCGGCAGTCAAACCACCGTCGACCTACGCCGGAAAACAATATGCGGCGCCGCTGGGTTACGACTCGTATGGTTTCTTTTATCGCAAGGATCTGTTTGAGAAAGCAGGTATTTCCGGCGAACCGGCTAGCTGGGAACAATTCCTGGACGACTGCAAAAAACTGAAAGCGGCGGGTATCGCGCCGATCGCCGTAGCCGCCAAGGATGCATGGACGCTGGCAGCCTGGTTCGACTATTTCGATTTGCGCATCAACGGTTACGCCTTTCACGAACAATTGATGGCGGGGGATATCGCTTATACGGACCCACGGGTGCGCAAGGTCTACGCAGCATGGAAGGGATTGATCGACAATAAATATTTTGTCGACAACGCATTGTCGTACGACCTTGACTCGGTGAGCCCGCTACTGGTCAACGGTCAGGCCGCCATGATGCTGATGGGGACCTTCTTTTCCGCCGGACTGCCTGCGGCGACCAAGGCGCAGATGGGTTATTTCCGCTTTCCGGTAATCGACCAGGCAGTGCCGCTGGCTGAGGATGGTCCGGTGAATATCCTGATGGTTCCGGCCAAGGCGAGCAACAAAAAAGATGCCCGCCGTTTGCTGGCTTTTATCGAGCAAGCTCCGCTCAATGGCGAACTGGCCAAAGGTTGGGGGCAACTGCCGTCGAACAATCAGGCACCGGAACCGCAAGATCCGATCTCGAAGATTGGCTTCCAAATACTGTCGAGTACGCCCGGCGGCGTGGCTCAGTTTTATGACCGGGACATGACCAAGGAAATGGCCGACGAGGGAATGAAGGGGATGCAGCAATTTTATAGCGACCCCGGCCAACTCGAGCAGATTCTGGCGCGGCTCGAACAAGCTCGTCAGCGTATCTACAAGAAATAAGGCGGCATCTCCGGATCGCGGCAGTTGGTCTTCATGCCAATTGCCGCGACCTCGACCTTCCTTGATTGGAGCCGGATTCCTATTATGTCCACCACTCTGTTCGGCAAAATAAGGCAACGCGGACACGCGCGCAGCAAGGCGCCGGCACCGCTGAGCCGGCGGCGCAATCGGGCGGCGTTATTGTTTCTGCTACCGGGCGCGCTGCTGTTTTCAGCCTACGTTATCTATCCGATTATCAGCAGCATCGTGCTCAGTTTTTATCAGTGGGACGGGATGACACCCAGGGTATTTGTGGGCTTGGATAACTACCGCGAGCTATTGCAATCCGACACCTTCTATACCGCGCTGAAGAACAACCTTATCTGGCTGCTGCTGTTTCTGGCGGCGCCGCCGGCCGGTCTGGCTCTGGCTTTATATCTGAATCAGAGCATGCGCGGCATGCGCCTGGTGAAATCGCTGTTCTTCGCCCCGTTCGTTTTGCCCGGCGTGGTGGTGGGGCTGGTTTTTGGATGGTTTTACGATCCGACTTACGGTTTGCTGAAATTGATTGTCGGGCACGGTATCCCGGTGCTGGGCGATCCGCGTTATGTGACCTATGGAATTATTGTTGCCGCACTCTGGCCGCAGATTCCTTTTTGCATGATTTTGTATCTCACCGGTCTCACCGCCATCAACAGCGAAATTATCGAAGCAGGCCGGATGGAGGGCGCCCGAGGGTTTCAATTGCTGTGGCACGTCATTCTGCCCCAACTGCGACCCGCGACTTTTATGGCGGTGGTCCTCACGGTCATCGGCGCGCTACGCAGTTTCGACTTGATTTCGGTGATGAGCGGAGGCGGTCCTTTCGACAGTTCGACGGTTCTCGCTTATTTCATGTATGACCAGGCGATCAAATATTACCGGGAAGGTTATTCCGCTGCCATCGCGGTGGTGTTGTTCCTGATCATGTTGATCTTTATTACGTGGCAGTTGCGCCGTCTGTTTCGCAACGAATCCTGAGGAGCCGCCATGTATCCGCTACCGATTTCCCGTTGGCACCCCACCAGCCGCCTGTTGTATCGCCTTTCCTTGCCCTGTGCCTTGTTGTTGTGGTTGATGCCCTTGATTGCGGTGCTGCTCACCTCGATTCGGTCCAGCGACGAGTTATCCGCGGGCAATTATTGGGGTTGGCCCAGGCACTTTAATTTGATTGAAAATTACCGCACCGCGTTGACCCAGACGCCGATGCTGCATTACTTCTGGAATACTTGCCTGATCACGGTGCCGTCGGTCGCCGTATCGATTTTTCTGGCATCGATGGCGGGGCATGCACTGGCCAATTACCGTTTTCGCGGCAATCTGCTGGTGCTGGCGATTTTTGTCGCGGGCAATTTTGTGCCGATCCAGATACTGATGATTCCGGTACGCGACTTGACCTTGCGCCTGGGTTTGTACAACACGGTGTGGGGATTGGTGTTATTCCATATCGCATTTCAGACCGGTTTTTGCACTCTTTTCCTGCGTAATTTTATTCGTGAATTACCGTATGAATTGATTGAGGCTGCGCGCATCGAAGGTGCCAGCGAATGGGCGATCTACGCTCGGGTGGTGCTGCCGCTGGTACGCCCGGCGCTGGCGGCGCTCGGCATTCTGGTGTTTACCTTCGTCTGGAACGATTATTTCTGGGCTTTATGCCTGACACAGGGTGACGATGCGGCGCCCATCACGGTGGGGGTTGCCGCGCTGAGAGGGCAATGGACCACTTCATGGAATCTGGTGTCCGCCGGGTCGGTGCTGGCGGCACTGCCTTCTGTCGCGATGTTCTTTGCGATGCAGAAACATTTTGTCGCCGGACTGACCTTCGGCGCCACCAAAGGATAAGCACGGATCCGCAACAATCCCTGGCGGCGAGCGCACGTCGGTAACGCCGCGCCCGCGTGTCTCAGTATCGCGTAGACGGGATATAAGCCGCTGTCCCGCTGCGCTCACGATATCGACCTGTCATTTACTGTGAGAGCACCATGCATTTAGGCGTTTGTTACTACCCCGAACAATGGCCGCAAGATCAATGGGCCGGCGATGCGCGTCGCATGGTCGAACTCGGCATCAGCCGGGTTCGCATTGCCGAATTTGCCTGGGGCAGGATGGAGCCGGAACCCGGCCGTTATACATGGGCCTGGCTCGACAGCGCCATCGACGTACTGGCGCAAGCCGGACTCAAGGTGATACTCGGCACACCTACGGCGACGCCGCCCAAATGGTTGGTCGATCTGCACCCCGAGATTCTGCCTGTGGCCCAGAACGGCACGAGGCTGAATTTTGGTTCGCGGCGCCATTACGATATTTCAAGTCCGGTCTATCGCGAATATTGTGCGCAGATCGTGACTGCCATGGTGCGCCGTTACGGTACTCATCCGGCTGTGATTGCCTGGCAGACCGACAACGAGCTGGGTTGTCACGACACCGTGCCAAGCTATACCGGCGCGGCACGCGAGCGATTTCAGGATTGGCTGGCGGTGCGTTATGGCGAGGTCGCCGGTTTGAATGCGGCGTGGGGCAACGTGTTCTGGAGCATGGAGTATCGCAGTTTCAACGAAGTCGGCTTGCCCAACCTTACTCCCACTGACGCCAATCCGAGTCACTGGCTCGATTTCCGCCGCTTCATGTCGAGCGAAGTCGCTAGCTTCCATGCGCTGCAAGGCGCGCTGATACGTGAAGGGTCGCCGGGGCGTGACCTGCTGCACAATTTCATGGGTTTTTTCACCAGCTTCGATCACTACGAATTGGCCCAAACCGGCCTGGATGTGGCGGCCTGGGACAGCTATCCCTTGCCGCGCACGGAAGTGCTGTGGTTCGACGAAACCGACAAGCATCGCTGGGCACGCAGCGGGCATCCCGACATTCCGGCCTTCAACCACGACCTGTATCGCGGCGTCGGTCGTGGGCGCATGTGGGTGATGGAACAGCAAGTGGGGCCGGTCAATTGGGCGCCGCATAATCCGGTACCCAAAGCGGGCATGGCGCGGCTCTGGACTTGGGAGGCATTTGCGCACGGCGCGGAACTGGTGTCCTATTTCCGCTGGCGGCAAGCGCCGTTCGCGCAGGAACAAATGCATTCCGGCATCAACGCGCCGGACGACCGGCTGACCGCGGGAGGCTATGAAATAGGCCGGGTTGCCGCCGAGTTGGCTGATTTCGATCGGACTGCGGTGGGCTGGACCGGGCCTGCGCAGGTGGCGGTGTTATTCGACTATCCCGCCGACTGGATGGTGCAGATCCAGCGTCACGGCGCCGATTTCGACTATCAAAAAATCGTCTTCGAATGGTATAGCTGCCTGCGGGCAATGGGTCTGGATGTCGATATCCTGCCGGTAAGCGCCGACCTGACGGGCTATCGGCTGGTGCTGGCGCCGACCCTGCCGGTGGTGCCCGAAAGCCTGGTGGCGCAAATCAAGGCGGGTGACGCGCATTGGTTGTTCGGGCCGCGTACCGGTTCGAAGACGCCGGATTTTGCGATTCCCGCGACGCTGCCGCCGGGTCCGCTGCAGTCGGTGCTGGCACTGCGGGTTGCGCAAAGCGAGTCATTGCGCCCCTCACTGCGGCCACGGGTGACGCTTGATGGCGTCGAGGGGCAGGGCCTGTGCTGGCGCGACCACGTCGAGGCGGGTGAGGGCGTCGAAGTCGAGGCACGTTTTGACGATGGCGTGCCGGCGCTGGTGCGCTCGGGCCGGGTGCGTCTGGCGACCGCATGTTTCGATCCAGTGCTGCTGCGTGCAGTTATCGCGCGCAGCGTACGCGAGGCCGGGATCGATGTTGTGTCGCTGCCGGACGGTGTGCGTTTGCGCCGGCTGGGGCGGGTCTGTTTCGCTTTCAATTATGGCGACGAGGTTTGGCATGCCGCCGTGCCCGACGGGACGCGTTTCTTGTTGGGTGGCGCGGAATTGGGGGCGGCGGAGGTTGCGGCCTGGGTCGAGACGGCTTAGCGCTTATCCGGGGCGGGTCGCGGACCCGCTCGAGCGTCGTGCGCGTTATCGTATGGCACGACGGAACGGTCATCCGGTGTTACGCTATTTCAAAGACCTTCAGACACAACCCCCATCCTTCATGAACTCACGATTTACCCGGCTCGCGCGTATTCCATCCTTTTTGCCGTTGGCGAGCGCCACCCTGATGCTGGGTGTGGCGATGTCGTTCACCGCGCCTTATCTGTCGCTGTTCGGCATCGAGCGCATCGCGATGACGCCGCTTAAATTGGGCTTGTTTATGACCCTGATCGCCGCCAGCGGGGTTGCGGCCAGCACCTGGGCGGGCAAGTGGTCCGACCGGCATGGCCGGCGCCGGCCGTTGCTGGTGGCGGCGCTGATCGCCTCGGCGCTCGGCTTTGTGTGCCTATGCCGGGTGCGCGACTACACGCTGCTGCTGCTGATCGGTGTGGCGTTTCTCGGTGCCGGCGGCTCGGCAATCTCGTTGATTTTTTCTTTCGGTCGAGCGGCCATTCCGGCGCGGGATGAGGCCGAGCGAACTTTTATCACCGCAACGCTGCGCACCTTGTTGTCGGTAGCGTGGGTATTCGGCCCGCCAGTAGGCGCCCTGGTACTCGCGGCGACCGGCTTCTCGGGCCTGTTCTTGTTCGCCGCGACCAGTTTCACGGCATGTGCGGTCATCGTGGCCCGAATCAAGGAACCGGCTGAGCGTGGCCGACAGGGCACGGCGCCGCTTGCGGGCGACGCGGTCTCGCTGATGGAAATGGCGGCGTTATCCGAATTGTCCATGCCGATCGCGGTGACGCAGCCTCCGGCGCGCGCCACCGTACCGCTGCGGATGATTTGGCGGCCGGTGCTGGCTTTAACCCTGATCGGCTTGGCCGCCAACGCGACCATCATCGTGCTGCCGCTATATATGGTGCTTGGGCTGGGCGGTACGCGCATTGAAGTATCGATCATGCTGGGGCTGGGCGCATTTCTCGAGATCCCCATGATGCTGGTGCTCGGCGCGCGGGGCTCGATGCTGAACAAGCAGCGCTGGCTGGCCGCGGCCGCGGCGGTGCATCTGCTGTATTTTGTCGCGGTGGCGGCCGCCGGCCACGTCTGGACCCTGATTCCGATGCAGGCCTTGAGTGCGTTTGTGGTTGCGGTCACGTCGTGCCTGGGGATGACTTATATCCAGGATCTGCAGCCGGATTCACCGGGCGCGTCCACGGCACTGTTCTTTAATGCTGCGCGAGTCGGCTCGATATTGTCGGGGGTGCTTTCCGGCGTGCTGGTGGGTAGCATCGGCTATAAAGGCACCTTCCTGGCCTGTGCGTGCTTGGCTGGGGTCGCGTTTTGGCTGTTTTCGAAGCCGCTGGCCGGTGGTGGGCACGGATTGCAGCTTGAACGTTAGACCGGCCAGCGGCATGAATAATGACGGAGCGGGCCGGATGATCAAATATTGCGCGGCCCTTGAGCCAGAAGCCGCGATGCAGGGTCAGGGTGCTGCGCGCGGCTTCCATTGCTGACTTATCTTCCGGCTGCAACGGCAGCCTGATTACGCAGAGGCTGGCTCAGCTTAGCGCCGCCACGGATCCGGGTGGTGGACCTGCCAATCATGACGCGACCAGTAACGATGGCCGTCCCAGTAGTTGTCGCCATGCCAGCCGATGGAGATCGAAACTCGGCTGACGGGCGCGGGAGCCACATAAACGGGCGCAGGGGCAACATAGACCGGAGCCGGGGCGTAATACGCCGGCGCGGGAGCGTAATAGACGGGTGGCGGAGCCACATAGACCGGTGCCGGCGCGTAGGCATGGCCGACCCCGATGTTGATGCCGACGTTGACGTGCGATGCAAGCGCCCACTGAGATGCCGATAATGCAATTACGCCGACCATCAGCGGTAAAACCAGATTTTTCTTCATCAAACAATCTCGTTAGCTTTTATAAAATGAAGCGTTGTCCTATCGCAGCCGGATCGAGCATGTCTTGCTGCGCCGGCTGATAAAAACCCGCCTCGTTGGACATGCTTGACGCCCGGACTTATTTGGCGGCGCGGGCCTTGATTTGCTGCCACTTGGCTTTCAGGGTGGTACTGACCAGGGTTTTTTGCGTGAGATCCAGCGAGTTGTACCATTTCAGCCAGACTGTTTGAGTTTGGCCATGCACTTGGCGCAATTGGTCGCCGACATGTTCCCGTATCGTATCGAGCGCCTGCAAATCCAGTACGGGTGCTTGCATCAGCGTTTGAAATTGCTGTTGATATTGGGTAAAGATGGCGCGCTCTTGCTGACCCGCGGAATCCATTGCGGCTTGCGTGGCTTGCCACTGTTGTTCCTGGTCGGTAGTCAACTTCAACTGCGCATGGATTTTGTCGAGGTTGTGCAACATGCCGTCGTTATGCTGCTCCTGCGCGGCGGGGGTAGCATTGTTAGGCGCGCCGGGCGCGGCATAGGCAGTCGAGCCGCAGGCCAAAAACATGACGGTGCATAAGGCGATGGTTTTTTTAAAGTGGCGCATGAAGTTCCTCAGAGAGTGGATTGCTCGGAGGGATGATCATGCGAGGCGCACTTTTAAAGTGGCTAGCTCAGATAAATAAGACCATTCCCGATCATCAGGTTCCAGGTACAGCGCCGTGAAATTCTGCCCTGGTTGAGCTGGGGGATGCGCCTGACGTTCCCGTAGCGCGAGGATTGAGCGATTTAACGGGATCAGGGATCGGGGATCGCCAGGTGCCGCTTCGCCTAATCCTGAAGCAGGGCTTCCATCACTTCGACCGTCGAGCGAACTCGACCCAATCTGGGCAAGATAAGCTGCATCGAGTGCATGTGTAAGGGTGCGCTGGGAGCACTCGACAAATCTTCGGCAAAGATCATTTCATAACCGAGTTCCCATCCCGCACGCGCGGTCGACTCGACGCCGAAAGGTGTGACGAGCCCGCCCAGGACGATGGAACGGATGCCGCGGCGACGCAGTTGGAGGTCCAGTTCGGTACCGTAGAACGCATTCCACTGACGCTTGAGGATATTGATATCGCCTGCCTGGCCGGGAAGCGCGAGCGGATCGTCGAGCCAATCGGGCGGCAGTCCACCCGCTGGTATCGGTGCCGGCGTGTCGGTCGGGGTGCCTATCATGTCGGCACCTCCCGCGGAAAAACCCACGCGTACACGAATGACGGGTGCATCGATGGCGCGGAAGCGCTGCGCCAGCAAAGCTGCATTAGCGATCACGGTGTCGGCGGAATAGGGCGCTTGGGCGTAACCGAGAATTCCTTGTTGCAGGTCGATCAAGACCAGCGCGACGGAACGAGGGTCAAGTGATAGCATGGCAATATCCTTTATATGAGTCTATTCTCACAAATAATTATATGAGCTTACCCTCACAAAAGTCAACCGGCCTGCTTGACTCCCCGGTCGCGTTGCCGCTTAAGGCGCCGACTCGTGAGCGGGGCCGCCTTCGAGTGGCCGCGCTATTGCAAGCCGCGGCGAGTGTTTTTGCCAGAACCGGTTTCGACAACGCCACCATGACGGAAGTGGCGGCTGCCGCGAAGTCATCCATCGGATCGCTTTATCAGTTTTTCCCGACCAAAGAAAGTTTGGCGCGGGAGTTGGTGCGGATTCAAATGGCGGATCTTGCGCTGTCGCTGGAAGCGATTCGTACCGAGGCCGACCAGCTCGCGACAGATGTGCTGAGCGAACGTCTATGCTTCGCGTTGATCCGTTTTCGCGATGCGCATCCTTCGTTTGCGATCCTGGTCGAAACGCCTGGCGCATCGCCTGAGATGGCCGATGGCGTCCGGCGCAACATGCGCGCCCAATTGAGTACCATCTTGCGTAGCCATTTCCCGCAGCTTGACGCCGGCCACGCGACGGCAATGGCTGCGGTGGTTCAGCAAATCATGAAGTCCGCGGTTCAAATCAACGCCGAGCCGGATCCCGGATTGCGTGCCTCGGCGTTGAACGAACTATGCAAGATGATGTATGCCTATTTGTCTCTCTAGCGGCCGTAGTCGCCGTCGGTACTGAGCGAAAGTTGCCGCCAGCGGTCGAGCTCGACTTGCATGCCGGCCAATTTTGTGTCGGCTGCGTCAACCGCATAAGATCCTGCGATAAAACGCATCGGGGGTTGGGCTTCGTTGGCCAGGTCTACCATTGCCTGCGCCAGCTTTGCCGGGTCTCCCGGCTGTTGACCGTTACGTTGCTGGAACGCAGCCTGTAACAGAGTCCGGCGCTGGTCGTAGTCCGCTAGGGGATGGGCGCCAAAACGGATCGACTCGGGGGTGAGAAAGTCGGTGCGGAAAGGACCGGGTTCGACGATGGTCACGTGCAATCCGAAGGGCGCGACTTCCTTTGCCAGGGACTCGGAGTAGCCTTCAAGCGCAAACTTGCTGGCGCTATAGAGCGAACCCAATTCGGCGCCCAGCAAGCCGGCGATGGAGGAAATATTGAAGATGTGCCCTTGACGGGCCGAACGCATCGAGGGCAGTGCGGCCCAGGTGACGTTGAACACGCCAAACAGGTTGGTGGCGAATTGCGCTTGCGCGTCTTCGGCGCCGTTCTCTTCAAAGAAGCCCAGGTGACCGTAGCCGGCGTTGTTCACCAATACGTCGATCTTGCCGAAGCGGGAGACCGCTGCCTGCACCGCGGCTCGCGTTTGGCCGGCATCGGTCACATCGAGTGCGAGATTCAGCAGTTGCTCGCTGTCGGTTCCAAGGGCCTCAATCACGGCCTCGCGTCTGCGTCCGGTGGCGACGACGCGGTCTCCGGCGCGCAGGGCAGCCTTGGCAATTTCGACGCCGAGCCCGCGGCTGGCACCGGTGATAAACCATATCTTTTGCATCGTTGAACTCCTTTATGACTGAGCTTCCATGAAAACACGCGGGAGATTTTATGAGTAGACCGATGCTCGCAGGCTCTTGCACGATCCTGCCAAGCGCGGGGGATTTGTGTAGATCGCCGTTGCGCTTCGGCCAGGCGTCGGTTTTAATAGAGCGATGGAACCTCTTGCCGAACTGCGCACGCTGATTACCCGCCACGCCCAACCCGGCGGGACCGCCTCGGCCCTTGCCGGTGTGCGGCTGACGGCGTCAAGTTTTCCGACAAAATTGGCCCATCTGATTTCCGAGCCGGGTTTCGCCGTGGTGGTGCAAGGAAGCAAACGCACTAGATTGGGCGACAAGGTATTCGAGTACGGCCGCGGTCAGTATCTGGTTGTCACTGTCGATTTGCCGATTGCCAGTAATGTCGTCGAAGCCAGCGCCGATAAACCTTTTCTGGCGATCGGCCTGGCCTTGAAGCCGGCGGTCATCGCTACCTTGTTGTTGGAAACCGCCGCCGCCGAGCGTACGGCGGTTGAGCCCTCGGGCATGGCGGTGAGTCATGCCACCGTCGAATTACTCGACGCCATGGTGCGTTTGCTGCGGCTGCTGGAGCATCCGGAGGACGCGGCGGTGCTGCGTCCCCTGATCGAACGCGAGATATTATGGCGGCTACTTGCCGGTGAGCAAGGCGCAATGGTGCGTCAGATCGGTTTGGCCGACAGCCGGCTCACGCAAATCAGTCACACCCTGCACTGGATCCGCAACCATTACGCCGAGACCCTGCGGATCGAGGATCTGGCCCGGCTGGCGGCGATGAGCGTGTCCTCTTTCCATCGGCATTTCCGCGCGGTCACAGCCATGAGTCCGCTGCAATACCAGAAGCAGATTCGCCTGCAGGAGGCTCGCTCGCGACTGCTGGCGCAAACCGGGGACGTTGCGGCGGTGGGGTTTGCGGTGGGTTACGAGAGTCCTTCCCAGTTCAGCCGCGAGTACAGCCGCATGTTCGGCGCACCGCCCAGCCGGGACCTGGCGCGTTTGCGCGGCGCCGCAAGCGCGGTGCCGGGCGTGATCATGTGACAGGTGCAAGCATCGCACCTGGCTGCCGCTTCCATGATTTGACTGCCCATTCGCCATTAACCCGGAGTTCCGCGTGTCACGTTCCGCCCGTCTTTTGCTGCTGCTCCAAGCCTTGCGCGGCCGGCGCCATCCAGTTACCGCGGCACAGCTCGCCACGATGCTGACGGTATCGGAGCGCACGATTTACCGTGATATAGCCGAACTGGCGGCGCAAGGTGCGCCGATTGAGGGCGAGGCCGGCCTCGGTTATGTGCTTAAGTCCGGACTGTTCCTGCCGCCGCTGATGTTTAATCAGGAGGAGATCGAGGCCGTGGTGCTGGGTCTGCGTTATGTGGATCAGCGCGGCGATGAGGTACTGACCCAGGCCGCCGCCGATGCATTGGCCAAGATTGTGTCCGTTCTGTCGCCGGAGGCGCAGGCCATGCTGCTGGTTCCGCTGTCCATGCCCGGGCCGGCCGCACCGGGATTTCCGGAAAACACCGTATCGCTGACGGCGTTGCGTGCGGCGATACGCGCGCATAAGCGACTTGAGATTGATTACGTGGACGCGGACGGACAACACACGCGCCGGGTGGTCTGGCCGCTGCAACTCGGTTTTATGGACAGCGCCCGGGTGCTGGGTGCCTGGTGCGAGCGGCGCCAAGCGTTCCGCACTTTCCGCACCGACCGCATTCTTTCGGCGACCGAGGGCGATCGCTATCCGGCACGCCGCGCCGATTTGTTGCGCGACTTCCATGCGCATCTGGATTTGGAGCAGTACAGCAGGATCACTCCTGACAGGAATTGACAGGGGGCGAGGCTAGACTGGGTTCTTCCCTTTCATGCGAGGAACAGCTATGCGATACAACATCGCGCACGCCCTGCCACCCGTCATCGTCGAGCATATCGCGGCCCACAATAACCACGACGCCGAGGCGTTGATGGCGACCTTTGCCCCGGATGCTCTGGTGAATGACGCCCGGCGCGAATTTATCGGACACGACGCCATCCGTGCCTGGGCCGACAAGGAAATTTTCGGCGCCAAGGTTACATTGCGTGTCGAACGTGCCTATGACCAGTACGGGGACATCGTGGTGCACGCCCGAGTCGATGGCGATTTCGACAAAACCCATCTTCCTGATCCGTTGATCCTGAGTTATTACTTCGGCATCAGGAATCGGCAGATCACGCAATTGATCGTCGTGTTGAACAGCGTGCATGCCTGAGCGGCACGCACCGTAACTTCTGCCTTCGGCATCCGTCTGCTTAACCGTTAAAAAAGATAACGATGACAGTCAATGAGAACACCGCGCTCAAGGAAATTTTCGACGAGCGCCGCTTTCGCGGCATGGCGCGCGAGGTCAAGGCCATTTACCGGGGATTCGATACGGCGTGTTTCCTCCAAGTAGCGCTTGCCGGGCTGGATGAACTGAGCTTGATGCAGCGCCTGCGCCGCATGACTCAGGCATTGCATGCGACCCTTCCCGCCGCCTACCGGCAAACGCTCGAAATTCTGCGTGAACTTGCCCCGCGCATCAAACATGGTTTTGCCACGCTGGTCCTGTCCGACTATGTGGGGCAATATGGTCTGGATGACTTCGAGGTCTCGCTGGATGCACTCAAGTATTTCACCGGCTTCGGCTCTTCGGAGTTTGCCGTGCGCGAGTTCTTGCGCCATGATTTAAAGCGTACGCTTGCGGTGATGGAGCTCTGGTCGCTCGATCCAAGCGACGCGGTGCGCCGTCTTGCCAGTGAAGGCAGCCGCCCACGTTTGCCTTGGTCGTTCCGGCTTGATGAAATCCTTGCCGACCCTGCGCTGGCGGCGCCGATTTTGGAAAATCTACGGGCGGATACCAGTCTTTATGTGCGGAAATCGGTGGCCAATCATCTGAACGACGTGACCAAATCGCATCCTGATTGGGTCTTGCACAGGCTGGCCGGCTGGCCGCTTGAAGATACGCACACCGCCTGGATTGCCAAGCGGGCGTTGCGCTCCTTGATCAAGGCGGGCAACGCGCAGGCATTAAAGTTGATCGGTGCCGGGGGAGTGCCCGAGGTCAAGCTCGAAAAAGTTGCCGTGACGCCTCGCCATATCACCTTGGGCGAACGTATGACCTTATCCTTCAAGCTGATTTCAACATCGCGGGAAAGTCAGCGGCTGGTGATCGACTACACCATACATTATGTGAAAAAATCGGGCGCCACCGCCGCCAAGGTATTCAAGCTCAAGGAATTGACCCTGGATGCCGGGCAGCAGGTGTTGATCGAACGCAATCAGAGCATCCGCGACTTCACCACGCGGGTGCATTACGCGGGGCGGCATCAGGTGGAGATTATGGTGAACGGACTGTGCCTGGCGCGGGCATTTTTTGAACTTGCTTGTTAAAGCCTTCAATTCTCCAGCCGCCGCGAGGTTCAAGCGCGAATTTCAACCCCGTGGCGCACGGTATCAGCCGCGTGTATCGACCCAGTTACGGGCCCATCTTGCCGCATGCCGCACGGCTTGTTTTTCGTTGACAAAATAGTCGAGCGCGTCGAATTGATACTGGGCGGTTTCAGCGCTATCGGCGTCGTCGCGCTCAAGCAGCAGGTTGGCCGCAAACCAGCCGTCAGGCAGGGGATGGGCGGAAGGAGAAACGGAATAGCCGTGATACTGATATTTATTATTATGCATATGAGAGATGTGCTTGGTCCGCGCGGCAGTAAAGCCGAATTGGGCAGACGTTTTGAAAATAAAGCGGAAGATGTCGGAGGGGCTGATGGATCGCGCATGCGGGCACGGCGACCAAGGCGGGAGCCGACGGCTCCGCGGGGATGCTAGTCAAGCATTGGGCCGGCAAGCCGGCCCGTCACGCGATTACACAGGCGAAATATTCGACGCTTGCAGACCCTTCGGTCCTTGCTTCGTCTCGTAAGTCACTTTCTGGTTTTCGGTGAGCGTCTTGAAGCCATCGCCACGAACTTCCGAGAAGTGGGCAAACAAATCGTCGCCGCCTGCATCGGGAGTAATAAAGCCAAAGCCTTTGCTATCGTTGAACCACTTAACGGTACCGGTATCCATGATAAATCCTTGAAATAAAATATGAGCCCCAAATGGAGCGGCTGAAACAATCAAGGAGGGGAGAGGACAACGAATACCGCGCAGAATAGGCAGAAAATGGTGTTCAGCAATCAGACTTCTTGAATACTTCGAAGCCAACAGTAACCGGGAAGCTGCCGTGTGTCAATGCTTTTCGAAAGCGTGTTCAATGGCGCAAGCCGGCGGCGCGCATTCGGCTGATCCGCTCCAAGAACGGTTTGGACCACAGCTCAAACACGTCTTTAGTCGCTCGGCTGCAGCTTGATCGGGGACAGACCACGGTAAAAACAGGAGCGCGATACGAATCCTTTAACCGTGGGCTGTACTCTCTTCTTTGCCTCGGCAACGCAATGCGCACCGCTTAGCCGCTGTGGGTGCTGCAGCCGGCTTTGTCAGTCAAGCAGCGCCGCATCCCAGGCGTGGGCTTGCTGTTGCTGTTCGCCGAGCCCGGTGATACCGAGCCGCATAGTGTCGCCGGGTTTGAGATAGATCGGTGGCTTCTGGCCCAAGCCGACGCCGGGGGGCGTGCCGGTCGAAATCAGATCCCCAGGATAGAGTGTCATGAATTGGCTTAGGTAATGGATTAGGTAGGCCACGCCGAAGATCATGGTGCGCGTGTTGCCGTTCTGGAATTTTCGGCCATTGACTTCAAGCCACATCTGCAATTGTTGCGGATCGCCGACCTCATCGGGCGTTACCAGCCACGGGCCGACCGGGCCGAAGGTATCGCAGCCCTTGCCTTTGTCCCAACTGCCGCAGCGCTCGAACTGGTAATTGCGTTCGGAGACATCGTTGACCACGCAATACCCGGCGACGTGGCGCAGCGCATCCTGTTCGCTGACATAACGCGCCTTGCTGCCAATGACTACACCGAGTTCGACTTCCCAATCGGTCTTAAGCGAATTTTTTGGAATCACTACAGCATCGTTAGGGCCGGTCAGCGCACTGCTCCACTTCGCAAATACCACCGGCTCGTCAGGCACGGCCAGGCCCGATTCGGCCACGTGGTCGCGGTAATTCAGACCGATGCAGATGAATTTTCCAAGGCCGCTATACGGCGTGCCGATACGGCCCGGCTGTTCTACGCGCGGCAGACTCGCGAGGTCGAGTTGCGCGAGCTTGGCAAGACTGTCGGGCGCCAGTACTGCCGGGGTGATGTCGGCAATCACGCCAGCCAAGCTGCGTAAGGTGCCGGCTTGGTCGAGACAAGCCGGTTTTTCCGCCCCTTTGGGACCGTAACGTAATAACTTCATAATATGCTCCTTTGTTGGTTAGAGAATGACGGACGACGTGGTGTCGAACGCCCCATGCAAGCGGTTCAGGCCGTGCCGGTATCGGCACTCAACCCTGCAGCCAGAACGCCTGCCACTGCACAGGCTTCGTCCGCGTCCGGAAGATCTCCGCTAATGCCGACTGCGCCGACGATTTCGCCTGCTGCGTCGCGAATCAGTACGCCGCCCGGTACCGGCACCATCCGGCCGCGACTAAGACCGATCAAGGCCGCAAAGAACGTCGGTGCCGCGGCCGCACGTTTAGCTAGTTCTCGACCGCCAAAACCCATCCCAAGCGTCCCACTCGCTTTTCCAACGGCGATATCCGGTCTGAGCAGGCTCGCGCCATCATCGCGCTGCAACGCCACGATATGTGCGCCCGGGTCAAGTATGGCTACACAGAGAGGCGAAAATTTGGCCTTTCGGCCGTGTTCAATCGCAACTGCGCAGATGAGATTAGCCTGCTCGAGTGTGAGTTTTGTCATGCCATTGCTCCTTATTCAGTGGTTATGTACTGCGCCCGAGTCGCTCCACGGGGGGGGGGGGAACCCATCCTGGCCAAGATGGCAAAGCGATGGTTTAAAACTCGCAAAAAATCCCTATAAAATAAGTACAACTAAATAAATATTTATTCATAAAATCAGGATTTTTCTGCTACCAATTCGATTATTGGAATTCGCTTGTTCAAAGACGCTGGCGGCTGCTTCATTTGAAATGAATAGCCCTGGTAAAACTCGGAAATTCTCTCCAGCGCGATGGATGAGACTTTTACGCCCTTCATCGTGACATCGGATATGCCCGGCACCTCGAGCAGCCGCCGCCGGATGGCCAGGGCGAATGTAACCGATTGAAACGCACAGCCCCGGCACGCGCCCTCAAACTCTAGTTGAATACAGCCGTCTTCTGTGATTTTGACAATCTGAACGCCTCCACCATGAACCTTAAGAATCGGACGCACATCGCAATCGATGACCTGCTCCACTTGGAGATCTCTGGTTGAGGCGCTCATAAATCTCTCCGTGCGCGAGCCTGCCGTTTCGCAAGATCCACATCGACGCCGAAGAGCCGAGCTTGATTTTCGCCCAAGATATTGCGTTTATCTTGCTCAGTGATCGCTGGATAGCCGAAGCGCGACTGAAGTTCTGGATCTATTTGCATATTCCAGAACCACTCGATCATAGGCTGGGGATTCCCCGTCAGCGGGGCTTCAGAACCCCAAATAAGTCTGTCGGACCCGACGTCTCTCAATAACCGACCCATGTAGGTCATGAATTGCCACGGTGCAACCAAGGGAAGGTGCATGGTTCCCGACAACACCAGGACGACGTTTGGGAAACGCGCCGCGATATAAACTACCTCTTCAAAGTAAGGGAGGGCGAGATGGTGGATCGCGAAAGTAAGATCCGGAAAATCAAGCGCGGCCTGTTGAATATCCAGCGGCGAGAGATCCTCAAGACGAGCGCGAGTTATCGGGAACCCCTTGTGGAATTGCAATACCTTGATACCAAGCTCGCGCGCCTTCTCATACATTGGGTAGGCCAGTTTCGGATCATCGCATCGCCACGCTTTCCCGACATGGGCATTGTAAAACTTGAATGATCGTGCGCCGAGTTCTCGCACCTGCCGCTCCATTTCCTGGAGCGCATGGTCCAGACTGGGATAAAGCGGATCGACTCCGCCACAAAAAAGCACCCGCTCCGGATAAGCCCGCGCAAACTGGTACTGCGCTTCAACGGGCGCAAACCCCTTTTTGTATACATCGTAGAGAACCACAGCCTGAGCCATCGCCATGTCGGTACACGAATCATCGAAAAGCAGCCGACCGAGATCTTGCTCGTCCCAACGCCGGGCGAAGCTGGTGAAAGGGTTGCCATTGCCATATATCGTTTCTTGACCTTTCGAACGAACAGCTTTAGCAGTTGCCATATGGTAGCGCCGGTCTACCCCGCCATCTGGACGGCAGATGTTGCCGTCCGAAAGGTCATACATGTGGACCGCATTGTCAAAAATGAAGATGTCGTCGTAAAGCATAAAGACCTCCGATTATGGTGGCTGACCGCTTTAACGGCAGCGGGACTATGAAAACCATAGTATTCCCAAGGTTCATGGACGGCTTTCGCGAAATGGGACGACCTTGCGCAAAGTTGGACTGTGTTTGAGGTGTGTGCTTGATGGCGCTTCAGCAGGGCATTTGGGTCATTTCTTGGGCTTTATGTCGGGACTCTGTCGTATAAAGAACCGCTTACCGACAACGTACCCTGGTCGCGAGCATAATGCGACGCTCTTGGACGATGCGGCGGGACCTAGCGGCGCCCTTGAGTAGCCTTCGGCGAGAGCGGGGCAGTTGTGACCTGAGTTCACGGCTGATCGCGCTGGAACGGAAGTCCCACACCCACAATTTGGTCTCGGGGAGGCAAGCGCACAATGAGCGACTTTCACACCGGTTTTAGTCCATCGGAGCCCAACCACATCTCTGCTTCTGCGCCATTGTTCGGGCAGCGATTGAATTTCGCTGCCGCTGCGGGAGGTATTCATCTTCACCAATATGAGTGCGTGCCGGGCACCTGGTGGCATGACGCGCTGCCGTTCTATCGCATAGCGGTTCAAGAAACGGGTTCACCCCACATAGAACGCGTAATCGATAATGCCAAGGAGCGCCGAATCAGACCCGCAGGCACGATTTCGATAAGTCCATCGAATACATTTCAACGATGGGCCTGGGATTGCAAGATGCGCATAATCTTGCTGTTCATCAGCCAAACAATACTGGACGAGATCTCCTCGGAGTCGGGTATGGGCGAGAGCAATCTCCGCAGACTTAGCCCGCTTGTCGTCGACGACAGTTTGATCAAATACACGGTCTTGGAGTTGCTGACAGAGTGCGTCGCGGGTTCAAAAATTCCCGATCTTCTGATCGGCACGGCTGGACGCCACGTGGCAACCCACATTCTTAGCCGCTACTCGCAAAACGAGCGAGAAAAAAAATTGAGGGGCCTGGCCGGATGGAGATTGAAGCGGGCACTGGATTTCATTGAGCAGAACCTCGACACGGACATTGGTCTGGAGGAACTGGCTCGCAATTCCGATATGACTCCGCATTATTTTTGTCGCTCTTTTCGGCAGGCTGTCGGAATGCCGCCGTACCGCTATCTGGTTAACCGGAGAATAGAAAGGGCCAAAGAACTCCTGGCTGAGACCGGAAAAGACGTGATAGAGATCGCTCTGGAATTGGGCTTCTCTAGCCATGCGCACTTCAGCAATACCTTTCGCAGCGCGGTAGGATGCGCTCCCACCGCTTACCGCTTGCAATATCAGGGACTGGGCGACATCTTTCCTATGGCGGTAAGACGAGATTGAGGCCCTGGCTCAAACACGTCCTCTGGTCGTTTGGCGGGAATGTTTACCTAATATTACCTAGGTGCAAATGCGGATTGTATTTATCGCTGTCATCGAAGAGTCACACATCATCAACAATAATGCGAGCGACCAGCAATTTGGCTGATTTTCACTAACACGATTTGCCCTTATCTAGGGTCAGATACGCTAGTTTGAAGGGAAGGCTTGCACACATGACTATCCGTCATCGCATTACGTTGTTGATCGTCTTGATGTTCGTCGCCCTGTTGGCCATCGGCGGATATGCCGTTTATCAAACCCGCGGCAGTGCGGTCGAAGTCAGGCAGGTGACGCAAGGTGTGGTGCCAAGCGCGCTGGCCTCGGCCGATCTGGTGTCGCAGGTTAAAGACGTACAGTTGGCTACGATGGAACTGGTGTATGCGCCGGACCCCAACTTGGTGGCGCAAGCGCAGGAAGAACTGAAAACAAAAAAATCGGCGCTGCAGGCGGCGCTGGCCCTCCAGGCCAAGGGCGCCACCAGCCACGCGCAAGTGGGTTTGGTGGCAGAGGCCAAGGATAGTCTGGAGAACTATTTCTCGGCGATCAACGATACGGCAGCGATGAAAGCCGCGGGCAAGAATGAGCTGGCGCAAGCCAATCTGTTTGCCAATGTGGCGCAGTATCGCGACGAGTTCGAGCAGATCGTCGATACCCTGCGGGTCGAGAAAAACCGCGAAAAAGACCAAGCTATTACTGTGCTGAACGGCACCCTCGCGACCACCACCGTCGCGATTGCCAGCGTCACCGGGATCGCGATCATCCTCCTGACCTTGGTCGGTACACTGCTTTATCGCCAGATTATCCGTCCCTTGAGCCGGATGCAGGCGATGATGAGCGAGATTGCCGCCAGCCAGGATTTCACGCGCCGGGTGCCGGTGGGCCGGATGGATGAATTGGGGCATTCGACGGTGGCGTTCAACGGCATGATAGCGAAAATTCAAGAAAACTCGCTGCTGCTCAAACAAAAAACAGCCGATATCCAGGCGATGTTGCAAAACATGCAGCAGGGTATTTTGACTGTGGTTGAGGGGGCGGCGAATCATGGGGCGGCGAATCATGGGGCCGTAGATCATGAGCCCGTGATTCATGCCGAGTATTCCGCTTATCTGGAAACCATCTTTGAGACCCGCGACATTGCCGGGCGTGGCCTGATGGATTTTGTCTTTGCGCACACCGATCTGGGCGCCGACGCCTTGTCGCAAGTCGATGCCGCCAGCCAGGCATGTTTGGGTGAAGACGCGATGAACTTCGAATTCAATCAGCATCTGCTGGTGAATGAAATCGAGAAACGCATGCCTGACGGCCGGGTCAAGATTCTCGATTTGAGCTGGTCTGCCATTACCGACGATAGCGACACCATCGTGCGTCTGATGCTGTGTGTGCGTGACGTCACCGAGTTGCGCGAGTTGGCGGCCGAAGCGGACGAACAACGGCGCAGACTGGAAATGATTGGGGAAATTCTGGCGGTCAGCCAGGAAAAATTCCATCAATTTATCGAGGGATCGACCGAATTTATCAGCGAGAACGAGCGCATCATCCGCAAGCACACGCAAGCAAATGGCGCCGCGATTGCCGAGCTGTTCCGCAACATGCATACCATCAAGGGTAATGCGCGCACCTACAACCTGCAGCACTTGACCGACGTGGTGCATGAAATGGAGCAGAGTTATGACGAACTGCGCCAGCCCAATGCCAATCGCGCCTGGGACCAGGAAGGTTTGATGCAAGAACTGGCCCGCGTGAAAGAAGCGGTCCAGCATTACGCCAAAATCAACGAGGTCAGCCTGGGCCGCAAGGGGCCGGGTAGCCGTGGCAGTGCCGAACGTTACCTGATGGTCGATAAATTACACATCCGCAACAGCCTGCGTTTGCTGGAAGCGACCGATTCCGACAGCCCGAGCGACCTGATCTCGATGCGCGATGCGGTGCGCCAGACCTTGCGCCTGCTGGGTACCGAGAGTCTTGGCGAGGCGCTGTCCGATGTCCTCAAATCATTGCCTTCGCTGGCCCAGGATCTGGGCAAGAGCGAACCGCTGGTGCGTATCGCCGACAACGGTTATCGCCTGCGCAGCCAAGCCGTCGAGGTATTAAAGAACGTCTTTACGCATCTGCTGCGCAACTCCATGGACCACGGGCTCGAAAGCGCTGAAGTACGGAGCGCGCAGGGCAAGGCACCAGCCGGCACCATCGAGATCGAAGTGGGCATCGATCAGGGGCAGCTCCAGATCACGCTAAGCGACGATGGCCAAGGTCTGGCCTTGGGCCGGATTCGCGCGATTGCCTTGGAGCGCGGCTGGATTGCTGCCGACGAAGAGCTTGGCGACGAAGCCCTGGCTCATCTTATTTTCCGCCCAGGATTTTCGACCGCGACGCAAGTCACGGCGGTATCGGGGCGTGGCGTCGGTATGGATGCAGTGCAAGATTTTCTCAAGCGTGAGCAGGGCACCATAGAACTGCATTTCACCGATGAGCGCAAAGGTGCTCAATTCCGCCAGTTCCAGACGGTGGTGTGCCTGCCGGACAGTTTTGCGGTGGATAGCGTCGGCACACCCGCCGCGAGCGACGCCGACGCATCGCATCTTGATGCGATGGCGCAGTGAATCCACGGCTGGATTCGAGGTCGATCCGTTGGGGTCGATCGGTTAACTCATTGAATCACCGAATTGGGAAGGATGGCTTGTGATTGAACAGTATCTCGTGGCAGCACTGAGCAGTAGTGCGGTGACTGCGGTGGCGGCATTGACTCTGCATAAGTTGCGCAGTGCCCGGACTATCGCCCGGCACCATGCCGAAACAGGCACTCAAGTCGAAGCGTTCGAGCATGATGCGGCTCGGCAGCGCGAATCGATCGAGCGGGCCGAGCAGGAAAGACAGGCGCTGGAAACATTAAATCTCGACCTGCGCGAAGAGTTGGCGCAGCAATCCGATCTACTTGCCGAAACCCGCGTGACGCTGAAAGCCGCGGTCGATGACAAAGACCAATGGGCGTATCAAGCCAAGAAAATTGCCGACGAAGCCGCGCGATTGAAGAGTCTGGCTGCGACTTTCGAACGCTGGCATGAGCAGATGATCTCGCTGATGACGCAGAACCAGGACATGCATGAGAAAAATCAGGAACTGTCTTCTATCGTGCGGCACGTGGTGATCGTCTCGCTCAACGCCTCGATTGAGGCGGCGCGCGCGGGGTCTGCCGGGCGCGGCTTTGCCGTGGTGGCAAGCGAGGTCAGGGCGCTGGCCACGCGCTCGGAAGAACTGTCGAAAAGCTATCGCGACAGTCTGCATAAAAACGACTTGACCACCACCACCACGTTTCAGGATATTCAGGCCGGCGGCAAAATGATCACCGCATCGCTTGGCAGCGTCGAAGCGCTGGCCAATCAATTTCAATCCAAGCTTCATTAGGCGTGGCTTAGGCATCAACGTGATCAGCACCCAAGCAAAAGACAGTATCGAACGTATTTTTTATAAAGCGGCCCAATCGCGCTTGCCCAGGGAAGCGGGCGACTCGTGCGAGATCGTGACGATCCCGCAAGATGCACTCGACGCGGCGCCGGAAGCCCGAGTCGTGGTGTTGACCATCTCGTCCATTTTGTTTCGTCTATTGCTGATTTTACAATTCAAGGACGATGCGGGCACCCGCGATTATTTCGTCAAGGATGTCGCGGACAATTCCTTCCAGGAAATTTTCTCGGAGGTCGCCAATCTGTGTTGCGGAGCGATGAACCAGGAGTTGCTCAATTATTTTCCGGACCTGGGCATGTCGACGCCCTATCTGTTGAGCGCTCGCTGCGTTTCTCATCTGCAGCAACTGAACCCCGGCTTCCTCGCTTCCTATAAGTTGACGCTCAACCATGCAGCTCAAGTGACCGCGACGGTATGCGTCTGTGCCCATGCACCGATCGATTTTGTTGCCGATCTGAGTGCCGTCGAAGAAAGCAGCGGCGAACTTGAGCTGTTTTGAAATCCAATCCGTATCAAAGGAAAAAGCATGTCAAAGATTTTGGTGGTGGACGACTCAAGCACGGTACGTGACGAAGTGGCCGGATTTTTGCGGAAAAATGGCTTGGACGTCGATACCGCTGTCGACGGCCGCGATGGACTTGCCAAGCTCAAAGCCAGCCCGGGTACCAAACTGGTGATCAGCGACGTTAATATGCCCAATATGGACGGTTTGACCATGGTGGAGAAAATTCGCGGAGAGTTGGCCAATAGCGCCGTGAACATCATCATGCTCACCACCGAAAGCAGTCCGGCCATGAAAGAGCGCGGCAAGGCGGCCGGCGTCAAGGGCTGGATCGTCAAGCCATTTAAAGGCGAAGCGGTACTGGAAACGTTCAAGAAACTGGCGAGTTAGATCGGTCCAAACTCATCAGCCCAAACTCATCAGCCCAAACTCATCAGCCCAAACTCATCAGCCCAAACTCATCAGCCCAAACTCGCCATTTCGAAATTACCCTGGGGTACCGGGGGAAGCTTTTTTCAGGCGTGAGGATGTGCCGGGTTTTGAGTGAAAAAATCCACGGCATGTTGCCGCGTGGTCAGCGCAGCGACAGCCGCCTTGGGGTCCAGGCCCATACGCCGCGCGCTGCCGGAAACCAGACTGCGCTGCAGGTCGTTGGGCGCTTCCGTCATGGCGGGCTGGAAGCGGCGGCTCATGGGTGCATCGATGTGCGGCAGATCGGTACGCGGTTCGGTCAGTGTCAGCACTTGAGCGAGCGTGGGTGCTGACGCGATGCGCCGGCTCGGCAGCATCTGCGCGGCGGGTATTTCCAGCCAATCGCGCAAGGTGGAAAGGATCGAGGTGTGGTCGTACGGGGTCTCGCCGGCGGCCCGAAAAACGGTGCCCGCGGCGATATAGGGCGACACGATAACCGCTGGCACACGGATGCCAAAGCGGTCAAAGCCGAAACCCTCGTCACCGGGTGTGGACACTGCATCGGGCGGGGTCGCATTATTGGGCGGCATGACGTGATCGAAACAGCCGCCATGCTCATCGAAAGTGATCACCAGCAGTGTCTTGTCCCAACTCTTGGAGGTGCTGAGAGCGGTCCAGATCGCATGCAGGAATGCCTCGCCCGCGAGCGTGTCATGCGGCGGATGCTGGTCATTCGGCTCAAGCAAAAAACTCGGCTCGATAAAGGAATACTGGGGCAGGGTTTGCTCGGCACAGGCTTCGACGAAAGCGGAAAATCCATGAAAGTGGGATTCCAGATCCAGAGGCCAAAGCGAAGGGAACATGGTCCGGGTCAGCGACGGGGTCAGGATGGTGTCGCTATACACGGACCAACTGGCGCCCATCGCCTGAAGTACGCTAAAGATGGTCGGCACATCCCACTCCCGCGGATCGGGCGGATTGCCGTTGTTGACGTGTCCGTTTGAGGTACCGGCATGGACAAAGGACCGATTAGGCCAAGTCTGACTAGGGACCGAAGCGTACCACGCATCCGATACCGCATAGGACCTGGCCAAGGCCGACAGCACCGGCAATTGGGCGGTGCCATGGCACTCCATGATCTGGGCCGGGTTGTCGGTCGCGGTGGTCGCATAGTCGTCGACAAAACCCCGCATCGGCACATTGGCCGCGGCGGCACCGCCCGGCCCGAATATCTGGTACGTGACATTGGCAAAGGTTTCTTGCGGATCGGGATTGGGGACTTGTGAGTCCGCGGTCGATGCGGTCACGGCAACCCGTGTTGGCGGATTATCTTGACCTGAACTCAATGGGTTCCACATTTCAGGTAACACACCATTAAAAGCCGGAGCGCTGCCTGCCGGAATAACTATTTTCGGCGGATTTTCGGCGGGATAAAGCCAGCCCAGCATATTGTCGAGCGAGCGATTTTCGAACATCACCACGACAATATGTTCAATCTGTTCCAGGATTCGACTCATGGGAACTCCTGATTAATATTCAAAGCGTAGCGCGGCGCAGATAGGTGGGCCGTACAAAATCCAGGCTATCAAGCAGGATCAAGGCCGCCACAAAGATGGTAAACGGTTTGTATGAATGCGGCGAGACACCTTCCGATACAAAGATAACCTCATCTAACCTCGGTAAAACCCCTATGTCCAAGCAACCCGAATCCAGCGATACATCATATTGGTGAATTTATTAAGCTTAAGGCGCGTTACAGCATCGAGCGGATGAGGTATTGTTTAGCTTAAGGTTGCGTGCGGAAAGTTAGCTAATTGTAAGTTTCTGGGCACTGAGCTCGGGGAATATCGCTGCGAGGCGATATATGTCGGGAAGTCGTTAAATACAACCGCCTAAAAAGGCATGGTAATAGGAGAGTTCAGATGAAATCGATGAAACCCGCTTTGCTCATGGGCGCAGTATGCGTTTTGCTCGCTTCGACCAGCGCATTTGCGCAAACCAGTGACGCAACGGCTGCGCCTACGGCGAAATCCGCGCGCGTAGCCAATCACCAGTTGGCCAAGAAAGTTCGCACTGCGCTCACCAAAGCGAAACCGGCACTGCCGCTGGAAGAAGTGGTTGTATTGGCGAAAGCTGGTGTGGTGTCGTTGGTGGGTGAGGTCGAGAATGCAGATCAAAGCGCACAGGCCGAGAAAATTGCCACGGGTGTTGCCGGCGTAACTTCGGTCAACAACCAGTTGGGTATTGCCGAACGCGGCGAATAAAGTCGAGGCTGGGTTGCCGCTTGCCGCGCGATCCAGCCGCTACTTTGGATTTTCAGCTTGATTTGCTTCAACTTTGCATGCTTATGGACCCACCTCATCGATTTGGCGCTCAGGCCTGATGTGGGTCCACCCCTCCAGCCGGGCCTGCAAACCCGCGCGTCGATCTTCCCCTGCTGTTTGCTTCCACCTCCACGCCTTGGTCAGTGCGCCGCCGTTGCGAGCATTGCTTAGCACTAGATCGGGTTTTCGCACGAAATTGATATACCTCGCGCAGTTATCCGGCAATGATGCTCATAGGTCGCCAAGTTTTCACAACTTGAGTGCGGATGGATCCATTTGAGGAGAGCTTCGATGTCCAAGGTATCGCTGACCGAGCCGGTCTCAGAGCGCGTGGAAACCGCGCTTTCAGGTTATCAATTGCTGGCTGACCCGTGGCTGAACAAAGGCACGGCATTTACCGAGATCGAACGCGATACTTTTGACCTGCACGGCCTGTTGCCGCCCAATATCGGCGCTCTGGAAGAGCAGGTGTCGCGCCGTTTACAGGTGTTGCGCAGTCTGGAGACCGATCTTGAGCGGTATGCGTTCCTGCGCGATGTCCAGGACACCAACGAGACTTTGTTTTTCGCTTTGCTGGTACAAAATATCGAAGAATTGCTGCCCATCGTCTATACCCCGACGGTCGGCGCCGGATGTCAGCAGTTCAGTCGGCTGTTTCGCAAGCCGCGCGGGCTGTTCCTCAGTCTGTCGCACAAAAAACGCATCAAGGAAATTCTGGCCCATCCGCGCTTCGACCGTGTCGAGGCGATTGTGGTGACCGATGGCGAACGTATCCTGGGCCTGGGCGATCAAGGTGCGGGCGGGATGGGTATCCCAATCGGAAAATTGGCGCTTTATACCGGCTGCGGCGGCCTGCATCCAGCGACCACATTGCCCATCATCCTGGATGTCGGGACCGATAACCCGGATTGCCTGAGCGACCCGCTCTATGTCGGGTGGCGCCATGAGCGGGTGCGCGGCCAGGAATACGACGACTTTATCGAAGTCTTTGTGCATGCGGTGAAGCAGCGCTGGCCGCATGTGATGCTGCAGTGGGAAGATTTTGCCAAGAACAACGCCACTCGCTTGCTCGACCGCTATCGCGACCAGCTCTGCACCTTCAACGACGATGTTCAGGGCACGGCCGCGGTGGCGACCGCCACTTTGCTGGCGGCGATCAACGTCACCGGGGTGCCGCTCACCGGGCAGCGCATTGCTATTTTGGGCGCCGGGTCTGCCGGGTGCGGGATTGCCAGCCTGATTCGCCGTGCCATGACCGACGCGGGCCTGCCTGACAGCGAGGCCGCGCAGCGCTTTTTTATGGTCGACCGCGACGGACTGCTGGTGCGGGGCATGGAAGATCTCGCATCGTTCCAACTGCCGTTTCTACAAGAAAAATCGACGGCGCAAGGGTGGACGCTGGATCACCCGGACCGGATTGCCTTGCTGGATGTGGTGCGCAATGCCAAACCCACGGTCTTGATCGGTGTGTCGGGCCAGGCCGGCGCGTTTTCCGAAGCGGTGGTTCGGGCCATGGCGGAACACAACCCGCGGCCCGTGATTTTCCCGTTGTCCAATCCCACTTCGCGGGCCGAGGCGACGCCGGAGGATCTGGAAGCCTGGAGTGGAGGGCGCGCGGTAATCGGCACCGGCAGTCCCTTCCCGCCGCTACTGCGTGACGGCGTGAAATTCAAGGTCGACCAAACCAATAATTCCTACATCTTCCCCGGTGTCGGCCTTGGGGCCATCGCGGTCAAAGCGTCGCGCATCAGCGACCAGATGTTTATGGCCGCCGCCAAAGCCTTGGCCGCGGCCTCGCCGGCACGCGACGATCCACGCAAAAATCTGCTGCCGCCCGTCACCTCGTTGCGTGAAGTCTCGGTCACGGTGGCGCTCGCCGTGGCGCTGCAGGCCCATCGAGAAGGCTTGACCAAGGGCATTCAACTGGACGAGATTGAAGGCCTGATTCGCCGCAAAGTCTGGACGCCGCACTACGCGCCCTATAGCCGAAGCAAAAAAATCGCGGTTTAATTACTTGAGAACGCGGAGAAATTCCTGTGCTTGAAACTATTCTCAATGGCCTGCTGCCGGTGGCCTTTGTCATCGGCCTGGGCTGGCTATCGGCGCGCCTGGGTCTGCTGAAACACGACCATGCCGGGGTGCTTGCCGTATTGGTGATTCGTTTTGCTTTGCCTTTTGCCTTGTTCGAAGGCGCGGTTAAAACTTCGCCCGATAAGCTGGGGAATCTGGATTTCGCGCTCTGCCTGACCTTCGGTTTGATGGGCACGTACTTGATCGCGCTCGGCGTGGGCCGTTTTGTGTTCAAGCATGACCTGCGCACTTCGACCATGCAGGCACTGGTCTGCGCCTATCCGGACATGGCTTATTTCGGTGCTCCGATTCTGGCCGCGATGTTCGGACCGCTAGGTTTTCTCGCGGTTCTGGTCGGCAATCTTGTCACCAGTATTTTTATGTTGCCGCTGACCATTGTGTTGACCCGTGTTTCCGATAAACAGGCCGCCGGCCATGGCTGGCGCGATGCTTTGGCGGTGTTGGGGCATAGCCTGGCGGGGGCGGTGGTCAATCCGATTGTCTGGTTGCCGGTGTGCGGTGTGATCTTGAGTCTGGCCCGCGTGAAATTGCCTGAACCAGTACTTAACTCGGTCGATATGATTGCCAAGGCGGCAGGTGGAACCTCGCTGTTTGCATTGGGTCTGATGCTGTACGGCGAGCGTTTTAGAATTAACGCCAACGTCTTGGCCAACCTTGGATTGAAGAATTTTCTGCAACCTGCATTGATGTTGCTGGGTGTCGTGATGTTCGGCCTGACGGGCGATCTGGCGAAACAGGTGGTGATAACCGGAGCCGTACCGACCGCGACCGCCGCCGCCATGTTCGCGCTGAAGAACAAAACCTATACCGCGGATGCCACGGCGACCATCCTGCTCAGCACGATTCTGGGCATTGCGACGGAAGGCATCCTGATCGCCTTGCTTTCGAGGTAGGCCAAGTTTATTTTTAGCTGAATTTCATCAAGATCAATCATCAAGATCAAAACCGGGGATCACAACCATGTCCAAACAGACCGTCGCTGAACTTATCGTCGACACACTGGAGCGCGCCGGGGTCAAACGCATCTACGGTGTCACCGGCGATTCGTTAAATGCCTTGAGCGATGCCTTGCGCCGCAAGGGTACGATCGAATGGGTGCATATGCGCCATGAAGAAGCCGCCGCTTTCGCCGCAGGCGCCGAGGCGCAACTTACCGGCCAATTGGCGGTGTGTGCCGGTAGTTGCGGTCCCGGCAATCTGCATCTGATCAATGGGCTTTACGATTGTCATCGCAGCGGGGCGCCGGTATTGGCGATTGCAGCCCACATTCCCAGCAGTGAAATCGGGGTAGGCTATTTCCAGGAAACCCATCCGGAAAAGCTGTTTGTCGAATGCAGTCACTATACCGAGTTGGTGTCCACCGCCAGTGTGATGCCGCGCATCCTCGATATCGCGCTGCGGCAAGCGGTGGGCAAGCGCGGTGTGGCGGTATTGGTGATCCCGGGCGACGTCGCCATGCAGAGCATCGAAGCCCCGGCGGCTAACCGTTGGCTGGTGCCGGAACCGCCGCTGATCAGACCGGCGGACCACGAACTCACGGCCCTTGCCGCGCTGCTTAATGGTTCCCGGAAAGTCACACTGCTCGCCGGCGCGGGTTGTGCCGGAGCGCATGATGTGGTGGTACAACTTGCCGCCACGCTGCAGGCACCGATGGTGCATGCTTTGCGCGGCAAGGAACATGTCGAGTGGGACAATCCTTACGACGTGGGCATGACGGGTCTGATCGGTTTTTCGTCGGGTTATCACGCGATGAAAGACTGCGACACGCTGGTGATGCTCGGCACCGATTTCCCCTACCGGCAGTTTTATCCCGAGCATGCCAAGGTGGTGCAGATCGATCTGGATCCGGCGCGGCTGGGACGCAGGACACCGCTTACGCTGGGTTTGGTCGGCGATATCAAACCGACCCTGGAAGCGCTGCTGCCCTTGCTCGAATCCAAGACCGAGCATAGCCACCTGGACCGCTCGGTCGAACATTATCGTACGGCGCGCAAAGGGCTGGATGAGCTGGCCACGGAAGGGCGGGGCAAAGCCCCCATCCACCCGCAATATCTGGCGCGTCTGGTCAGCGAATTGGCTGCCGACGACGCAGTTTTTACCTGTGACGTCGGCACCCCGACGGTCTGGGCCGCACGGTATCTGCAGATGAATGGCCGGCGGCGTCTGCTTGGCTCTTTTGTGCACGGCTCAATGGCCAATGCCATGGTTCAGGCGATTGGGGCACAGGCGGCTTACCCTGGGCGGCAGATCGTGTCACTCTGCGGCGATGGCGGTTTTGCCATGTTGATGGGCGATTTTATTACCTTGAGCCAGCAGAAATTGCCGGTGAAGATCGTTATTTTCAACAACGGCGTGCTGGGTTTTGTCGATCTGGAAATGAAGGCTTCGGGTTTTCTCGAAACCGGCACCGACCTGCAGAATCCGAATTTCGCCAAGATGGCTGAAGCGATGGGGGTGCTGGGGATTCGTGTGGAACAACCGGGCGACATCGAGGCGGCGCTGCGTCAGGCTTTTGCCCACGACGGTCCGGTGCTGGTCGATGTCGTGACCAATCACCATGAACTGGTGATGCCGCCCACCACCACCTTGGAACAGGTCGGCGGTTTCAGCTTGTGGATGGCCAAGGCGGTGCTCAACGGCCGCGGCGACGAAGTGATCGACCTCGCGACCTCGAATTTGCTGCGTTAAGCCGGTTCCCAGTTCTTCTGCTACCCGCATCACCTTGCATTGCATCGCGCCGTAAGCGCGCGGTGCAATGCTCGCAGCGCTGAAAAATAGTCTCCGGCAACTGATTAAAACCAGGCGGTCAGTTGGCGCGATATCCTCCGCCCAGTGCTTTGACCAAAGCAATTTCCTGGCTCAGTTCCTGGCCCCGAATCTGCAGCGCCAAGGTTTTTTCGCCAAGCACCGGCAGGCGAGCCTCCTGTGCCGCGATTTTGCTGATCAAACCCTGCCGATAGTGGGCTTCCGCACTATCTTGAAGAAAAACCACAGCGTGGATTTTCTCGGTCTGCAATCTATCTTCCTCTTCGAGTCCCTGCAGCAGCGTGCCGGATACCGCGACGTCGCGCACCGCGTCAAGTACCGCTTGGTTGTACTGAGCGATCAAGGTATTCGAGGCGGTTCTTGCGCTTCTGAGATTGGCGTTAAGGCTACCGCCGTCGAAGATCGGCAGGTAGAGTCCGGGTATCAGATTCAGTTGCTGGCTGGCGTGACGCCACAAATCGGCCATATGTAGCGCGTCCAGGCCAAAAAACACCTGGAAATCGAAGCTTGGGTAGAAAGCGGCCTTGGCCGCATCGATTTGCGACAGCGAGGCTTGCACATACCAGCGCATGGCTTGCAGATCCGGGCGCCGGGCCAATAATTCGTAGGACAAGGTGGCCGGTAAACTGGCATTGGATGCCGGCAGCGGAGTCAGAGCGATCTCCGGCAGATCGTCGGCATGCGCGCCGGCCAGGGCGCGTAATGCCTCGCGCAATTGTTTGATCCGGCTTTGGGTTTCGGTCAAATCGATCTGCGTCTTCAACAGTCGGGCACGCGCTTGTTGTGTCGCGGTGTCCGGTTCCAGTCCGCGCGCCGCGCGTTCGGTGTGGGCTGCAACTGTTTCGCTATCGATCGCTACGGCTTGTTGCAGTAAATTTGCCGTCTGCGACGCGGTTTGAATACCGAAATACAATTGCGCGACATCGCTGGAAATTTCGAGTTCGACCGTCGCGGCTTCCGCCAACTGCGCGTTTTCCCTGCCGATGGCGGCGGCGACCTGGTCTCGCTGTTTGCCCCACAAATCGAATTGATAGCTGCCGCCGAGCCCGATTGTGCCTTGCGTGTACCACGGCCCGTCGGCACCGATCTGGGGCGCATTGGAGGCATAGGCGCCGAGGAAGCCGCTGGCCGATACATGCTCGCGATCGACCGACGCGTTAAGCGCCATTTGCAGGCTGGTACCGGCTTTCACCACCTCGACTTGCGAGCGTGCTTGAGCCACCCGGCTGCCGGCGACGGCCATGGTTGGGGATTGTTTAAGCGCCAGCCCGATTAAAGCATCGAGCTGCGGGTCGCGATAAACGCTCCACCATTGCGCAGACGGCCAGTCTTCCCTCGCCAAATGAATGGTTTCGGCGAGATGGATCTGTGTCGGCGAAATTTGACTCCACTGCGGACTGTCATGATGAATCAAAGCGCAGCCTGACAGGCTGCCAACCAGCAAAACGTCCAGCCATAGGCGACGGCGGGTGATCAGATACATCAGCGAGTTCTTAAGCACCATGGTCAGACTCAAGGCGTGTGGTCGGCGCGGTATGGGAGATGCCCCAGGCCGGCAGGGTGGGCAATTGGCGCAGCATGGTGTCGACGAGTTCCACCACGGAGTGGCTGGGCAGTACCTGTCGTGCCGGGGCCTCTTCGGGCATCTCCGCGAAGCGCTGCCGCAGAAGTTGGGTCGAGATCGCCGTGGGCGGCACGCAGGCAGCACCGGCCAAGGCGTTGGCATAGTGCTCCAGGGCGGTGGCGGCTTGCTCTTGCAGGGCAAAAGTCGCTTCGCGCACGGCGAGCGGGAGCTGGTTCAACTGTGTCAGCAGTTGGCTTTGCAAACGATTGCCGGCCAGCATGATTTGGCGGCTTTGCGCCAGAACCGTTTGGGCTTGCTGTGTCAAATTTTCCTGGGCGCTGGGTTGCCAATCGGGTTCCAACGCTACCCGCGCCAGCAGCGTTTCGCAGTCCGCCAATTGGGTCCAGGCCTGTAGTTGCTGCTGCTCCAATTCCAGCGTTGATGTTTCACCTGCGGCACCGGTGCGGCGATAGGGCCGAAGCAAGCGACTCACGGCGTGCAGCAAGCCGGCCAGTTTGTGCCGCAACGTATCGCTTTCGCCTTCTCGCCAAAAGGACATCTGGATAAACAGGCAGATCGCCACACCCAACAACACACCTATAGTGCGGTCGCGGATGTCGGTTAAATTGGTGGCCGGGCTAAATTGGTCGAGCAGCTCAATGGAGAAGGTAAATACCAACTGCGTCCCGGCGTAGCTGATGCGCTCCGATCCGGCTGCCACCCAGGCGCCGAATGCCAATACCGGCAAGACCGCCACCAGCAGTTGCGCTACATCGTCGAGGTGAGGGAACACGTAGATTACGGCGGCCAGTGCCAGGGCGCTGCCGCTCAAGGCGCCGGCGACACGCAATACCGCGCGTTGCACCGAAGCCCCCAGACTAGGCAAGGAAACAATCACGCAAGTTAGCATGATGGTATGAATGCCAGGCCAATTGGCCGCATTATAAAATCCATAACACAGCAGTACCGCGAGCAGGGTTTTCAAGGAGAAACGCACGTACGCCGGGTTGGTCCAGGCATCGGCGGCGATCATCGGCTCCCGGCCGCGCGCGGCGTCGGCGGGCGCGGGATGGGCTTCGCGATTGGCGTAAGCGCCGAGCGCACGCTGCATTTCGGCGAGCGGGGCTACGGCGACACCGCCGTTTGATTCTCCCCACTGGGCTTGCAGGTAAAACGGCCGATCCGATGCGACGGCAAGATCGAGGGCCGCACAGGCTTCTCGCAGTTGGGACAACTCTGAGTCCCGCTCTCGTACTGCCGCGAGCGGTATTTGCTGCAGGTCCATCGCGGCCTGGTATAAGCGCGATACGGTGGCGATACAGGCGAGCTGCCGCGCTTCATGATCGTGGTAGCGGGCGTCCCGCATGATGGCGAATTTCAATAATTTTTGCAGGCTCAGCATGCCTTGCTGGCTTGCCTGAAGCGTAATCGGCACAGGAGCCTCGCTCTCGCCGCTCAGGTAGCACAGTTGTGCGTCGATGGCTTGCCATTGACGGTGGATTTCCTGTTTCAATTGTTGCTCGGGCTCCGCGGGCAAGAGCAGGGTATTGACCAGCAGGGTCAGCATAATTGGATAGTTGACCGCCACCCAAAGCCATAAAATATTACGGATCAGTGCTTCGGCATTGTCGGTCTGGTCGACAAAGGTTTGTGCGTAGATGACCACAATGGCGATAATAAAAAACACCACGCCGATTTTTGTTACTCGCAGCAGATACACGCTACCGAAGAATAAGATGCTCGCGGCGACGATACGCAGCAAGGGGTAGTCAAAAGTGAATTTGAGCAACAGCACCGCGCTGCCGATTGCCACGCTTGAACCGAGCACGAATAAGGTACCGATCAGGCGGGTTAATACCACATTCGATTGGGTAACGAAAAACACCACCAGCACCGACAGCGACAGGAACGGTACCTCAAGCGCCATCGAGATCACGATAATCAGCGCACTGGTCAGCACGCAACGCATGACCACGTTGATGCGGCCGGGATAGTCGCTCAGTTCCGCGGCAAGAAAGCGCGCCAAGCGCATGACGCCATGCGGCAGGTAGCCGCCGGGGCCGGTAAGCTGCTTCATGGTTCGCGGCCGTCGGCAGCGCGTCCGGTCTGCAGCACCGCGACCGCCGAGGTGCCGATGCGAAACAAATCGGGATCCGGATGATCGATCAAAATCTTGACCGGGAAGCGTTGTGCGACATGGACCCAATTGATGCTGCGTTGCACCTGCGGCAGGCCTTCGAGTACTTGTCCGCCATCGTTAGGCAAGACGCCATAACCGACCGAATCGACCGTGCCGCTGAAACGCACCCGGCTGTCGCTCATCAGGTAAACGGTGCTCGGTGTGCCAGGGTGGATATGCTTGAGTTCGGTCTCGCGGAAATTGGCGACCACGTACCAGTGGCGGGTATCGATCAAAGTGAAGATGGGTTTGGCCGCCGAGGCGAACTGACCGACCGAGGTTTTGAGTGAAACCACGCGGCCCTCGAAGGGCGCGCGTACGGTGGTGAATTCCAGGTTCAATTCGGCGCCGGCGATTTCCGCTTGCACCTCTGCGCGCTGGGCGATCAGCGCATCCACGCCGCTCACGGCGGCCGCCGCCTGCCGGGCTTGCAAACGCGCGCCGTTGAGTTCGGCCTGAGCCGACTGTTGCGCCGTTCTCGCTTGGTCTACATCCTCGGCCGAAGCGTAGCCATGCGACAGCAGCGGTTCGATCCTGTGCAGGGTATCGCTGGCCTGATTTTCCGCGGCCAGCGAGCGTGCCACTGTGGCTTGTACGGCAGCGGCGTTGTATTGCTGGGCATTCACGCTGCGCTGGGTCAATTCGATTTGTTTATCCAGCGACGCCAGCGTGGCGCGGGCCCGGTTCAAGGTGTCCTGGTAGGGGCGCGGATCGATCTGCAGCAGAATATCGCCTTGCTTGACAGCCTGATTATCGCGGATCGGCAGGCTGATAATCCTGCCGTTGACTTCAGGTACGACATCGATGGTATCGGCATAGGCGTAGGCATCATCGGTACGCGGGCTTTGGTCCAGATGCCAAATGACCAGCAGCAGCAACAAAACCGTCAGCAGCACGAGCACGAGCGCCGGCAGTTTTTGGGCGAGCGAGGTTGCAGTAGGTGTCGTCATAGCGGTGATGCCAAGCCATCAGTGTGGGAAGAAGATCAGCCAAATGGCGAGCGAGAACAAGGTAAGCAACACCGGGTACACCACAGCCATCGGTGTCAGCCATCGTCCCAGTTGCCATTTGATCTGGATCAGATGGACCATTACCGTCAGGCCGGCTGCCGCGATCAGGCAGAACAGCCAGCTTGGAAAATACGCCCCGAGCACGTCGATCGAAGGAGCCGGGGCGCAACCCGCCAGCAATGCACCGGCCATACCGGCCAAGCCGCGCTTTTTCATGCTTGTCCTCAGGCGCCGCGTCAGACCGGGCGAACTAAATAGAATAGGTGGGCTTGGAAATAAAGAGGCGAAGGGGCGACCGTCCGCGGCCGCGAGGTTCAAGCCAGGCGTCGGGCGACAAGTCGTATTCCCTGCTGCTGACTGAAGGATATAGCGCGCTGAGGGGCTATTTTTCGAAATCTTGCTACTTCGGTGGAAGCTTGTGTTTGTTTGCAAGTGGACGCCACATTTGGCATCCACTTGCATTTATCGATTACCCGGCGCGCGGAACCGGCCCGGGTTTTCTAGCCGAGATACAAGGCCGGTTGAATGGATTTGGGCAAGCCGAAGCGGGTGCGTAAAGCGATGAAACGCTCGGTAGCGCATATCGCGTCGAAGCGCGGGTCGCCCAAATGAAACATGGTCAGGGGCTCGTGTTGCTCGGCTGCCTGTTCGAGCCATGACTGCGCCTGCTCAAGCTCGCCCAAGGCGGCGCAGATCAATGCGCTTGATAATGCGCCAGGCTGACTGGGAAGTGCCTCTCGGAGCCGCACGGCCGTACTGTGCTCGCCCAGCCAGGCGGTCAACTCCACACCGGCAGTCCTATAACGCACTTGTCCTGCCGCCAATTTCTGTAATGCCGCGACCAAGGGCACGGCGGCGTCGCGCGAACCCCGAAAAATATGTGCGAGCGCCAGGTAGATGCCGATTTGTACGGGGTCCGTCGCGACCACATTGGTTTCGAGTTCCGCGATCAAGGCATCGTATTGTCGGGTCTGGAATAGGCACATGGCGCTTGCAAGGCGTTGCTGCACCGAAAACGGATCGACCTTTTTGGCCAGTTGTAAGTGATGCAGGCTTTCATCGTGCCGCCCCAGCAAAGCCAGGTAAGAAGCATAGTAGCGTGCGGTACGGGCATTGCCTCCGGCTTCGCCGGCCAGCCGCAGGTATTCTTCGGTGTGGGGCCAATCCCATTGCATCAAGTAGAGCACGCCCAAGGCACACAGTGCGTCAACCGAACCGGGATCGAGTTCAAGCGCGGTTTTTGCCGCCGCATAAGCCGCCGGGAAAGCCACGCTGCGATCTAAATATCCCAGGCGGAACAGATCGGCGTAACAGTCGGAGAGACCGGAAAAGGCTCGGCTGTACTGGGGTGTGCTGCGTGTCACCTCAAGCAACATCTCCAGTGCCAGGGAAAGGTGTTCCGGATTCTGCGAGTCGATCAGTTGGCGCGCCCGGCATACCTTGCCGAATACTTGCAGCGCCAGCGGGCTGGGCTGAGCCTGCATTGAGCGTACCTGCGAGCCGTCGATATGACTGCGGCTTACCAGTGCCGCGGCAATTTGTTCCTGCAGCAGAAAATATTCGGCATCGTCGGCCTCGAAACGCTCGGACCACACCACATAACCATCCGCGCCGGACAGTTCGACGGTAACGCGAAAACGGCCGCGGTCGCGCCGGACCGTGCCTTGCATCAACGCCTGCACGGAAAATTTCTGCGTCAATTCGCTGGGCGAATAATATTGATTTTTGTATTGAAATATCGAGCTGCGCGCGATGACGCGAATCCCCGGTGAACGGCTCATCATATAAATGATTTCATCCGTCAGCCCATCGGCGAACGCTTCATCTTCCTCATTTTTGTTGAGGGCGATAAACGGCATGATCGCGATTGATGCACCATGGCCGGCGGGAAACAGTTCTTTGCTGGAGTCGACTTGAGCCGGAGCTTCAGGTGGATGCGGCACGAAAGCGGGCATGTAGGTTCCCGGTTTATAGTCGATACGGATAGGGTCCGCCCGGCCTGGGTCTTCATAATACAGTTTCAGCTTCGAGCGCAAACGCCGCGCTTCTACGCGGACTACCGAATCGATGCGAGGGTCGTACGGCGGTTGGCGTTGATAGACTTCGATGCCGATCACATACTCTTTTAGACTGGTGCCGCGGCCTTCCAGCGTAGCTTGCACGGTGAAGCGGAGAAAACGTATGAGCCGTTCCGAGCCGGAAAAAAGAGGATGGCTTACGATGCGCTCTACTTGCTCGTTGATGCTCTTGGGGTCAGGATGTGGGGCTGTCGTCATAACTCGGTAAATGCTTGCGTCTATCGATTGCGCGGGACGTCGGTTGGGGGTTTCCGGGCGGCACAGCGGTTATCCAGTTTACGCATTACCGTAAGCTGCCCCCGGATCGCAGCGCAAGGTATCACAGGCCATAAAAAGCGGGACGAGCTAACGGTTATCAATCCAGGCGACACGTGTTGCGGACAACGCAGCCCAGCCAGCGGAAATGCATCTTGCGGATTTCCTGATGTTACGCGTCTATCTTGCTACTTTGCCCACCTTTGTTAGCTTGATCCAAGCATAAATAATAGTCAAACACGCGCCGCCGCGCGCCACTCCCTTGCCTCGAGCCCATTCCGGCGGGGCCGGCCGGGACGGCTGCCCGGCATGGATTCGCGCCTGACGCCGCGGTAGCAATCTGGAGATTTTTTGCGGCGAGACATAAAATCATCATGAAACGTTTATCTGAGCTTCCAGCGCCAACCCAAGCTCACTGTTTTTGGTCTGTACTAACTTCCCGTTAGTTATATGGATGGTTAAGCTGGCGCAGCCCTATTTCGTGTCTGGCCAAAAGCCCGCGGCATAGAGGCGCCTGGAAAAACCTATGCGCCGGAATGAAGTGCTTGAATGTCCCTGGCTGGAGCGCCAGCCGCTGGGACGCCAGCCGCTGGGACGCCAGCCGCTGGAACACCGGCCGCCGGCATGGATCCGCGCCCATTCGGGCAAGGCCGCAGTCCATATGGAGGAAGGCATGCAGCTAGGATTTGCATCAGTCGCTGCAAAAGTGCATGGCAAGGTGGAGGTGAGTCGCCGGCAATTTACCGCTACGACGATGACGGTTACACCCTCCGAATTGTTTTTGAATTCACAAAGTACCGCTCAGATCGTGATCCCCGGCGATGGTGCCGAGGCATTTATCTACCATACGACTGAGCAGGGCGAGATGGCGGAAACAAAAATCAGCGGGCGCACGATCTCGATCCTGCCGCCCGATACCTGCTGCCGGGTAATGTGGCAGCGCGAAGCCGCGCTCACGACTTTTTCATTGGCGGACGATCTGTGTTTGCAGATCCGGCGCGACCTGGCTTTGCGCAATAAAGTGTTATGCGCCCAATTGGCGGTGATCGATCCGATTCTCTGGCACCTGGGACGGGAAGTGCGGCGCATGCTGCTGGCCTCCAGCAGCCCGACCGGCATGTACCTGGATTCCCTGGCCGTGGTGTTATGTCAACATACCCTCGGTACCTATACCCAGCGAGAAGTGCCGGTCGGCGCTATCGGCGCATTACCCATGTATAAGTTGAGGCGGGTTATCGAATTTATCGAAAACAATCTGTCGGAAGACATTACGTTTCGCGACATTGCCGCTCATGTCAACGTGAGTCCCTTTCATTTTGCCCGGGTCTTCAAGCTCAGCACCGGAACTACGCCGCACCGCTTTTTGACCGAGAAACGCATGAAAGTGGCACAGCAACGCCTGATCGAAACCGATGACGCGATCGCCAGCATTGCCTATCAGCTCGGTTTTCGCAGTCAGAGTCATTTCACCAGCGTATTCAGCAAATACACCGGCGTGACGCCGAAGGCATACCGGAAACCGGGTTAACGCGAGCGGTCGTGTTCCATGCCCAGATCATTGATGATGGGCCTGCAAAATCGCCTCTTCAGGTTGGCAAGCATGCGCTCGAACTCTCCTGTGCTACCCGTAAAATTCAGGCGCTCGATCAAGAGCATGCATAGCTTGCATGTGTCGCTGGGGCAGGGCGGTTATGGCGGTTATAGCCCAAGGTCGCCACGCCCAAGCCCGACATGGATTGTGTGGAAATGGCGTTATAGATGCACCTGGATGCGGCGTCGTACCATTTACCTCGCGACACTGCCGCCATTTTCGTCGAATAGCCATCTTCGCTATAAGTACCGAGCCGGGTGACCCGGTTATCGCGGTGCGGCCGGGTCCGGATATACGCGGCGGCCGTTAAACGCCTCATCCTTGTTTGCCGGGGCTGAAGTTGGTTTACCGCCTCCAGTCGATAAGCCTTGATTGATGCGCAACGGATTAAGCCGTGAGAAAGAGGCACCCCGCCGATTCAGCTATTTACGCGCCAAACAGCGCCGCCAATCCCGCTGCCGAAGTAAAGATACCGTCGCCATCGTGGCCCACGCCCGGAACTTCAAAGTAGCGATGATTCAGGCCCTGCGGATGCCGCATCCGCAGATAACGCGCATAGGCGCGACCGCGGGCCAGGCGGTTTTCGCCCTGGGCTTGGGCGGCGCAGGAGATATCCAGCGCGGGGTGCCGGGGGTCGCAGTCGTTGCCGCCGAGCAAAGTGACGACATCGCGTTGCGCATACGCGGCTTCGAGCTGCGCGGCGCACAGGCCATTCTGACCCAGGCGGGCATAGGCCGGCGCTTGGTCCAAGCCGTATTTCCAGCGATTGAAGTGCGGGCAACCGGCTGCATCGAACTGACTGAAGCCGCCTGCGGGGTCGGGCCGCAAGGTGTCGAAATAAACATAGGACGAGGGATTGGCGACCACGTAACGCAGCGCGATGCCGCGCTCAGCCAGAGGGGCTTCGCCTTGGGTGACGACGGCATAACGTTGCACGACTTGGCCACCGCCTGAATGGCCTGCAATCACCACCTCGCATAACTCGGGGAATTTTTCCCGCTGCGCAAGTTGGCGCAGGATGGCGTCGAGTACTTCGAAGGAACTGATGGGCGCCGGCTCCTGAGCGGGTTCGCCACCCATCCAGCTAATCCAGTCCCAATGCAGGTTTTCCGGCGGCAGCCGGTGTGCCGCGATATCGGCGGCAGCCAGAAATTGCGGCACGATCAGCACTGTGTCTGCGGTTTTGCCGGATGCCGCCGCGCGCGCGCGGCGCGCCAGATTGTAATAAGCATCGGCGTTACGCAAGCGGCCATGAATCAATATCACGGCTCGCTTGACGGTGGCGCGCGGCAGATCCCACGCGCTGGTGGCATACATAGGTACCCGGCCGGTTCCTGCCGCGGTGGTCACGGTTAGCTGCTGGGGCGCAACCGCGGATACCGGGCGTTCATTGGGGGCGCGTTCGTCGTCCCGGTCAACAGGCTGTGACATGCAAGTACTCGTAGTTGGCTTTAATCAATCAATTAGTCAAGCGGATGCAGCGCAGTGTTTGCGGCAACGGGGAAACGCCCCGAGCGGGTAAAAAACACCAGGGTCAGCGAGACCAGGCCGGCGAAAATCAAATAGAAAGCCGGTGTCAAGCTACTGCCCGTGAGGTGCGTCAGCCAAGTAATGGTCAATGGTGCGAGTCCGCCAAACAAGGTCACCGCGACGTTGTAGGACAAGGCCACGCCGGTTGAACGGCTGCGCACCGGAAACAGGGTGGCGAGCATGCCCGGATGCGGTCCCGACATGGCGGCAAGAAACACCGTGGCGATCATCTGGGCGATAAACAAATGTGTCACCGTAGGCGCCGATACCACAAACCAGAAGAGCGGATAAGCGCAGAGAATCCAGGCGATCACGATGGGATAAAACAGGCGATAAGGCCCAAAACGATCCGCAAGCTTGCCCGACAATGGAAACAGAAACAGATTGAGCAAGCCCGAAACGAAAGAACCCAGCAAAGCACTGGCCAGCGGCAGGTGCAACTGGCGCTCGACGTATAGCGGAAGGTAGGAATGCCAAACATAGTTGGTCGCAGCACCAACGATGATCACGCCCATGGCGCAGATTGCGGCGTCGCTATTGTCGCGGAAGAACTGCTGGATCGAAACCCGGGGCGGGGCGTGGCCATGATCGCGCAACTGCTCGAATTCCGGCGATTCCGCCACCCGATGGCGGATATAAAAACCCAGCGGCCCGGCCAAGGCGCCCAGCAGGAACGGCAAGCGCCAGCCCCAGGCGACTAATTGTCCATGCGACAGCCGCGTGGTCAGCGCATAACCGATACTGGACGACAGCAGCAGGGCAAAAGCCTGCGACGACATATTAAAACTGCCGTAGAACATCTTTTTACCCGGCGGCGCGTATTCCACCAGCATGGCCGAAGCGGTGGCAAATTGCCCGCCCACCGACAGCCCTTGCAGCAGCCGTGCCAGCACCACCAGCAGCGGCGCGGCGATGCCGATGCGCGCATAACCGGGGGTCAAACCCATCAGCAGCGTACTGGCAGCCATCATCATGATCAGCAAGGCGAGGGCGCGTTGCCGGCCGAACCGGTCGGCGTAGATGCCGAGCAGAATGCCGCCGAGCGGGCGCACCAGAAAACCCAGGGCGAAGGTGGCCAGGGTCAAGACAATGGAGATGAAGCTGTCGCCGCCGGGGAAGAAGACTTGCGCGATGATCTTGGCGAAATAACCGTAGATCAGGAAGTCGAACCATTCCAGGCCGCTGCCCAGCACCGAGGCAAAAATCGCCCGGCGCACCATTCGCGGCGAGAGCCGCGCGATGGCCGGCACGGCCGATGTTGCGGCTGCCGCAGGCATGACAGTGTCGCTATGCGTCATATTCGATTCGCTCAATTTTTACAGACACCGTCGCCGAACATGACTGTCACCGCACATGCCGAGGTCAGCATCCGGGTGCCGTTATGCCCCACGCCCGGCACCACATGAAAGCTCTGGTTCAAGCCGCTGGGATGGCGCATTTGCAGGTAATGGTAATACGCTTCTCCGCGCGCCAGGCGTTGCGGCCCCTGGGCTTCGCCGGCGCAACTTTTATCCAGCGCGGACTGGGCCGGGTCATGGTCGTCACCACCGATCAGGTAGGTGACCGGACGCGCCGCATACGCTTGCTCAAGCTGTGCCGGAGTGCGATCGTTCACATAAGCGGGGCGGTCCTGCATGCCATATTTCCATTGATCGAACGCCGGGCATTGGCCTGCGTCGTAGGGTGCCGGCATGCCGTCGGCCGCGGGGCGCTGGGCATCGAAATAAGCATACGATGACGGATTGGCCACCAGGAATCTCAAGCTGATGTTTTCTTCGGCCAGCGCCGGGATGTCATGCATGGCGACGGCATAACGTTGCACCACTTGCGCCCCGCCCGAATGCCCCGCAATGACAATTTGCCGCAAGTTGGGAAACAAGCGCCGGTCGGCCAGACGCTTGACAATGGCGTCCAGCGCGGTGAATGAGCTTAACGGTACACTGCCTGCGGCGGGTTCGCCGCCCATCCAGGCGTTGCCGTCCCAGCTCAGTATATCGGCCGGTTCGCTATAGGTTGCGGTATCGATGGTGGCGAGAAACTGCGGCGCGATCAGCAAAGTGGTATTGGGGGCGACGTTGCCCCCTGCCTCAGCCGCCGCCAGCGCTGTTTGTCCGGCGTTAAAATAAGTATCGGCGTTGCGCAATTTGCCATGTACCACAATCACAGCCCTTACGATGCCGGGCTGTGCGGTATCCCAGGCGCTCGACAGATACAGCGGCAATTCGGCGCTGCCTTGCGCTGTTTCTATCGTCAGCCGGGTGTCTGAAATTACCGCGACAGGTTTTAATTTCGGTTCATGATCATGTCGTGCGTAAGCTGGCGATGCACATGCCAGAGTCAGTGCGATGCTTAGCGCCCGAGCGGGGATGCGCAAGCGGTGCAGAGTTTGAAAAATCATGAAGCTTGCTCCTTGAGCTAAAACGTACCGGGAAGTTCTGCTTCCCAGTACGCTTCGGCCGGTTTCAAAATCGATGCCGGATACCAATGGTGATGCCTGTCTGATTGTCGGCAAACGCGGTCGCGTCCGTGACTCCGACCGGGGTGTAGCTGCCGTTGCCGTTACGTGTCGACTCCGCATAAGCCAGCGTCGCATACACGTCGGTGCGTTTGGACAAAGCATAATCGCTGCTGAAAATGCCCAGCCAGGAATTCGACACCTTGGCAGTTTCGTTGATCTGATAGTAATACGCCGTGGTCAATTTGACCGCCGGGGTGACCTGATAACGCATGCCGGCGAAAGCCATACCCGCCCTGATCTCGGCCCCGGTGACCGGCTCATCGAGATAATGCTCGTAACCGCCCAACACCGTGACCGGCCCCAGCACTTGCAGCGCCGAGGCGCTCCAGTTGCTGGTCTTGCTCCAGGCGCCGCCGGTGGTGATGGTGCCGTTGCGGTAGTCATAGGCCAGCGCCGCCGAGAAACTGCCGATATCGTAGGAAAGACCGGCGCCATATGCCTCGTCGCTTTCCAGCGAACCCACAGCGCCGCCGAAACTATAGTCGGCAATGGCGGTGATGCCGCCGAAATGCCCCACGTATTTCAGCGAATTATTCAGCCGCGCCTTATAAGAAAAATCGTCCGACGAACCGGTGGTCGGGAACCAGGTGTAATGCGGCGCATAGTCCATCGGGTCATAGCGCTCAAGAATATCGTACATGGCCGTATATTGCAGGCCGGCCGACAGTGAGCCATAAGTCTTGTTGGACAAACCGACTTCAGAGGTGCGATTGAACAAGGTTCCTGCCGTGGCGGCGGTGCCGTCGTTGCCGTTAAAACCGGCCTCCAGGATAAAGAATGCGGAATTTCCGCCACCGAGATCTTCCACGCCGCGCATGCCGAAACGGGTATTGCTGAGTCCGCCCGATCCCTCTTGCACCACGTCGCCGCCCTTGGCGCTGGCGTGGTTGAGAAACTCAAGATTGGTATCGATCAAACCATACAAGGTAACGGACGATTGGGCTTGTGCGCTGACGCAACCCGCACCGGCCAGCAATGCCGCGAGGTAATGTTTTCTCATCATTGTCTCCTATCGATCTAATTATTTTTTTCGCTTTGTGGTTCGTCAGTCCGGTCTGGTGCCGGATGGGCGCTAACGAATAGCGAGATCGTAGGGGGCGATGTGATAAATGTAAAATACACAATTAACGTACCACCCATATTTTATAAATATGGGACTTTTTTGGGCTTTGTTGAGGCTGGTCTTGCTAACAGAACACTAGGGCCTGTTCACGCTAATAATGGGCTTGCGAACACCCCTTTCCGGTCGGCAGGCAAGGAGTGTGTCGCGCCGCTTGGCCGCTCCAAGCAAGCGACGCGCGACGCGGCCAGACGGCCGG
>Ga0302313_10000079_pt1 | contig 88445 bp, 81 predicted proteins | sample III_Palsa_N2_2_FD_200454 | JGI IMG/M metagenome (GOLD analysis project Ga0302313, IMG submission 200454) | Peat permafrost microbial communities from Stordalen Mire near Abisko, Sweden - III_Palsa_N2_2 | ecosystem: Environmental > Terrestrial > Soil > Palsa > Peat permafrost | place: Sweden...
CCACCTCCAGCAGCACCAGCCCGACCTCGCCAGCCCGAGCCACCCCCCGCACCCGCGCCTCAACCCGCCCGATCCCCTCATCGAGGGGTTCGGCGTCCACATCGGCGATATCGGTCATCGTGTTCATCAATAGAACAAAATAGGAACATCAAGGATCGCTGTCAAGTCACCGTCGGTCCCGTCCCGTCCCCTACCTCCCCCGCGCTGCGGCGGGAGGGGGACCGTCCGCCGAGCGTAGCGAAGAGCGGATGGGGGAGGGGGCAAGTCCTGTGCGCCGGCCCTGCCCGGGCATAACTGATTTCCCGCAACGGCGAGCAAAGGGGACAGGTGCTGCTGTCCCCCAAAAGCCGCATCGTTTGAAGATGGGCTTGGCCCTGTCGCGCACATCCGATTATGTGATTTCCGAGTGGGGGAGTGTGGTGTGCGTCCAGCTTTGCGGGATAAATTTCTGGAAGTCCTCGCTGGCTTCGGCGGCTCGGCCGGCAACGGCCGGCTTCTCGTCGAGTTGGGTTGGCAAGAGGACACCTACGCCCGTGTTCGAGATGAGCTCGCCGAGGAAGGGCTCATCATTCGCGGGCGCGGGCGTGGAGGGTCAGTCGCCCTGGCCGAGGTGAAGGCTGCTACCAAAGCCTCCAAGCCTCCGAAGCAGGCTGCTAGGAACGCCAAGAGCAAGCGTGCTCCGGGCGGGTTCGATCAGACGTTCAATGCGCTCGACAAGGTGCTGCGCAACGAGGCCGGGCAGACGACTGCCCTCCCGCCCATCAGCAGGGCCGAGCGGGTCGAGACCCGGAAGTCGACTGTCCTTCATGGGTACGACAGCGCGCTCGCGTCCTTTCTCGATTTCGTGCTCGGCCAGTACGTGGCGCAAGGCGTGGACGAATTGGATCAGGACAAGCTGCCCCGCCTTTTGGAGTTGCGATTTGCCAGCGTCAGCGAAGGGGCTCAGGCGCTAGGCGGCGTACCGGCAGTCCGAACCGCGTTCATCGACTGCCAGCGTGGGCTTTTCACGTCCAATTCGACGTAGCAGCCCTCGGCCTTATTCTCTTGGTGCCCCAGGTCGGACTCGAACCAACACGTCTCTCGACAACAGATTTTGAGTCTGAGTGGGATTTGTGCAACGCCCTGATTTAACATGATAAACGAGGGTGTTGGGTTTGAGTGCGCTAACTAGTGCGCTAATTGCAAGGCTCCAAGGATGTCTGCAAAGCATAGTAAACTGAGTCTTTCACGCACTACAGGGACGACGGGAAATTCAGCCAGGACCAAGCCGCCCCATTGCGAGGATGCATCGACGACGATCGTCGGCCGTCGCCTGGGATCACCTTGTGGTTGACGTCGGGCGTTGGCGTCACGAACGGCGAGGCCTGACTCTTAGCCGAACTTGGGAAAGTCCGCTGACGGGCGATAGTCCCGTCAGGTTTTGCCTTCAGCTGATAGTGGCCAGACTTTGGCTTGGATCGGAGCCACCCGATCGACCCGATCCATAAAGCGTCAGTCCAACGCGGCGAATGGATGCGCTCGCCGTCGTAGAAGGCTAACCTCACAAGTCGGCCCGCAAGGCCCGCGACTCGTTGGGACATTCGTATGGTCTATAGGCAAGATCTGGTTACTGCGGCCCGACGACATCTTAGGGCAGCCACCGAGTTGCACGGCGCTGCCTCGGCGGGCGCACAGCCTGGATGTCGGAGCGTAGCCGGCTACCTCTTCGGCTTGACTGGGGAGTTGGCCGTCAAGGCCTTAATGCGGTCAAGCGGGATGGCACCCCTGGCGCCGGAGTCTCGGCGGGACGATCCGTACTATGCCCACTTTCCCGAACTGAAGGCGCGTTTGGGCGAGGCAGCCTTTGGCCGACGCGAGGGAGAGTTGCGCAAAATTGCGGAGTCCCAAACCCTCTTCCAGCACTGGAACACCCAGATGCGCTATGCCCCGACCGAGGATATCCGGGAGGCCTGGATCGTCGCTTGGCGCGGCGACGCTGAGGAACTGATCGGCAGAATGGAGATGCCATGATGCCGGATCCGTTCTTCGACGAATCTTTGCCAATCCTGATCCGGACCCTGAGTGCCCAAGCAGGCACCGATTTCGTTGAAGAGGGGACGGCCCTGCGTGACGCTTCGGGGCGCCTCAGCTTCTTCTCGGCGCGCCGGCCAGCCTCGGAGGAGGAGCGTGTTGGCCTCGGCGAAGCACTACGGGCCGCGCTGGGACCTTATGCCCGCGCTGACCGGACCCTTGTCTTCGCCGACGAGCCAGGCGCAGGTCCTATCCTCGCCTCGCCGGACCGCGTGCCGATCAAGGCCGATGGGCTGTTTTGCCAGCTGCTCGACCGCCGCATCGTCGGTGCCGGATGGCTGGCTGCTCCAGCAGCGGTCTCGACCAATCCGCCACGGATCGCCTTCGCCACCCTGAAAGGCGGGGTCGGTCGTTCGACCGCCTTGGTAGTGGCGGCCGCCGATTTGGCCCGGCGCAATCGTAACGTACTGCTGGTCGACTTGGACCTGGAGGCTCCGGGCCTTGGTGACATGATCCTCGACGCCGAGCGCATGCCGGAATTCGGCGTTCTGGACTTCTTGGTTGAAAACGGCCTCCGGGGGGTCGGCGACGCTCTGCTTCCATCGTTCATCGGAGCCAGCGGCCTAACGGTGGCAGGTGGCGGGCGGGTCGACGTCATGCCGGCGCTCGGGCGGCGGTCGATTGCGACGCCGGTGAACGTCTTGCCCAAACTCTCGCGTGCCATGATTGAGGATATCACGGAGCAAGGCAGTGTGCCGGTAGGTGAACAGGTCTCCACCATGATCGGCCGCATCGCCGATGCGAGCACCTATGACGTTGTTCTGATCGACAGCCGCGCAGGTCTATCCGAACTGGCCGCCCCGGCCGTGATCGGCTTGGGGGCCACCGTCCTGCTCTTCGGCACGGCGCAAAAACAAACCGTTGAAGGCTATCGGTCGCTTTTTTCGGCGCTGCAGTTGCTGGCGCAGCGGGACCTGGCGCTCAAGCGCGACGCTGACTGGCGCGCGGCTCTCCGGCCCGTCTACGCGAAGGCGAGTATGGACTTCGGCGTCGGCCAGCAGTTTCAGGACGATTTCTACGATCTCTATTCCGAAAATCTCTATGACGAAGAGCATACGGGCCAAGCTGACGAGGACGCGTTTCGCTTCACTCGGGACGATGTATCGGCACCCCATTGGCCACTGACTATCGCGTTCAACCAGAGCTTTGTCGATTTCGACCCACTTCGCATTCCCGGCCAATTGACCCAATCATTTTACGAGCAGACCTTTCGCTCGTTCCTCGACGGTCTCGATGCCATCATTGCCTCTCCTTTGAATCGGATCGACTAGTCGCCGTGAACACGCAGGCCATCAACTTCGCCGCCATCCGACGAGCCATCGCTGCCTTCGAGCTGTCCTCGAGGGTCGAGCCGAACGAGCCGATCCCGGTCGATCGAGCATTTTTGCCGAGCGGCCACCGCGGCGTCCTCGACCTCAAGCGACAATTGGTGGTGGGCAATCGCGGGATGGGCAAGAGCTTTTGGACCCATGCGCTGCTGAGCCCAGACCTGCGCAGCCGTCTGGCGGATGTCTATGGCAATCGGCCGCTGAAGACTGTCCGCGTCGAGGTCGGCTTCAACGGATCGGCCAAGGTCGGTGCCATCGCCCCGACTACGGACGAAATCGCCGGTCTGTTCGCGAGGGGCCTCAGTCCGGACCTGATCTGGCGGGGGGTGCTCCTGCGCGCGGCCCTCATGGTCCTGGGCAGTGGCCCACAGTCGACCTTGGCGCAGGCAATTGCGGCGCTTGAGGCCGATCCAGGGCTATATTCCCAGAACCTCTCGCAGCTCGACGACCAGCTGATCCACGGCCAACAGACCCTGCTGGTCGTGTTCGACGCGCTTGATCGGCTGGGCCCGGACTGGGGTACCATCCGTGCCCTAACCCGCGCACTTTTGGCCCTCGCCGTCGGCCTTCAGTCGTTTCGCGCCATCCGCGTCAAGATCTTCATGCGCGTGGACCAGTTTTCCGATCAGGAGTTGTTCCGCTTTCCGGACAGTTCGAAGATCCGCAACGACTACGTCGACCTGATCTGGCGGCCCAATGAGCTTTATGGGTTGCTATTGTTCGAGATTCTCCGCGACGCCGAGGGCGGACCGGCGCTGCAGGAACTGGCCGAGGGGATCGGCGCTAGCCGCGCCCTACCCATCGGCGGCGCGGACAACACCACCTATGTCGATGAGCAAGCCAGGCTGATCGAGGCGATCGGCGGTGCCTTCATGGGGACCAACAAGAAGCGCGGGCGGGTCTATACCTGGGTGCCTCTGCACCTGAGCGACACCGCGAACACGTGCTCGCCGCGTAGCTTTCTCATCGCCTGGAAGAAGGCGGCGGAACATGACCCGCCGCCGACGGGCCTGGCGGTGGATCATCTGGGACTTCAGGATGGGGTACGATGGGCCTCAACCAGCCGGCTGACGGAGCTCTACGAGGACTACCCCTGGATCCAGCCAGCGCTGAAAGCCCTGCACCGGCAGTTCGTGCCGATGGACCGCGCAGAACTCTTCGAACTTTGGAACGCGCAAAAGGTCCTTCAAGCCGTCGCCACACCGGCCGGCTCTCAGTCCATGAACGCCCCGGTTGGACTGTCCGACGGCGGTGAGCTATTGGCCCTCCTTGGAGCGATGAAGAACGTCGCGGTGATGGAGGAGCGCACCAACGGCAAGATCAACGTGCCGGATATTTTCCGCGTCGAGGCGGAGATTCTGCGCAAAGGCGGCGTCGCGGTTCCGAAGCGGTTCTGAGGCCGGCAGATGACGGCTTAATGTCGGGAATCCGCAGCGTGTCCAAGGTCTGCAAATGGCGCATTTCTGACCGCTGAATTTGCCCGCTTGATGCCGGATTGCTTAGCAAATCGGAACGAAGTGGAAACGGGACCGGCCCTGGGGCGAAGGCAGTATGAGTCGCGACCGAATTCGGCCGGCATGTTTCCCCGGCCTTTATAGCGGGTTGGCCGAAGATGACCGGCCGCTGATGGGGCAGATTTCAGGGTCTATTTCCCTGCTTGACAGCATCACACATTACGCACGCCTGTTTCGCCTTCGGCGCTGAACAATATCTGGCGCTGAAAACGCTCCGCCTGATCCGCGGCGCGGGTCACCCTGCTGAACGGATCCTAGCCGTTGCTGGCCTCAGTATTCAGAGGCCAGCATGATCGTCATCACGCGGCACGTGACGTTCGGGTCCGCGGGGTCGGGCGACCCAAATTGCAGATTTCCGTCGTAGTAGTCGATCTTCCAGAGCAGGCGTTCGCCGGCGAGTTCGAACGATCCAAAATCGTGCTCGCCGTAAGGGTCGTTGTCGGTTGTGAATGCCGTGAACGAGCGGACGTAGCTGACGGCGGCGAATTCGAAGACGGGTCCTTTGGCCCGGACGCCGGCTGTGATCATCCAGCCCTTGCCGGGATGGCGGCGGAAAGTCGTCATTCAGGCGGGCGACAGTTGAAGCGGGCGATGTGGCGCTGGTGGTCATGACGGTCTTCCTTCGGTGAAGGAGGCCGCCGCATGCGGCCTCGCATGCGCACCGATCGGAGCCGATGGCGGGAAGGGTTCACCCGCAGGGGAAAACGGGAATTTTGCAGCATTAGCGGCCGCGAGGAATGGCGCCTTGGCGTCAGGGGAAAATTCTCGTTGAAGCCGGAGCGCGAGGCTCCAGGTTGCGTTTCAATGCGAGTTCGAATGGAACGGCGATGCAAGGCAGGAGACATGGCCTCCACCGCTTAAATCACGCCATGGCGCTCGGCGTCGGCAGCCGCGCCAGGATCATCGATACCGGCCGTTACGGCCGACTAGCCACCATCGGGCGGCACGGTCAGGACGCATCGCTGCGCCTGCCCGGAGGACTGCACAGCCGTCTCGCACTTGGTCAGCGCCTCCCGATTGGCCCGGACCAGCCGATCGCCCTGGACCGCAAGCTGGAACCCTGGCGGGCTCGCCCAGCGCATCAGCCTCTGCCCGGCGCTCCAGCCGTCCACCCCCAGCGTCGCGGCGGCCATCTTCTCGGGCGCCGCCCAGCTCACCGGCAACGCCCGCGCCACCGGCCCGGACAGGCCGGCCCACAGGCCCGCCCCGACCACCAGGCCAACCCCCGCCGCTATGGCCAGAAGCTGGTTCTGCCCGTGTCGTTCGCGGGTGCCGGCCAATCGCACTTTGAGGTCCCGCGCCACGCCGTCCAGTCCCTGGATCACGCCATAGAATTGTTGCTCCGCGCGTTTCTCCACCGCCTCGCTGGCGGCGCGCAGCGCTTGGCCGTACTGCTGTGGCGTCATGCTCAGCGCTGGATGATCTTCAATGGCCTGCAGACGCTGGACGATGACGCCCAGGGTCTCACTGCAGTCCAGACGTCTGAGTTCCGCAGCCACGCTGTCCTGGCCCGCTAGCAACTCATTCCTAAGCCTGTCGAACGCCGCTTCCGCAGGATCGCCGGTCTCGTGCTGGTCCAAGCTGTCATCCAGCGCCACTGGGGGGCTCCTAGAGATCAATGTCCAAACCCTGTGCATATTGGTGCCCCAGGGCCTAACGACCTCTCAAGGTTGCATGGGCTCATTACGAAAAGAGTTGAAGCTTCGGCCAGATGAGGATGCGTCTACTGCTGAAGCGTTCTGGCGGCCCGGATTGTCGAGGCAGAATAGCGAGCCTCTATGGCTGAGCTTCCCGGCGAGCGAAATCCATCCCAACGATAGCGCCGCCAGTCTCTCTAAAACGAAGGCCCCCAGTCTCGAATACTTGCCTCATGGCCTTGATGTTGTTGGGGTGTGGCTGACGGGCGCCTCGCTCGAAATCAGCGACCGTCTGAGGTGCTATCTCGGCTAGGCGAGCGAGTTCTCGCTGCGTGAGATTCATGGCGCCACGTGCCGCGCGGCAGACATCCGGCGTCAATTTAAAACACCGACATCAATGTTTTGCATTGACGTAATCGCGGAACCCCTTACGTTGTGTTTCAGGATAGCTCGCCGTTCTTACGGGAACAGAAAGATTCAGGCCATGGACTCTCGCCGAAACGCGGGAAGCGCGGCCGTGCGCCTGCCGAAACTGACGAGGCGCTCGGTTATCGCAGGAACGTCAGTCGCCAGTTTAGCCGGGACAAAATCCGCCTCAGCCTCACCCATTTCCGACGAGGGCGCCAAGACCTGCGCGCGCTGGCTACGGCTCAACGCCCACATCGAACGCCTTCAGGCCCGTTGGGCGCGACTGGAATCCTGGCTTGTGAAGGAGCGTTCCTGGGGCCAGCTCACCACGGCCGAGCGGCAGGCCTTGCCCTGGGCGCGGGAGCTTCGCGACATCGATGGTTGCCTCGAAGTCCTGTTCGAGAAGCGCGACGCCCTGTTGGCCGCCGTGCCGGCCACGGGGTCATCGACCCTTGAATCCGTCATCGCCAAACTCGCCGTCACGGAGCGGCTGATCTGGCCGGACGATCACCCCGAGGCCCACGCCTTGATCGCCGGGTCTGTCCAAGACCTCCTCGCTTTAACCCGGGGGGACGCTCACACCTCGCGCTGAAGCGTGCACCCATCCAGACTGTCATGCAGCGCCATGGGGGCTCCTAGCGATCGAAATCCAAACCCGGGCCATGTTGGTGTCCCGGGGCTAACGACCTCTCAAGCAACTGCCCGATGCTGAGCGGCGGTGCGGCCATCAGTCTGGAGCCGGTTGGTAGGCCGAGATCCTTTCCGCGCGCCGTGAGAAGCTTCGCCACCTGTGGGTCCCGGTCGAGGCCCTGGGCGAGGTTGCGCAACTGGGTCTCCACCTTCACGCGCGTCTCCCGTTGGGAGAGCCCAGAAAGCTCGGCGCGCCGCCCCGCCAGGCGAGACCAGTCCTCGACGAACCGGCCAGCGCGAAGCTGCGGATCCCCGCGCACCCTGGCTTCGCGGGCCATGGCCTTGCCGATCGCCACCAGTCCGCCCGGCTGGTCAATCCGCGCGGCCAGGCCTGGGTGGCGCGACAAGGCGGAACGTAGATCTTTCGCCGTCTCGGGACTGACGGCTTCCAGCGCGCCCCGGGCCTGCCGTGTCGCCTTCTCCTGATGGGGCAAGGCGGGCAGGCCTCTCTGCGCCATGCGCTCGATGTCCGCGCGGGCGATCGCATAGGCGCGCACCGGCGCCGTGAGGTTGGGCGCCAATACATCCGTCGTCATCGAACGCGGCGAGGATTCTCGCGGCTTGAACCCAGCAAACCGTGAGGCCTGGCGCGGCGCTTGCGCCACACCCCGCTCCAGCGACTTGAGGACGCCCGGCCTGTCTGCACGCCCCCCGCCAACGCCGCGTCGCTCGGCGAACACCGCCCCATAGTCCAGGCTGGTGTCCTTGGCCCGCTCCCGGCCCAGCGTGCGGGCCAGCTGGTCCCGGTCCCTGAAGTCCTCGACGCCGTAATGGAGGCTCACCGCCTCCCGATGCCGGCTCAGGCCCACATAGGCCGCATGCCGATCCAGGCCCTCTGTCGCCAGAAGATGCGCCCGGTCCACCGTCACCCCTTGGCTCTTATGGATGGTGGCGGCATAGCCATGGTCGATGTGGGCGTAGTCCTTCAGGTCGAAGCTGACCAGTCGCCGCTCCGGCCCATCCAGCCGGACAGCCAGGCCGCCGCCATCCACCCGCTCGACGGTCCCACGCGTCCCGTTCTTCACCCCGAGGGACCGCTCGTTGCGCAAGAACATCAGCCGGTCGCCAACCGCGAAGGACCGCTCGCCGCGCTCGGTCCCAAGCAGCTGGTCCTCGCCCTTCAGCGCGCCGCCCTCGCGCATGCGTCCACGGGCCAGACGATTGAGCTCAGCCACGTCGGCGCGGGTGTGCGCCAGTATCACCTGGCTGGCCTCCGGTCGCGTCCGACGCACCTCGTCCCAGCCCTGCACCAGGGCGGCGCGTGCCGCGTCCCTCGTCTCATGCGCATGGACCATGCCGGCGGCCTCGTAGCGCTCAAGCGCCTCCGCCGTACGCCCGGTGGCAAGCTCGCGCGTCGCGTCCCGCTGCCAGCCTTCCTGTTGACGCCGGATCTTGGTGATCTCGGCGGCGCCATGCCGCTCGGTGAGCGCCCGGAACGCCGCCCCGGCCTCGATCGCCTGCAGCTGCTCGGCGTCCCCGACCCACACCACCTTGGCGCCGGCTGTCTGCGCCGCCGACAGCACCCGCTCCATCTGCCTTGAGCCGATCATGCCGGCCTCGTCGATCACCAGCACATCGCGCGAGGTCAGTTCATCGCGCCCCTGCGCCCAGCCGTGTTCTAGGCTGGCCAGGGTCCGCGAGCTGATGCCTGAGCCGCCCTCCAGGCTTTCCGCCGCGATCCCCGACAAAGCCGCCCCGCGGACCTGGTAGCCAGCCGCCTCCCAAGCCTCGCGCGCCACGCCCAGCATGGCGCTCTTGCCCGTGCCAGCGTAGCCGACAACGATGGCGAGGTCCCCGGACCGGGTGATATGCTCCAGCGCGTCTCGCTGCTCGACCCCCAAGGTGAGCCCGTGGCGTTCGCCGGCGGCCATCGCCCCCCGCGTGGTCGCCGGCGAGAGTTCATGACCCGAGCGCCTTGCCATGTCGGCGGCGGCCCGCTCCAACCGCTGCTCGGTCGCCAGCATCTCCCGGCTGGTGAAGCGCTCGCGTCCCCGACCGTCGACGCCCAGGGCGATCAGGTCCGGCGAGGTTCTCATCGCGCTCACAACTTGCGCGAACTGATCGGCGCCATCGCTGTGGCGGTGGGCGAAACGATAGAGGTCGTGGTCGGTGAAGGTGCTCTGCTGGCGGGTGATGGCGTCCAGCGCCACCGCTGGCTCGGCAATGATCCGCTCGCCATTGTGGCGGGCGATCTCCCGGTGCTCCTCAGCCCGCTCGGCGTCTTCGCCGCGATCAAGCCGCCGCGCCCCGGCCGGCCCGATCTTGTTCTGCGGTTCAAGCTCGATCTCTTGAGCCTCCAGCGACCGGTGGTCGATCCGCGCATCGATGTCGAGTCCGGCAAGGCGCACATTGACGTGCTCGGCCCAGGCTTCGCGCCAATGCGACAGCACCTCGCGGCTGTTCCAGTCGCGGGCCTTCGCCCCAAAGCCGATCTCGCCATCGGCGCCGGGGCTTACCTCCCGCATCGACAGCATCACATGGGCGTGGGGCTTGGACTCGCCGTCCGGGCCGATGTCCCAATGCACATTGAGGTCGGCGACCATGCCGCGGGCGACGAACTCCCGCTCCACGAAATCCCGCGCCAGCGCGATCCCTTGCGCCTGGTCCAGTTCGCGGGGAATGGCGAACTCCACCTCGCGCGCCAGCTGGGCGTCCTTGCGCTTCTCCAGCGCCTCGACCTCGTTCCACAAGGTCGCCCGATCCTGCCACCGTTCCGGCGAGCCTTCCGGCGCCAGAATCTCCGAATGAATCACGCCGGCCTTGTTGCTGAAATTGTGCGTGCGCCCGAGCCGCTCGTCGAAGAGCTGCGAGCCCGAACGATAGGCCGCCGAGGCTACGGCAGAGGAACCGTTGGCCCGGGAGATCACCTTGGCGCTGAAATGATAGATCGCCACGCTCAAATACTCTTGGTTACCACCACTTTTACCAAGCGCACGTCGGCACGACGTATAAGCGCGCACTCAAAGACTTTCGCCTTTGTGTGATCTGCTACGAGGAAGTTCAACGATTCATTGACGCAGACTTGGCAGAGTGACCCAACACCCCGGAGCTGTCATGCGAAAACCTCAGGACATCGACGCCGAAATCAGGGCGCGCAAGGACCAGATCAAAGGCCTCAAGGCGCTGCGTGTGCGGCAGTTCGGCGAGCTGGTCGTGGCGACCGGCGCCGACGGGCTAGATCCCGAAATCCTCGCGGGCGTCCTGCTCGCCGCCGTGGCCGCGTCAAAGCAACACCCCGAGACCTTGGAGGCGTGGCGGCGGAAGGGCGCGGGATTTTTTCGAGGGGGGACCGCACGAGGCGCTGACAGCGGGGCTGATGATGTCGGCCCGGGCTTTGGGGCGGACGACCACCGGGCTGCGGCGGGCTGAGGCCCGCGCCGCCCGCACCGATACGAGAGAGTGGGTCATGCAAAGACGCGAACGCACCCGTCATCTGATCGAGCTGGGCGGCCTGGTCCAGAAGGCCGGTCTCGTCGAACTGCTGGACGACGACCGCGGCGCCCTGCTGGGCGCGCTTCTGGCCCTGGCCGATCAGGCCGGCGGGGAGCAGCGCGGGGATGTTTTGGAGCTGTGGCGGCGGCGTGGTCGGCGCGCCTTTGAGGCGGGAGCGGCGAAGGTTTGAGTGGGTTGATCCGGCGCATTTCATGGCCGCTGTTTGTCGTCGGCGGCTTTGCCCTCGGCATGGTGCTGGGGCAGACTCTGGTACGCTTGCCCGCCTTCGCCCATTTCGGCGCGGTGGCCATTCTTTGTCCGCTGGGCGGCGCCGTCACCGGCTACGTCATGGGACGCGCTGGCGTCCGGAGCACCACCCCCAGCACCGTCCACGGCTCCGCAAGCTTCGCGACCGAACGCCAGATCCAGGCGTCCTTGGGCGGCGACGAGGGCCTGATCGTTGGGCGCGAGAACAGGCGCCATGGTCGACTGCTGCGCTATTCCGGACCTGCCCATCTCCTGACCATCGCCCCCACCCGGTCGGGCAAGGGCGTCGGCGCCATCATCCCCAACCTGCTGACGGCAGAGCGCTCGATCCTCTGCATTGATCCCAAGGGCGAGAACGCTCGCGTCGCCGCTGGCGCCCGTCACCGGCTCGGCCCAGTCTATGTGCTCGATCCCTTCGGCGTCTCCGGCGCGCCCACGGCCGCCTTCAATCCGCTCGACGCTCTGTACCCTGAGAGCCTCGACCTTGCCGAGGACGCCGCCCTGCTGGCCGACGCCCTGGTCCACGACCCGCCCGGCCAGGTCGGCGACGCCCACTGGAACGAAGAGGCCAAGGCGCTGATCGGCGGGCTGATCCTGCACGTGGTCACTGACCCTGGGCAGTCATCCAATCTCGCCACGGTTCGCGATCTTCTGACCCTGGCGCCGGACAAGTTCTATGATCTCCTGCGCCAGATGCAGCAGAACCCGGCGGCCGGGGGCCTGGTCGCACGCGCCGCCAACCGGCACCTCGGCAAGAGCGAGCGGGAGGCCACGAGCGTCCTCTCGTCAGCGCAGCGCCACACCCATTTCTTGGACAGTCAGCGCATGGTCCAGGTGTTGAGCCGGTCGGACTTCCGGTTCGAGGATCTCAAGGCTGGGACCGCCACCGTCTTTCTAGTCTTGCCGCCGGAGCGGCTGGCGACCCATGCCCGGTGGCTCCGCCTGCTGGTCGCCCAGGCGATCAACGCCATGGCCAGATCTCCAACCCGGCCCGCGGCGCCGGTGCTCTTCCTGCTCGATGAGTTCGCCGCCTTGGGTCGGCTTGAACCGGTCGAGCGGGCGTTTGGCCTGATGGCGGGCTACGGCCTGCAGCTTTGGCCGATCTTGCAGGACAAGCACCAGCTTTGGAGCGTCTATGGGGAGCGCGCCGGCACCTTCCTCTCCAACGCCGGCCTGATCCAGGTGTTCAACGTCGCCGACGTGGAGACGGCCAGCTGGGTGTCGAAGTCGATCGGCGCCACGACCGTCGCCTACCAGACCACGGGAACCAGCGTCTCAAAGAGCCCCGGGCGGTTCCTGTTGGATCAGACCACCACCGGCGCCTCGACGTCCGTTCACCTCACGCGGCGAGATCTGCTGACGCCCGACGAGGTCATGCGACTGGACGCTAGCTTGGAAATCCTGTTGCCTCAGGGCCAGGCGCCGGTGATCGCCCGGAAGGTCCGGTACTTTGCCGATCCGGAGTTCCAGGGCTTGTTCCAAGGCTGACGCCCTCGGTGATCTGGGGACTGCCGAAGACCTATCCCGATTGAGGCGCCAGCCAATGTCGCCGTCGTGGCGCAACCCCAAGAGGCGGCCTAAGCGCAAAGGAAGCCAGCCCCGGAGGGCTGGCTTCCTTCTGGCTTAAGCGGCCCGATAGGCGTAGTAGGCGCCGGCAATGGTGACGGTCCCATAATCCATCGCCAGGTCGCGGGCGATAGCGTCGTAATCGAGATAATTCTCGATGGCCTCCGGGATGTCACCGAACAGACCTTCATCGACAAACTGGATGGCGAGATCGCGCAGGCTGTCGATCTCGTAAAGGTCGATGTCGAACCGGTCTGGATCGCCCTCACCGAACCTGAAGCGATGGCCGACTTCGCCGACGGCGATGATGGCCCTAACCTTCCGGTCGTCGGACCAATTCAGGGCGGCTTCGAAGTAAGCCCCTATGTCCGACTGGGCGACCTTGAGGGTTTCGAACAGCTCGGCGTCGAGGCGTTCGCCGTCGATGAACTGGATCTCAAATTCCTCGACCGGCTGGCCGTAGGTGTTGCAGAGGGTGGCGGCCTTGCGGGCGTAATCCTCCGCGCTTTCGAAGTAGAAGCCGGCAGCCGCGAGGTCGTAGGGTTGGGCATGCAGCATGGTCATGCGCGTCTCCTTTCGATGTCGAATTGAGAACTGGCCCCGCCCGGCGGGCGGGGCCTTTTCGGTCAGCGGTTCCAGAGGAGGACGAAGCCCTTGTCGGTCTCGACCAGGCCGGCCCAGACCGGGGCGTTGAAGCTGGGGTCGTCCAGCTTGACCGACAGGTAGGGCCTGTCTTCCCTGCTCTTGGCCTGCCAGGCCGCGCCAATCTCGATGGCGCCCGCGAAGATGCGGAAGTCGGGGCTCTTCTCGCCGGTCTTTTCGACCGCGCTGAAGGTCAATTTGGCCTTCAGGGTGAGGGTTTCGAGCGTGCCCTGATAGCAGTTGTCCGTTTTGCTGAAGGCGCCGATGATAGCCATTGTACCGTTCCTTTCGTGATGTGAGGCCGCTCCATGCGGCCTCGATGGCGACCGTCAGCGCGTCAAGGCTTCGCCCCGATGTGGGCGCGTTATGGCGAACCTCCCACAGGGAGGCGCGGAGCTGCACAACCCCTGACCCTTGATCCGGGGGCGGAAGCGAGCGGGCAAACGCGGTCGAAGACTTCACCCACACCGTGCGGAGTGACGTGCAGGTTGGCGGCTAATCGAGGCTGTATGAGAAAGCGGTCGCACCGCCGAAAGGAAGATATGGCGCCGGAGCCGTAGCTCAGGACAACGGCCTTGGCCGCCATTCCATATCCGGGCCAATGACCTTCCGCAGCTGCCGCTGCCGGCGACTTTGCCGGAATTCATCGCCTTTGCTGCCAGCGGGACGCGTCCGCCGTCCAGCCAAGGCCCTGTGGAAACCACGACCCAAACCGACCTCGGCTGCGTTGGCGTACAACGCGCATGTCTGACTTTTCTCGGGCGTTCGGAAGGGCCGTTTCTCTACCGCGGCTGCGGTCAAGGGGCTTATCTGTTCAAATGATCTGCGCTGCCTGACGGTTGGCTGGCTTGCGCACAGCCGACGAGGTCGATCGCATGATCGCTGCGTTCATCGACTAATGACCTGCTGGTCTGTACCTGCCAGACAAGTCTGATTAGGTCGGGATGCTCCACTTGGGGTCGAGGCCGGCTCATTGACCTACGCCATCAGGCCCTAGCCTGGGGGGCGTTGGAACCTGTGCGACCGCCTCTCTCACGCTCGGGGGGGGCGCGGAGGGGATCGCCGGGATCGGTTCGTCAAGCTACCCCCTAAGTTAGTCGGGACAGGCTCGGAATCTACCTGCCGCCGCCGCGTGCGGGCTGAGCCATGTGGGCCTGAGGCCTTCGGTCCAAGCGGCCATCGGGAGGCTTCCTGTATGGATCATCGGTCGATCCAGTGAGATCATCGCCACCTGGAACAGGTTTGCGTCAGCCGCGACAGGCTATAGGGCCAGTATGGCAGACGTCGTGGCCCGGACGAGCGTCGGGTAGTCGGTATATCCGTGAGCGCCGCCGCCGTAGAAGGTTGACGGATCCATCAGCGGGTTCAGCGCCGCCTTCTCCTTGAGCCGCCTGACGAGGTCGGGGTTGGCTATGAAGAGGCGGCCAAACGAGACCAGGTCGGCGCGTCCGCCGGCGACGGCGTTGACCGCCATCTGGCGGTCGTAGCCATTGTTGACCATCCAGGTCCCCTCGAAGCGGTCGCGCAGGGCGTCGTAGTCGAAGGCGATGCTGTCCCTGGCTCCGCCGGTCTCGCCCTCGACCACGTGGACATAGGCCAGACGCAGGGGACTGAGCCGATCGACAACGTGATCGAACAGCGGCTGGGGATCGCTGTCGTGCGAATCGCCCGCGGTCGAGACCGGGGAAAGCCGGACGCCGAGCCGGTCCGCGCCTATAGCCTTGGCGCAGGCCTCCGTGACCTCGAGCAGCAGGCGCGCTCGGTTTTCGATCGATCCGCCGTAGGCGTCGGTCCGATGATTGGTCCCGTTTCGCAGGAAGGCGTCGAGCAGATAGCCATGGGCGCCATGCAGCTCCACGCCGTCGAAGCCGGCGTCGAGCGCACGCATCGACGCATGCCGGAAGTCGGCGATGATGCCCGGAAGTTCCGCAAGATCCAGCGCGCGCGAGGGCGAGCAATCGACGAAGCCCCGGCCGGCGATGAAGGTCTTGGTGTTGGCACGGATGGCCGAAGGTCCCACCGGGGCCTGGCCGTCTTTCTGGAAGCTGGTGTGCGAGACCCGGCCGGTATGCCAGAGCTGCAAGACGATGGTCCCGCCCTCGGCATGGACTGCGTCGGTGACCTTGCGCCAGCCGGCGACCTGCTCGTCCGTGTAACACCCGGGCGTCCCAGAGTAGCCCTGCGCCTGGGCCGATATCTGCGTTGCCTCGGCGATGATCAGGCCAGCGGAGGCGCGCTGGCTGTAGTAGTCGGCCGCAAAGACGCTGGGTACGAGACCTGGACCGGCGCGGTTGCGGGTCAGGGGCGCCATGACGATCCGGTTAGCGAGCTGGAACGCGCCGACATCCACACGCTCAAACAGCGCATCGGTGGAGCGGGTCAGGTAGGTCCGGGGCATGGCTCGTCTCCAGGCCGCTTGGGCCAGCGTCGGTTTGAAATCTCAGGTCAGGATGACCCGCGAGGGGACGGCCTGAGCAGGCGGCTAAGGGCGTTGTGCTTGGGGTCAGTTGCGACCGTCGCTTTAGCTGCAACCGTACCCGCCACACAGCCCTGGTTGCCGTGGACGCTCCTCGATGCGGCAGGAGCCCCAACCGGCCAAGGAAGCGGTCGGCTGGGGGCGCCTCCCGTTAGGCCGCGACCGGAACCGGCCGAACCACGTCTTTGCTCTGGTCGGCGTCCTCGTCCGTTTTCGTGACGGTGAAATCGAGCACGACGCGCGATGGGACGTCGCCGTGCTCGAGCCGTTCGAAGATCTTGTTGATCGACGAGAGTGGCGCGAGCTCGATGTCAGCCTTCACCTTGCCCTTGGCCGCGAAATCCAGGCATTCCGCCATGTCCTTGCGCGTGCCGACGAAGGAGCCTCGCACCGTGACGGCGCCGGCCACAAGGCCAAAGATTTCCAGGGGAAAGGATCCGGGTGGCAGGCCCACCAGCACACACGTCCCCCGCTTGCGGGTCATGGCGACGCCCTGCTTGAACGCCGGCAGCGATGGGGCGGTGATCAGCACCCCATGGGCGCCGCCGCCGGTATGTTTCTTCAGGACTTCGGCCGGATCCTCATTCTTTGCATTGATGACCAGGTCGGCGCCCAGGCGTTTGGCGTGCTCGAGCTTGCCGTCCTCGATGTCGACGCCGCAGACCAAAAGGCCCATCGCCTTGGCGTACTGGATCGCCAGATGGCCGAGGCCGCCGCAGCCGGAGATGGCGACCCACTCCCCGGGCTGGGCCTCGGTCTCCTTGATCCCTTTATAGGTGGTGATGCCCGCGCAGATCAGCGGCGCGGCTTCCTTGGGACCCAGCCCCTTGGGAATATGAGCCACGTAATTGGGGTCGGCCAGGACGTACTCGGCGAAGCCGCCATTCTGGGTGTAGCCGCCGAACTGGGCCTCGTCGCAGACCGTCTCCCAGGCCGACAGGCAATATTCACAGTGGCCGCAGGCTGAATAAAGCCAGGGCACGCCAACGCGGTCGCCTTCCTTGACGATGGTCACCCCGGCGCCCAGCCCAACGACGATACCGATCGCTTCGTGACCTGGAATGAAGGGCGGTACAGGCTTCAGCGGCCAGTCACCATTGGCGGCGTGCAAGTCGGTGTGGCAGACCCCGCAGGCCTCGGTCTTGACCAGGATCTGGCCGGGTCCGGGCGTGGGGACGTCCCACTCCTGAATCTGCAAGGGCTTCTGGAACGCCGTGACGACAGCGGCTTGCATCTTGTTGGGCATGTTGATCCCCCTTCGGGGTTCGGTACAGGCGAAATCGCCTCGTTGTCGATTAGGCGGCCGCGGCGCCAAGGCCTCTTACGGCCTCAATCATCTTGACCAGGACAGCCTGGGCGTCGCCGTAGACCATGTTGCAGTTGTCGCCGTAGAACAGGCCATTCTGGATGCCGGCGTAGCCTTTGCCCTCGCCACGCTTGACCACGTAAACCTGCTTGGCCTTGTCGGCGTTGAGGATCGGCATGCCGAAGATGGGCGAAGATTTGTCGGTGCGGGCGGCGGGGTTGACCACGTCGTTGGCGCCGATCACCAGCGCCACGTCGGCGGTCGCGAAGTCGTCGTTGATGTCCTCAAGCTGGAAGATCAGGTCGTAGGGCACGCCGGCTTCGGCCAGCAACACGTCCATCTGGCCCGGCATGCGGCCTGCGACGGGATGCACTGCGAACTTGACGTCGACCTTGGCGGCCTGCAGCAGCTTGACGAATTCATAGAGCTTCTGCTGCGCCTGGGCGGCGGCAAGGCCGTAGCCGGGGACGATGATCACCTTGCTGGCGTAGCGCATGGCGATGCCGGCGTCAGAGGCCTCGACCGGTCGCAGGCTGCCCTTGATCGCGCCCTGCACCCGTTTCGGCGCTTCGCCGAAGTTGGTGAAGACGACATTGGCCACGGAACGGTTCATCGCCTTGGCCATCAGCAGCGTCAGCAGGAGGCCCGCAGCGCCGACCACCATGCCGGCGATCATCAGCGCCGGGTTCTGCAGCACGAAGCCTTCGAGGCCGACGGCGAGGCCGGTGAGGGCGTTGTAGATCGAGATCACCACCGGCATGTCGGCGCCGCCGATGGGCAGGGTCATCAGCACCCCGAACAGCAAGGCCAGACCGAAGAAGACATAGATCCACGCGGGTGTGGCGAGCAGCAAAGGCGCGCCGCCCCGGGTGGCGAACAGGATCACGCCGCCGACCGCCAGGGCGGCGATCATCGCCACCGCGTTAAGGGCCTGCTGGCCCTTAACCCGTAAAGGCCGCTTGATCACGCCCTCCAGCTTGGCCCAGGCGATCAGCGAGCCGGACAGGGAGACCGCGCCGATCAGGGCGCCCAGCAGGGTAACCAGGAGCTGGGTCGCGCCTTGGGTCTTGTTGCCCAACAGCTCCACAGCGGCGATGGCGCCCGCTGCGCCGCCGCCCATGCCATTATAGAGGGCCACCATCTGCGGCATGGCGGTCATGGCGACGCGCTTGCCGCTGAGCCAGGCCAGGCCGCCGCCAACGACGAGGGCGACGAGCGCCAAGGCGATATTGACGTACAGATGCGGCTGAGCGGCTGCGCTGACGTTGAAGACGTAGAGAAAGCTGGCCAGGACTGCGGCGACCATCCCGAATCCGGCCACCAGGATGCCGGAGGGCGCGGTCGCCGGGGATGACATCCGCTGTAGCCCGTAAAGGAATAGGAAGGCGGCGGTCAGATCGGCCAGGCCGATGATCAGTTGGGGAAGGTTGGCGAGCATGGCGGGTCTCAGCTCTTGTTGTGGAGGTGGTGGACCCGGGCATGGGTGTGTGAGTGGGGATGAGCCGGCGCGGGCTGGCTGGTCTGGAACATGGCCAGCATCCGCTGGGTGACCGCGAACCCGCCGGCCGCGTTCCCGGCGCCGAGTAGGACCGCCACGAAGCCGATGACCTGTTCCTGGACTGTGGAAGCGTTCAAGAGGGCGTAAAGGCCGCCGACCACGACGATGCCATGGACGAAGTTGGAGCCCGACATCAGCGGGGTATGCAGGATCGCCGGCACATGGCCGATGATCACCCAGCCGGCGAAGGCCGCCAGCATGAAGACATAGAGGGCGACAAAGCCCGTCATTGCGATCGAAAGGTCCATGGCGATCTCCGGCTCAGGCGGCTTTGGCGGGGGTTTTAGGGGCGGTCTGGGCTTCGGCGCCCATCAACTTGCCGGCATGGGTCAGCGCGGTTTGGCTGAGGATTTCGTCGCTCCAGTCGATGGTGACGATGTTGTCCTTCAGCATCAGGGCCAGAAGGTTGAACTGGTTCTTGGCGTAGAGTTCGCTGGCGTCCTCACCGAGCAGGGAGGGCACGTTCAGCGGCGCGACGATGGTGACTCGGCCGACCTTGGCGCTCTCGCCTGGCCGGGTGTCCTCGCAGTTGCCACCGCCTTCGGCCGACAGGTCGACGATCACCGAGCCGTGCTTCATGCCGGCGACCTGCGCCCTGCTAATGAGCTTGGGGGACGCCTTGCCAGGGATGGCGGCGGTGGTGATGATCAGGTCGGCGCCCTGGATGTGTTTGGTCAGGACGGCGTCGACCTTGGCCTTTTCTTCCGCCGTCAGTTCGCGGGCGTAGCCGCCCTTGCCGCGGGCATCGACCCCCGTTTCGACGAAGGTCGCGCCCAGCGACAGGGCCTGTTCTTCGGTTTCGGGGCGGACGTCGTAGCCTTCAACCACCGCGCCCAGCCTGTGGGCCGTGGCCATAGCTTCGAGGCCGGCGACGCCCAGGCCCATCACTAGCACCTTGGCGGGCCCGATGGCGCCGGCGGCGGTGGTCATCTTCGGCAGGATGCGGGCCAGATGCGTCGCGCCGAGCTGCACCGCGTAGTAGCCGGCCAGCGCCGATTGGCTCGACAGGGCGTCCATGGCCTGGGCGCGGGTGATGCGCGGGATACGCTCCATGGCGAAGCAGGTGATCTTCCGGTCCAGCAGCCGCTGGACAAGGGCCGGGTCCTTACCAGCGTAGATGAATGAGATCAGGATCGCGCCGGGCTTCATCGCGTCGACCACCGCCAGGGAGGGCGGCTGGACTCCCAAGACCACATCGGCGTCGGCCAGCAGGGCCGCGCGGTCGTCGAGGAAGTTGACGTCCTGATAGTCGGCATCGGCGATTTCGATCGCCTTGCCGGCGCCGCGCTGCATGTGCAGCTTGGCGCCCAGCTTTATCAGCCTTGGCGCAACCTTGGGCGTCAGGGCGACGCGGCGCTCATGCGCCTGCGTTTCCTTCAGAACCGCGACATTGACGTACATCTGGGAGCTCCGGTTCCGGGACGATGAATTGGGTGAAACGAAGTCGGCCGACGGCGGGCGCCGCCGGCCGTTCACGTAAGTGCGCTTAGGTCGGGGCGACCATGGTGGCTGTGCGAACCAGCTTCTTGTTGACGAACTCCTGGATGCCCATGTCGCCGAGCTCGCGCCCGTAGCCGGAGTTCTTGATGCCGCCGAAGGGAAGCTCGGGGTCGGACCAGTCGATGTTGTTGATGAACATCATGCCGGTCTCGACCTTGGAGGCGACCCGCTTGCCGCGGGCGACATCCTTGGTCCAGACCGAGCCGCCCAGGCCGAAGTCGGAGTCGTTGGCCAAGGCAATCGCGGCCGCCTCGTCCTTGACCCGGAAAAACAGCGCCACCGGACCAAAGAATTCGTCCCGGAAGGCGGGGTTGTCTGGCTTGATATCGGTCAGGATCGACGGCTCCATGTAGGAGCCGGGACGATCGATGCGCTTACCGCCGATCAGCAGCTTGGCGCCCTTAGCCACCGCGTTGTCGACTTGGCTGAGCAGTTGCACCAGGGCCGCTTCACTGGACAGCGGGCCGAGCGTCGTCTTCTCGTCCATCGGATCACCGGCTTTCAGCGCCGAGAGCGCCGCCTGGAACCGCTCGATGAACTTGTCGGCGATGGAGTCGACCACGATGAAGCGCTTGGCGGCGCAACAGGTCTGGCCGGTGTTATACATCCGACCCCACACCGCCCACGGGATGGTGTGGTCGAGATCGGCGTCTTCCAGAACGATGAAGGCGTCGCTGCCGCCGAGCTCCATGGATGAGACCTTGAGGTTCTTGCCGGCGCGCGCGGCGATGCTCTGACCCGCGGCCACGCTGCCGGTCAGGCAGACGCCCTTGATGCGCGGGTCATCGACGACCTGGTCGGACTGTTCATGGGAGATGAAAAGGTTGGTGTAGAGGCCGACCGGCGCGCCGGCGTCGAGCAGCAGTTTTTCGAACGCCAGGGCGCATTGCGGCACGATGCCGGCATGCTTCACCACCAATGTATTGCCGGCCATCAGGTGCGGACCGGCTATACGGGCCAGCTGGTAATAGGGGAAGTTCCAGGGCTCGACGCCGAAGATCACCCCGATCGGGCTCGACTCCATATGGGCTTCGCCCACGGTCGGGTTGAGCTTGACCGGCGCCAGGAAGCGTTCGGCGTTTTCGGCGTAATAGGCCAGGATCCGGGCGCTGAACTCCACCTCGCCGCGGGCTTCGCCGATCCGCTTGCCCATTTCCAGGGTCATGGTGTGGGCGAAGGCGTCGGCCTGCTCATGCAACAGTTTTGCCGCCTTGGCGATGATCACCGCCCGATCGCCGTAGCTGACATGGCGCCATGTCTCGAAGCAAGTTTGAGCGGCGGCAAGCTTGGTCTCGTATTCGGCGCCGTTGATGTCGTCGAAGTCCTTGATCAGCTTGCCGTCGAAGGGGCTGAGGCTCTGGTAGGTCATTGGGTTTTCCTTTTCCGTGTCGCTGCACCAGATTGGAAAGACCGCGCGTCGTGGGAAACTATCCCGCGATTACTCTAACCCATCGGAGATGAGCGCTCGGAATTCTCTGACTGACCAAATGGCCCGGCACGAGAAGGAGCCTAGGCTTCTGATGCGGTGCGGGTAGGATCGGAAACTACCGAGAGACGGTCGTAGCCCCGCAAACGATAGATGGCGAATGAGGTGATCCAGCACAGTACGAAGACGCCGACGACCGCGAAACCGAGATAGCCGAAGCCGCTGTTGAGGCCGCTGTTGAGGCCGCCGGTCCAGGCCCAGAGGGGGCCGTTCAGCGAAAGCCGGTCCGCCAGGAGGCCAAGAACCTCGACCGCGCCAATCAGCAAGGCGACCAGGACCGATGCGGATGTGATGGTCAGGTTGTACCAGAGCTTGCGAAGCGGATTGATGAACGCCCAGCCATAGGCGTGGGTCATCAGGACACTGTCCATCGTATCGACGAGCGCCATTCCAGCGGTGAAGAGCGCAGGGAATACCATCACCTGCCAGGGCGACATGCCTTGCGACGCCTGGGTCGCCGAGAGCCCCAGAACGCCAATTTCCGTGGCCGTGTCGAAACCCAGGCCGAACAGAAAGCCAAGCGGATACATTTGCCAGCTGTGCGTGATGGCGCGGAAAAGGGGCCGAAGCAGGCGTGCCAGAACACCAGGTCCGGCCAAGGCCGCGTTGAGCGCCTCTTCCCCGAGGTTTGCGCCTCGCCTGACAAGGCGGAAACTGCGCCAAACGCCTTGCAGAACGAAGATATTCGCGATCGCGATGCCAAGCAGGAAGAGCGCCGAAACCAGTGTGCCGGCGACGCTGCCAATATGTCGGGCAATGCCCAGCCAGCTTTCAATTCCAATAGCCGACGCTGCAATGGTCAGCGAGGCCAGCACAACAACGGTCGAATGGCCCAGGGAAAACCAAAATCCAGCCGTATCCGCACGATGGCCATCTTGGATCAGCTTGCGCACCACATTGTCGATTGCGGCGATGTGATCGGCATCAACAGCGTGCCGAAGGCCGAAGACCCAAGCCAGCAGGGCGGCGCCAAGCAGAGCCGGGTGGCGGTGGAAGGCGGCCAGGGCCCAGCCCCAGGCGGCGAGATTGAATCCGACCAGCGGACCGAATAAGCCCGCGCTTCGAAGCGACAGTCGCGGCGGCGCCTGCGCCTGGTTTCGCGAGGGCCGGCCCGCTCCATCGATCAGCATATTCGCGGCAATTGCTCGCCTGCGAGCCAATCGACGATCCGGCCGCCGCCAAAGGACGTGGTCATTTGCACAAAATACTCATCGTCTGCGGTGACCTCGCCGATGACAGACGCCTCTCGTCCGAGAGGATGGGCGCGCATGACGGCAAGAAGGGCGTCCGTGACCCCTGGCTCCGCGACGGCGACAAGCTTGCCTTCGTTGGCCACATAGAGCGGATCCAGCCCGAGCAGTTCGCACGCCGCGGCGACTTCGGGACGGACCGGAATGCTGGACTCCTCGATCAGAAACCCGCAACGCGATTGCTGAGCGATTTCATTGAGGGTGGTGGCAAGGCCGCCTCTCGTGGGATCGCGCAAGAGCCGCAGTGATGGGCCTGCGGCGGCCACCATGGCGGCGACCAGTCCGTGAAGGGCGGCGCTGTCGGACTGGATTTCGGTCTCGAACCCGAGGCTGCTGCGCTTCGACATGACCGCCACGCCGTGGTCGCCGATCGACCCTGACAGGATCACGCGGTCGCCGGGACGCGCGCGGTCGCCGGATAGATCGAGGCCCGCCGGTACGAGGCCAATCCCCGTGGTCGTAATAAACACGCCGTCGGCCTTACCGCGCTCGACCACCTTGGTGTCGCCGGTCACGATCGCCACGCCCGCCTGGGACGCGGCGCGCCCCATGCTCTGCGCGATCCGCTGCAAGTCGGCGAGCGGGAAGCCCTCCTCGAGAATATAGCTGGCCGCCAGATGCAGCGGTCTGGCACCTGCCATCGCCAAGTCATTGATCGTCCCGTGCACAGCCAAAGACCCGATGTCGCCGCCGGGGAAGAAGAGCGGCCAGATCACGTAGCCATCGGTCGACATGACCATCCGGCCCGCCGGCACATCAAACGCGGCCTGGTCATTGCCCTGCTCGAGAAAGGGGTTGTCGAAGGCCTCACGGAAGATCTCATCGATGAGTTGGGCAGACGCCCGCCCCCCGGCGCCGTGGGAGAGATCGACGAGACCGCCGCGGATATCCAGCTTGCGGGCGCGCAACCTGGGCGAGCTCACGCCGCGTCCTGCATGGCGCTCGCCTTGGCGCGGTCCCGGAACCGGCCGTAGGTCCAGTGCGCCGCGCAAGCCCCCTCCGGCGAGACCATGCAGGAGCCCATCGGCGTCTCGGGAGAACAGACCGTGCCGAACAGCTTGCACTCCGAGGGTTTCTTCAGACCCCTAAGCACATCGCCGCACTCGCAGGCCGGATTGTCGGCCGCCGGCACGGGTACGACGTCGAAGCGCTGCTCCGCGTCATATTGGGCGTAAGCGTCACGCAGACGCAGGGCGCTTACCGGCAGTTCCCCTAAGCCGCGCCATTCGAACGTCTTTCGCAGCTCGAAAATCTCGGCGATCTCACGCTGGGCGATCAGGTTTCCGCCCGTGGTCACCGCCCGGATGTATTGATTCTCAACCTCACAGCGGCCTTCGTTCACTTGGCGGACCAGCATCAGAATGGCCTGCACCACATCCAGGGGTTCGAAGCCGGCGACCACCACGGGCTTTTCGAATTCAGCGGCGAGGGCGACGTAGGGCGCCGTTCCGATCACGGTGCTGACATGCGCCGGCCCGACGAAACCATCGACCAGCACCCGCTCGACCTCGGGTAGGTTCTTGATGTCGAGGATGGCGCGGATCGCCGGGGGCGTGAGCACATGGTTACAGAAGACGCTGAAATTGGTGAGCTGCTTCCGGCGCGCCAAACCGATGGAGAGGGCGGTGGACGGCGTGGTGGTCTCGAACCCGATCGCGAAGAACACCACCTGACGGGCGGGCTCCGCCTCGGCGATCAGCACCGCGTCCATTGACGAATAGATCATCCGGATGTCGGCGCCCGCGGCCTTGGCCTTCAGCAGGCTCGCGCCTCCCGAGGCGGGCACGCGCATGAGGTCGGCGTAGGTGCAAAGCGTGACCTCGGGCCGCATCGCCAGGCGGATCGCATCGTCGATACGCCCGACGGGCAGGACGCAGACCGGGCAGCCCGGGCCATGAACCATCTCCACATTCGAGGGCAGCAGATCCTCGATGCCATAGCGCGAGATGGCGTGGGTGTGACCGCCGCAAAATTCCATGAACCTGTAGTGGCGATCCAAAACCGCTTCGCGGGCGATCGAAGCGGCGATCGACCGCGCCAGGCCGCCATCGCGGTATTCATCGATGTACTTCATGCGGCCGCCTCCACTGCGGAAAGGCTCGGCATCGCGGGAAGGCCCGGAACCGCGGCCTCGCGCATGTGGGCCAGGGTCCGTTCGGCTTCCTCGGGATCGAGCCGGGTGAGGGCGTAGCCGACGTGCAGCAAGACGTAGTCGCCAACCCGCACATCCTCCACCAAGGCGATCGAGACAACCTTGGAGATCCCGCCCAGAGTGACGCGGGCCATCTGGTCGGGCAGCAGCGCTTCAACGCGAATGGGGATGGCCAGGCACATGGGTTCAGGTCCTATGTCATTGCTATGGTCGGTGTTCATGCGCCAGGTGCGCCCGCGCCATTGCGGCCTGGCCGAAGGAAATCCCCCCGTCGTTGGCGGGAACAACGCGCGGGAGCCACGGGGTAAGGCCACGACGGCGCAGGGCCTGGCTCAGGCCATCCGCGAGAATTCGGTTCATGAAGCACCCCCCGCCCAGCACCACGTCTGTCTGGCCGGCCTGTTCGGCGTATTGGCCAATCCATTCGGCGAGCCCGGCGATGAGCGCACCGTGGAACAGCGCTGCGCCTGGTCCAGCGCCAAGACCGGGTTGCAGCAGCGCGCTCAGCAGCGGCCTGAAGTCCAGATTGTTCTGGTCGATCCGATAGCCCCCGGGCAGATCGGCCGGAGCGCCGACAAGGGCCTCCAACCCCATCGCGGCCTGGCCCTCATAGGTCTGGTCTTCGCACACCCCCAGGAGCGCCGCGGCGGCGTCGAAGAGACGGCCCATGCTGGTCGTTACCGGGACGTTGGCGTTCACCGACACCATTTCGAAAAGCGGCGCCGCAAGCGGGTGTCGGGAAAACCGGCCAGCGGCCTCGGATCCACGGCCAACAGCGATCATGGCGGACAGGCCCATGCGCCAGGGTTCGCGAGCGGCGCGGTCGCCGCCCGGCATGGGAAGCGGGAAAAGATGGCCGACCCGGCGCCATCGGCCGGCCTCACAGGACATCAGTTCGCCGCCCCAGGCGGCGCCGCCGAACCCATAGCCATGACCATCGAGGGCCACGCCGATCAGCGGCTCGCAAAGGTGATGTTCGGCCGCGACGGCGGCAAGATGGGCGGCATGATGTTGCACACGCAACACCGGCGGCCCCAGGGCCTCGGCGACAACGGTCGTGCGATAGTCGGGATGCAGATCGCAGGCGACGAGCTGTGGCTTGACCCCCAGATCGGCGATCAGACGCCGAAGGGTATCGTCATAAAATCGGACGGTCTCGGCCGTGTTGAGATCGCCCAGATGCTGAGAGACAAAGGCCTCGCGCCCGCGGGTAACGCACACCGTCGCCTTCAAATGCGCGCCGACCGCAACGACCGCCGGGCCGTCCTCGCCAAGGTCGATGGGTTCAGGGGCGAAGCCCCGTCCCCGCCTGATGAAGGCGGGTGCGCCATCGATCATGGCCATAACCGAGTCGTCGGCGCGGTGCAGGATCCGCCGATCGTGGGTGACGATCAGGTCGGCGACTGCGGCCAGGGCCTTCATCGCCACATCGTTGTCGATCACGAGCGGCTCGCCCGTGGTGTTTGCGCTGGTGACCACCAGCGCGCTTGGCGCCGGCGCGCCCTCTCGGCCTGAGGACAAGGCCTGGAACAGCAGGTGATGCACCGGAGCCGAGGGGAGCATTACGCCTACCCGGTCGAGGCCCGGCGCGACCGAGGCGGCCAGGCGGGGGCCCTTGGGCGCCAGGACGATCGGACGCGCAGAGCGACGGAGCAGCGCCCACTCCGCCAGGTTTGGTCGTGCGAACGGCCAGAGGTCGGCGTCGGCGCTCACCATGATGGCGAAAGGTCTTGCGGGGCGACGTTTGCGCGCGCGCAGGAGGCTGATGGCGGCCTCGTTGGACGCGTCGCAGAGCAGATGAAAGCCGCCGACACCCTTGAGGGCGACAATCCGTCCGTCGCGAAGGGCGGTTGCGATTTCGCTGACCGGGTGGCTGAGCCGCGGCCCGCAGGCCGGGCACGCAATGGCTTCGGCATGAAAGCGTCGGCTGCTCGGGTCGCCGTAATCCGCCGCGCATAGGCGGCAGAGCTTGAACGCCGACATCGCCGTGTTGGCCCGGTCATAGGGGGAGCAGCGGGTGATGGTGAACCGCGGACCACAGTCGGTGCAGGTGACGAAGGGATAAAGGTGAAAGCGGCTGGCCGGATCGAACAGGTCAATCAGGCAAGATTGGCAGGTCGCGGCGTCGGGGACGCCCACGCTTGCGCTTGGGCCTGCGGTAAGACTGTCTCGTATCGCAAAGCCAGCCTGCCCCCGCGCGGGCACGCGGGTCACCGCGATCTTGTCGATGCGGGCGAGGACCGGACGCTCCCGCCGCAGGGCGGACAGGAACATGTCGCTGCCCTCGCCCTCAATTTCGGCGAGCACGCCGTCCTGGTCGTTGAGCACGAAGCCGGAAAGCCCGTAGCGCTCGGCCAAGCCGTAGACGAAGGGGCGAAACCCGACACCCTGCACGGCGCCGCGCACCCTGATCCGCAGCCGCTCAGGGCCGGCCGGCCAGCTTGCTACTTCGGTTGGCATGGCGGTCTCATCCAAGTCTCGCCATCGGAGTCTTGGTCGCCGCGGCGCGACCCTCGATCCAGGCGTAGAAGGCGCCGAGACCCTCGCCGGTGCGGGCGGAGACCGTCAGAATCTGAAGCCGGGGGTTGACCCGCAGGGCCGCGGCGAGACAGGCGTCGATGTTGAAGTCCAGGTGCGGAAGCAGGTCCGACTTGTTCAGCAGCATCAGGGCGGCGGCCGCGAACATATCCGGGTATTTGAGCGGCTTGTCCTCGCCCTCGGTCACGGACAGGACGACCACCTTGCAGGCCTCGCCGAGGTCGAAGGCGGCCGGGCACACCAGGTTGCCGACGTTCTCGATGAACAGTAGCCCGCCGGGCTCCAGGGACAGCTGCTCAAGCGCATGGCCGACCATATGGGCGTCCAGATGACAGCCCTTGCCCGTGTTGATCTGCACCGCCTGCGCGCCGGTCTGACGAATCCGCTCGGCGTCGTTCGAGGTCTGCTGGTCGCCCTCGATCACCGCCACGGACCAGCGGTCTCTCAGCGCCAAAATGGTCCGCACAAGGAGGGATGTTTTCCCAGATCCCGGGCTGGACAGGACGTTCATTGCGAACACGCCAGCGTCGCGGAACCGGCCTCGGTTGGCGTCCGCATAGGCGTTATTCTTCGACAGGATGTCGCGCTCGATGCTGATCGTCCGCTCCTGGCTGAGACCCGCGATACTCACGCCCGCAAGGCCCTTGCCGAAATCGATCGCGGTCACGGCAGGCTCATGATGATGGTCAGCCTCCTGTCCATGCTCATGGCTATGTCCATGCTCGTGGCTATGGCTGTGTCCATGGTCGTGGCCAAGGAGCCCATGGACGCGCCCCGTGGGTCCGGTGACCACGGCTTCATGAGTATGGGCGTCGACCAAATTCGCCGTTCCGCAGCCGCAAACCGTACACATCACTCGACCTCCATTTCGGCGAGGCGCAGGACATCCCCGCCCGTCATGCGCACACGCCCGCCGGTGCAGACGGGGCAGGCGCCAAACCGCTCTTCGAGCGGCACACTGTGTCGGCAATCGGCACACCAGCCCTCGCCGGGAATGATCTCGATTTCCAGGCGGGAGCCTTCCGCGATCGTGCCGGCGGTGACCGCGTCGAAGCAGAAGCGCAGCGCGGCGGGATCGGCGGACCCAAGCGCGCCGACCTTGAGCCTGATCAGGCTCACGCGGGCGAAGGCGTGCTTGGCCCGCTCCTGCTCGACCAGGCCTAGGACGTTTTCGATCAGGGAAACCTCATGCATGGCCATAGTCGCCTGGAGCGACGGCCAGCCGGGTTCGCAGGGTCTGGATCACCAGGGCCGTATCGACCGGCTTCAAGAACACGCCGGTGACGCCGAGTTCGTGTAGCCCGACGGAACCGACCAGGGCCTCGCCGGCGGTGCTGACGATGTAGCAAGGTATCGCCTCGTGGTTCGCCCGGATCCATTCCGAGATCGTCTGGCCGGTTTCGGACGGGTCGGCCAACAGGTCGGCGAGCACCGCGTCGGGCTTGATGCGCCTAATCGTTCGCTCGCCCTCCCGGTTGCTGGCGGCTTCTCCAACGGAGAATCGCGCGGCTTCGAGGGCCATGCGCAGCACCGCCCGGGCATGGGGATCCGAGTCGATCAGCAGGATAGTCTTGCGCCGATCGCCGAGGCCGATGTTCATGACGCCACCAGGGGATGGCGGGCGCCGATGCAGCGTTTGAGCATCGCGACCGCAAGCTGAAGATTGTTGGTCGCTGCGGGCGTCAGGCCTTCGAGGAACTCGAACGCATACCCTCGGATTCCCAGCAGGAAGGCCTGCGGCGCGGCGCCGTAGTATTGCTGCGCCATCGCCAGGATGGCCTCGGGACGCACCAGATGGCTGGTGAATTCAAGCGTCGCGGCCGGCTCCAGAGTCTCAATGGCGAAAGGGGATGGACCAGCTCTCGCGGCATCGACGAACCAGACGATGTCGTGCTCGGCCAAATCCAGCGCGTCTTCGATGTTCAGCTGATAGTTGTCGTAGGCGGTGACGTTCGGCCACCCCAGCGCCTCGATCTCCGCAGAGGCCGCGGGACCCAGGCCGTCGTCCTGGCGGCCGGGGTTACCGTATCCCAGGATCAGCACCCGGGGCGGTGAGCCGGCGCCCGGCGTCGCCGGCCCGCGGCTGCGCGCGAGGGCCTCCGTCGCCAGGTCGGACGGGTTCATTCCTTCACCCGCGTGGCGATCACCGCCCCGTCAGCGTCTTCCAGCGTGACGACCAGGGGCATGTCGCCGAGCGCGTGGGTGGCGCAGGACAGGCAGGGGTCATAGGCGCGGATGGCCACCTCGATGTGGTTCAGGAGCCCTTCGGTGATCTCATGGCCGCTGAGATCGTCCATCGCGACCTTGGTCACCGACCGGTTCATGGCCTCGTTGTTATTGGTGGTGGAGACAATCAGGTTGGCCATCGTCACCTGATCATTCTCGTCGACTTGGTAGTGATGCAGCAGGGTTCCCCGAGGCGCCTCGATAATCGCCACGCCCTCTGGACGCCGGTCTCCGGTAACCACCAGATCGGCGCCTTGCAGGTCATCGTCGAACAACAGCTGCTTAATCGTCTCGGCGCAGTGGATCATGCTGATCACCCGCGCCCAGTGATAGGCCAGGGTGGCGTGGACCGGCCCACCGCCGCCCTGCGCCATGAAGTCCTTGCGCGCCGCCTCGGCGATCGGCGTGCCGATGAAGGCGCAGCAATTGATCTGGGCCAGAGGCCCGACCCGATACCAGCCGTCCTCGCGACCGAGCGAGCGGATATGCGGAAACTTCATGTAGCTCCAGGACCGGACCTCCTCGATCAGATAGTCGCGGTACTGCTCTGGGCGAACGCCCTCGAAAATGGGCGTTCCCGCGGCGGCGATCGCCCGGAGCCCGCCGTCATAGAGCTCCATGGCCCCGTCCGCCCCGACTAGGCTCATGTAGCTGGACGGAAAGCTGGCGAAGGTTTCGTGCAGCGCCTCGTGGGCGTGGACGAAGCGTTTGTGCAGCTCCAGGGCGTCACAGCACCACTGGATGATCTGGTCGACGTCGCCGCGCAGGGCGTCCCGGTTTTCAACCGTGAGGTTCTGATTGACGCCGCCGGGGATGCAGAGCCGTGGATGGATGCGCCGGCCGCCGGTCGCGGCGATCACCTGCTGGCCGAATTTGCGGATCAGGATCGCCCACTTGCCGACCTCGGGAAACGCTTCGATCACCCCGACGATGTTGCGCTGCGCCACCGGGGCTTCGAAGCCGAGCAGGAGATCGGGGGAGGCGAGGTGGAAGAAGTTGAGGGCGTTCGACTGCAGCACCTGGCCGTAGTGCATCAGCCGGCGCATTTTGTCGGCCGTGGGCGTGACCCGATCGACCCCGGCGACGATGTCCATCGCCTTGGCCGCGCAAAGGTGATGACTGACCGGACAGATGCCGCAGAGGCGCTGCACGATGACCGGCACTTCCCAGTACATCCGGCCCTGGATGAAGCGCTCGAAACCGCGAAACTCGACGATGTGAAAGCGCGCCTGTTCGACCTCGCCGGCTTCATTGAGCCGGATGGTCACCTTGCCGTGGCCCTCGACCCGGGTGACGGGGTCGATGACGATCTTGCGCGGCCCTGAGCTGGCCCGCGCCGGGGGCGCTTGCCCCAAGTCGACATGAATATCGCTCATGGCCTCTTGTCCATTCGGGGGCGCATCATTCGTACTTGCACAGCAGGTAGGGCAGGGCCGGCTCTTGGCCGGTGAGCAGCGCCTTGAGGCACTCCCACAAGGCGTCGGCCGAGGGCGGACAGCCGGGGAGGAAATAGTCGATCTTGACCACCTCATGGGAGGGGTAGACCCGGTCAAGCAGCAGCGGCAGATCCTCATCGTTAGGGATCAGGCCTTCGCCTTCGAGGGAAACCCCGTTCAGATAGACCGCCTCCAGGCACTCGCGCAGGCCGACGGTGTTGCGCATCGCCGGAACGCCGCCGGTAATCGCGCAGGCGCCGACAGAGACCAGGATCCGGCAGTGTTTGCGGAATTCCTTGAGCTCCCTGACATTGTACTCATTCGAGCAGCCGCCTTCGATGAAGCCGACATCGACCGGCCGATCGAACGCCTTCTTGTCGTCGAAGGGCGAGACGTCGAGATCGACTAGATCGACCAGTTCAAGGAGGCGCTCGTCGATATCGAGCAGGGACATATGGCAGCCGAAACACCCGGTTAGGGCGCAGGTCGCGAGGGTGGGTTTCAGGCTGACTGTCGATGCCGCGATCATGACTTGTGACCCGCGCGCTTGGCCTCGATGTCGCTGCCGATCGGCGCCTTGTCAAAGCGGCGCTCGCCGTTGGGGACCCGATAGCTGTCGCGTTTGAGGACAATGCAGGCGACGGGACAGACGCTGGCGGCCTTGTCGATCGCCGCCATCTGGGTTTCTCCAAGGCCGCCGGCAGCGTCAATGTTCAGCCGCATGGCGATCCCGCGGCCTTCGAAACCGAACACGGTCTTGCCGTCCTCCATTCGGGACGCTTCTATGCAGCGCGAGCAGAGGATGCAGCGATCACGGTCGAGGTAGACGTCGGGGTGGGTGGCGTCGATCTTCCTGGCCGGCCACTGATAGGGCTGAGTCGGCGCGACCATGCCGAGACGGTAGCCAAGCGCCTGCAGTTCACAATCTCCACTCGCCACGCAGTAGGGGCAGGGATGATTGCCTTCGACGAACAGCATCTCGATGAGCGCGCGTCGGTCGGCGGTCAGCAGCGGCGTGTCGTTCTCGATCACCATGCCGCGTGCCGCTGGGGTCACACAGGCCGCGACGCTGCGGCCATTGATCTTGCAGGTGCAGATCCGGCACGTCCCCGACGCCGCCAAATCCGGATGATGACAAAGGCGGGGGATATAGATTCCCGCCGCGTCGCAGGCCTCAAGCACCGATTGACCCTCCGAGGCCTCGATCTCGATCCCGTCGATGACGAGTGAAAAGACGTCAGCGGCCACGCTAGGCCTCCCCATTCACAGGCGCGCGGCCCTGAATCTGGACCGCCTCGCGCAGGGCGTCGTCCAGGGCGACGAGGGGTTCAAAGGGCGCGGCCGCCAGCCGGGCCTCATAGAGCTCCGGAAAGCTGCGCATGGTGGTCAGGATCGGGTTCGGCGCGGTCTGGCCCAGGCCACAGCGGCTCAGTCGAATCACGGTGTCGGCCAGGGCTTCGGTTTCGGCGAGATCGGCGAGGGTCGCGCGGCCCGCCACGACCTTCTCCATGCCTTGCTTGAGCAAGACAGTGCCAATCCTGCAGGGGGCACACCAGCCGCAGGTCTCATCGACGAAGAAGTCCGCGAACTGCAGCGCAGTCTCGAGCACGTCGCGCTGGGGACCGAAGATCATCGTCGATCCGCCGGTGGACAGGTCTTCGTAGGCGATGCGGCGGCCGAAGTCCTTTGGCGCGATCGACTGGCCGGAGGGTCCGCTGAACTGGACGTATCGCGCATCGGGGGCGCCGACCAGATCGAGCAGGTCGTTGACGGTGATCCCGAACGGCGTCTCATACACCCCCGGCCGTTCGCAATCGCCGGAGACGCACATCAGCTTGGTGCCGGTCGACTCCTTCGTGCCGATGCCTGCGAACCAGGCGGAACCCTTTTCCATGATGCGGGTCGCGCAGACCAGGGTCTCGACATTGTCGATCGCCGTCGGCTGTCCGAGATAGCCGCGCTCGGTGGGAAACGGGGGCCGGTCGCGGGGGGACCCGCGCTTGCCTTCCAGCGATTCCAGCAGCGAGGATTCCTCGCCACAGATGTAGGCCCCGGCGCCGAGCTGGATGCGGATGTCGAAATCGAACCCGACCTTCCCGCAGATGTCGGCGCCCAGAAGGCCTTGGTCCCGTCGGTCTTTTAGGACACGCTGCAAATCGTCCCACAGGTAGGCGTATTCGCCCCGCAGATAGAGCAGCCCCTGGCGGCCCCCCAGGGCGTAGCCGGCGATCGTCATGCCGTCGAAGACCAGATCCGGGAACTCGGACAACAGGAGCCGGTCCTTGAAGGTGCCGGGTTCGCCCTCGTCGGCGTTGCAGGCGATGTAGTGTTCGACGCCTGGCGACTTGCGGGTGAGCCGCCATTTCATGCCGGTGGGAAAGCCGGCGCCGCCGCGGCCGCGCAGCTTGGAGGTGGTGATCTCCTCAATCACCGCCTCGGGCGTCATGGCCAAGGCCGCCCTTAGCCCCGCCGCCCTAACAGGAGGCCCAGCCAGCAGCGGTCCGGACTGCACAAGGCTCGATCGAATGAGGGACTTGGGCAGGCCCGCGGCTTCGGATGAATGGGGCGGATAGGGAGGCAGGGCGCCAGCCGCGCCGGCCTGCCGCAGCGCGGCGACGATCAGGGGCGCATCCGCGGGCGTAAGGTCGGCGAGGACCATTCCATTAACCAGGGCCGCCGGCTCCTGATCGGCCAGTCCGATGTCGCTGGTCCACTGCAGGGTGAAGAGGCCGTCGGCGGTTGTCTCGCCAATACGAATGCCCAGCGCCTCTTCGAAAGCCCGCGCGACCTCGCGTGCGCCCTTCATCACCGAAACCGGGGTCTTCGAGAGTCGGATCCGATTACGCCCTCGCGGTTCCCGATCGAAGAAGGCGTAGAAGGACACCATGTCTTCAACCTCGACCCTGTGCATGGCGAGACCCGACGCGATCGCCTCAATCGCGGCGTCGTCGATGTGCCCGAGGCGTTGCTGGACCGCGATGACGATGTCCATCAGGCGGGTTCTGTCCGCGCCATAGGCGTGGATGATGTCTTCGAGGCTCGGCGCGCCGTCCCTCGACATCGATCGAACGGGAGGTTGACCGATGGATGGGACCGCCGATGGCCCTTGGACCAACGTCACGTGCGCTCTGCCTGCATGATCGACTCTCCGAGAACTTGGGTTGCGAGGGCGAACCTGTGGAAGCGGGTATCAAGGGGGATCGAGCCGACGTTAACTGATCGCCTGGTCCTCCGAGCAGCCTCGGAATCTACTGAGGCGGGGGCCGCCGTAACTGGCCGTCCTCAGCGATCGGAGCACGAAACTCCCTCGTTTCTGCTCGACACGCTTTCGCCGTCGTGGGTCTGCTGTTCCGGCCCCATCACCCAAGTCCGTGATCACCGACGGTCAGGCCGAAAGGTCCGCAGACCTCCCAGCGTCCCGCAGCCGTGGCCGAGTTAGGCGCAGCCGCCATTGAGCGCACCCGACAGGTTGCGGCGACTCCATCTGGGCAAGACGAAGCGGGTGGACCACGCCCGGTGGGTCGGCGAAGGGATCCCGGTCCGTAGATTCCGATCCTGTCCGACGCGGTGCGGGGGCGCTCATCATGTCGACCAGGCGGATGGACATGAACACCCAACACACTCTCGAACATGGCGACCTTGCGCTACTGACCCCCGCGCAGATGGGAGAGGCCGACCACGCCGCCGAGGCGGCCGGCGCCAGCGGCGCCGCAATGATGGAAGCGGCAGGCGCCGCTGTGGCGGTCGCGGTCGGCGAGCGCTGGCCGATGCGGCCCGTCACGGTCCTGTGCGGCCCGGGCAACAATGGCGGCGATGGGTTTGTCGTCGCCCGGCATCTGGACGCCGCCGGGTGGCCGGTGAAAGTGGCCTTGCTTGGCCCGCGCGAAAAGCTGACCGGAGACGCGGCCCGCGCCGCCAGCCTGTGGAAGGGCGGGCTTGCGCCTTTCACGCCGGACGCCCTCGATGGCGCCGGCCTGATTGTCGATGCGATTTTCGGGGCGGGCCTTTCCCGTGCTCTGGACGGCGAGGCGGCCATCCTTGTTGAAGCCATGGCGGCGCGCCGCGTTCCAATCTGCGCTGTTGATGTTCCCAGCGGCCTCGACGGAGCCTCGGGGATGGTGCGCGGCGTGGCCGCGCGCGCCGACCTGACGGTGACCTTCTTTCGCAAAAAGCCCGGCCATCTGCTCTATCCGGGACGAGGCCTGTGCGGCCAGGTCGTTGTCGCCGACGTCGTCACGCCAGTCTCAGTCCTGGCCGCCATCGCGCCGAACACCTGGGAGAATGATCCTGGGCTTTGGCTGGACATCTACCCCTGGCCCGAGCCCGAAAGCTACAAGTACAAGCGGGGCGAGGTCCTGGTCCTGGGCGGCGCGGCGATCACCGGCGCCAGCCGATTAACCACCCGGGCCGCGTCCCGCGCCGGCGCGGGCATGGTGACGCTCGCGGCGCCGCAGGCGGTGTGGAGCCTCTACGCGACAGCCCTGACCAATGCGATCGTGCACGGCTTTGACGGCGCCCAAGGCTGGCAGGCTCTGCTTGCCGACAAGCGGCGTAACGTCATCGCGATCGGCCCCGGCGCGGGTGTCGGAGCGCTGACACGCCAGTACGTTGTCGCGGCCCTGGCCACCAAACGAGCGACCGTCCTGGACGCCGATGCGCTGACCTCATTCGCCGAGGCGCCCAAGGACCTGTTCAAGGCGATCGACGGGCCCTGCGTGATGACCCCGCACGCCGGCGAGTTCATGCGGCTGTTCCATTTCAAGGGCGACAAGCTGGAGCGCGCGCGCGCCGCCGCCAAGCAAAGCGGGGCGATTGTCCTGCTCAAGGGGTCAGACACCGTCATCGCCGCGCCCGACGGCCGGGCGATCATCAATTCCAACGCGCCGGCGCAGCTTGCGACCGGCGGCAGCGGCGACGTTCTGACCGGCATTGTCGCCGCCCTGCTGGCCCAGGGCATGGTGCCGTTCGAGGCCGCGGCGGCCGGCGTCTGGCTCCATGGCGCGGCGGCGAGCGAATTTGGCCTGGGACTCATTGCCGAGGACCTGCCGGACGTCCTGCCCCGGGTTCTGCAGAAGCTCAAGGGGCTGGCGGATGGCTGAGCCGGTGACCGACAAGAAACCCTTCGCGCGCATGCTCATCGCCGTGGACACCAGTGAGATCGGAATTCACGCGACCTTTGTCGGGCTCGAGCTGGCGTCTGCGCTCGGCGCGGAGGTCGCCTTCGTTCACGTCATCGGACCCGAGATGTCTGACGGCGCCTGGATCGCGGTTGCGGCTCCAGAGCTGAATGGGCCGCTGAATGACACAATATCAGAGTCCTGACGGGCCTTGGCGCGCGCGTCCCCATTCCCAAGGATGCGCCGAGATTTGCCCCGGTGGGCAACCCGGTGGACGCGATTGTGGAGGCTGCGGGAACCTGGTCGGCCGATCTGGTCGTGATCGGGAGCCACGGCCGGGGCGGGCTTGATCGCGCAATCCTTGGCAGCGTCGCGGAAGGGGTGGCGAGGCATGCGCCATGCCCGGTGCTGGTGGTTAGACAATAGAAGTCATGACCGACGTTGATCCGTTGGGCGGGCGGCGAGGCGGCTCGATGACCCGATGCTCGCGCAAGCCGCCATCAAAAATCCTAGGCCCGATCGACGGCTTGGTCGCCGACCGCTACACCAGCCAACGGATCCTGCGCGTTGACCGGTGAGCTTTCGTCGATCTTAGCTAGGCTTCCTCGAATTCAGCGTCCACAACACCGTCGTCTGCCGGCTTGGCGGCGCCAGCCTGCGAGTGCTGGGTCGCATACATAGCCTCGCCCAGCTTCATGGAGGCCTGGACCAAAAGCTGGCACTTTGCGTTGATCGCGTCGACGTCGTCGCCGGCCTTGATCGCGTTCAGGTCGGCCAAGGTACTCTCGATGGCCGCCCTGTCGTCGGTTGAAACCTTGTCACCGTATTCGGCCAACGATTTTTCGGTCGCATGCACGGTGGCGTCGGCATGGTTGTGGGCTTCGACGACATGCTTGCGCTTCTCGTCCTCGGCTTTGTTGGCCTCGGCTTCCTTGACCATCTTGTCGATGTCGGCGTCCGAGAGGCCGCCGTTCGCCTGGATGCGGATCGACTGTTCCTTGTTGGTCGCCTTGTCCTTGGCCCCGACATTGACGATGCCGTTGGCGTCGATGTCGAAGGTCACTTCCACCTGCGGCACGCCGCGGGGAGCCGGCGGAATGCCGACCAGGTCGAACTGACCCAGCATCTTGTTGTCCGCCGCCATCGGCCGCTCGCCCTGGAACACCCCGATGGTCACCGCCGACTGGTTGTCGGCCGCCGTCGAGAAGGTCTGGCTGCGCTTGGTCGGGATGGTGGTGTTGCGCTCGATCAGGGGCGTAAAGACGCCGCCCAGGGTTTCGATACCCAGGGTCAGGGGCGCGACGTCCAGCAGCAGCACGTCCTTGACGTCGCCTTGCAGAACGCCGCCCTGGATTGCGGCGCCCAGCGCCACCACCTCGTCTGGATTGACGCCCTGGTGCGGCTCGCGGCCGAAGAAGGCCTTTACGGCCTCCTGGACCCGCGGCATGCGCGTCATGCCGCCGACGAGAACCAGCTCGTCAATGTCGCCGATCTTGAACCCGGAATCCTTCAGCGCCTGCTCGCACGGGCCGATCGTCTTGGCGATCAGATCCTCGACCAGACTCTCCAGCTTAGCCCGTGTGAGCTTCAAGTTCAGGTGAACCGGGCCTGATGCATTCATCGAAATGAAGGGCAGATTGACGCTGAACTGCAGCACCGAGCTGAGTTCCTTTTTGGCTTTCTCGGCCTCCTCCCGCAGACGCTGCAGGGCCAGCTTGTCCTGGCGCAGGTCAAGGCTGGTCTCCTTTTTGAATTCATCGACCAGGTAGTCGACGATGCGCAGATCGAAGTCCTCGCCGCCCAGAAAGGTGTCGCCGTTGGTCGCCTTGACGTCAAAGACGCCATCCTCGATTTCCATGATCGACACGTCGAAGGTGCCGCCCCCGAGGTCGTAGACCGCGATCTTCTTGCCTTGGGTGAGCCCGATTCCATAGGCGAGGGCGGCGGCCGTCGGCTCGTTGATGATGCGCAGCACTTCCAGGCCCGCAATCGTGCCGGCGTCCTTGGTCGCCTGGCGCTGCGCGTCGTTGAAATAGGCCGGGACGGTGATGACGGCGCGGTCCACCGTCTCGCTCAGATGGGCCTCGGCGGCCTCCTTCATCTTCTGCAGGATGAAGGCGGAAATCTGCTGCGGTGAATAATCCTTGCCATTGGCGCGCACCCAGGCGTCGCCCTTCGGTCCCTTGACGATCTCATAGGGCACCATGCCCTTATCCTTGACCACCATCGGGTCGTCGAACTGGCGGCCCATGAGCCGCTTGATGGCGTAGAAGGTGTTGGCCGGATTGGTCACCGACTGGCGCTTCGCCGACTGTCCTACGAGACGTTCGCCGTCGTCCTGGATGGCGACGACCGATGGCGTGGTCCGCGCGCCTTCGGCGTTTTCCACGACCTTAGGCGACTTGCCGTCCATGATCGCGACGCACGAATTGGTGGTGCCGAGGTCGATCCCGATGATTTTGCCCATAACCTGTTCGCCTTTTTGTTGTCGTCAGGAGACGCGGCGAAATCCCAATCGAGCGGCCGATGAGCCTCACGCGATTGGCAAAGGGTTTGCGGAGCTCGTGCTTTGGCGCACGCGCCCCGGATGTCGTCTGCCTATTTGAGGGGGGACCATAGCCGGCGACCTCCCGATCGGATCAGGGTCGGAAACTACTGAGGCCGCAACGGCGCGAAGCTTTGGTTGCCCGTGGCGCTCGCCATCGCCCCCGCGGCGTCGCTCGGCAAGGCGAGGGGGCTGACCCGCTAGGTATAAGCCGAACCTGACGCGAACCGGGCGGGCATGGTTGAAGGATCGGCTCGCCGATCCTGGCCAGCAACCGGCGCTCCTGGAGTGGGCGCGCTCCGCGGGAGCCTTTGCATGCCGACACTGACCATCACGCCTGACAGCGCCTTTGCGATCCTGCTGAAGGCCCGCCAATTCAGTGTCAAGGTAGACCAAACCGACCCCGACAGCGGCTCCAATCCCAGCGACGACGATAGCGTCGACGCCCTCGAATTTGGCGCGTCTGACGACACCCAGCGCGAGTTGGTCTCCGCGATCAGCGACCTTGATGATGATGAACAGCGCGATCTGATCGCCCTGATTGGGCTGGGCAGAGGGGACTTCACGCTGGGCCAATGGGACGAGGCCCGGGCGTCAGCGGGTGAGGTCGGGCGCGAATGCATCTCACGTTATGTGACCGACATCCCCTTGGTCAGCGACTACCTTGAGGAGGGACTGTCCCAGTTCAACCAAACGATCGAAGACTATCTCGACCGGCACTGACACTCGGTGCGTAGATTCCGAGCCTTCTGCGGCAAGGGCGGCGATCGATAGACTGGCGATTGTCGAATTGGCCCGCCACGGGATCAACGGACGGCGGGGCGCCGATCAGCCCTCTGCATAAAGGGCGATCAAGGAATGCACACCTATTGGAATGACTGGTTCTTCGGCTGGGGCTGGATCCTATGGTTCGGCTTCATCGTGTTGGTTTTCTCCGGCCTCGGGAACTGGGGATATTCTTACAGCGCGCACCGAAAATACGACCGGCCACGCAAAGGGGCTCGCGATATCCTCGACGAGAGATATGCCCGCGGGGAACTGACCCGCGAACAATACCTGGAGCTGAAGGTTGATCTTGCCAGCGACTAGCGCTGGGTCGGCGGCCCTGCCTCTTGGTTAGAGCGCCCGCAAAGCCGCAGACCGTCGCCAATTCAGACGCTCTGCGGCCCTGCCGCAACGCGTTGTCTGCTAATGTCGGAAATCAATGGCCGGCGAGTTGAGACCCACCCGGTCGGCCGTCAAGCCGGCCCAAGCCGGGCTCGGTAATTTCCGAGCCTGCCAACCCAAGGTCAGCGTGCCTAACATCCCCCGACGCTAGCGCTGTGGCCGCTGGCCCTAACCGAACCGACCTCTCCAATGAGACTGAATAAGGCTGCCCCAGCATGGCGCAAACGCGCTCCCCTAAGCCCGGTCACGTCCATGCGGGCGCCAGTTCGGATTCCGTCAACACCAAGGTCTTCCTGGTCGGCGGCGGTATCGCTTCGCTGGCGGCGGCGGTCTTCCTGATCCGCGATGGCGACATTCAGGGGTGCAACATCACCATCCTGGAGGAACTGGACACCATCGGCGGCAGCCTCGACGGTTCGGGCTCGGCGGAGGCCGGATACGTCCTGCGGGGCGGCCGGATGCTGGAGAGTAAATACCTCTGCACATTCGATCTTTTTTCATCGATCCCAACCCTCGACGACCGTCAGACGGTGACCGAGGAGACGTTCGCCTGGAACGAGACGATGAAGACCTCGTCGAAATCGCGCCTTGTCCGCAATGGCAAACGGCAGACCGCCCCGGCGTTCGGTCTCAGCGAGAGACATATCCTGACGATCGAGCGCCTCGCGCTCGAGCCGGAAAGCATGCTCGCCGACACCAGCATCGCCGAACAGTTCGATGCGGAATTCTTCGCCACCGATTTCTGGTTCATGTGGTGCACCACCTTCGCCTTCCAACCCTGGCACAGCGCGGTCGAGTTCAAGCGCTACCTCGTGCGCTTTGCCCATATGGTGGACGGCTTTGGTCGCCTGCAGGGGATCATGCGCACCGTCTACAATCAGTATGATTCAATGGTGCGCCCGCTGCAGAAATGGCTCGAGGCGCGGGGCGTCAAGGTCGAGCTCAACACCCGCGTCACGGATCTGGGGTTTCACGAGCGAGACGGCGAAATCCGGGTCACTGGAATCGCTTTCAATCGCTCCGGACGCGATGGCGAGATCATGATCGGCGCCGAGGATCTGGTCCTAGTCACCTTGGGATCGATGACCGAGGCGTCCAGTCTGGGCGCGATGGACAAGGTCCCGCGGCTCCTCGGAAAGTCCAATGGCGGCGCTTGGGCCCTTTGGGAAACTCTCGCGGCGGGCCGACCTGCGTTTGGCCGCCCGGAAGCCTTCGCCAACCACATCGGCGAGTCCAAGTGGATCTCATTTACGACGACGATGCACGACTCGGCCTTCTTGCGGATCGTGAATGACCTCACCGGCAACGTGCCCGGCGAGGGCGGCCTCATCACCTTTCCGGATTCGGGCTGGCTGGCCTCGATCGTGATTCCGCATCAGCCGCATTTTATCGATCAGCCCGATGGGGTCAGCGTCCTGTGGGGCTACGGCCTCTCGATCGATAAGCCCGGCGATTTCGTGAAGAAGCCGATGTCCGCCTGCACGGGCGCCGAGATCATGACCGAGGTGATGGGCCACCTGCGGATCAAGGCGGAGGCGGCGACCATCCTTCAAACCTCGATCTGCATTCCCTGCATGATGCCGTTCATCACCAGCCAGTTTCTCCGTCGCAAAGAAGGCGACCGGCCGCAGGTCGCACCCAAAGGCAGCCAGAACCTGGCGTTCATCGGCCAGTTCTGCGAGCTGCCGGATGACGTGGTGTTCACCGTCGAATACTCGATTCGCTCGGCCCAGACCGCCGTCTACGCCCTGCTCGGGCTGAAGCTGGAACTGCCAGCGGTCTACCAGGGCAAGTTCGATCCTCGTGTGCTCTACCGCGCGTTCCGCGCGCTGCACGATGTGCGGTCGTGATGGCCGCCTCCGAACACTTTACGTCGACCGGGCGCGCGCTGAAGCCGGCCGGCCGCGAGCCAAGGCCTTTGAAGTCAAAGTCGGTAGTATCCGCCGATATGGCGCTGCGACGCGCCGTTCTCGCTCGCCTCGTCGCCGATCCGCTAGTGCGGACCGGCCATCTTGGCGTGGCGGCCATCGCGGGCCGGGTGACCCTGTCCGGCTATGTCACCAGCAATGCCCAAAAAGAGGCTGCAAGCGCCGCCACGCGCCGCGTCAGCGGCGTTCAACGGGTGACGGACGAGGTCAGGGTGGCCGTGCCCTGTCCAGATGCGGCTGATCCACCGGCTGAGGACTTCGACGCTCCACTGACCGTTGCGGCCCAACCGCCATTCAGGGCGTTCAACCCGCTGACCCCGGACCAGACTGGTATCGACCCCACCGAGCTTCGGTCGTGAAAGCCGCGCAGATCGCGCCGCGGATGAAGCGCGCCACCCCCTTCACCAAGAAGGTTCAGCCATGACCGACCTGCAACACGCCGCACCCGGTGCGGCGGCCTCAAACCTCAACGCGGCGGTTACCGGTGTCGATCGCCGCGCCCTGGACGGGATCTTTCGCCATCCCTTGGCACACAATCTGGCGTGGCGAGAGGTCGTCACGCTGTTGGCCTCGATTGGGAGCGCCGAGGAAAAGCCAAACGGCGAGTTTCTGTTCCAGGCGGGCGATGAGAGCTTTTCGATGAAAAAGCCTCATACGAAAGACCTCACCGGCCCGGAAGTCATCGACCTGCGTCATTTCCTGACGCGCGCGGGTTGGTCGCCGGACGCCCCCGCGCCCGCAAGCGCCGCTCCAGCCGCTGAGGGGCTCAGCCTGATTGTCGTGATCGATCATGCAGGCGCAAAGGTTTACCGCGTCGACCGCTCCGCCGATGAGAAGCATGGGCTGAGCGCCTACGACCCACGACATCTGCTGCATCACGTTGAGCGAAAGATGCGCGATGAGGATCGGGATGAAACCTACCCGGACGACGAGCGGTATTTCGAAAGCATCGCCGCGGCGGTCTCTCCGGGCGCTGAGATCGTCGTGATCGGCCACGGTAAGGGGCAGAGCAACGAGGCGGACCACCTCAGCGCCTACCTTAAGACCCATCACAATGAGACCTACGCGCGGGTCGTCCGGGAAATCGTTGCGGATCTTCCCCATCTGACGACGCCCGAACTCCTGCAACTGGGGCGTCATGCGTTCGGGTAGATCGCCGTCCGGCGCGGGCGCGAGGGGCCGCACCGGTGGACGATCCCTATAAAACCCTCGGCGTCAAAAGGGGCGCCAGCCAGGACGATATCCGGCGCGCCTACCGCAAGCTGGCGAAACAACACCACCCTGATCTCAACCCTGGCAACGCCAGAGCGGAGGAGGTGTTCAAGGGTGTTACGGCGGCTAACGACCTGCTGTCTGATCCGGAAAAACGCCGGCAGTTCGATCGGGGCGAGATCGACGCCTCCGGACAGGAGCAGGCGCAACGATCGTCCTATCGGGACTATGCGGAGGGCGAGGCCGGCCGACGCTACAGCCCCGATGGCGGGTTCGCCGGATTCAACGCCGACGATTTCGCCGACATATTCGGATCGACGTTCGGCGGAGGGCATGCTGGGGCTAACGACATGCCCCGGCGCGGTCCGGACGAACACTATGCCGTCACCGCCGACTTCCTTGACGCCATAAATGGCGCCACCCAGCGGTTGACCTTGCCGGATGGGACCGTGCTGAACGCCAAAATCCCACCCGCCACAGCCGATGGACAGGTTTTACGTCTGCGGGGGCAGGGGAGTCCTGGCCGCAATGGCGGGTCCGCGGGCGACGCGCTAATCGAGATTCACGTCGCGCCGCACCTGTTCTTCAAGCGCGACGGACAGGACATCCGAATGGAGCTTCCGGTCACCCTGTCGGAAGCGGTTCTCGGCGGCCCGATCGATGCGCCGACGCCAGCCGGACCGGTCAAGGTGCGCATCCCACCAGGCTCGGACAGCGGTTCAGAGCTGAGGCTGCGCGGACGGGGCGTTCCCGAGCACGCTGGACGGCCGGCCGGCGACCTGTACGCGACCTTGCGCGTCATGATCGGCGCTCCGGACCAAGCCCTCAGGACGTTCCTCGAAACCTGGCAACCCGAACACCCCGCCAACCCCAGGCAGGCCATGGAGCTGCGCCCATGATCAGCGTCGAAATGCTCCTGGTTCAGGTGCCCGGGCTACTCAGACAGGATTTGGACCGATGGATTTTAAACGCCTGGGTGCGGCCAGACGGGCGTCTGGGCGGCTACGCCTTTCGCGATATCGATGTGGCCCGTGTCCGACTGATCCAGGAATTGCGCGACGATCTGGAGGTCAACGAGGCGGCCCTGCCGGTGGTCCTGCTCCTGCTCGACCAGCTCTATGATCTGCGCCGACGATCGAGGCCGTCATCCGAAAGTCGCGATCCGATGCGCTCGTAGAGCGAGCGGGCGGTCCTCTGGGTCATGAGCCTGGCCTGCCAAAGGACCTGGCCCGCGCCCCGGAGTTGGGCGCTAGATCCAGAGAGATGTCGGGAGTCTCCTCGGCCGCCGCCGGGCGGCTTAGCCGCAGTGAGCGCAGCCGCAACGCGTTTGCGATCACCGACACCGAACTGAGCGACATCGCCAGCGCGGCGACAACCGGGCTGAGGAGGATGCCGAACGTGGGGTAGAGGACGCCCGCCGCAATTGGGATGCCGATCCCGTTGTAGGCGAACGCAAACACGAGGTTCTGGCGGATGTTGCCCATCGTCGCCCGGCTCAGGACGATGGCGCGCGCAATGCCGGCGAGATCGCCTTTGACCAGGGTGATCCCGGCGCTCTGGATCGCGACCTCGGTCCCGGTCCCCATGGCGATGCCAACCGAAGCTTCGGCCAGGGCTGGCGCGTCGTTCACGCCGTCACCAGCCATCGCGACGATGCGCCCCTCGGCGGTGAGCGTCTTGACGATGCGGTGTTTGTCCTGCGGCAGAACGTCGGCCTCGACTTCCTTGATGCCGAGCTTCTTCGCAACGGCCTCAGCGGTTGTCTTATTGTCGCCGGTCAGCATGACGATCCGCAGGCCGAAGCCCCGCAACTGATCGAGCGCGGCCAGTGTGGTGGACTTTATCGGATCGGCGATGGCGATGATGCCGGCCGGTCTGCCGTCGACCGCGACAAACAGGGCCGTCGCCCCATCGCCCCGCAGCGCGTCGGCTTTATGCTCGAGATCGCCGAATGCGATGCCAAGACCCGACATCAGTTTGGCGTTGCCGAGCGCGACAGGCCGCCCATCGATCTTGCCGGTAACGCCCTCGCCGGTCACGGATGCAAACCCGGTTGGCTCCTGGGTTGCAACCTTGCGCGCCTTCGCGGCGCTGACAATGGCCGCGGCGAGCGGGTGCTCGCTCGACCGTTCGAGACTGGCCGCCAGGGCCAGGAGGTCCGTCTCCGACAGTCCCAGCGCGGGCAGGATGGCGACAACCCTTGGCTTGCCTTCCGTCAGGGTGCCGGTCTTGTCCACGACCAGGGTGTTGACCTTCTCCATCCGCTCAAGCGCCTCAGCTGACTTGATCAGCACGCCGGCGCCGGCGCCCTTGCCGATGCCAACGCCGATCGACATTGGCGTCGCCAGACCCAGAGCGCAGGGGCACGCGATGATCAGGACCGAGACCGCCGCGATCAAAGCGTAGGCGAGCGCTGGAGGCGGTCCCCACACGGCCCAAACGACGAACGCGACGACGGCCACGCCAAGCACTGCCGGCACAAAGTAGCCCGACACCACGTCAGCCAGGCGCTGGATCGGCGCCCGGCTGCGTTGGGCCTCCGAGACCATCGTCACGATGCGCGACAAAATTGTATCGGCGCCCACCTTGTCGGCGCGCATCACCAAAGATCCCGTACCGTTCACGGTGCCGCCGATGAGCTTGTCACCTGGCGCTTTGGCGGCGGGCATCGATTCGCCTGTAACCATGGACTCGTCCACGGCGCCGGCGCCCTCAAGCACTTCCCCGTCAACGGGAACGCCGTCGCCGGGGCGGACCCGAAGCTTATCCCCTGCCTGGATCAACTCAAGCCCGACCTCCTCGTCCTGGCCGTCAGCCCTCAAACGGTGCGCCGTCTTCGGGGCCAGCTTAAGCAAGGCGCGGATCGCGCCACCGGTCTGTTCGCGCGCCCGCAGTTCCAGGACCTGGCCCAACAGAACCAGCACCGTGATCACCGCCGCGGCTTCGAAATAGACTGAAACGACACCGCCCATTCCGCGAAAGCCAGGCGGAAACAGTCCTGGGGCAAAAAGCCCGAACAGGCTGTAGGCATAGGCCGCCCCGGTTCCCAGCGCGATCAGACTGAACATGTTCAGACTGCGCTGAACCAGCGAAGCCCACGCCCGTTGGAGAAACGGCCATCCGCCCCATAGAACGACCGGCGTGGACAGGGCGAATTGGATCCACGAGGAGATGTTCGGCGCGACGAGATGGTCAAGGCCGAGCCAAGGCAAATGGCCCCCCATCTCCAACCCGAACACCGGAACGGTCAGAACCAGACCGATCCAGAACCGTCGGCTCATAGTCACCAGCTCGGGGCTGTCTCCGCCATCCGCCGAAGCCGTCACCGGCTCCAGGGTCATCCCGCAGATCGGACAAATCCCCGGTCCGGCCTGACGAATTTGGGCATGCATCGGGCAGGTAAAGATCGCCCCCTGCGGAACCGCCGGCGCGCTAGCCGCGGCGGGACTGATGGTCGGGTTGCGCGCATTTGGGTTTGGGGCGGTCACGGCAAGCCACGCAGGCCCGCCATGGCGGTCATCGCCGCGCATGCGGTCAGTTCAGACCAACCTTGTGGCGCACTCTCGGACTCTATCGGTCGGTATGCGTTTGCAATCTTCATTGGCTTCAACGCCCGGAGTCCCGGGACACAGGTGACATTCGGTCAGTGCGTTTGAGCGCCGCAAGCGACGCCTAGCCGACCAATATGGCCGGCCAGGCGCTTGCTAACCACCAGGTGGGCCTGGCGAGGGTAGCCGGTCTCACTCACGCGCAAGACCACGCGCGAGCTGGCCGGGTCGGCTATGCGCCGTCGTGGTGAGACCGCAGGGTCATTTCCCCGATGCCTGCGGCGACGTTGAGGCCCGTCGTCCCCTCGATGCTGAGGGGCTGCAGGGTGATGCTTCTGGTGGATCCGCCAATCAAAGCGTTGGCGTCGAGACCCACACCGACCGCGGCGCCGGCCGTCAGTCCGCCGTAGTGGCCATCGAGCGCGCCATGGTCGGGATGGTCGTTCGGCGCGATCACCTCCCAGATGAGCACGCCGGACTGTTGATAGCCGACGTCGACGCCGAATTTGGAGATGCTGCCGTCATAATGCTCCGTGTGATCGCCATTGGAGAAGGTGCAGCGAACGGCGTGGGAAGAGCCGAAGACAAAGCCCCAGCCGCTTTTCTCGTGGCACGACAGAGATCCGATCTTGACGCCTACGGCATGGTCGTCGGCATGAGCTTGCGCGGATAGGGCAAGGCTGCCCGCAAGGGCGGCGCACATCAAAAGCTTGTTCATTTTTGGTTTCCAAGGCGCTCGGCGCCGGAATGGCCAGAGCGAACACAAGTCGGACTATGGCGTTCCGTGCGACGCTTAGAAGCTTCGGAAATTACGTAGCGACCCATACAACCTCACCTCTGGCCGGGACGTTGGGCGGCGGGTCAAAGCGGTAGACGGCATCTTCGGTTTCCAAGCGCGCGGGCCATCCAACGGGTCTATCCGCTCGCCTACCGCGGGCGCTCCGCTCTACATCGCCGGACATGATTGCGGGACCCAGAGCCTGCCGACCCCGCCGCAAATGCGTAGTTTCCGACGCTATCGTGAGCGGGGGACCGCTGTACGTCTCCATCGGTCAACTCGTCACCGACGCGCCGAGGCGGCGTCGCGGTTAAAGGAGCGGCGATATCGCAACGCAGGATAGCTCGACCAACCCGCACATCCTTTCGATCAATGCCGGGTCGTCGAGCCTCAAGTACGCCCTTTTCGAAGGCGCCCTTGCTCCTCGCCGGATTCAATACGGCGGGATCGACGCGATCGGTTTGCCGGGCGCCACGCTTAGTATCAGCGGCGGTGAGCGGACGCCGAAGGTGACGAAGCCCGTGGCTGCGCCCAATCACATGGCTGCAGTCCGCATTCTCTTTGAGGCCATCGCCGATGAGCTCACCAGCGATCGTCTGGCCGGGGTCGGTCACCGCATCGTCCACGGTGGAGCGACCTATAGCGCGCCCCGAAAGATCGATCCGGAGATGATCGCGACGCTGCGCGGGCTTAGCGCCTTCGATCCGGAACATCTGCTTCCGGAGATCTCGCTGATCGAGGCGTTCCAGCATCGACTGCCCGACACGCCACAGATCGCCAGTTTCGACACCGCCTTTCACCACGATCTACCGCGGGTGGCGCGGCTGTTGCCGATACCGCGCAGCTACGAGGCCATGGGCGTGCGGCGGTACGGGTTTCACGGCCTGTCCTGCACCTTTCTGATGGCGGAGCTGGCGCGGCTGGACGGCGCCGAGGCCGCGAAAGGCAAGGTGGTGCTGGCCCATCTCGGCAGCGGCGCCAGCCTGACGGCCGTGCGAGGTGGCAAGTCGATCGACACCAGCATGAGCTTCACCCCGTCCAGCGGCATACCGATGAGCAGCCGCGCCGGCGATCTCGATCCTGGACTGATGGCCTACCTGGCGCGAACCGAAAACATGACGCCGGACCAGTTCGCCGAGATGGTCAATTTCAAGTCCGGCCTTCTGGGCATTTCCGAAACCAGCGGCGACATGGTCGAGCTGCTAGGGCGCGAGGCCGTCGATGTCCGGGCCGCCGAGGCCGTGGCGATCTTCTGCTATCAGGTCCGCAAATGGATCGGCGCCTTCGCCGCGGCGCTGGGCGGCTTGGACACCTTGATCTTCACCGGCGGCATCGGCGAGAACGCCCCGGTGATTCGGGCGCGGATTTGCGAGGGCCTTGGCTTTCTCGGCGTCAACTTGGACCAGGCGGGCAACGACAAGAACGCACCGATCATCTCGACGGACGCGGGTCGGGTCAGGGTGCGGGTGATCCACACCGATGAAGAGGTGATGATCGCGCGGTCGGTGGCCCAAGTGCTCGACCTGGGTGCGCCGGCCTAGCCGGCAGCCGCCTCGCCCCATTTCCAGTTGCGGATCTCGGGCAGGTCTTGGCCGTGTTGGTCGATGTAGACCTTATGCTCGATCAGCTTGTCCCGCATCGACTGCTTCAGATAGTCCCCCTGGCTGCCCAGATGTGGCAGGCGGTCGACCGCATTAATGACTAAATGAAACCGGTCGAGTTTGTTCTGCACCCGCATGTCGAACGCCGTCGTGATCGTACCCTCCTCCTGGTAGCCGTGCACATGCAGGCCCCGGTTGGCGCGCCGATGGGTCAGCCGGTGCACCAGGGATGGATAGCCGTGGAAGCCGAAGATCACCGGCTTGTCCGTGGTGAACAGGGAGTCGAAATCCGCATCACTGAGCCCGTGCGGATGCTCGCTCTGGGACTGCAGCTTCATCAGGTCGACCACATTGATCACGCGGATTTTCAGATCGGGCAGGTGAGCGCGCAGGATGGAGGTCGCGGCCAGCACTTCCAACGTCGGCGTGTCGCCGCAGCCGGCCATCACCAGGTCCGGCTCGCCCTCCTGGTCATTGCTGGCCCACTGCCAGATGCCGATGCCCTGGGTGCAGTGCGCGACGGCGGCGTCCATGGTCAGCCACTGTGGCAGGGCATGCTTGCCGGCCACCACCACGTTCACATAGTCTCGGCTGCGCAGGCAGTGGTCCATCACCGACAGCAGACAGTTGGCGTCCGGCGGCAGATAGACCCGGACGATGTCGGCCTTCTTGTTGACGACGTGGTCCAGGAACCCCGGATCCTGGTGGGTGAAGCCGTTGTGGTCCTGCTGCCAGACGTGGGAGGCCAGCAGATAGTTCAGCGAGGCGATGGGGCGCCGCCATGGCAGTTCCTTGGTCACCTTCAGCCATTTGGCGTGCTGGCTGAACATGGAGTCCACGATCCGCACAAAGGCCTCGTAGCTGTTGAACAGGCCGTGCCGTCCGGTCAGCAGATAGCCCTCCAGCCAGCCTTGGCACTGGTGCTCGCTGAGCATGGAGTCCAGCACGCCGCCCGAGGCGCTGAGAAACTCGTCGGTGTCTTCGGCCAGGGCGTCCCATTGGCGGTTGGTGGTTTCGAACACCGCTCCCAGCAGGTTGGACAGGGTCTCGTCGGGGCCGAAGACGCGGAAGTTGCGGGGGGCCTTGTTCAGGGCGAGCACGTCGCGCAGGAACCGGCCCAAGACGATGGTGTCCTGATCGTCGACTGACCCGGGCGAGGGCACCTGCACCGCGTGCTCGCAGAAGTCGGGCATGGTGAGGTCGCGGAGCAGAAGCCCGCCATTGGCGTGCGGATTGGCGCCCATCCGCCGCTCCCCGCCCGGAGCCAGTTCGGCCAGTTCGGGCAACAGGCGGCCGTCTTCGTCGAACAATTCTTCGGCGTGATAGCTCTTCATCCAGCTTTCCAGCTGCGCCACATGTTCGGGGTGCGCCGCGTCGACGATCAGGGGAACCTGGTGCGAGCGGAACGTGCCTTCGATCGCCAGGCCGTCGACTATCTTGGGGCCGGTCCAGCCCTTGGGCGAGCGCAGCACGATCATTGGCCAGGCTGGCCGCAGGGCGACGCCCGTGGTTCGCGCCGCCGCCTGAAACCGCTGAATGTCGGCCACGGCCTGATCGAGCACCGTCGCCATCAGCTCATTCATGGCGTCCGGGTCGTCGCCCTCAACGAAATAGGGCTTCCAGCCGCAGCCGGTCAGGAACTGTTCCAGCTCGTCGTGGCCGATGCGGGCCAGGACGGTAGGATTGCTGATCTTGTAGCCATTCAGATGCAGGATCGGCAGGACCGCGCCGTCGGTGATCGGGTCGAGGAATTTGTTGGAATGCCAGGCGGTCGCGAGAGGCCCGGTCTCGGCCTCGCCGTCGCCGATCACGCAGGCGACGATCAGGCTGGGGTTGTCGAACACCGCGCCGAAAGCATGGCTGAGCGAATAGCCGAGCTCGCCGCCCTCATGGATCGACCCCGGCGTGGTCGGCGCCACATGGCTGGAGATGCCGCCGGGAAAGGAGAACTGTTTGAACAGGGTCTTCAGGCCGGCCTCGTCCTGGGCCACGGCGGGATAGACTTCGCTCCAGGTCCCCTCGAGGTAGGTGTTTCCCACCAGGGCCGCGCCGCCATGTCCTGGGCCGGCGATGTAGATCATGTCCAGGTCGTGCGCCTTGATCACCCGGTTCAGGTGCACATAGATGAAGTTCTGCCCCGGCACGGTGCCCCAGTGGCCGACGATCAGCGGCTTGATGTGGGACAGCGTCAGCGGCTCGCGCAGCAGCGGGTTGGCGTACAGATAGAGCTGCCCGACCGAGATATAGTTGGCTGCCCGCCAGTAGGCGTTGATCTTCCGGAGCGCTTCGGCGTCCAAGGTCGGTGGAGCGAACGGAGCGTTCATGGCGGGGTCCTGTGGTGGCGGCGAGCCGCAAGTCCTAGGCCTCGCTCCGTGGCGGCGGCAGGCTCGGAAACTACCGATGGCGGGGTGGGTCAGGCGATCTGCAGCCGCGCGAACACAGGGATCTTGATGGCGGCGAGCACCAGGAACAAAACCCCGGCGGCGGCGAGGGTCAGCCCCACCACCTGGGCCGGCAAGGCCGTCATCGCCAGGCCGCTCATGGCGAGGGCGCCAGCGATCGAGATGTCCGCCGCGGACGAAACGCAAAGCCACAGGCTGGGACGCGAGCCCCATAGGCGCTGGTGTCCGCGAATGGCGTAAAGCATGGCCTGGCCGCCAAACACCACGGCGATGAAGGCGAGGGTCTGAATCTGACCGACCCCCAGGTTCAGCGCGAATTTGCCGATGGCCACCGCGCCCAGGCAATAGGCCAGCAAAAAGACCGCCATTGCCACGCCGGCCAGCGTCAGCCGGCCGATCCGCCAGACGTTTGGCGTCGGCGACGGCCGAACGGTGTCCGTGGTCAGCGACATCGCCAGAAAGTCGCCGGTGATCATGATAATGACCATCAACATAGGCGTGAGCACCGCATGCCTGGTCAGGACCAGGCCGAAGGCCAGGAACAGGGCGGTGACAATCTTCTTGGTGATGGAGTTCAGCGTATAGGTGCGGACGCGCTGGAACGTCACCCGCCCTTCCTTGACCGCCGCGAGGATGCCTTCGAGCCCGGGCTTGGTGAGCACCATGCCGGCGGCGGATTTGGCGACGTCGGTCGCCGTCGAGACGGCGATGCCGATCTGAGCCTGGCGCAAAGCGGGAGCATCGTTGACCCCGTCGCCGCACATGCCGACGGTGTGCCCCTCGGCCTGGAAGGCCTTGACCAGCTTGAACTTGTCTTCGGGTAGGATGCCGGCGAATATGGAGAATGCCTCTGGACGGACGTCTTTGGGTATCGACGCCGATGGAAAAATCGGCCCCTTCAGCCCCACCGCGCGCGCGACAATGGCGGCGGTCGCCGCCGCATCGCCGGTTATCATCACCGTGCGCACCCCCAGCGCCTTGAGCTTGGCGACCAGGCTGGCGGATTCAGCCCGGGGCGGGTCGCTCAGCGCGATCAGGCCGATAAGCTTCATCGCCGACGGCGGGCCGGCGGCGACGGCCAACACCCTGAACCCCTGCGCCTCCAGCCGATCCGCCTCCGCCTTCGCGCCGCCGGCGGGCGCGGCAAGGGCGGTGACGACGGAGAAGGCGCCCTTCACCACACGTTCGGCAGGTCCATCGGATGAGGAGACGTTCGCTTCTGACATTTTGGTCGCGGGATCGAAGGGCGTGAAGCTGATCAGCGTCGATGGGGTCGTCACCTTCTGCTCTGACGCGGCCGCGCGGATGGCCGCGTCCACCGGGTCCTCGCCGCCATCCGCACTGGCCAGCGCCGCCAGCCCAAGAACCCGCGCGGCGTCGGCTCCGTCCATGGGGCTGACGGTCGTCACCTTCAACGCATTTTGCGTCAGGGTGCCCGTCTTGTCGGCACAGAGGACGTCCATTGTCGCGGCTTCATCGACCGCCGACAGCCGGGTCGGCAGCACGCCCTGCCTGGCTAGGTTCCGTGCGCCGATCGCCGACGCCAAGGTGAAGGTCGCGGGCAGGGCCACCGGATTGAGGCCAGCACGCCCACGAGGATCAGAGGAATGATCTCGCTGATTGGCAGCTTAAGCAGATGGGCATAAATCGTCAGTGCAACGATCACCACGGTGTTGAACCCGGCGAGATTGCGCACCACCCGCATGACTGCTTTTTCCTGCGAGCTGGCGACATGGGCGCTGCGGATCAGTTCGGCGGTGTGACCGAATTTGGTGCGTGTTCCCGTCGCGGTGACCTCGCCGACCGCTTCGCCGCGCCGCACCAGGGCGCCGGCATAGGTCTGCAGGCCCGCGCCGGCCTCGATGGGAACCGATTCTCCGGTCAACATGGACTGGTCGAGCAGGATTTCCCCGCCGGTGATCCGCAGGTCCGCGGGCGCCACGACGCCGAGCGAGAGCTTCACAACGTCACCTGGAACCACCGCCGCGGCGGGGATCATCGACCAGGCGCCGTCGCGTCTGACCGAGGCGACCAGGGCCAGTTTGGACTTCAAGGCCGTGAGGGTCGCCTGCGCGCTGCTTTCCTCCAGCAGGCCCAGGACCGCGTTGAAAACCAGAAGAAAGGCGATGATCCCGGCCTCAAGGTATTTGCCGAGCCCCAGCTCCAGCAGGATCGCCGCCTCCAGCATCCACGGGACCGGCGCCCATAGCTTTTGAAGCGCCATGCGAAGGGGATGGGCGCTGGTGTCCGGCATGGCGTTGGGCCCGAACTGGACCAGCCGCCGGGCCGCTTCGTCCGCCTTTAATCCCATGGGATCAGTGGCGGTCGGGCTGCCGCTCCCACCGCGGCCGGCCTCCCGCTTTGCGGCGGCCGCGCCGGGGTGGGCGGTGTTTGTCGTCACGGACCTACGCGCTCAGCGGCGCGTCCTTGGGCGATCGCGCGATGGCCGCGCCGTTGGTCTGCGCGGGCTTGGAAGCCTTCTCTTGTAGATCGAGGAATGGCTTGATGATGTCGATGGGCATCGGGAAGATGATGGTGGAGTTCTGCTCGGCGCCGATCTCGGTCAGGGTCTGCAAGTAGCGCAGTTGCATGGCGGCCGGGATGCTGGCCAGGATGGTGGCGGCGTTGACCAGGGTCTGGGAAGCCTGGAACTCGGCCTCGGCGTGGATGATCTTGGCGCGGCGATCACGTTCGGCCTCGGCCTGTTTGGCGATGGCGCGGACCATGTTCTCGGTCAGCTCGACGGTTCTGATTTCGACATTGCTGACTTTGATCCCCCAGGTCTCGGTCTGAGTGTCGAGGATGGCCTGCACGTCGGTGCTCAGCTTCTTGCGTTCGGACAGCATCTCGTCCAGCTCGTGCTGGCCCAACACGGCGCGCAGGGTGGTCTGCGCCAACATGTTGGTGGCGGGTAGGTAGTCTTGCACCGCGATGACGGCGCGCTCGGGGTCGCTGACTTTGAAGTACAGCACCGCATCGACCTTCATCGAGACATTGTCGCGGGAGATGACGTCTTGGGTGGGAATTTCGATCACCTGGATGCGCAGGTCGACCCGCACCATTTCCTGGATGAACGGAACGAGCAGCACCAAGCCGGGACCTCTGACACCCTGGAACTTGCCCAGGGTGAAGACCACCGCGCGTTCGTACTGCCGCAGGATCTTCACCGATGCGAACAGCAACATCAACACGACTATGACCACGATCGGTCCGGCGAAATTAAAGAGGATCGACATGGCGGAGTCCTGGGGCAAGCGGACGTCCGCGTTCCGGACATCCTGGCCATCTGCCGCCTTTGAACGCTTGCCCGATAGCGTCGGAATCTACGTAAACCGCTCCCTTCAGTGACCCGAAGGCGGCTCAGTAGTTTCCGACTCTACGGCCCGCCGCGCACCTTGCCCTAGTCTCATGGACGCCGACGCACACGCCTGACGTCGAGCAGAAGAGTGCGGAGTCCTGGTTCCAGGCGCCGCCACCGTCCTGGGCGACGCAAGGACTTGAGCAGATGCAAATCGCGATGATCGGCCTGGGCAAGATGGGTGGCAACATGGCCCGCCGCCTGATGAATGCGGGCCACGAGTGCGTGGTGTTCGCCCGCACCGCCAAGTCCCGGGACGCGGTCGCCAAGGACGGCGCCATCGCAGCGACCTCGCTTGAGGACGCCGTAAAGCGCCTCAAGGCGCCGCGCGTAGTCTGGCTGATGCTCCCCGCCGGCGAGGCTACCGAACAGGCGGTCGAGCAGTTGGCGAGCCTGCTGGCGCCGGACGATGTGGTCATCGACGGCGGCAACTCCTTCTACAAGGACGACATTCGTAGGGCCAAGACGCTGGCTGCCAAGGCCATTCATTACGTCGACTGCGGCACCTCCGGCGGCGTCTGGGGGATCGAGCGCGGCTACTGCATGATGATCGGCGGACCCAAGCCGGCCGTGGACTTGCTCGATCCGATCTTCGCCGCGCTGGCGCCAGGGGCAGGCGACATCGAGCGCACGCCAGGTCGCAAGGAGGGCCTGTCGCGCTCCGAGCGAGGCTATATCCACGCGGGGCCGTCCGGCGCTGGCCACTTCGTCAAGATGGTCCACAACGGCATCGAATACGGCCTGATGCAGGCCTACGGCGAGGGCTTCGATATCCTGCGCAATAAGGATTCAACCGACCTGCCGGAGGACGAGCGCTTCACGCTGGACCTGCCGGAAATCGCCGAAGTCTGGCGCCGCGGCAGCGTCATTTCCTCCTGGCTGCTTGATCTGAGCGCCGCCGCGTTCCTGAAGGACCCGCAGCTCGAGACCTATTCCGGATTTGTCCAGGATTCGGGCGAGGGTCGCTGGACCATAGAGGCTGCGATCGAGGAGGCGGTTCCGGCGAATGTGATCACCGCCGCGCTGTTCGCCAGGTTCCGGTCGCGCCGTCACCAGACCTTCAGCGAGAAGGTGCTTTCCGCAATGAGATTCGGATTTGGCGGCCACATTGAAGGCGCCGAACCGATCGACCCGGCGCCCGAACGCCTCCAGCCCTCGGACGATCTGACCAAACACGCCGCGGAATAGTCCGGCCCACAAATGCTCCATCAATCGCCCAAGCCAGTAAGCGACCAGAGGCCCGCCCTTTACGCCGGCATCTTCGACGTCGATGGGGTGCTGCTTGCCTCACCGCACGAACAGGCGTGGCGAGAGGCGCTCGCGGGATATGCCGATCCCGCCGCCTTCACCACGGCCGTCTACCAAGCCGAGGTGGCGGGCAAGCCGCGCCTCGACGGCGCCCGCGCGGCGCTTAAGGCAATGGGCGTCGCAAACGCCAATGGTAGAGCGCCCGCCTACGCCAAAACCAAACAGGCGAGGCTTGAGGCGCTGATCGAGGGCGGAGCGGTCAGGGCCTTTCCGGACGCTCTGCGCCTCGTGCAGGCCGTGCATGACCTCGGGTGGCCCATGGCGGTCGCCTCGTCGTCCAAAAACGCCAACGCGATGATGAAGCCGATCCTGCTGAGGTCCGGCGTGAGCCTGCTGGATGTCTTTAGCGCCAACGTCTGCGGCCGCGATCTGGCGCACGGCAAGCCAGACCCGGAGCTTTTCCTGCTCGCCGCGTCTGAGCTGCATATAGCCGCTCAACACTGCTTTGTGGCCGAGGACGCCCCTGCGGGAATCGAAGCGGCCCTCGCGGGCGGGATGACTGGCCTGGGCGTGGCAAGGCTTGGCGACGCGAGCCTCCTGCGGGCGGCGAGGGCGGACGTGATTGTCACCAGTCTTGACGAGGTCGACCTGGTCGAGCTCGCGGCGGGGCGGCTCCGCCGTATCGACGCGTGACCGCTCACACCGGTATCGATCAGACCATGGATCATGCGCTGCGTCCCACAGCCGATCCTGGATGGGTGCTGGTCGAGGACGGCTATGACCCCCTGCGCGAAAGCAGCTTGGAATCGCGGTTTGCGATCAGCAACGGCTTTCTCGGCGTGCGCGGCGCAAGAGCGACCACACGGGGGTCGCGCTGGATCGTGCCTGCCCGCACCTATGTAGCCGGTTTGTTTGACACGTCCGCCGCCGCCGAGGCCGTGCCCGCGTTGGTCCCAGCCGCAGGTTGGCTGAATGTCCAGTTTCTGCTGGGCGATCAGCCCCTGGCACCCCGTCCCGAAGACATCGCCTCGCACCGCATAACGCTGGACATGAGGCGCGGGGCTTTGATCACCGAGTGGCGCGGGCCTGAGCCACGCAAGTCGGGCGTGCGCACGCGCACCGCGCGCCTGGTCTCCTTAGGCCAGCGCGGGATCGGCGTGCAGCTGATTCAGATGGAGATGGAAGAGGGCGACATTCAGGTCGTCCTGGAAGCAGGCTGCGAAGGCCTCGGCGTCGGCCTTTCTCCGGAGGGACTTGAGCAGGACCAGTGCGTCTGGCGAACCCGGCAATCGGATATGAGCCTCGCCATGGCCGGCGACGCGGGCCTCGATGTTGACGGGGTAGAGGTCCTTCCGACCGTGGTAGGTCCTCTGCAATGGTCCTGGACCTGGACGACCCGCCCGGGTCAGGTCGTTAGCTTCGCGCGCCTGATCTCGATTGCCCGGAGTCAGGGGCGCAAGCCGGACGTGGCGCAGAGCGCCCGCGAGGCGCTCAAGGCCGCGAAAGCGCTAGGCTGGCGCGGCGTCCTCGCCGCGCACGAAGCCGCCTGGAGCGAGCGCTGGCGCGTCAGCGAGGTTGAAATCGGCGGCGATCCGGCCGCCCAGACCGCGCTCCGCTTCGCGCTCTACCATTTGAACGGCGCGGCCAATCCCGCCGACGAGCACGTTTCGATCGGGGCCCGCGCCCTAACCGGGGACGACTATCTCGGCCATGTGTTCTGGGACACGGAGATCTATCTCCTGCCCTTCTACGCCCTGACCTGGCCCGAGGCGGCGCGCGCGCTGCTGATGTACCGCTTCCACACCCTGGACGCGGCGCGGGCCAAAGCTACCCGGCTCGGCTGGCGTGGCGCCCTCTATGCCTGGGAATCCGCCGACACCGGCGCGGAGGCGTCGCCCGCGCAGGTGATCGCGCCCGACCGCCAGGTGGTGAATATTCTCTGCGGCACGCAGGAGCAGCACATCAGCGCCGACGTGGCCTATGCCGTCTGGCAATATTGGCAGGCGACGGCGGACGAGCGTTTCCTGCTAGCCGCCGGCGCTGAGATCCTGCTGGAGACGGCCCGATTCTGGGCCAGCCGCGCCGAGCTGGACGGGGACGGCGTCCGCCATATCCGCGGCGTCATCGGGCCGGACGAATACCACCAGCACATCGACGACAACGCCTTCACCAACGTCATGGCGCAATGGAATATCCGGCGCGGATTGGATGTGGCGGCGCTTATGCGGGAGCGCTGGTCCCCGCAGTGGACCAGCCTATCGTCCCGCCTTGGCGTGGACGACGCTGAACTGAAGGGCTGGCGCGAAGCCGCCGACACGATCGCAACCGGCCTAAACCCCAAAACAGGGCTCTATGAACAGTTCACCGGCTACTTCGGCCTCGAGCCGGTCGACCTGGCAGCCTACGCGGGGCGCTCCGTGCCCATGGACGTGGTGCTCGGCCGGGCGCGCACCCAGGGCAGTCAGGTGATAAAACAAGCCGATGTGGTCGCGCTGCTGGCCCTGCTGCCTGAGGCCTTCGCGGGCGAGACGGGCCGAGCGAACTTCCGCTACTATGAGCCGCGTTGCGGCCAGGGCAGTTCGCTCAGCGCCGCCCTGCACGGCCTGGTGGCGGCCAGGCTTGGCGATGGCGAGATGGCGTTACGTTATTTTCGCAAGACCGCCGCGATCGATCTTGCGGATACCCAGGCCGCCGACGCCGGCGGAGTCCATATCGCCGCTCTTGGCGGCCTATGGATGACGGCCGTGTTCGGCTTCGCTGGCCTGTCGCTGCATAGCGACGGGGTCGCCTTAGATCCGCGGCTACCGCCCGGCTGGACCCGCCTAGCCTTTCCCTTGCAATGGCGCGGCCGGCGGATTCGCATTGCGATCGACCAGATCAGGAACTGCCTTGAGGCGACCCTTGAGGCTGGCGCGGCGATGACCGTGGTCGTCGCCGGCGCGCGATATTCGCTTCAAACCGGCCAGCCTCTGTCCGTCCTTCTCGGTGCGCCGCATTCCGCGGCCGACCGGCCCCTTCAACCCAGCGAGACCCCCTCATGATCAAGCCAGTCCTGCTTGCCCCCAACGTCCTCAAGATCGTGGCGCCCACGCGCCTGAGCACGGACGACTTCGAAGAGATGCGGTTGCTGCTCGAGCCCATTGTCAAGGAATACGGCTCTATCCGGCTGCTGATCGACGCCTCGGCGCTCGAAGGCTGGGACAATATGGCCGCGTTCGAAAAGCACGCGGGTTTCGTGAAAACCCATCAGCAGAAGGTGGAGCGCGTCGCCGTCATCGCCCCGCATGAGTGGCAGCACTGGCTGGTCGCAACCGTGCGGATATTCCTGCATCCTCACGTCCGAGCCTTCGAGCCGAGTCAGGCCGATGCGGCTCTGCTCTGGATCGAGGAGAAGGGCGACAACGTCCCGTCGGGGGCCGGCCAGCCTGCCGAGCGCATGATCGCCGACATCGCCGACGGGCGATGAGCTAACCGACCACCTTCAATCCCAACGCAGTCCTGAGCGCGCTCAGCTGGCGTTGGGCTGCGCCGTCCAGGCGAGCCATCTGTTGGTTGCTGGCGTCGAACAAGGCTGGCCGATCCGGTTCGGGCGCGGCTCTTACGGCGGTCTCGAGGTTCTCGTAGATCTCGGCCGCCGTCGCCAGCGAGGCTGGAAACCGTGAGAATTCCAGCATGGCCGGCGCGTCGCCAAGGGTCTGGATCGAGAAGCTGGTCAGCATACGTTCAGTGGCCAGGAGCGCGCGGCTGGCGGATACCCGTGTCACGCGTCCGCGCCAGGCTTCGTCCACCAGGGCCACATGCAGGTCATGAATTTGGGTCGAAGCGAGGATGGCGAGATTCAGCGCGGCGGTCTTGGTGGCAAGCGCCGCCCGCTCTTCCTTCAGGACGGCCGTGGCCGCGGCGCGTTCCTCGCGCCTACGTGTGGCGCGGGACTCGCTGGCGGCGACCCAGCCGGAGCCGATCACTGCCGCGATGGCGCCGAGGGCCTCAACCCAGGCCGCAACCTGAGTCGAGACTGACTCCGCGCCGTACATGGATCAGTCGCAATAGCCGTTGCCGTACCCGGGTGCATAGATCAGCGGCGGAGCGCAAAAATAGGGGTCGCCGTAGATGAGGGGCGAGCCGGGGTAGTAACCCCCGCCCCAGCCGTAGCCCCCGCCGCGCCCGCCATAACCGCCGCCGCCCCGGCCGCCGCCAAAGCCGCCTCCGCTGTGACCGCCGCCGCCCCGGCCACCACCGCCACCGTGGCCGCCTCCGCCACCGCCGTGGCCCCCTCCGCCGCCACCGCCACGTCCAGCGGCCATAGCCGAGCCGGAGACAGCGGACAGCGCCAGCACGGCGGCTATCCCGAGGGTGGTGTAGAGCCGCGCGGATCGCGCGGTCTTGCCTTGAAAGGCGCTGGTCATGACGAAATCCTTATGAAGGGGACAGTGGCGTCTGCCGCGAGGCGGCGCGCTGTCAGCTATGGGACTCGGCGCGATGTCCGAACTTGCGGAACACGTCGTCGGCCACGTGCTTCTGGTCGTCCGGCATGGTCATGTAGAGGACCTCGAAGGACGAGATGAGTGTCTTCAGGCCATCGACGTGGGCCTGGTTGAACATCTCGTAGTTCTTGATGTCCTCCACGGCGGTCATGTCATGCTTCGGCTCGGCCTTCTTGGCGGTGATCATCGCCTGCATCTTCATCTCGTTGTCGCGCATGGCCTGGGCCACCGGGGTCCAGTTGACTTCTTCGGACGGCGTGATCTTCAGCTCGGTGTGTAGCTTGGTGATCCGCATCTCGACGGTTTCGGCGCGTTCGGCGCTGGTCATGTGGGCGTGATGGTGGGTCGACATCGTCGCCGCCGTCGCGGCGACAGGGACCAGCAGGGCGGCGGCGCCCAGCAGGCCGGCGATCGCGGTGAGGTGACGGGCGCGTGGCGAAGCGGCGGGTCGGCTCGTGAAATAGGACATTGCGGGTCGCCTTTTTGTAGTCATGGGGCTGCATGGGCCTCGATGGCGAGGCCCGGCCGATGAACGGTGCGCAAACTGGTCCCGGCGCGGGGGCGTGTCAGCCGTCGGAAACTACTGAGAGGCAGCTCCGACGCCCCAGGACGCGCGCCCTAGGTAGATTCCGAGCCTGCCCAGCCTCAAGCGGAGCCCCTAATCCCAATCCAATGGCCTGAGGCCAGGATGGACCTTGTTCGCCCAACGCGTAGGCGTCCGGGGCCAGCCGCCAAAACCTGAGCTGGAGCCCGGATGGCCGGAATGCATCTGCCGAGCGCCCTCGATCTGGCGCGATCGCAATTCGCGTTCGTGGTCGTCTGGCACTTCCTTTACCCCGCCTTCACCATCGGCCTCGCCAGCTTTCTGGCGGTGCTGGAAGCCTGCTGGCTGGTCACCAAGAAGGAGGTCTTCCTCGACACGTTCCAATATTGGCTGAGGATCTTCGCCGTCGTCTTCGCCATGGGCGTCGTGTCAGGCGTGGTGATGTCCTATCAGTTTGGAACCAACTGGTCGGTCTTCTCCGACAAGGTTGGACCGGTGATCGGCCCGTTCCTGGGTTATGAGGTGCTGAGCGCCTTCTTCCTGGAAGCCGGCTTCCTTGGCGTGATGCTGTTCGGGCTGAAGCGCGTCGGTCCGAAGCTGCACTTCATGGCCACTTGCCTGGTCGCGGTCGGCACCCTGATCTCGACCTTTTGGATCCTGGCCGCCAACAGCTGGATGCAGACGCCGGCCGGGTTTGTGATCACCGCTGACGGACGCTTCTTCCCAACCAGCTGGATGAAGGCCCTGTTCAATCCGTCCTTTCCCTATCGCTACATGCACACGGTCGTCGCGGCCTACCTGACCACGGCCTTGGTTGTCGGCGGGGTGGGGGCCTTCCACCTGCTCAAGGACAAGTCCAATCCTCGCGCCCGGCTGATGTTCTCCATGGCCCTTTGGATGGCCGCGATCTTCGGACCGGTGCAGATCGGTCTGGGCGACCTGCATGGGGTGAACAGCTTTCACTACCAGCCCCAGAAGGTCGCCGCGATGGAGGGCCAGTTCGAGACCGAACAGGGCGCGCGATCGCTGATCTTCGGGTGGCCCGACGCCAAGGCCGGCGTGACCCGCTTTGCGGTGGGGATTCCCAAGCTCGCGAGCCTCTATCTGACGCATGATCCGAACTCGGTGGTGAAGGGCCTGAAGGCCTACCCGCGCGACACCTGGCCAACCAACATCCCCCTGGTCTTCTTCGCCTTCCGCACCATGGTCGGCCTGGGCGTGTTGATCGTGGTGCTGGGCTGGACCTCGCTCTTCTTGCGCTGGCGCGGCCGGCTCTATGACTCCAGGCTGTTCCAGCGTTTCGCCGTCGCCATGGGACCGGCTGGCTTTCTCGCGGTGACCGCTGGCTGGATCACCACCGAGGCCGGCCGCCAGCCGTTCACCGTCTATGGCCTGCTGCGCACCGCCGATAGCGTCGGGCCGGTGGCGGCGCCGGGCGTGGCGGCCTCCCTGCTGGCGTTCGTGGTCGTTTATGCCGTGGTGTTTGGATCGGGCATGGCGTTCACCGTCCATCTCTTCGGCCAGACGCCGGGGCCGCACGATCCAGGCCCGCCGATCGATCAACCCACACGCGCCGCCGGGACCACCGCGGCGCCGGCAGTCGCCGCCCTGCCGGAGCGGCCCAACGACAGCGACGCGGCTTCAGCTTTGGATGCGCAGGCATGACCCCCTACCTTCCGCTCATCTGGGCCCTGCTGATCGCCGTGGCCGTATTCGCCTATGTGGTGCTGGACGGCTTCGACCTGGGCGTCGGCATCCTCTTTCCGGCCGTGCATGGCCACGATGAGCGCAATGTGATGGTCAATGCCGTCGCCCCGGTCTGGGACGGCAACGAGACCTGGCTGGTGATGGGTGGCGGCGGCCTTTTCGCCGTCTTCCCGCTGGCCTACGCCATCCTGCTGCCCGCGCTCTACATGCCGCTGACGATCATGTTGCTGGCGCTGGTCTTCCGCGGGGTGGCGTTCGAAATGCGGTTCCGCGCCCGGCATGATCGCGAACAGAAGCGTTGGGACCGGTCCTTCGTCGGCGGCTCCTATGTCGCGACCTTCTGCCAGGGCGTGGCCCTCGGCGCCTTCATCCAGGGAATCAAGGTGACGGGGCGGGGCTATGGCGGTGGCTGGTGGGACTGGCTGACCCCGTTCAGCCTGACGACCGGCGCCGCCCTGGTCGTCGGCTATGGCCTGTTAGGCGCCTGCTGGCTCGTCTGGAAGACAGAAGGCGAGCTGCAAAGCCGCTTCCGCCACCTGGCCGCCCGGCTCGCCTGGGCGACCTTGGCCTTCATCGCCGTGGTGTCTCTGTCCATGATTGTCATTAGCCCGGCCTTCAGGGAACGCTGGCTCACCCTGCCAACAGCCTTTGGCGCGGCCGTCGTGCCGATCCTGCTGGTCGGCCTGGCGTGGCTGTTCTTCTCGGCCCTGCGGCGCGGCCGCGAGCTGGTTCCGTTTTTCTGCGCCCTCGGCTTCTTCCTCCTGGCCTATATCGGCCTGGGGGTCAGCCTCTGGCCGATGATGGTCCCGCCGAGCATCACCATCCAGGCCGCCGCCTCGCCCCCTGAATCGCAGGCCTTCCTGCTGTGGGGCGCGTCGGTGCTCATCCCGCTCGTTCTGGTCTACACCGGCTACGTCTACTGGCTATTCCGCGGCAAGGTGCAGCTAGGCGTCGGGTATCACTGAGCCATGGTGAGAAAGCTCTCCTGGCTGGTCGGCCTATGGACCGCGAGCGTCGCGGTCACGGGCTTGGTGGCCCTCGCGTTCCATATGGTCACGCCTCACTAGGGGATGAGGCCAGCTGATCGGACACATCCCAACAGCCTTCCGACCCGCGGAAGGGCGCTGCGGCTCTCGCCGGGAACTCCGCTTCGCTCAAGGCCGATGGGGTTAGTCTATCCTCGCAAGAGCCGGCGGGAGCGCATTCGCCGGAAGGAAGCTCAGCCCTTTGCAAAGAAAGGCGATCCGCGACCGTTCGCGTCGGAACAGCGACAGTCTTGGTACGTTACCCGACGGACCGGAGTGTTCGATGGTTTTCCCCACCGCGCCAATCCTCGGCGCGCGGCCTTGTCTGGGCGAACGTGTGGGTGACGTTATATGAACCGCGCCAGTCCGCGGATGCGCCGGTTCGCGAAGCACCTCATCGTCTCCGACGCCCTGGTAAATGGCGCCTCTAAGGCCGGTCGTGCGACGCCTTTTCCCATCACCGATACGCTGCGTCCGCATCTGGTGACCTTGATGGGCAACGGTGGCGTGCGCGCCCTGCTGGCCCGTGCGCTGGCGCTTTCGGCTGCGGAAATATCCTGGCTGCGCGCCGTGCACGTGAACGCGGACGGCGATTTGGAGGGCCTGGAAGCGGCCGGCTCCATCCTCGACCCCGCGGAATTTCTCGAAGGCAGGGTGGTCCTGTTGGCCCAGCTGCTTGGATTGTTGGTGGCCTTTATCGGGCCGAGTTTGACCTCAAGCATGGTCGGCGAGTTCTGGCCGCAAATTCCCTTGCAAGACAGGGATTTCGGCAAGGAGCATAAGAATGAAAATGCCCCGTAAGGCGGCCAAACTCCATCTACTAAAACCCGGGAGTAGACCGTCCAAGGTCGCGATCAACCAACTTCCGAGCGGGGTTCGCGGGTTTGACGACATCCTGGGCGGTGGCGTCCCGGAGTTTTCGTTAAGCTTGATCGGAGGCGCGCCTGGCAGCGGCAAAACCACGCTGGTGCACCAACTCGCCTTCGCCAATTCGACGCCTGAGAGACCGGCGCTCTACTTCACGATCCTGGGAGAGCCGGTAATCAAGATGCTGCGCTATCAGCAGCAGTTTTCGTTCTTCGATCACTCCAAGGTGGGGAACGCCATTCGCTTCATCAACCTCTCGGACATGGTGCTGGGGAAGGATCTGGCCACGGTGCTCGAGGAAATCACCACGCAAGTCACGGCGGCCAACGCCGGCGTGGTGGTGATCGACTCCTTCCGCACCCTGGCCCGCAAGGCGACCAGCGACGCCGGCGAGCTGGAGGTGCAGTCGTTCATCCACCGCCTCTCGCAATTCCTGACCAGTTCGGAAGTCACGACGTTTCTGGTCGGCGAGTACGTACAAGAAGAAATTCGCGACAACCCGCTGTTCACCATGGTCGATGGCATCGTCTGGCTTTCGCAGGTGACGGAGCGGAACTCCGTTGTGCGGAAACTGCAGATCATGAAGCTGCGCGGCCAGGCGTCGGTGCCGGGCTTGCACACCATGCGGATCAACACTGACGGACTGCAAGCCTTCTCGCGCACCCTGGGATTGGACAGCAACAAAGGCAAACCCGCTCGCCGTCGGCGCCTTTCCGTCGGCATTCCCGACCTTGATACGATGCTGGGCGGGGGCGTTCTGGAAGGCGACAGCCTGCTGGTGGCCGGCCCGTCCGGTACGGGCAAATCGGCCTTGGCGACGCAATTCATAGCTGAGGGTCTGCGCCAGGGAGACTCGGGGATCATGGCGATCTTCGAAGAGCGGCCCGAGGGCTATACCCAGCGGGCAGACACCTTCGGCCTCAACCTGAAAAAAGCGGAGAAAAAAGGCACGCTCGAAATCCTCTACCTTCGGCCGCTCGACCTGTCGGTGGACGAGACCATGCAGGCGATCCTGGACGCGATCCAAAGGGTCGGCGCAAAGCGGCTCGTGATCGACTCCTTGGTTGGCTTCGAGATGGCGCTGGCGCCGGGGTTTCGCGCCGACTTTCGCGAGTCGCTTTACCGGATGATCGGGGCCCTGACCGGCGCCGGGATCACCATCCTCAGTACGGTGGAGGTGGAGGACAACTTCACCTCGCTCCAGTTCAGCCACTACGCCATTTCGTTTCTCACCGACGACATCATCCGGCTGCGCTATGTTGAGATCGATGGCCAGCTTCGCAAGACAATGGTCGTCATCAAGATGCGCGGCGGCAATCACAGCAAAGACATCCGCGAATATGTCATTACCGACAAGGGCGTGGTGGTCATCCATCCTCGGCGCACGGACTACGCCCAGCTGAGCACCGGCATTCCGTACCGGACGGGCCCGCGCACGGCGCAGGAAAACGAAGTCCCACCGGAGCCAAAGGCCAGCCAATAGGCTTCCTTGTCCATGGCCCCCAACATGACATCCGAGCCCCTGGCGCCGGACCGTTCGAGCTCCGTTCTCGAGCATGCCCCGCTCTCCATGGCCACGGTCGAAGGCGCCAACCACCTCGTGCGCTATATCAATCCGGCCTTCTGCCGGCTCATCGATAGGGCTGCGGAGGACGTCATAGGACGTCCGTTCTGCGAACTCTTGCCCGATATGGATGAATGTGTGGCGCTGCTGGACCGGGTCTATCACTCCGGAAAATCCTCAAGTCACACCATGAAAGAAGGCGCTGGCCCGCGCCCGATCTTCACCTCCTACATTATGTGGCCGGTGATGGCGGACGCACGCACGGTCGGCGTCACCATTCAAGTGATCGAGGCCGGGTCGCTTCATGAAAAGACGCTGGCGATGAACGAGGCGTTGTTGCTCGGAGCGCTGCGCCAGCATGAGCTGACCGAGGCCGCCGACTCATCGAATATCCTGCTGCAAACCGAAATCGGCGTTCGCAAACAGCGTGAGCGCGACGCGGTGCTGCTGACCCAGGAAATCTCCCACCGGATCAAGAACAACCTGCAGATCGTCGGCGCCATGATCGCCAATGAGGCCAAGCGAATGCCCGACCAGTACGCGCAAGGCTATCTCGCCATGCAGGCGCGGGTTGGAGCGATCGCCAAACTCTACGATTTGATCTCACAATCGAGCCGCGGCCCGACCATCCCCATCGACGGCTACTTACAGGAAATCGCGACCTCTATGTCCGCAAGCCTACTTGGAGACGCCTCGGGCGTCAGCATTGCAGTCCAGGCAGAAGCGCTGGATATCGACCCTGACCGGGCGGTGCCTCTCGGCCTTGTCGTCAATGAGCTCGGGACCAACGCCATCAAGCACGCCTTCCCTGACGGGATCGGACGTGTGACGCTGGGCGCGACCCGGATCGGTGACGAAATCGAGCTGACGGTTGCCGACAATGGAGTCGGCATGGCTAGGAAGGACTCGGCAACAGCCTCCGGGACTCATGGCTCCGACTATGTGGCCATCTTCGTGCGTCAGCTTGGCGGGACGATGGCGGTGTCGGACGCCGAAGGAACGGGCACGATCGTCAGAATCCGGCTTCCATTCTTTGAGGCGTCGCAAGCGCTCGCTGGGCGCGCGGACGACTAGAGCCGTCTGCGCAATCCAGACTTTCGATGTTCCGGTCGCAGACGTTCAAGGTAGATCTGCGACCGCATGGCCTATAACGGCGAGCAACCCCTGTCCGTTGAGGCGCCACTGGCTCCCGCGCCGCCGCCTGGGCGGCTTCGGCTGCGCCGGACCTTAGGTAGTTTCCGACCCTGACGGCGTGATGCTGGCGAGGCCTATGATTTTGACGGCCCCAGATCAGGCTGACCGGCGCGGCGATCTTTCTAAGACCCTCCCGCCGATCGCCGCGTCGAGTTGCACGCGGCATTCACAGTTGAGGAGACCGATATGACCGACGACCGCGAGCTGCAGAAATCCGTGCTTGAAGAGCTGAGCTGGGAGCCCAGCGTCACCGCCGCCCACATCGGCGTGACGGCCAAGGACGGCGTCGTCGCCCTGACCGGCCACGTCGAGAACTATATGGAGAAGTTCGCCGCCGAACGGGCCGCCGGCCGGGTTAAGGGCGTCAAGGCTGTCGCCGAGGAGATCGAAGTGCGGCTTCCGATCGACACCAATCGCTCGGACGAGGAGATCGCCGCCGCCGCGCTCAATCGCCTGGCCTGGAGCGTTTCGGTGCCGCGCGACGTGGTCAAGGTGCGGGTCGAAAAGGGCTGGGTCACGCTGACCGGCGAAGTCGAGTGGCATTACCAGAAGGACGCCGCCGAACACGACGTGCGCGGACTCCATGGAGTCGTCGGCGTCTCGGACCAGATCACTATCAAGGCCAGGGTCGACGCTATCCACGTTCGCGACGACATCGTCCACGCCCTGCACCGCTCCTGGAGCTTCGATCCGGCGATCTCGGTCGTGGCCACGGGTGGCCGGGTGAAGCTCAGCGGAACGGTGCGCACGCCCTATGACCGCCGGATCGCCGGCGCGACGGCCTGGGCCGCGCCTGGGGCGACTGTGGTTGAAAATGACCTCATCGTCGCCTGACGTCGGTCAACCCGACCACCTTGGCCCCACCGACCCGTCCGGTAACGCCCGGACGGCCATCGGCAGGGGGCGCGATTCGCCAGCTGAGAGCACCCTGCTCAAGCAGGCTTTGGAAGGGAGCTGAACCATGACCTCCGCTCAAGCCGTTCTGGAGCTGGCCCCCGACCGCGAGGTATCCTCAGGGTCGCAAGGGCCAACATATAAGAGTTTGATGATTCACCTGGAGGCGGGCCACTCCAACCCCGCGCTCTTGCGGATCGCCAAGGACCTTGCCGACCGATTCCACGCCGGCGTCGTCGGGATCGCCGGGCGCCAGCCGATGCAGCTGCTCTACGGCGGCGAATATCTGACTGGAGACCTGGTCCAGGAGGATCGCGATACGATCGCCCGCGACTTGAAAAGCGCTGAGACGGAGTTTCGCAATGCCTTCTGGAATCATCATGAAAAGGTGGACTGGCGCAGCTGCGTGACCTTCCAGCCCCTGTCCGACTATATCGCGCGGGAAGCCCGGTGCGCCGATCTGCTCATCACTGGCGTCACCGGCGTGACCCCTTTCAGCGAAACCCGCCACGTGAACGCAGGCGATTTGGTGATGCAGGCCGGCCGGCCCGTTCTCATCGTGCCCGCCAGCGTCGGCCAGCTAGGGCTGAATCGAACGGTCATCGCCTGGAAGGATACGCGCGAAGCGCGCCGGGCGGTGGCGGACGCGCTGCCGCTGCTGAAGGCCTCGGCACATGTCACCGTGGTGGGGTTGGCCAGAACGGAAGCGCTGCCGCATGTTCTCCCACACCTGGCGGATGTGGTCGACTGGTTGGCGAGCCACGGCGTTCTCGCCAAGCCGTTGGCGGTTGACTGTGCGGTGGACGAAGCCAATCGCCTTTATGACGTGATCAGGGACGAGAGCGCGGACCTGATCGTGGCCGGCGCCTATGGCCACAATCGCTTGCGGGAATGGGCGATTGGCGGCCTCACCGGCGATCTTTTGCTGTGCGAAGATCGCTGTGTGTTCCTCTCCCATTAATTTCTCACCGTCCGGAGACCTGACCGATGCATGCTATGGTGCTGAACGCGGTTGGCGCGCCGCTTGTCTGGACCGAGCTGCCCGATCGCCAACCCGGTCCTGGCCAGATCCGCGTCAAGGTGAGCGCCTGCGGCGTCTGCCGCACGGACCTGCACGTTGTCGACGGCGAACTGCCACACCCGGTAACGCCCATCATCCCCGGCCACGAGATCGTCGGCCGGATCGACCGGCTGGGCGCCGGGGTCCAGGGCCTGAAGGTCGGCGAGCGCGTCGGTATACCCTGGCTGGGCCATACCTGCGGCGTCTGCCCCTATTGCGTGGGCCATCGTGAGAACCTCTGCGATGCGCCGCTGTTCACCGGCTACACCCGCGACGGCGGGTTCGCGACCGCGACCATCGCCGATGCCCGCTTCGCCTTCCCGCTCGGCGAGGAGGGCGAGGACGTCTCGTTGGCTCCGCTGCTATGCGCGGGCCTGATCGGTTGGCGCTCGCTGGTGATCGCAGGGGAGGGCAAACGGCTCGGCTTCTACGGCTTCGGCGCGGCGGCCCACATCCTCGCCCAGGTCGCCGTATGGCAAGGACGGTCCGTTTACGCCTTCACCCGCCCGGGTGACCTTAAGACCCAGGCCTTCGCGCGCAGCCTCGGCGCGGTTTGGGCCGGCGGATCCGACGAGGCCCCGCCCGAGGCCTTGGATGCCGCCATCATCTTCGCCGTGGTCGGCGACCTGGTCCCGACAGCGCTGAAGGCGGTGCGCAAGGGCGGCCGGGTCGTCTGCGCGGGCATCCACATGAGCGACATCCCCGGATTTCCGTATGATCTGCTCTGGGAAGAACGTCAGCTGCTCTCCGTGGCCAACCTGACAAGGCAGGACGGGCTCGATTTTCTCAAGCTGGCGCCGAACATCGGCATCGTCACCACAACCCACCCCTATCCACTGCGGGAGGCGAACGCGGCACTTGCAGACTTGCGCGCTGGCAAGTTCGATGGCGCCGCCGTGCTCACCCCTTGACCGGGCCCGGAGGCCTAGGCGGAGCGCTAGTCTTCAAGGCGGGCGAGCGCGCATTCCTCGGCCTGCGACTGGATCGGCGGGTGTTCAGCAGCGAGGGCGCGCGAGATCGCTTGTTCAAGATCGGGTTCGAAGTAGGGCTTCTCCAAGACGATGGCCGAGGGCTTCAGCGCGCGGATCCGGGTCGTGTCGCCGCTGACAAAAATGTGTGGCGTCGGGCCATCCTGAAGCACGGCTTCCATCACGGCCAAGCCGCTTTCCCGGCCCAGGTGTTCATCGATGATCATCATGTCCGGCTTGCAGCGCTTGGCCGCCGCGATCGCCCCGGCCTTGCTGCTCTCGATCGCACAGACCTCATGCCCCATGCCTTCGAGGATTTGGCCAAGCAGAAACGCGACCATTCCGTCGTCTTCCACCACCAGAATTCTCAATTGGTTCATCGGTTTTCCCGCGCCACGGTGAGGGATCAAATGCAAGGGCGGAAATCCGCCCCGCAGGCTGTCGGTGACGAGGCGGCCTGCAACAAACCCATGATCTGCGCGCTTGGTTCCGAACGGGAGACTCGGAATCTACCTAGGCTGTCTGGTTCCTGCGCTTCAGTGTCGATTGCTTGCGGAGCGTCGCAACTTCGAGGCGCTCATGGTATTTAATGTAGGCTCCCCGGCAAAGGGGACGTTCTCCGAGACAATCAGATGACGCAGCGCCGACCGGGTGCAGCTAAGGTGGCCACGCCGCGATCGACCCGGCGCGTGTCCACGCCTGCGCCTCTCGCGGCCGGCGAATTTCCCTTCGTCGCCGTCGGCGGGTCGGCGGGCGGCCCGGCGGCGATCCGGCAATTCCTGGATACGCTGCCTGCTGAAAGCGGAATGGTCTTCAGCTTGGTCCAACACCTCAACCCGGTCGACAAGGCGTCGCTCCCGCTCAGAGATGGTTTTCATTCGACGGACGAGGCGATGCTGCAATCCAAGGAGGCGCTTCAGGGCCTCAACGATGACCTTAGCATCCGTATCGCCCAATTGCAGGAAACGCTAGATCTCCAGCGGACGACGTCGAGCGACCTGCAGAACGTACTCTACAGCACCGATGTGGCCATCCTCTTCCTGGACGCCAGCCTGAACATCCGCTTCTTTACCCCGGCGACCAGGGCGTTGTTCAACATCCGTCCGGGCGACATCGGCCGGCCGCTGGCCGACCTGCATTGCCTCGCCGCTGACGCCGCCCTTTCGGAAGATGCGCGCAACGTGCTCGAACACTCCACACCGGTGGAATGCGAGATCGAAGCTCGGAACGGGGTCTGCTTTACCCGTCGGATCCTGCCCTATCACGCCCATGACGACAGCGTGGAAGGCGTGGTGATAACCTTCACCGACGTCACCGACCGCAAGCATGCCGCTAAGGCCTTGGAGGAGGCCAAGCTCGACGCCGACCTGGCTAATGTCGCCAAGTCCCGGTTCCTCGCCGCCGCCAGCCACGACCTTCGCCAGCCCCTTCAATCGCTCGCCTTCCTGCAAGGCCTGCTGGCCAAGGCGGTTCAGGGTGATCGCGAAAAGGAGCTGGTCAAGCGGCTGGAGCAGACCCTGGGCGCCATGTCGAGCATGCTGAACACCTTGCTCGACATCAACCAAATCGAGGCCGGGGTCGTCCGCCCCGAGGTGTCCGTCTTCCCGATCGGCGATCTTCTGAATCGCCTGCGCGACGAATTCTCCTATCACGCCCAGGCTGGCGGGCTTGGGCTGCACGTGGTCGGATCCAGCGTCTCGGTGAGGAGCGATCCGGAGCTACTCGAGCTGATGATGCGCAACCTCATTTCCAATGCGATCAAGTACACGCCCAAGGGCTGCATTCTGGTGGGGTGTCGCCGGCGCAAAGGTCTTTTGAGCATCGAGGTCTGGGACACCGGCATCGGCATCGCCAAGGAGGACCAGCACGCGATCTTCTCCGAGTATCACCAGGTCGGCAATGCCGCCCGGGAACGCAGCCGAGGCATGGGACTGGGTCTATCCATCGTCCAACGCTTGGGCGGACTGCTGGGTCATCGCGTGCGCGTGGACTCAAGGCCGGCCAAGGGCTCGGTCTTTGCCATTGAGGTTCCGATTCCCAAGGCCAACGGCGGATCCAAGCCTCTTATGCAAATGGCGAGCGGGGTATCCGAGGCGCCCGATGCCGAATTTCACCGCAAAGGTAAAGTCCTGGTCATTGAGGACGATCCGGAGGTCCGGGATTTGCTGGTGATGCTGTTGCGGGGCGAAGGCCATCGCGTGGCGATCGCCACGGAGGCTGCCGGGGCGCTCGATTTCATCGCCCGCGGCGGCCTGCGCCCGGACGTGATCCTTACGGACTACAATCTCCCGGGCGGAATGAGCGGGCTGGAGGCCGTCACGAGTATTCGCGAGCGGCTTCACCACCACCTTCCCGCCATCGTCCTGACCGGCGATATTTCCACCGACACCCTGCGCCAGGCCTCGGCGCAGGACTGCGTCCAGGTCAACAAGCCGGTAAAGCTGCCAGACTTGGCGCGGCTGATTCAAACCTTGTTGCCGCCTCAGCGGCCCCGAGCAACGGCGCCGGCATCCGCCTTTGGCTCGGGCGGGTCCAAACCGATCATTTTCGTCATCGATGACAATCCGGAGGTGCGCGAAGGTCTGTGCAGCCTGCTTGAGGAAGACGGCCGGATCGCCCTAGGGTACGAGACGGCGGAAGCCTTTCTGGCGGATTACGATCCCTCCCGAGAGGGCTGTCTGCTGGTTGACGCCTATCTGCCGGGCATGACTGGCTTAGAGTTACTGGTGCGATTACAGGCGGAAGGCCGCCAGATGCCCGCGATCATGATCACGGGCAACAGCGACGTCTCGATCGCCGTGCACGCCATGAAGGCGGGCGCGCTGGATTTCCTCGAAAAGCCAATCTCGATCGAAGATCTTTTGGCCAGCGTCGATATGGCGCTCGACCAATCCCACGATGCGACCAAGCTGCACGCCTGGCGCGCGGACGCGGCTCACCTGGTGGAGGGCCTCACCCATCGCCAGCACGAGGTGATGGACATGGTCCTGGCCGGTCATCCCAGCAAGAACATCGCCGCCGACCTCGGCATCAGCCAACGAACCGTCGAGACCCACCGCGCCTCGATCATGAAGAAGACCGGCTCCAAATCGCTGCCGGCCTTGGCGCGGATGGCGCTGGCGGCGGCGGCCAATGTGCCGGCGGAATCACTGGTTCCCGGCGACTGATCCCAGTCCTGGCCGGCGTGACGGGCGTGGGATGTCCACTAAGGATGCGGACCCGGAAGGCGAGGAGCGACCGCGTCAGCGAGGTTCGGAATAGCCGCCTGGCAAGGGCCCTGTAAGTAGTTTCCGATGCTGGTCAGGCGGCAGAGGGCCGCGTTCATAACACTGCGGCGCGGCGCCGCGTGGATAGAGCGGCATGCGAGAGAAGATATCGTCGGCCCTGGGGCGGCAAGGTCTGATGCCGCAGGGTATGGCGGGCCTCGAAAGCTCAGCCGCCACCTGGCTCACCAGGACCACAAGCCAGCCGCAGGAACAGGCCATGCAACCCCTCTCGGGCCTGGGGGCGAAACAGTGCGACGCCGCCAACCGCGCGTCATGAGCGATCTGGCGCCCGTCCTTAAAACCCAATCGCCAGTCCTGTCGCCCGCCCCGCTGGCGGTTGGCCTGACCAGCAAGGAGGCCGGCGATCGTCTTCAGAAGGCCGGGGCCAATGCTGTCGCGGATGACACGCCGCACCCCATCGCGCGCGCCCTGGCGAAGTTCTGGGCTCCAGTGCCCTGGATGCTTGAAGCCGCCATCCTGCTGCAGCTCGTGCTCGGCGAGTATCTTGAGGCCGGAGCCATCGCCTTCCTGCTGGTGTTCAACGCCGCGCTCGGCTTCTTCCAGGAAGGACGGGCCCAGGCGACGCTCGACGCCTTGAAGTCCCGCCTTGCTGTCACCGCTTCGGTGCTGAGGGACGGAATCTGGACAACGCTCCCGGCGCCCCAATTGGTGCAGGGCGATGTCGTCAAGCTCTCGCTCGGCGCTGTCGTGCCCGCTGACGTCCGGTTGGTCGATGGATCGGTTCTGGTGGACCAGTCGACACTCACCGGGGAATCCGTGCCAGCCGAGGCTGGCGCCGGGTTTGAGACCTATGCCGGCGCCCTCATCCAGCGCGGCGAGGCCGTCGCTGAGGTCACGGCGATTGGGGCCAAGACCAAGTTCGGCCGCGGCGCCGAACTGATCCGCACCGCACATGTCGAAAGCACGGAACAGAAGGCGATCTTTCGGGTCGTCCTGAACCTCGCGGTCTTCAACGGTGGCGTGACGCTGCTGTTGGTCGGCTATGCCGTGCACCTGGCCATGCCCCTCGCGCAGATCGCACCTCTGGTGCTGGTGGCGGTGCTGGCCTCCATCCCCGTCGCGCTGCCGTCGATGTTCACCCTCGCGGCGACCGTCGGCGCCCGCGCTGTCGCGCGGCGCGGCGTCCTGCCCACACGGCTCACGGCGCTCGACGAAGCCGCCGGCATGGACGTTCTGTGCGCGGACAAGACCGGGACCTTGACGCAAAATGCACTGGCCGTGACGGCCTGCCGCGCCATGACCGGCTTTCAAGAAACCCAGGTTCTGGCCATGGCCACCTTGGCCAGTTCCGATGGCGGCGCGGACCCTTTGGACGCCGCCATCCGGGCCGCCAGCAAATCATCCACGCCGCAAGGGTGGAAGCTTCTCGCCTTCACGCCGTTTGATCCTGCCAAGAAGATGTCTTCAGCCTCGGCCATCGACGCTGGCGGCAAGATGGTTCAGGTCGTGAAGGGCGCCTTCACGGCGGTGACCAATGTCGCCATGCCGTCTCCAGAAGCCTCAAAGATCGTCAACGAACTCCAGAGCAAGGGCTACCGGGTGCTGGTTGTCGCCTCTGGCGCTGCCGAACCCCTGCAGATTGTCGGCGTCATCGCCATGAGCGATCCGCCGCGTGCGGATTCCGCCTCACTGGTCGCCCGGCTCCATACGCTTGGCGTGCGCATGGTCATGGTCACCGGCGACGCCGCGGTGACGGCGCGCGTGGTCGCCGACGCGGTAGGCATTACAGGGCCGTCCTGTACGACAAAGCCCATTCCCTACGATGCAAGCCTCGAGGCCTTCGGCGTGTTCGCCGACGTCCTTCCGGAAGACAAGTTTGCCCTCGTTCAATCTCTCCAGCGGGCTGGCCATGTGGTTGGAATGTGCGGTGATGGGGCCAACGATGCGCCGGCGCTGCGCCAGGCCCAGATGGGCATCGCCGTGTTCACCGCCACTGACGTGGCGAAGTCCGCGGCCGGGATCGTCCTGACTGGACCCGGGTTGGAGGGCGTCGTCGCGGCCGTCGAAGAGGGGAGGGCGACCTTTCAGCGGATTTTGACCTTCACCTTCCGGTCCCTCATCCACAAGGTCGCGCAGGTGCTGTTGCTCCTGGCCGGGCTGGTCATCTCCGGGGGAGCGGTGCTGACGCCCCTTTTGATGGTCATGATGATGGTTGGCGGCGATTTCTTTGCCCTGTCCTCCTCGACTGACAATGTCCAACCCTCGCCAAGCCCAAACGTGTGGCGGATCCGAAACCTGACCATCACGGGCGTCGTCCTTGGCGGCTGCGACTTGGTCTTCTGCATTGGGAGTCTGGCCGTCGGCCGCCTCGGCCTTCACCTCGGCGGGCCCGCCCTCCAGACCCTGACCGTGGTGACGATGGTCTACAGCGGCCAGGCGATCTTTTACGTGTCCCGCGAGCGCAGGCGGCTTTGGCGATCTCGTCCTGGACCCCTGCTGTTCGTCGGGTCCTTCCTGGAAATCGCGATTTTCAGCACGCTCGCCGCAACGGGTGTCCTGATGGCGCCGCTGCCGGCCATCGTCCTGCCGTGTGTTTTCGCGGGCGCCATGGTCCTCGCGCTCGTCCTCGACAGCGTCAAGGTCGCGCTGTTCCGTCATCTGCCCATCGTGTGATCGTGCACACGCCACCGGAACTGGCGTTCGTGATGCGTCGCGCCCAAGGAGCCAACCATGAGAATTCTCGTCATCGGCGCGACTGGCGGCACAGGCCGGGAGGTCGTTCGACAGGCTCTGGCCAAAGGCTACCAGGTGAACGCCTTGGCGCGCTCGGCTGCCGATGCTGCGCCGCTACTCCCTGGGGCTGACATCATTGAGGGTGACGCGCGGGATGAGGGCGCGGTCGCGAAGGCGCTTTTTGGATGCGAGGGCGTCATAAGCGCGTTGGGCACCAAAATGGCGCCGCTGCATAAAGAGACGCTCTTGTCGGAGGGCACGCGCATCCTGATCAACGAGATGCAGAAGCAGGGGGTAAGGCGGCTCGTGTGCGTCACCGGTATCGGCGCCGGAGACAGTCGCGGGCATGGCGGCTTCCTGTATGATCACATCGCCCAGCCGCTGCTCCTCAAATCGACCTATGAGGATAAAGATCGGCAAGAGGATGAGGTTCGCAAGAGCGGCCTGGACTGGACGATCGTCAGGCCCACGGCTCTGACGGATGGCCGAGCGACTGAAAACATTCGTGTCGTCACGGATTTAACGGACTTCCATGGGGGGAGCATCGCGCGAGCGGATGTCGCGGACTTCCTCATTGCTGAGTTTGAGACGCGACGTTGGGCCGGCGGCTCGCCGGTCATTACATCGGCGGACGCCACATGAGCATGGGGATCGCCGCGTTCAGACCGGAAGTTTCCGTCCCAGGCCGACCCGCATGGTGATCCGAGACATGAAAGCGGCCGTGGACGTGGCCGTTCGGCAGACTCCAATGTTGAGGATTCCGATCTGAAACTAAGGCGCACGGGCCGATGTGGGTAGTTTCCGAGCCTGAGCACGCGCCAGGCATTGCCCTAGAGTTGACCACCAATCCAAAGCCAAAGCTTCGCATTCGCGTCGCCTCGGACGCCCCAGTCGAAAGGCCACTATCCCTTGGCTCAAATCACCGACTGCCCGTCAACGGCTGGCCTTGGGTCGGCCTACAACGCCTTCCTGTTCGCGCCCATTGCGGATGAAAGCGTCCGCGCGCCGCTCAATACGGTCTCTGTTCTCGCGCGGCTGGATATCGATCCCTGGCGGGAAGCCGCCGAACTCACCAGCATGCCGACAGACACAGCCATTCAGCGATTAGCGGCCCTGCTTGTTCAGATGCCAGACCTCTCAGAGGGACTGCAGGACGCGGAGATAGTCGCCGTGCGTTTGATCGCGCTGCTTCCCGGCCACGATCACACGGAAGGCCCTTTTCCCGCGCAGACCGCGACCGGGCGAAAGGTCGATCCCAAATTCGTCGCGCTCGGCTTCGGGTTGGCCGTTTTGGTTCTTCTGAGCGGTGCGTTTCAAGCCAACCAGGACCAGGCGGTGGCCCGGGTGGGAAACCCTATAGAAGCTTCTAGCCCAAGCGCGCTCGCGCCGTTGCTCTCGCCCAGTCACCCGTAAGGCTCACGCTCCTGGGCGCATTTCGACCCCAGGCAACGCCTGTGAAACCGGCGGCCTTCGGCGTTGCCACACGGCTTGCCATCGCCCCAAGTGGAGGCAGGTCCGCCGACCGCCATCGGTAGTTTCCGAAGCTGGTCAAATGCGCGTCAGCAGCGTTCTTAGCCTCGCGGCGCAACGCCGCTTGGACAGACGGCATGCAAGAAAAAATACAGTCGATCCTGTCGCGGCATGGTCTGATGACGCTGGCGACCAACCGGCCTGATGGCTGGCCTCAGGCGACGAGCGTTAGCTATGTGCACCGAGGCCTGTTCATCTATTTCCTGATCTCCCGCACCAGTCAGAAGTTCGCCAACCTTTCGGTCGACGATCGCGTCTCCATCTGCATCGCGTCCGGATCGGCCAAGCCGGATCAATTCGAAGGACTGTCAATGTCCGCGCGAGCGGTCGAACCGCAAGATGAACCCTATAGATCCGACATCCTGCAACAGATGAGGACGCGCCACCCGCGCTATTTCGACACCGCTCAGTCCGACATGACCCGCTCGGCGATATTTCGCGCCTTGCCAGAGGTCATCACCGTAGTCGATTTCTCCAAGGGCCTCGGCCACTCCGACATCGTCACCGTGAACGCCGACCAATCGCTCGAGCCATCGCCCGCGAGGGATGACAATTGGGGTCCTGACCCTGGCGTGGAACGTGACAGGCGGCGTGACCGCGGTGACGCCGCGCGGGCCGACTGATGACCGTTCTGGCGGCAAGATTATGAGCCAGGTCTTGGACTGCCTGGTGATTGGCGGTGGCCCTGCGGGGCTGACGGCGGCGATTTACCTCGGACGTTTCCGCCGGCGGGTCACTGTCATCGACAAGGGATGGAGCCGCGCGGAGTGGATCACGCTCAGCCACAACCTGCCAGGATTCCCGAACGGGATCGCCGGGCGGGTGCTGCTGGAGAACATGCGGTCTCAAGCGCAGCTCTACGGCGCCAGCCTGCACAAGGCGGTCGTCGATACCCTCCACCGAACGGACGACGGTCAGTTCGTCGCCGCTGTCGATGGCGTGGACACATGCGCACGCACCGTGTTGCTCGCCACAGGCGTGATTGAGAACAAACCGCCGCTCCCGCACCTTGCCGACGCGGTCAAACGCGGCCTCATCCGAACCTGTCCCATTTGCGATGGGTATGAGGCCATCGGCAAACGCGTAGCGGTGCTAGGCGCGGGCGAGCACGCGGCCGCCGAGGCGCTATTTCTGAGAACCTTTTCCGACCAGATTACACTCTTATTGTCGGCCTATGCCGCTGACGGCCTGTCGAATGAAACCCGCCAGTCTTTGCAGTCTGCCGGGGTCACGGTCACGCACGTGACCGTCGGCGCCGTTTCACTCGACGACAACGGCGTGGTCGCGTTGGAGGTTGAGGACGGCAAAATCCATCGCTTCGACCTGGTGTATTCGGCCTTTGGAACCACCTCGCAATCCCAACTCGCAAAAGGGCTGTGGGCGCGCGCGGAACCGTCGGGGCGCCTCTTTGTCAGCGAACACGGCGAGACCTCAATCGGGGGACTCTACGCCGCGGGTGACCTGGTGCGGGGACTCAATCAGATTTCCGTGGCGAATGGTGAAGCGGCGATCGCGGCGACCGCGATCCATAACCACCTCCCCAAAGCCTTTGCCTGAGATCCATCGGCGCGGGGCGCCCAACTGTGCCGATTGGCCCACGGCATGTTTTAGGCTCTTCGCCAGCCGTCTATCCATCTGGTTTGGTTTCGGCCAGCGAACCCTTCAGGAGCTCGGCCATGGCGGCGATAATCTGAGTGGGGTCAAAAGGTTTTTCGATGATGACGCTCAACGGCACCGCCCGCAAAAGCCATTCCGCTGAACAGCCGCCGGTCGCATAGACCACCGGGAGTCTCGGGGCCAATTCGCGGGCGCGGCGCGCTATATGCCAGCCATCTAGTCCCCTTCCGAGTCGGACGTCCGTCACCAAGCCGCCGATCTCGCCATGGCGGCTCTCAAGCAGGCTCAGCGCTTCGACGCCATCAGAGGCGATCAGCAGATCAAATCCTGCCTCTCGAAGCGCGGCTTCGACCGATACCTGAATCAGAACTTCATCTTCCGCGTATAGTAATCGTCTAGTTCTTTCCGTCTTCATCGCCGCTCCCGGGGACGCGGGAGCTCAATTACGGCTCTCTGTTGTCAATGCGCCAATAATGGATCGACAATACCGGACAATATCACGCTAGCTGAAACTTGTATGCGATATTCACAATATTATAGCCTAAGCTTGTTCTGTTTAGAATGGCCAACCGCAACGCTTTTTTGCGCCAGCCGCGCATTGGCGCGCTGTGGAGTATAAATCGCCTCATTGTCTGATCGACAAGAGCAGTTAGTGGCTAATCAAGGGTCAGCAGGTCTTGCGTGTTACGGCGCGACCGCCACCCCCGCCCGGCTTAGCCCTAGCCACCAGCCAAAGCTGCTTCCGGTTCGAGCTCGCGCTCCCCCGGGGTTTCGGCCGGCAATTTGGCACCGGAAACCGGTTCCTGCCTGGCGGCATTTCTGCCGGCGACGCGGCCGAAGGCGAAGCATTCGCCGATGTTGCCGCCCCCTTGATAGAGGAACGAATAGATCGAACCGAGTTCGCCGGCGGAGTACAGCCGTCCGATGGGAGACCCGTTCGCGCCGACCACCTGGGCATGCTCGTCGCGCCGGGGCCCGCCTTGGGTATTCACAAAGGCGGGCGTCAGCTTCATCGCGTAATAGGGCGGGGCGTCCAACGCGCCCAACGTCTTCGCCTCACGGTTCCAGTCTGCGTCCACGCCCGCCTTCGCCTGGGTGTTGAAACGGGTGACCGTCGCTTCCAGCGCGTCAGGGTCAACATCGATCAAGTTGGCCAACTCGCGCAGGGTCGCCGCAGTTTGGATCCAGCCTTTTTTGACCTCGCGGAAGTTGTCGGCGCTCCAGTCATAGCGGTTGCCGTGGCTGACATCCCAATCCGCTGTCGCATGACCAATCTGGCCGGCTTTGCGGTAGGCTTCATCGAAGATCATATGAATCGGCGTCGGCAAGGTCTGCTGCATCCACATGCCATGGCGTTTGACCTTGCCGTGGAAATCGCCCGTGAGGCAGGGATCACCTTCCATGGTGAAGCGCAGGCCGTCGCCGCCGACGAAGATATAGCTCTTGCCGTGCGGGAGGCTCAGCCATTGGGCGACCGGAATTTCGGGCGCCTTGAAGGACATCAGCGGGCCAGAGATATTGTTCATGTGCCAAAGCTCGGCGCCGACCTCGAGTCCCATGCGGACCCCGTCGCCCGTGTTGTAAGGCGTGCCGTGGGGGTAAATCTCCGGAAGCCCCGAAACGTAGTTGCGGACCATCACCGGGTTGTTCTCAAAGCCCCCGCAGGTGAGCACGACCGCGCGGTTCGCCTTGATGGCCACCGGCTTTCCAGACCGCTCCGCGATCACGCCGACAATTTCGTCGCCGACCTTCACCAGACTCATCGCCGGCGTCTCGTATGAGACCCGGATCGAGCGACCCGCAACAGTCTGTTCAATAACACGCCAAAGCCGCTCGCCGCCGAGCGGGCCTTCGCCGTTCATGAGAACCCGCACACAATCCGAACCTGCAAATTCCGGAAACTCGATGTGGGGCAGGTCGGCCGGCGTCATCCCGAGGCCGGTCAGCCAAGCCTTGTTGGCGAACATCTCCTCTGCCCAAACCTGAAGCATGGCTGCGGAAATATTGTCCGTGTAGGGGCCAGCGAGCGCCAAGAAATAGGCCTTGGCCTTCTCAAGGTCGTTGGGCCAGAAAACCAGATTGGCTGACACGCGGCTGTTGCCGCCCTTGTACTGCTCAGGCGCCTTCTCCAGCAGCAGGACGTTTGCGCCGGCGTCATGGGCGGTGATGGCGGCCGTCGCCCCGGCGAACCCGTAGCCGACCACCACGACGTCCGCCTCTTGGTCCCACTTCGGTGATGTTTCAGTCATTTCGAGCCTCGATCCAGATGGTGGCAGGGCGATCGCGGCAGCGGCGGGCAACCAGCGCGGCGAGGGGCATGCGGCCGGTGGAACGACGGAAAGCCAGCAAATCGGAAGTCGTGGGCAGATGTCGCTTGACCTGTTCGACGATACCGAGCCATCACGGCCTGCCGCCAGCATCGGAAAACACCTACGACGCTGACCCTTTGTGAAAATCCAAAACGGGCCGCCCTTCAGCAAGCGCTGGCTGGGTCGGACACCCATATGAGGTTTCTGGAACCTCACGCGCCTAATGGGACGCTTACCTGCACCGATGACACAGTTCGTATGTCCAAACTGCGGCGCCGTGAACCGCGCGCCCGAAGGCCGTGACGCCCGCTTGGCCAAGTGCGGAAAGTGTCATCAGCGCCTTCTTACCGGCGCGCCTGTCGAGGTCTCTGGCGCCCAGTTGCAGGCCCATCAGAAAGGCACCAAGGGCGCAGCGCTCCTGTTGGACGTCTGGGCGCCCTGGTGCGGGCCGTGCAAATCCATGGGGCCCCAGTTCGCGGCGGCGGCCAAGGATCTGGAGCCGGACGTGCGGCTGTTGAAATTGAACTCAGACGCCGAGCCTGCTGCAGCCACTGCCCTGGGGGTATCAGGAATTCCGGCGCTCCTTCTCATCCGCGACGGCAAGGTCATCGCTAGGACCGCGGGCGCCATGCCCGCCAGTCAGATCGTGAGTTGGACTCGCCAGGGTTTGTTGCAGCCGTCAGTTTAGCGTTCAGCCATGGCGGCCGACTCCGGCGCGACTATGATCGCCGTTGTTAGGCGCTCGCTGAGTGTAGCAAGGCGTGAGCGAGCGCCTGTCCTTGCCACTCGCCTTGGTGAAGGCGACCGTTGACGAAAAAGGTGGGTGTGCCCTGCACCCGGCTTAACTCGCCGCTGTCGATGTCCCTTTGGACCCGGCTGAGCGTGGAGCCCTCCAACGCCGCGAGCACCTTATCGTCGGACACACCGGCCTCCCGCGCGAAAGCGAGCAGGCTGTCTGGATCCAGGTCATTGGGGTTGGCGTATATCAAATCGTGCAGGCGCCAGAACTGGCCGGTGTCCGCCGCCTCGGCGACCAGGGCCGCGGCAAGGGCGTTTGGATGGATCTGCACGAGCGGGAAGTTACGGAAGACGAACCGGAGACGACCGCCGAACTCGCTCTGGAGCGCTTTTATGGTGTCCTGGGCTGCGGCGCAGAAAGAGCATTGGTAGTCGCCGAACTCGACCAGAGTCATTACGGCTCGGCTGTCGCCCTGGATGTGGTCCGCGCTTGTCACCGGAGGCGTGAGTGTCATGATCGTCTCCGGTTTCAAGGGCCTGAGGCCCGCCATGGCCGTCACAAATGTTCGAAGGTAGGCGTTAATTTACGGCGCTGGGAAGACGCAGGCAGCCTCGGAAACTACCTAGCCGCAGCCACGAGCATCAAGGATACGACGCGCGTAAAGCGCGTTCCTAACCTACGGGCTAGGACCAATATAAGCGGCCGTCGCGGCCAGCGTCCCCGCCGCAGCCACGGCGATCCAGAGTGCGGAAAGATCCAACGCATAATACGCGGTGGCGCCCGCGACCGCTCCGCAGACCAGGCCCGCCCAGAGCATTAGGTAAGGAGCCCAGGCGAAGTGATCGCCGCCCATGGCCGCGGAAGCAAGCTGTTGCCCCACCTTCACCAGGGCGCCGGTCATGTAGGTCAGGCCAATCCGAACCTCACCATTCTCCTCGAACACGGCATTCTCTGCCCCCATGGCCAAGGCCATGGCGCCGATGGCGATGATTAGATGGCCCGCGCGGCTGAACGTCGCCGCGACGACCAACAGTAAGGCGACGAGGACCAGAACGGCTGGTCGGCGGTGGGACCCGGCCCAAGCGCCCGCGAGCGAGCCAAAGAACACCCCGACCACGAAGGTTGCGATCAGCCCGCCAGCTATGCCGGCATTCGTTGACCACTGGGCCAAGCCTACGCCGAGCCGGGTTGAATTACCGCTCATGAACGACACGAAAAAGCCGCCCAGCTTGAGAAAAGCAAGCGCGTCCACAAAGCCCGCCAAGGAAGACAAGCAGGCGGCAAGGAGCCTGCTCTTTCGGTCAAAGCGCGTCATGGTAGGAGATCCTGGTCCGCTCGACGGGTTGCCGGATAAGCGATTGCAGGCGAGCTCCCGTGGCGCGACGCTCCGTATTGGAGGCGCGGGCAGAGCCTTTGTCGAGGCTCATGCCGACGAACGGTTGAGACGCAGTGGCGGCAGGGGTAGCGTGTTCCCCGACGCTTCCCTTGGATGTTCGCGCTCGGCCCGCCTAACCACATGTGACGGGGCGCCCAGTTCGGCAGCAGGTGGACCTGAGCGCAGGGTCAGGCAACTAGGCCTTAGTCCACGGGCCGCCAGCCGGCCATGTCGCGGTGAAGGCTACGCCTTTCGCCAGCGCCCGAGCTGGCGGCGCAACCAGCGCGGCGACCTGGGCCTGGATTTCCGGAAAGGGCTCGGGGGCCAGGGCGATGTCGGTTCGGCGCAGGAAGGCGGCCCATTGGGGCCCCTTGGCGGTGGCGAAGGCGGGCGTCAGGGCCACCGGGAGTTGGGCTGGGACGGCAGTTTGCCGTCGCTCAAATGTGGTCTGGATCGCCAGGGTTAGGGTCTTCCCATCAAAGGCGAAGGCTCCGCCAATGGCCCAGAGATCGAAGAAGTCCTTCATGCGGGTGTTCAGCATGCCGAGCTCGACCATCGCCTGGAATTTCTCCGCGACGACCGTTTCGGGCGGGTAGGCCTTGAGGCGGGCGGCGGGTTGGCCGAGCAGGGATGGGAAGTCGATCTCGGCCGCCTCGGGCGTGATCGCGTCGCCGTAGCCGATGTCGACATGCATGGGCAGGCGCGCGCCCGCGATCTCGGCGATGAAGTCGAGGCGTACGCCGCTGTATTGGTCTGCGGCCCTAGCGGCGGCGGCCCGAAGGGTCTCGGGCAAAAAGACGACGCCATCATCATCGACCGCGAATGCGAGAATCTCCCGGAATATCTCGGCGAGACGTTCGGGCGCGTTCTCACCAAAGCCCAGAAGATCGAGATCTCCGGTGGCGCGGTAGGGTGTGGCCGCCCAGAGGCTGAAGAGCATCGCGCCTTTGAGGACGAATTGGTCGCGGTAGGGCGACCGGCTGAGGCGGTAGAGTAGTCGCTCGATGGCGTAGCGCGTCATCACCAGCTGGGCGTTCTCGCGCCGGACCCGCGCGTACTGGTTTAGGCGTTCGCGGACGGACGCGCCGATGTTCTTGAGGGGCGGTTTGGTCATGTCAGCGCCTCGAGGTAGGGGCGGATGACCTTTTGCACCCGATCGATCTCGGCGAAGGCCCAGAGGTCGTTGAGGAATTGGCGGGCGTTGGGGGCTTTCATGAAGTCCCGCAGGGCTTCGATCGCCAGATCCAGGCCGATCTTGTTCCGGTATTTGAAGCAGTCGATCACGGTTTTGGCCGGCGAGGTGATGCGAACGGGAACGCCGTCGATGACATGGGTCTCCACGCCGGCGATGAGCGCTTGTCCGCTCGCACGAATGATCCGCATCGCGACGGGTGGGTTGGTGGGCGCCCAGTCCTTGGGGCCGAGCAGCATCCAGACCTCGTGCGGCGTCTGGGTGGTCAGCTGGTGGAATTGAAGGGCCGAGACGAGGCAGACGGCGCCCCGCGACGTAGCGCGGGCCGCTTCGGCGAGGCTGGACGCGGTGGCCGTTGCCGTGTCGGCGGCCCTATAAAGACCGCGGCTGATCTGGATAAGGCGTCCGGCGTCGCGCAGCCGCCGCAGATAGACCCGCGGCACGCCCACGGCGTCAAAGTCCCGGGTTCGCGCGACACCTTGGCGTCGAACGACCTCCATGGCCCTGTCATTGTGCGTGCTCTGCGCCATGAGGCCATTTACAATATCTAGGTTGTTGCGAGCAAGTACCTTGTATTTGTAACACTGACCGAGCCGCCATCAGAGAGAGGCGTTCTGCTTTCGCTCCCCGAAAGCCGTGGCGCCTCAGCTCTCGATCCGCAGCATGAGCAGCCGCTCTTCGCAGACAGTCTTCACCAGCTCCTGAAGCACCGTCACTCGCTCGCCCAGCCAGGCCAGCTCCTCGGCGGAGATCTTGTAATGCGGGGAGTAGCGGGCATCGACGTAGGCGCGGCGCGGCAGTTCGAAACACCGTTGCTCGAACTTGGTGGCGCGTGGCCAAGCGTCTGCCAATCGCGGATCAAGCTGCTCGGCCTGCGAGCGGAGGAAGTTCAGCTTGTGTTGGGGTGGACGGCCCCAACGGCATCGAATGTGCCAGACTGAGGTCGTTGCAGAACCCAGACAAAGGAGGCCGTCCGTGGAACAGATTAGCCGAATTGGCATGGATACGTCGAAGCACATTTTCCAGCTTCACGGGGTGAACGCCGCCGAGGCGGTAGTTTTGCGTAAGAAGCTCAAGCGCAAGGAAATGGTGGCGTTCTTCAAGGCGCTCGCGCCGACGGTTATCGCGATGGAGGCTTGCGGCCCATCTCGACGCGCAGCTCTCCGGTCGGTCCGACATTGGGCGTCGCTCGGCGGTAGCCAGACCGATTGACTGGGCGGTTGAGGACCAGAATTTTTTGTGGTGCGGGCGGTCGGAATCGAACCGACACTCCTTGCAGAACCGGATTTTGAGTCCGGCGCGTCTACCAGTTCCGCCACGCCCGCGCGGGGACCTCTATAGCCGCCGGCTGGTCGCTTGCCAAGCGAGAATTCTGAGGCCGCTAAGTCTTAATTTCGACAATCTGCAAGTATTTGAGGAGGTCTTTGACCTTAGATTTCTGCTTTCTCACGTTTATTGATTCCACATCGCGCTGATGTTGGATGTGAGACGCGTAATATTTCTCGATCATTTCGACGCTAGTTCGGCAATTCTTGGCGATTTGATAGATGGACGCGCCCTCCATGATGCGGAAGCAAATATAGGTATGTCGCAGACTGTATGGGGAGCGGACCTGCCCGTCGCGATCCTTCTTCAGGTTCAGGCCGCCGAGCACCGTATTCATCATGCCCGCCACCGGCGTGGGGAATAGGCGCTCCGTTAGGTTTGGCGGCGCCATGTTTGAGCCTGCGCCGCGGCTGATGCCGCCCTTGCTTCCACGTGGCCGACAGGGCTCCGTTCCGTGTAGGCGACGACCGGCGGTCTTCTTCCGCCTGTCACGGGTCAGCTCGCTTGGTATTTCGGGCGCAGCCCGCAAGCGCGTTTTGAGACGTATGAACGGGCGCACCGCGCCCGGCATGCTAACGCATTTCCCAGTACCGCGTTTGCCGCGGACATCGAGCTTCAGGACGGGCTCGGGCCAGCCCTCCGCATTGCAGCGTTCGATAAGCGCCCGATATTGCTCAAGCGTGTCGATGCGGATCGCGACCCCGTCTAGCTCGATCGTGACATCCCTGAATTCGAGGTTGGATGCCTCATCGGGTCGGAGTCCACAGTTCGCCTGAAACAAAACATAGTCGTGGAATTGCTCGCACTCCCAGCGCCACTTCGGGTTTGGGGGATGTTTGGCGCGCGCCTGGGTGGCTGTACGGAGTTGCCGATATTCCTCAGGCGAAAACCAGGCGCGGTGAGCGATTTTCCCCGATTTCTTGTAAGGGGCCGAGAAGCTCGGGACGTGGGTGATCCAGCCCTTTCGTTTGGCAGTCTTCATGACGTGCCCAAGGGCGATGATCTCGTGATGAATGGTGGTCCTGGCCGGGGGCCTGAGGGTGCCGTCCTTATCCTTATTCTGTGACCGGTGAACTCTATAAGACTGGGCCGTGTCCTCGCTGATCTCTTGGACCGCGAGATCGCCGAAAAAGGGATCCAGATGATTCTTGATGATGTTTTCGAGAAGCTTGATGTAGCGAGGGCTGCGCTCCGTCGCCATCAGCGCCTTGTATTCGCTGACGAAGAGAGCGGAGGCGATTCGAAATTTCTTGCCCTTCGCTAGGCCGCCGCCGAATCGTTCCTTACCCTTCAGGGTCAGGAACCAGTCCTCGGCGAAGTCCTTGGCTTGCGCGAGGCTCTCCAGCTTTGAACTCACCTTGTACTGGTTGCCGCTGATCGAGGCAGAGCACTGCCAGAACGGGCTCTTCGGTCTCTTGAATAGCTGAACTTTGCCGCCAAGCAGCTCGTGACGCGCTTCCATCGGTTCGCCTCGGCTAGTGCGCTAAAGTGCGCTAGCAGTGCGCTAGCGCATTCCGAGGCTCAGAATATAGAAAAATCGTGCAAAATCAACGATTAGGTGGGTATGTTGGTGCGCTGGGGAACGATTTTGAGTCTGCCGCGTCTACCATTTCGCCACTGGGGCAGCGCAAGGCGGCGCACTCTACTCATGGGGCCGGCGGGGTCAACGCGTCGTGCGCGGCGGGGTCGGCGGGCGGGAAGAAG